>Ga0070741_10016463_pt1 | contig 12321 bp, 4 predicted proteins | sample Coa_R1_4_FD_66440 | JGI IMG/M metagenome (GOLD analysis project Ga0070741, IMG submission 66440) | Surface soil microbial communities from Centralia Pennsylvania, which are recovering from an underground coalmine fire - Coalmine... | ecosystem: Environmental > Terrestrial > Soil > Unclassified ...
CCAATCGTTCATTTCCGCAAAGGTGAACGTGTCGCCTTGTTCGGTATTGACGAGCATGTTCACGGCAAACATTAGCGCATTGGGAGGGCCAGTGCGGTCGTCGTTGGGGACGAATTCAGCAATCGCGATCGTTGCGCCCGGAGCGAGTGCTGCGAACGTTTTGCGGAGCAACTCGCGGCTGCGCCTCTCGCCTTCGCTATGCAGGATATGCCCAAGAATGGCAATGTGGTAGCCCTTGCCAAAATCGACCTCGATCAGGTCGCCGGGGATTGGCGTTAACCGGTCGCCGACGCCATGGCGGGCGGCCACGCGTTTGGTTGTCTCAAGAACTTGCGGCCAGTCGACCGCCCAGATGCGCACTTCGGGTGACTGTTGGGCCAGGGCAATGCCCCAAACGCCCGACCCGGCAGCGATGTCCAGGACCTTGACCGGACCCGGTCGTCCCTTCAAATGCAAATGCTCACCCAAGGCACAGGCGGCGGGGTAACCCATCGGGAATAAGGCTTCCACGAAACTCGCAAAGAAAGCGGCTCCTTGCTGCTCCTCGTTAACGGCCTGCACAGGTTTGCCAGTTCGCACGACTTCGGGCAACTGTTGCCAGCGAGGTAAAATCTGGCTCAGGGTATGCTGAAAAAAGCCCCCGTGAAATCCCGGCTTGGTAGATACCAGGAAAGCCGCGCTTTCGGGCGTGAGCGCAAAGCGATCATTCGATCGAGAAAGAAACTCCAAGCCGACCAGCGCGTTGAGGATGGCGGTGAGCCCGCGTTTGGATGCGCCGGTGGTTTGGACGAGTTCATCGACGGTCTTGGGCGACTCATCGAGCAGGTCGAAAACACGATACTGAAGGGCGGCTTGCAAAATCAGGGGCGGCGCGTAGCCCCAGGCGAATTGCATGATGCGTTCGGGCGTAACGTTTGATTTCATGGCGGGCCAGAGTACCTAAGAGCCCCGCGCTGTCCATATAGGTTTATGAATCCATAAGACGGAGAGGACAAGTGGGGCGAATATTTTTGGCGCTGTAAGTTAGTTCCCATTCCGGGCGCGATAAAACAGGGCTGGGCTGGTCCCGGAATGTGGGTCGGAAATGTGGATTTGCGTTCCCGGGCTGTTGGTGGTCAGCAGGATCGTCCAACTCGGCAAAGGGTTGGCCACATTGGTGGTGGAGACCACGGTGACCGTCTGGCCTGAAGTAGTCAGCAAATCGAACCCAAAAACTCCACCGCTCCAACCGGCATTAGTAACCACGAGGGCAGCAGTGACTGTCGCCGGCTTGGTCGTAAGAACGAACTGGGTAATCGCGGCCCGATACACATAGGTAGCCTCAGTTCCGTTCGTAGCCAAGATGGCGTGAGAGAAGCCAACTGAGCCATTATAGGTTTTTCCAGGGGCCAGGGTGCCCGCCGGGATCGTCACCGAGGTGGCCGTTCCGTCCAACGCACCCGGACTGCCGATATTCGGCGATTGCCAGGTAGTGGTCAGGCCAGCCACGATAAAATCGGTCGGAGTCCCTCCGGCAAAAGAATTCCACCGCAGCGTGAAGGGCTGGGTTGAGTCCACCGCCTGTCCCGCGCCTAGATTGGACAGAATTGGCGCGCCAGGCTGCACCAAACTGGCCGGAAACGAAACGACCTTTGTCTCGTTCGACGCAGTCGCATTCACGGTGAACGTATAGTTGCCGGAAGGAAAGTTCGTCTCCAGTGTGGCCTCATTGGTCATGAACCCCCCGAAAGTCCAATTTTCGGGTGCCACGACATCCTGCACGAGATTGGAAACCCCACCGCTCGGAAAGGTTAAGGTGATGCCGGTAGTGGTGCGATTCGAGGCGAGAGTGGTTGTGGCCAGGTATAGGTAAGGTTCCACCAGGTAGCGCGTTGGTTGGCCGTTCACGGCCTGGGTATAAAGGTCCGCCCGGCCAATGAGGAAGGTGGTGAACGCGTTTGTGCCGCTGCCGCTGCCCACGGTCTGGCTCGTGAAAAAATAACCCACTTTTGTTCCCTGGAGTTTATTGCCGCTTCGATCGAAGCCGGTCACGGTCCAGACGACTTGCGTTGGCACCAGAAAGGATGACACCGGTGAGCAGGTTAAAACGTTGCTCGTGGAATTCCAAAAATTCGACATCGTGTAGGTGTATGAGTAAGGAGGCGTGGGAATCGAAGTGTAAAACTGAGGAGTTGTCCGGTTGGTGTCCATCGATGTGCTGAAAGTAAAAACGACCGACCCAGTTGGCGAGATCCCGGTAGAGCCTGTGCCCGGTACCGTTGAAACTATAGTCGGTTGACTTAAAGCCTGGCCTAAGGTCGTCAGCAACAGGACCGTCGCACCGCAGACCATCCCCACGCGCCGGATCGTACACTGACGGAAACAGAAAGACGGAAACTTCAATTTGTTCATGCGATCTCGGTGGAGTTTACTGCCCGCTTTTATCCAAGACACGCAGTGCAACACAAGCACAAAACGCGGGCCGTGGAGCCGTGGCGCAAGACGTTCAGCCAATGCCACTAAGATTCGGGAAATGCTTCGCCCCTCCACATCGATTTGATAATTGTATTCAGAAGCGCCCCAATTCTTGATCGAGACCGCAGTCCAGGAGCTTCGCGGCAGAAACGTTCGAATCAGACCTGGCGAAAGGGAGAGAATGGTGGGGGCGAGTGTTCGGCCGTTGCTGGAGGCAGGAATGCCCGCGCGCCGCGGGCGCACTCATTTCAGGATTCCAATCCTCGCCCCTTTAAGTAATCAATGACGTCTATGCGCCGCTCACATGTTCTCCTGGTCCTCGCCCTGGGGTTTGGCGTGTTCCAAAACCAAATTTCAGGGGCTCAACCAAACCTTTTGCCGGCTCAGCACACGTTTGACATTCGCGAGTACCGCCAAGGCGGCGACGATCCGGACCTGGATACGCAAGCGATCAATCGCGCGGTCGCAGCGTGCGCGGCGGCCGGCGGTGGCCAGGTGTTCGTGCCGCCGGGCCGATACGTTTCGGGCACGGTTCGCCTGCGCAGCCATATAACCCTTTTCCTGGCGGCTGGTGCGACTCTGGTGGGAACGACCAATCTGGCTCTCTATCAGCCGCCCACTATTCCGTCCTACATGCCCGAAGCGCGCTGGGGCAATTGGCACCGCGGCTTGATCATCGCCGACGACGCCGAGGATATCACCATTTGCGGCCCGGGCACCATCGACGGCCACAAGGTTTTCGATCCAAAAGGCGAAGAACACATGCGCGGGCCCCACGGCATTATTTTTGTCGGCTGCCGCCATTTTACTATCCGCGACGTGTCCATCGTCGATGCGGCTAACTACGCCATCTTTTTCCAGGCCAGCGATGATGTGGAAGTCCGGAATGTGCGGATTTGGGGCGGCTGGGACGGCGTGCACTTTCGCGGCGCACCCGACCGCTGGTGTCACAACGTCAATATCATCAATTGTCAGTTCTACACTGGGGACGATTCGATCGCCGGCAGGTACTGGGACAATACCGTCATTGCCGGCTGCGTGATCAATTCGTCGTGCAATGGAATTCGGCTGATTGGCCCAGCCACGCATTTGTTGATCGACCATTGTCTTTTCTACGGCCCCGGCCAGCAACCGCATCGCACGGGCGGCCGAACCAACATGCTGAGCGGGATTATTCTGCAGCCGGGCGCGTGGGACAGAACCGAAGGACTGCTGGATGAGGTGCTGCTTTCGCAGAACACAATGCACGACGTGGCGTCGCCCGTGACCATCTGGACCAAGCCCGGCAACCCGGTCGGCCGCATCACCGTTTCCGGCCTCACCGCCACGGAGGTCTACCGCTCCGCGTTGTCAGTGGAAAGCTGGTCGGATTTGCCGATCACCAATGTAGTCGTGCAGGATGCGCACATCGAGTTTGCCGGCGGAGGAAAAGCCGAGCAGGCCAATCAACCGGTGAAAGGCCCCGGCGTCGATGCGCGCCCGCTTCCGGCCTGGGGTGTCTATGCGCGCAACGTGGAGAACCTGGCCCTCGAAGATGTGCGGCTTAGCGTCTCGCGCGACGATCAGCGCCCGGTGGTGGTTGCTGAGGGTGTCCAACGCCTGAAAATGGATAATTTCAAATTCCCCGAGATGCCCGACGTGGCACAACCCATCGTGACGACGAATGTCGTCAAACTGGAGCGCCAGTAAACCCGAGGGCGAAAATCCGAAAAGAATTGCCGCAAAAGATCGCACAGAACACAAAGAGGCAGAGCGGCTCAATGCTCAATGCCCACAAAAGGATGAGTTTGAGGCTGCGCCTCGCTAGATATCCTTCCATTCGGGATAGATGGAGGCATCTAATTGACCGCGCTGGATGAGATCATTTAGGTCCCGGATGATGGTTTTGCGCGACACTTTGAAATGATCAGCCAACCGCGAAATGTTTGGCCGCTCACTGGTCCCGCGCAGATTGTTTAACAACTCACTTTGGCGCGCCAGCCGCTCGGTAAAGCGACGCTCCGGTTCGTTGCTCTCGATTTTTTCGGCCCGTTCGAGGGATTGAAGCACGCGAACCGTTTCGGCCATGCCGCATTCGTTGAGGGCGGTGGCGACGACGCGTTCCAATTCATCGACATCAACCGGCTTCTCGATTACATAATGCGCGGAGCGCGGGCCTTGCAAGGCCTCGAGCTTGCCGCGGATATCGAGGGTCCCGGACACGATAATGACCGGAACATGCGCGGCCGCATTTTTCAAGAGCGGCAGGAAATCTGTGCCCAGCTGACCATCGGCCAGAACATGATCGAGGATGACCAGATCGGGCGAATGCCGAGCCAGCTCTGCCAATGCCGCGCTCCCGTTGGAGACGCAGGTCAGGCGGTATCCGCGCAGGGCTTTGGAGTAGAGCCGGATTTGGCGCGGATCATCCTCGACAATCAGAATATCGGCGACTTTGAGTTCAGGCATAACGGGTCGATCGGGTGGTGCAAGGCTACTCCGCGCCGGGGCTCTGTCCAGTGTGCCACTCACGCACATGTTGATTTTGTGGGGCGGCATCGCGAGGCGGCGGCGCCGGATCCACGGGGATGAGGATCCGGAAGGTTGCCCCCTGGCCGACGGCGCTCTGGACCTCGACGCCCAAACCATCCTGCTCGGCCATGGTGTAAATCATGGAAAGGCCAAGGCCTGTGCCGCGATTGGCCCGGTCGGCTTTGGTGGTGAAAAACGGGTCGAAAATACGCGGCACAATCTCCGGAGGAATGCCGCAACCGGTATCGGCCACGGTTAACTCGACATAGGTTGGCGCCGGGCGAGGAGCTCGCACCGAGCCGGAACTTGTTCCGGAGGCGACCTCTCTTACCTGAATTCGCAAGTGTCCATGACCTTGCATCGCCTCGGCAGCATTGACGATCAAGTTGAGCAGGATTTGCTCGAGACCGGCACGAGGCAATTGGACGGCGGGACTCTCGCGGTCGAGTTGTAAATCGAGGGTAATGCCGCTCAGGAATTGGCGGCTAAGCAGGCCGACGGTGTCTTCAACCAGATCCGGCACGAACAAAGCGGTTCGACCTTTATTCTGGTCGCTGCTGAAGCCCAGCATCGAACCGACAATATGCTTGCCCTGTTGAACCGCTTTCTCGACTTCCTGGACGTTTTCCTCGACATCTGGGTTGCCTTTGACTTCGCGGCCGATGAGCTTATTGGACATCCGGATCACCGAGAGCAGGTTATTGAAATCATGGGCGATCCCCGCCGCCAGAGTTCCCAACGCTTTCATTTTTTGACTGTGCATCAGCTCCGTTTGCGCGACCTTCAGCTCCCGATTGCGTTGCTCCATCAAGTCATCGATCAGCAGATAACTGGCGAAAAGCTGCCGTTGCCGGCGCAGCACGAACCAGGCGCAGAAAAGGACCAACCCGACTCCCGCCATGGCGGGTCCCGCGAATCGGGCGGAGTTGAGCGAAAGACCGGGCGACGCTTCCGTGGGCCCCGCGAGGGCTGCGCCCGGGGCGAGTGTGTTCCAATCCAGCCCAAGGGCGGCTAAATCGCGGTGTATGTCGTCGAGATTCCAAATCTGCACCAGGCCGGCGGCGGTGCCCACGGCGAGGAAGTCGCCGGCAGGGCTGAAAGTCAGCCAGGTAATGATCTGCGGCTCCGGTGTTACCAAGGAAGCCAGGACGCTTCCGCCACGGGGTTCGATGAGTTCAACGAACTGACGTTCTTTGACGATGGCCAACTCGTGGCCCGCGGGTGAAAAGGCGGCATAATTGGGCAGATCGATCGCGCTTTCGGTGGAGACTCGATAGCGCAGATTCCAGGATGGGCAGTCATAGACCCGGTACTCTTTGTCGCCGGCGCAGACCAGCAGGCTGCCATCGGGACTGAAAAAGGGGTTGCTGTTGCCGGGATCCAGGTCGCGCACTTTTCGACCCGTGGCAGCGTCCCAAACGATCGAGCCACGACCATGAAAGGTCCCGGTCACGAGCCAGTGCTTGTCCGGACTCAAGGCGGGCAGAGCGGGTTTGTCAGCGCCGCGAAAGAGCACCTGGTGGGAAGGATCCTTGAGGTCGAGCAGAACCACGTCGGAATCATTGGCCAGAAAAGCGGCTTGAGAGCGATCCTCACTGACGCGCGCGCTATCGAGGTGATGGACCTGGCTGGAGGCGATGACGCGCGGAGGGCCCAATCGCATTCGCTGGCCATCGTGTGGATCCTCTTCCAGGGCGAACACAGCGGCCTGGTTATCGGCGTAAGTCAACAAGTGCTTGCCGTCCGGCAGGAAATAAGCCGAGCGACAATTGCGGATGGGCTCGAGCAGCAGGGGGCGGCCCGACCTGGCATCCAATAGACGAAGTTCGTCGCTTTCAGTCACGATCAAGGTGTGACCATCAGGACTGAAATCCACTTGGAATGCGTTAGGCGGGGAGGCGCCGACGCAATCCACAGTGCGAAGACCCTGGGGCATGGATAACGGCCACCATCCCCAGCTGCCAAGAGCGGAGGTGCGCACCACGTAGGCCAGGTTCCGGTCGTCGGCGCTAAAGCACAGGCCGAATCCGCGCGTTGTGCTCAGCAGCAACTGCCCAGTGCGAGGATTCCACACTTTGCAGGAACCGTCCCAGGAATCCGACACCAGCAAGTCTCCTTGGTGGCTGAAGAAAACGGTGTCGACGAGGGATTTGTGCGCGACCCAGGAGGCCCGTCTGTGCGAGGCGACGTCGTAAACGTGGATGCCTCCGGTTTCATCGCCGAGCGCGAGTTGTTGCCCTGACCAAGCCATGCTGTAGAGCGGAACATCGTACTCGAGCACGGCGGTTTTCTCACCACGTTGCCAGTCCCAGATTTGAATTGAGCGGCCCAGGTTTAGGGCCACTTGTCTCCCACTTTGGTCGAAAGCCAAATCACGGGCGGGCGCGGGCAGGCTCAGAGGAGGGCGGGTTGGCTTGCCCGAACTTGACTCGACAAACTGCAGAAGCTGGGGCTCGACGAGCAAACCGATCACCGAGCCGTCGAAGCTGAAATCAATAGCGTGATAGGAGGGGCCCTTGACGGAAGCCGAACCGGTTTGCAAGTCCAGAACGTGAAAGCCGCCGGAGCGGTAACTGACGATCAGAAACCGGCTGTTGGGGCTGAACATCAACAGGGAGATGTTTGTAGCCGGAGACTGCCAGGCCAACAGCGCGCGGTGCTCGGGCAGGCTGCTGATCTCGACGCGCCCAGCGCTGGTCACCTGGGCGTAGCGGGTCAAATCGGGCGCATAGGCCCAAGTCAGGTTTTGCTCAGAAAACTTCTCCACGTGGTCTCCAGCCAGATCAAGCAAAGTCCGATGGGCGATGCATTCGTTGCGCAACTGCAATGAAGGACGAATGCGGGCAGCGGCTTCGATCACCTCGCGACCTTTGGCTTTTCGCCCGGGAGCAGTGCTCAAGCGACCTGCGGTGGCCTGCGCCAGATAGCTTTGCCAGAGCTGGTCTTGAGCCGACTGGCTGGCGGCGGTCGCCTGCAGCGTGCGCTGGCTGGCGCGAAACGCGGCAAAGACCCCGGCCAGCGCCAGGCCGATCACGACCGCCACGATCACCAGCAGCGCCGTGTTAACGCGAAACAGCCCGCGCCGGATCTCATCCTTTTGCCGTTCCAGATCCTGGGTCGAGGCTCGCAACGGAGCAACGTTCATGCTTGGTGGAGCAAGTATAAGCGGGCGGCCGCGCAAAATCCATGCTGTGCGCCACTCGCACAGGGCTGTGCCCGAGTCGCACAGTTCGCAGCAACTTAATCCAGTGATAAAGGATGGCTTATGAACCTCAATTTGCTTTGCGCCATTCGTCCGTTCGGCTCGCCACCATTGATCCAGCCCAACCACGGGTCCGCTAAACCGCTGCGCACGCTGTTCCTGCCAATCCTGGTCGCCCTGTGCGCGCTGGCAGTGCGCCAAAGCGTTACGGCACAACCCACGCCGAGTTTTGCCCTTGAAGCGCCTGTCGCCGTGCCGGTCGCCAATTCCCAGGGCCCGGGCCAGCGCATCTTCTGGAAAACTCAGCCGGGCTTGAATTACCAATTACAGACCACAACCGATTTAGACCCGCAGAAGGCCGGCTGGACCACCATTGCTCAAGTTCAGGCGGAGGGGACCATCAGTTGGGCCGACGATGTGAACGCGACCGTAGATTCCCTCCGGTATTACCGTGTCCTGATGCTCGCGACGACCAACGACATGTCACCGCCGGTACTGAGCGGTCTGCAAGCGACTCAACCGCCGCCTCCGCCCGGGCAGCCGATCTCAACTCTAACAGTCATGGCGACTGATAATATTGGGGTGACCGGTGTGGATTTCCTGAATGGCGATAATGTGATCGGGTCAGCCATTCGCGGCTCGGGAAACAACTGGAGTTTTAATTGGACACTGGCCGATGCTTCGGCGTTTTTGAGCGGTCGTTATTACGTTCGAGCCCGGGCATTCGACGCCGCGGGCAACATCGGCTACTCGCCAGCCCTGGCGTTTGACGTTGCCGGCACGAACCTAAACTGCATTACACTGGGCGCGATCACCATTTGCGCGGACACAGTCGTGCTCGCTGGGGGAGTTCATACCTTCTCGGGGAACATCCGGATCAACGGGCTCCGGCTGGCGGCCGGCGCGACCCTGACGGCCAGCGCTTCTCAAATTACCGGAAGCGGCGGCGTAATTGTTCCCGGCCTGGATACCGTCCTGAGCGGGTCATTCGACGTCGATCTTCAAACCGGGTGGCTCACGATTCACCCCGGAACGACCGCCACTTTCCCGGCCGCAGGCATTGCTCTGAGCCCGCGTGCAATTTGTATCCCGACCGGGTTGTCGGTAAACGTGTTTTCCAATTCTCTCGCCGGAGCCGGCTCCGTAACTCTGCAGCTCCCCGGTCAACCGTTTGGACCGGCAGTATTCGGCGGCAGTTTCAACTACTCGCCCGGTGGCGGCATCCTCACCGCCTCGGGGTCGATGGTTCTCAGCAACCTTCTCTCCGCCTCCGGGACCACCGAACTGAACCTGAACGACAGCAGTTTCAGCCTGGCTGGGGCTGTGCGCTTTCAGGCTGCCAATAATAGCTCTTACTATCTTAGTAACGCGCTGGTTCAACTCAGTTTCGCCAATCCGGCCGTTCCGGCTTTGTACGTCGCCGGCGACCTTGGTGTTTCAGATGGCCTGTCGCTCAACGTTCGCGGCAATGTGCTGCTCAATGGTCAAGTCGAGCTCACCGGAACGGGCCGGGGCTCGATTGGTGGATTCAGTTTTGACCCGCTGGAGGTAACATTGTCACGCGCCGCCGGAGCCAGCTCCATCACCACCGCGCAATTTGCAGGGAAACTTCTCAACGCAAATTTTTCGGGATACTTACTTTCAGGCACAGTGCTCTCAACCGGTGATCTTGATATCAGCGGAACGGGCACAGTGAGCTTCGAAGGCTTCATATTCAATCCCTTAAATGTGTACCTGGTTCGAAACGCAACCACGACCAACCAGGTGGTGGCCAACCTAAGCGGCACGTTGCGCCTTTCCTATATCAAACCGGTAAATTTCACTGGGCTCTTGCGGCAGGATGGTTCGGTGGACCTTTCGGGCCAATCCGGGCCCTACACGGTCGCGAGTTTCGGTGGCACTGTGCCTCGCCTGGACACCCCAAGCCTCACGTTTGACGAACAGGTATTCATCGGCAGTTTTCAGTTGGGCGGTCGCGATACCTCCATTCAAACGGTTGTGAATTTTCACTTCACTCGCGACACGGATGCAGCGGGCGGAAATTCAACACTCGGAGTGACTGCGGTCACCACAGAACCTACCAACCCTACTCTCACACTCACCGGAACGGCTTCGAGCACCGGTGCGTGCAGCCTCGCCGGCGACCTGCTGAACCAACAGTTCGATCTTTGGGGCTATACCGTCAATAATCTCGGTTGCGGCGTCTCTCGCAACGCTCAGGGAACCGTAACATTCAATATCACTTCCACCAGCCTGAGCTACGCTCCGTTGGTCGAAACCAGTTCGCAGGCCAGCGGCTCTATTGCGTCGGATGGCTCCGGCTCGATCGCCTTCAACTACACAACCAGCCAATTGGGAGGCTACGCGATCGAGAACCTGTCGCTGCTTCTCGCTCAATCCAGCTCGGGAACAAAAAGCCTCCAACTCGGCGCCGGCTCAATGGTGCTGCCCGGTTTTGGCTCGACGCGGGTGGCACTGACCGGTTCGCTTGCCAACGACGGCACCTTCAATGTCACTGGCACTACCGCCGAGGACCTGACCTTGAATGGCCTCGCCGTAACCACCATGGCGCGGGGCGCCACGGTCAGCCTGACGCAAAACGGCCTTACCATCACGGGCATGCTCAGTGGCGGTGTGCTCAGTCAAGTCGTATCCGGTTCCGGCTCGGCGGTTGGCACCCTGGCCATCGCACCCAATGGCAGTGCTTCGCTTTCCGGCTGTGTAACCCTCTCGCCGCTGACTTTTGGACAATTCCAAATCCGGTCCGCCGCAGCCGATGGCAGTTTCTCGGCTTGCTTTGGCGCAAATGGCCTGACAGTTGGGCAGAACTCCGTGCACATCACCTACAACGGTGCCCCTTTGACCACGCCCTCTTTGCCTTCATTTACAATCTCACTAGATGGCAGCCTGAGCATTTCGGTCTCGGCGGCCATGACCGCCGGCCTGACCTTGAACAGCTACAGTCTCCCCAATGCCAGCTTCACCTTTAGCGTCTCGGCCGGAGTCGCCACCGCGCAAAATTTCACCGCGTCCTTGAGCGTTCCGGGTTTTAACCCTGGCTTCAGCAGTTCGTCCTCGACTTCGGTTACCGGTAGCCTCAGCAGCAATGGCAGCTTCAGCCTGATTGGGACCACTGCCTCAGCCCAAACCCTCACTGGTTTAGCAGTCACCACTTCGGCCAGCGGCTCAAGCGTTAGCCTCACCCAAAACGGCCTCACCATCACAGGAACGGTTAGTGGCGGTGTTCTCAGCCAGGTCGTGTCCGGCTCGGGTTCTACCGTGGGAACTTTGGCAATTGCACCCAATGGCAGTGCCTCCCTTTCCGGTTGCATCACACTTTCACCGCTAACTTTTGGCCAGTTCCAGATCCGCTCCACAGCCGCCGACGGCAGTTTCTCGGCTTGCTTCGCCGTCAACGGCCTGACTGTCGGGCAGAACACTGTTCTCATCACCTACAACGGCGCGCCTTTGACTACCCCTTCGCTGCCTTCATTTACCATTTCCATCAACGGAAGCTTGAGCATATCGGTCTCAGCGGCCATGACCGCCGGCCTGACCTTGAACAGCTACAGTCTCCCCAATGCCAGTTTCACCTTTAACGTCTCGGCCGGAATCGCCACAGCGCAAAACTTCAACGCTTCCTTGAGCCTTCCAGGATTCAACCCTGGATTCAGCAGCGCCTCCTCGACTTCAGTAAACGGCAGCCTCGATAGCAATGGTAGTTTCAGCCTGGTGGGCACCACCTCCTCAGCCCAAACCCTCACTGGTTTGGCGGTCACCACTTCGGCCAGCGGCTCAACCGTTAGCCTCACTCAAAACGGCGTCACGATTACCGGAACGGTCAGTGGCGGTGTTCTCAGCCAGGTTGTGTCCGGCTCGGGTTCTGCCGTGGGAACTTTGGCAATTGCACCCAATGGCAGTGCCTCCCTTTCCGGTTGCATCACACTTTCACCGCTAACTTTTGGCCAGTTCCAGATCCGCTCCCCAGCCGCCGACGGCAGCTTCTCAGCCTGCTTTGGCGCCAACGGCCTGACCGTCGGGCAGAACTCCGTGCGCATCACCTACAACGGCGCGCCTTTAACTACGCCTTCGTTGCCTTCATTTACCATTGCCATCAACGGAAGCTTGAGCATTTCAGTCTCTGCGGCCATGAC
>Ga0070741_10016464_pt1 | contig 12320 bp, 9 predicted proteins | sample Coa_R1_4_FD_66440 | JGI IMG/M metagenome (GOLD analysis project Ga0070741, IMG submission 66440) | Surface soil microbial communities from Centralia Pennsylvania, which are recovering from an underground coalmine fire - Coalmine... | ecosystem: Environmental > Terrestrial > Soil > Unclassified ...
GTGCGGAGTACCTGCCATGCCTCGTGCTACCGATTTAGTCCGCTGTCGACTGTGTGGAGCGATGGCCTTCGACACCGAGCTGGAGGGCCGCTACTGCCTGGTCTGCGTGGGCCGAGTACGGAACAAGCCGTCGGATCGGGCGCGCAAACGCCAGCGCCAGCGCGCCCGCCAGCGACAGGACGCACCCAACAGCAACACCGCGACTCCGACGCCGACCTCGGCCTGATCGTCCGGCCGCCGGCGTCCCGGCCGCCGTCAAGCGCGAAATCATGGGTGTGCAGCCACCTCGCTTATGAGTGCCTTACTTCGGGCGATACTCGCAGTGGCCGGCTTGGTCCTCTCGGCCCAGGTGGCCGTGCGCCTCGCTCGGCACGTCCTGGGCAGCGGCATTCAGCCCGCGGCGTCGCCTTCCACCCTGGCCCGCCCCGGTGCGACTGACGGGCTACTTACCTACGTGCCGATCGAGCCGGGCATGCGCGTCCTCCAGATCGGCTCGCCCCACCCAGCTTTCGTTGGCACCCTGGCGCGCCGCGTCGGGAAGTATGGCAAGGTCTACGTCCTCGAGTCGTCGGGCGAGCGCGCCGAGGGACTCGGCCGCCAGCTACGCGCCGAGCGGGTGGGCAACGTCGAGGTGCTAACCGGCGACCCCGCTCGCCTGGAGCTTCCCGATTGCACCTTCGATCTCGCCCTCTGCGTGCAGGCGCTCGCCGATCAGCCGCGCCGCCAGCGCACGCTGTGGGAGCTGCAGCGCGTGCTGCGCCCCCGCGGCCACCTCTCCGTGAGCGAGTCGCTGCGACCCTGGCGGTACCTGAGCCGCGGCACGCTCAAGAACGAGGCGAGCGCGGTCGGACTCGTCTGTCGGGACGAGCACGGCACGCCGTTAGCCTACACTGCGAACTTCCGCAAGCTCGCCTGACGTCGTGCGCGGCGATGCGCCGCCGACATTGAAGCGAGAGCCAAACCTGGCGTAGCGTTGGACCTGGGAGACCAGACGGAGGCGATGCGGGTGGCCGAGCGCGACGAGGTGCAGGTCCGGAAGTGGGATGCGATCCGCGCTCCCGTGGGCGGGCGCCTGCGCGAGCTGCGGGGCAATCGGAGCCAGGCTCTGCTGGCGGGCGATCTCGAAGACCTCGGCTACCGCCTGTCGCAAAGCTCGATCTGTCGCTACGAGCAGGGCCAGGTCGACGCGCCGCTCTCGTTGGAGCGTCTGGTCGGCTGGGCGTTGTGCTGCGAGGGACTCAGCGCCCCGGCCTTTCACGAGCTACTGGCAATGGCCGGCTACCGTCTGACCGCGGCCGTCCCAGACCTCGCCTCCATCGACGAAACGTTACGCCATACGCGGACCCTGCCGCTGCCGGACCAGGTCGTCGTCCGCCGCCGGCTGCTCTGGCACCTGCTGGGCCTGCAGGACGACGACGAGGAGTGGGCCCCGTGATGCGCAGCACGCTGGACGTGGGCCGCCTGGTGGCGAGCGTCGTGCCCGCGCTGGCCCGCCCGGCACCGCTGGCGGGTGGCGTCACCGAGCCCCCTGTGCCCGGCGCCGGGCGAGCGGGCGCTGGACCAGCGGCGGCGCCAGCGCACGACGCCTGGCGCGCGGAGCTGCTCCGCCGCGCGCTCGAGGAATGGGGCATCCGCTGCCGCGAGCGGCCGGAGCTGCAGACGCTGGAAGCGTTCGGCGTGATCTCAGCGCGCGGCGTCGAGATCACGATCGCGGCCGACCTGTCCGCCGCCGACCGCGCGCTCGCCTACGCGCGCTGCCTGGCGCGGCTCGTACTCCACGACGATCGCCAGTTCGCCACCTGGTTCCACTATCGCGCCGGCCTGACGCCCGGCCACCTGAGCGCCGCGGAGCGCCGCTCGTCAGCAGTGGTCGACGCCATGGCCCGGGCGCTGCTGGGTGGGCGCCTCCAGGCGGCTCCCCGCTACCTGCTGCCGACGGCGTCGCCGGAGGTGAGCGCAGCGAGCGGACTGCTGGGCGACTGCTCGCGCGCGCTCTTGGTTCGCCTGCACCGCGCCAGCAGCGCGCTGTACTGGCGCAGCGACTCCTACCAGGCGCTGCGCGCGACGGCGCCGATGGTGCGGCTCACGAGCCGCGTCCACGATCTCCTCAGCGCCGCCGGCCCGCAGCGCGCGGCGTAATCGTCGTGCGGAGCCGCCACCCTGGCCCGCATCAGTTGCGGCCGCGGCTGCCCCATCCGACGCATCGTCCGCGCGAACCGCACGGGCTCCACCACCGCCTGCGCTCTGGCGCAGTCGCGCTCGGCCAGCGTGTCTAATAGGTGATGACCGCCTGGTCCAGCATGAAGTAGGGCGGAGCGTTGAAGTTGCTCACCGGGGCGAGGTTCTTGAAGGTCAGCGTGTTGCGGCCGGCACGTAGCACGCCGCTGGGAATGGAGATGGTCGCCTCGCCCCAGGGCGCCTCCGAGCCGCGCCAGTTATCCTTCGGCAGCGGGTTGCCGCCCTGGTAGATGACCGTGTCGTTGACGACGACGGCGATGGGCGTCTTCGGGCCGTTCTCGGAGTCGATCCCACTGATCGAGAGCTGCGCCGCGCCCGGCGTGGCGTCCAGGTGGAACGTCGCCGTCATCTCGCCGTATGGGCTCTGCGCGCCGTAGAGCCAGCGGGCGGTGCGACCACGGTAGTTCCGCGGCGCGCTGAAGCCCCCCTCGAACGCGTCGTCGTCGAGAACCACCCGACCGGCAGCCGCCACGGGCTGCGCCGCCGGCGCAACGGCCGAAGTAGGCGCTGCGGTCGGCGCTCGGCTCGGAGCGCTGGTGGCCGCGGGCGCAGCCGTCAGCGCCGTGGTAGGCACTGCGGTGGCCGTTGGCGCCGCGGTCGCCACCGCGGTGGCTTCGGCAGTCGAGCTGGCGGTAGCAGCGCCCACCTCGGCGGAGGCGGCCGCCACGGCGGCCTCCGCGGCGGCCGGCGTGCCAGCCGGGCCGCCCGGGGATTGGACCGCGTCGCCGGCTCCCTCGCCCGTCGGCGCGAGGCTGGACGTGGCTGTGGAGCCCTGGGCCGTGGGCTCCGAGCGCCGGTCGGCGAGCAGGAGGCCGCTGGCGATGAACCCTACGGCCAGTACGCCGACCAGCATGGCGACGAGCACGGGTACGAACGACGGCTCGTTCCGCCGCACGTCGAGCCGCCGACCTCGCACCGGTGGATGGTCTGCAAACTCGTCGTCTCCACGTTCGGGGCCATCGTATCCCGGGACGATAGGTAGTGGGGCGGTGTCGGCGAGGCTGCCGTGGGGCGCCCCGTAGTCGCCGTCGAACGCCGCGCGCTCCGGGCTGCTCGCCTCGGGGGCGACCGTCGCGCTGGCTGGCTCGCCGGCTGCCGGCGCGGCGGCGGCTTCGGTCGGCGACGCGGACCCCAACGGCCGCGGCGCGGACCCGGCCGTGGCCGGCTCCCCGAAGCCCCACTCGCGGCCCCCGGCTGGCGGCGCCAAGGGCTCGAGCATCCCCTGCTGCTCGCGTAGGGCCGTAGCGAAGGCGCTGCCGTCCGCGAAGCGCTGCTCGGGGTCCTTGGCCAACGCCCGGCCCACCACCTCCGCCAGGTCCGCCGGCATGGCCGGGTTGAGCTCCGCTAACGCTGGGGCAGGAGCCTGGAGGTGCTGTAGCGCCACCTGCAGGAAGGTCTCCCCCTGGAAGGGGGGGCGCCCGGCCAGCATTTCGAAGAGCACGACGCCTAACGAGTAGACGTCGGCCGCCGGCGTGATGCCGCCGCCGCTGGCCTGCTCGGGCGCCATGTAGTGGGCGCTCCCCAGCAAGGCCGTTCGGGTGGTGATGGCCGGCACGTCGAGCATCTTGGCGATGCCGAAGTCGCTCACCTTCACGTGGTCGTCGGCGGTGAGCAGGATGTTGCCGGGCTTCACGTCGCGGTGAATGATCCCGCGCGCGTGCGCCGCGCCGAGCGCGTCGGCCACCTCGATGGCGATGCGCACCGCTTCTTCCACCACCAGCGGCTCGCCGGGGTGCAGCCGGCAGCGCAGGTCGCCGCCGGGCAGGTACTGCATGACCAGGAAGAACGTGTCGGCCGTTTCGCCGTAGTCGTAGACCGGAACGATGCGCGGGTGATCCAGGCTGGCAGCGCCGCGAGCCTCGCGCTCGAAGCGCGTCACAAACGTCGGATCGCCGCGCAGGGCAGGACGAAGGAACTTGACCGCCACCACGCGGTCCAGGCGGCGGTCGTGGGCACGGTGAACGACGGCGTCGGCCCCCTCGCCCACGATGTCGCCGATGACGTAGCGGTCGTGGATCACCTGGTCCCGGAAGTCCACGCCTTCCCTCCGCGCGGGCAACCAGTCCGGCGCCGCCTGGCGACCCGGTGGCTCTGGCGACGGCGCCCGGAGGACGGGTCCTGCGAGCTGTTCTGCGGGTAGATCGAGCTAGCCCCGCGGCAGTCAGGGGGCAAGATGCATACCGTTGCTCGCAATGGCCCGGTCGAGTGAAAGAGCGCCACGGCTGTAACTCTTGTGTCGGCCAGGCTCAAGCAGCAGTGGCGGCAAGGCCAAGGGCGCGGCGCAGGAAGAGGCCAGTGTACGAGGCTTCGACTGCCGCGACCTGCTCCGGCGTGCCTTCGGCAAGCAGGCGTCCGCCCGCCTCGCCCCCCTCCGGCCCCAGGTCGATCAGCCAGTCCGCCGTCTTGATGACGTCCAGGTTGTGCTCGATCACCACCACCGTGTTGCCGCTGTCCACGAGGCGGTGGAGCACCTCGAGCAGGCGGCTCACGTCGGCGAAGTGCAGGCCGGTGGTGGGCTCGTCGAGGATGTACAGGGTCCGGCCCGTGGCCCGGCGCGACAGTTCCGATGACAGCTTGACCCGCTGCGCCTCTCCGCCGGACAGGGTCGTCGCGGGCTGGCCCAGCCGGATATAGCCCAGCCCCACGTCGTTGAGCGTCTGCAGCTTGTTGCGTACGCAGGGGATCGGCTCGAAAAAGGCGAGCGCTTCCTCGACCGTCATGTCGAGCACGTCGCTGATTGTCTTGCCCTTGTAGTGGATCTCCAGCGCCTCGCGGTTGTAGCGGCGCCCCTTGCAGACCTCGCAGGGCACGTAGACGTCGGGCAGGAACTGCATCTCGATCTGGATGATCCCCTCGCCCCGACAGGCTTCGCAGCGGCCGCCCTTCACGTTGAAGGAGAAGCGCCCCGGCAGGTAACCGCGCACGCGCGCCTCGGGCACGCTGGCGAACAGCTCGCGAATCGGCGTGAAGGCGCCAGTGTAGGTGGCCGGGTTCGAGCGCGGCGTGCGACCGATCGGCGACTGGTCGATGTCGATGACCTTGTCGAGGTAGTCGACGCCTTCGATGCGATCGTGCGCGCCCGGGCGGTCGCGCGCCCCGTACAGCGTCTGGGCCAGAGCCTTGTACAGCACCTCGTTGACCAGCGTGCTCTTGCCCGAGCCCGACACGCCGGTCACGCAGACCAGCTTGCCGAGCGGGACGCGCACGTCGAGGTTCTTGAGATTGTTCGCCCGGGCGCCGCGCACCGTCAGGTGCTTGCCGTTGCCCGTGCGCCGCCGCTCGGGCACGGGAACGCTGAGCCGTCCGGCCAGGTAGTGCCCGGTGATCGACCGCTCCGCGGCCATCACGTCGTCGACGCTGCCCGCGGCGACCACCTCGCCGCCGTGCTCGCCGGCGCCCGGTCCGATGTCGATCAGATGGTCCGCCTCGCGGATCGTCTCCTCGTCGTGCTCGACCACGATCACCGTGTTGCCCAGGTCCCGCAGGCGCTTGAGCGTGCGGATCAGGCGGTCGTTGTCGCGCTGGTGGAGGCCGATGCTCGGCTCGTCGAGGATGTACAGCACGCCCATCAGGCCCGAGCCGATCTGCGTCGCCAGGCGAATGCGCTGGGCCTCGCCGCCGGAGAGCGTCCCAGCCGCGCGGTCGAGCGTCAGGTAGTCGAGCCCGACGTCGACCAGGAAGCCCAGCCGCGCCTGGATCTCCTTCAGGATCTGCCGCGCGATCGTGAACTCGCGGTCGGTCAGCGGCACGCCGCGCTCGTCCGGCCAGCGGTACGGCGGCGGGGCCCCCAGCTCGCTGGGCAAGGGAACGCGCTCGGCGAGGAGGTTGAAGAAGCGCATCGCCGTGCCGATCGACATGGCCGTCGCCTCGACGATCGACCGCCCCGCGACGGTCACGGCGAGGCTCTCGGGCCGCAGGCGAGCGCCGCCGCAGGCCGGGCAGGGCTGGCTCGTCATGTAGCGCTCGATCTCGCCCCGCACGTAATCCGACTCGGTCTCCTTGAAGCGGCGCTCCAGGTTGGGTACTACCCCTTCGTAGCTGACGCGATACTCGTGGTGGTGGCGGTGGCCATTCCGACGGGTGGGGCGGAAGCGAACCCGGCGGTCGTCGCCACCGTACAGCACCAGCTCGCGGTGCTCCTCCTTTAGCTCCCGCCAGGGCGTCTTCAGCGAGAAGCCGTACTCGCGCGCCAGGCCCTCCAGCAGCGCCAGGTAGTAGCCCTCCCCGCTGGTGCCTCGAAACCAGGGCGCGATGGCGCCTTCGGCCAGCGACAGGTCGGCGTCCGGCACCACCAGCGCCGGATCGACCTCCATGCGGCTGCCGAGGCCGGTGCAGGTCGGACAGGCGCCGTGGGGGCTGTTGAAGGAGAAGTTGCGCGGCGCGATCTCAGCGAAGCTGACGCCGCAGTAGCTACAGGCGAAGTGCTCGGAGTACAGCCGATCCTCGCCATTCCTCGGCGCCACGATGACCGAGCCGTTGCCCAGCCGCAGGGCCGCCTCGACCGAATCGGCGATGCGGCCGGCGTCGGCGCGGTAGTCGTCGCCGTCGCCCCGCTCCGGGACGGCCATGCGGTCGACCACCACCTCGATGCTGTGGTTCTTGTACTTGTCCAGCTTGAAGTCGGTGCTGACGTCGTGGACCTCGCCGTCGACGCGGACGCGGATGTAGCCGGCCTTGCGCACGTCCTCGAAGACGCCGAGGTGCTCGCCCTTGCGGTGGCTGACCAGCGGCGCCAGGATCATCAGCCGCGTGCCGGGCTCCAGAGCGAGCACGCCGTCGACGATCTGCTCCACCGTCTGCTGCTGGATGAGCCGCCCGCACTGGGGGCAGTGGGGGCGCCCGACGCGGGCATACAGCAACCGCAGGTAGTCGTAGATCTCGGTGACGGTCCCCACCGTCGAGCGCGGGTTGTGCGACGCGCCCTTCTGGTCGATCGAGATGGCTGGCGACAGCCCCTCGATGTAGTCCACGTCGGGCTTGTCCATCTGGCCGAGGAACTGCCGCGCGTAGGCCGACAGCGACTCGACGTAGCGGCGCTGCCCCTCGGCGTAGATCGTGTCGAAGGCCAGCGACGACTTCCCCGATCCGGACAGCCCGGTGATGACTACCAGTTGATCGCGGGGGATCGCGACGTCGACGTTCTTGAGGTTGTGCTGGCGGGCACCCCGCACGACGATCTGGCCCTGGGCCACTTTAGCGCTCCGTCCGACGAAGCAGGGAGGACGACGGCCCCGGAGCCATCGTCCTCCCGCTGTCGTCTCCAGTGTTGGGGCGGGTCACGCAATGCTCCGGCGCAGCGCCATGATCTGGTCGCGCAGCTCGGCGGCCTTCTCGAAGTCGAGGTCCTTCGCCGCGCGCTTCATCTGCGCCTCGAGATCCCTGATCAGCCGGGCGACTTCCTCGCGCGGCACGTCGATCCGGTCGGCGCCGCCGGCGTCGTACGTCGCCTGCTGCTCCGCCACGGCGCGGACGCGTCCGCCGATGTCGCGGATCGCCTTCTGGATGCTAGCCGGCGTGATACCGTGCTCGGCGTTGTAGGCAAGCTGCTTCTGGCGACGGCGGTAGGTCTCGTCGATGGCCCGCCGCATCGAATCCGTCACCACGTCCGCGTACATCAGCACCTGGCCCTCGACGTGGCGAGCGGCGCGTCCCATCGTCTGGATCAGCGCGCTCTCCGAGCGCAGGTAGCCTTCCTTGTCGGCATCCAGGATGGCGACCAGCGACACCTCGGGCAGGTCGAGCCCTTCGCGCAGCAGGTTGATCCCCACCACCACGTCGTAGACACCCATCCGCAGGTTGCGGAGGATGTCGATCCGCTCGAGCGTGTCGACGTCCGAGTGGAGGTAATGGACCTTGACACCCATCTGCTGCAGGTACTCGGCCAGGTCCTCGGCCATCCGCTTCGTCAGCGTCGTCACCAGCGCGCGCTGGCCGCGGCGCACGCGCGCCTGCACCTCGCCCATCAGGTCGTCGATCTGGTCCCTGGTCGGGCGCACCTCGACCGGCGGGTCGACGAGGCCGGTGGGTCGGATGACCTGCTCGACGATCTGCTGGCTGTGCTCGCGCTCGTAGGGACCGGGCGTCGCCGAGACGTAGATCGCCTGGTTGACGTGGCGCTCGAACTCCTCGAAGTTGAGCGGTCGGTTGTCGATGGCGGACGGCAGGCGGAAGCCGTACTCCACGAGCGTCGACTTGCGCGACAGGTCGCCGCCGTACATCCCGCGAATCTGCGGCAGCGTCATGTGCGACTCGTCGACGATCAGCAGGAAGTCGTCCGGGAAATAGTCGAGCAGCGTCCAGGGCTGGCTGCCGGGCGCGCGGCGCGACAGGTGGCGCGAGTAGTTCTCGACGCCGTGGCAGTAGCCCGCCACCCGCATCATCTCCAGGTCGTTGGTCGTCCGCTGGCGCAGGCGCTGCGCCTCGAGCAGCTTGCCCTCCGCCTCTAGCTCGCGGCAGCGCTCCTCCAGCTCGGCCTCGATGTCGACGATCGCCAGGTCGAGCTTCTCCTTCGTGGTCACGAAGTGCTTGGCCGGGTAGACGTCGACGGCCGTGCGCTCGACGAGCACCTCGCCGGTCAGCGCGTCGATCTCGGTGATCCGCTCGACCTCGTCGCCCCAGAACTCGACGCGCACGGCGATCTCGCCGCCGACGGGAAAGATATCCAGCGTATCGCCGCGCACGCGAAACCGGCCGCGCGCGAAGTCGTAATCGTTGCGCTCGTAGTAGATGTCGGTCAGGAAGCGCAGCACCTTGTCGCGCTTCGTGGTCTGCCCGCGGCGCAGCGTCAGGACGACCTGGCCGTAGTCTTCGGGCGAGCCCAGACCGTAAATGCAGGAAACCGAGGCGACGATGATCACGTCGCGGCGCTCGAACAACGCCTTCGTCGCCGCGTGCCGCAACCGGTCGATCTCCTCGTTCCGGGACATGTCCTTTTCGATGTACGTATCGGTCCGTGGCAGATACGCCTCGGGCTGATAGTAATCGTAGTAACTCACGAAGTATTCGACCGCGTTCTCGGGAAAGAACTCCTGCAGCTCGGCGCAGAGCTGCGCCGCCAGCGTCTTGTTGTGGGCGATGACCAGCGTGGGCCGCTGCACCCGCTCGATGACCTTGGCTATCGTGAACGTCTTGCCGCTACCCGTCACGCCGAGCAGGGTCTGATGGCGATACCTGGCCTCGAGGCCACGCACAAGCTGCTCGATAGCCTCAGGCTGGTCACCCGCGGGACGAAACTCTGAAACAACCTTGAAATCGGTCATTTACTGCCTGTCAACCTGTTCACCTGATCGCAATACGCCGGAAAATTGTACCAGAACGTGCGTGCGACTCTCCACGTTATGCCGCGCGCCTCGGCCTTCGCGAGGCTGTGCCTGGATCAGTAGCCATTCGTTTGTGATGCGGTTGAGATGCCGCGCATCAGGGCGGTGCCAGTTCGCCGAGCGGCTCGATCCCGACCTCGAGCACACCGCTAGCCGTCCCGCCAGCGGTGCTCTGGCCGCGAGCGCCGGGCGCCTCGGCCAGCTCGACCGTCCCGAAGGCGGTAGCCAGCGCGGTCTGCGGCGCGACGTACTGGCCACTCGGGCAAGTCGTCGTCACCAGGAGCTGCGGCTGCTCGTCATCGGTGAGCTGGACCCGGAAGCGGCCCGCGCGGTACTCGCCGCCCACCCGCACGGAGAACATCCCGCCGCCGCTGAACTCGCACCCGCCGGGCACGCCGCCGTACACGCGCGCGCGTCCGCTCCCCTCGCCTTCCAGCCGGCCGTCGGCCGTCAGGCGGAAGACGAACTCGACGCTCTCCTCGTGCATCTGACCTTCCACTACCGCGCCGCGGGCGGTCGCCTGGCCGCGCCACGGACAGGACTCAGTGGAGTGCCGCGTGGCCGACCAGCTACCCCGCGCGCCGAGTCGGAGGGCCGGCTCGCCCGCCGCTCCGGGAATCGCCAGATCGGCGGCACTGTCCCAGGTGCCCTGGAGGCGTCCCGGCTCGCCAGCCAGGAGCTGCCAGCGGGGCCGCGAGTCGGCCGCGTGCCAGCGCCGCCCCAGCGACACGCCGCCGGTGCCGGCGGCCGTGGCCGGCGCGCTGACCGCCTCCTCGAGCGCCGCCTCCACGTAGCCGCTCCCGTCCTCCGCCCGCCGGGCGCTCAGGCGCCCGGCCAGCGTCGCCCGAGCGGCCAGGTCCAGCCGGCCGTCGACGAGGCGGAGCCCCAGGGCAGTGGACACCAGGGCGGCGTAGGTCGGCGTGCTGTCGGTATGTCCCCGCGCCTCGAGGCGCACCGTGCCGTCGCAGGCGACTTCGAGGTCCACGATCCCGCGGACGCTGGCCGGACGCGAGGTGAATAGCACGATACCGCTGCCGGCCTCGGAGGCCAGCGCCACCTCGGAGCTGGTCGACACCCACTCGCCGTGGTAGGCGCCGGCGTAGCGGTAGGTCGGCTCGCTAGCCCAGCCGCTCTGGGCGCGACCATCGCCCGCCGGCAGGAGCAGCGGCCACAGGAAGAGGAGCCCGAGCGCGAGAGCGGAGCGTGACGGCCATCGTCGGGTCATGGCGCCCAGTATACGGCTCCAAGCCGCGGCGCTGCACCCGCTCGCCGGCGCGCGTTCGGCTGGTTCCGGAGCGCCGGCAAGCCCTATAATGCGACAAAATCTTCGAACGTTGCCTGCATCGCTGGAGGAAAAGCGTGCCGAACACCAAGTCGGCGAAGAAGATGGTCCGCGTGGCGGAACGGCGCCGCCTGCGCAACCGCCCGATCCGCTCGTCCGTCCGGACCTACATCCGCAAGGCCGAGCGCGCCATCAGCGCCACCGAGGAGAGCGCTGCCAGCGCGGTCGTTACCGCGATCCGAGCGCTGGACAAGGCCGTCAACAAGGGTGTGATCCACCGCAACAACGCCGCGCGCCGCAAGTCGCGCCTGATGAAGAAGCTGAACCGCGCGAACGCCGCGGCCAGCGCGTCCACCACGTAGTCTCCCTACCCTGCCGGCCGCCGGGCCGTAGTGGCCGGCGGACTGCAAGGCGGGCGCCTCGTCGGGGCGTCCGTTTTCTGTGTCTTGCGGGAGGGTGGGGTGCCCGAGCTACCCGAGGTCGAGACGCTTCGCCGCGACGCCGAGCGAGCGCTGGTCGGCCGGCGCATCGCCAGCGCCGAGCTGCTGGCGCCGGAAGTGCTCCGCGCGCCCGAGCCAGCCGCCTTCGAGTCGGCGCTCGCGGGCGCGAGCTTCGTCGGCGCGCGCCGCCGCGCCAAGTACCTCTTCCTCGACCTGGACATCGGCCAGGTGCTCGCCCTCCAGCTCGCCATCTACGGACAGCTCCTGCTGCTGGAGGCCGGCGCCACCCGCGATCCGGACACGCTGCTGGTGCTGGCCCTGGCCGATGGCGCCGAGCTACACCTGCGCGACCGCTCGCGCTACACCCGCGTCTGGCTCGCGCCGCCCGATCAGCTCGCGGCGCTGCTGCGCGTCGACGAGCTGGGGCCCGAGCCGCTCGCACCCGCGTTCGATGTCGACTGCCTCCGCGCCCGGCTCGGTGGCCGTCGCGCCCGCCTCAAGGGCTTGCTGCTCGACCAGCACGTCGTGGCCGGACTCGGCAACATCTACGTCGACGAGGCCCTCTGGCGAGCAAGACTGCACCCGGCACGCACCGCGAACAGCCTCTCGGACGCCGAGCTAGCGGCACTGCACGCGGCGATCCAGAGCGTGCTGCGCGAGGCGATCGAGCACCGCGGCACGACCTTCCACACCTATCGCGACCTGTTCGGCAAGAAAGGCAAGCACCAGTCGGAGCTGGCCGTGTTCCATCGCCAGGGCCAACCCTGCCCCCGCTGCGGCACGCCAATCGAGCGCATCGCGCTCGCCAGCCGCGACACCCACCTCTGCCCCACCTGCCAGGTCGCTGCCCCCTAACGACTACAATGCCGACGGCCACCGAGTTTAGCCGACGGAAGTGTTCTCAGCAGTTCTTCCGACCGGGAGCGGGGCTGCGCGACTGCCCGCGGGGACGGCCACGTCGAGAGTGATCTCGCCGTTGTCGAGCGCCGCCTGGATCAGGGTCAGGGCGTCGCCGGTCGCCTGCTGGGCCGGCGCCGGCCC
>Ga0070741_10016465_pt1 | contig 12320 bp, 7 predicted proteins | sample Coa_R1_4_FD_66440 | JGI IMG/M metagenome (GOLD analysis project Ga0070741, IMG submission 66440) | Surface soil microbial communities from Centralia Pennsylvania, which are recovering from an underground coalmine fire - Coalmine... | ecosystem: Environmental > Terrestrial > Soil > Unclassified ...
ACGGCCTCGGTCTTGAACTCCTCGGTATACTTCTTACGTTGCTTTGCTGCTGACATCTGGTCCTCCGATTTCGGTATTGTCCACCTTAACGAGGTGTCCACGAAATCGGGGGAGGTTCAGGGGATGTTGTTGAAGTAATGATAAATGATTCCCAAAAGAGTAGCAGCGACGCAAAAAGAGATAAGTAAATTTCGCGGAAGTTCGAGCGCATGCCGATTAACTATAAAAACCGTCTGCGTTGAAAGTCCGACGAATCCTAGGAGGAGGCAAGTTCCTCGCCATACCATGAGCCAAAGTCCGCGACGTGCGGAGTAAACTAACAATGCTCCTAACCCGATTACACATCCTCCTATAGCGAGCCATATAAGCGGAGCCTCGACAGCAAGAACCATAGTCGCGCCAACAGAAATAAGTATGAAGGCGAGCAAGACTTGCCGGCGGAGTTCCTTCCGGGTTTCTCCTAAGATACCCTTTCTCTTTGCGGCATGTTGGCCCTTAACATTGTCATTCAACACTAGTGGCCACCAAAGGAGTTAACTAATCCGGCCTTTATCTTTGGAGCTACCCAGTTGTCGTACGCGAAAGCCGCAATCGTCGCTACGCCAAGACTAACTCCAGCGATGACTAAAATGGGAGCCCTGACGGGCAGAAACGCGACTGCAGCCCCAGCCACCACCGTGCTGGCGCCAAACCCAAGTAAATTCGTTGTTCCGCCAGCAAGCGCCTCGGTCCCGCTAGCCCTGCCTGTCGTATAATCGATCACATCGTTAGCCACTGCGAGACCCGCGCCTATCACCGTACCTCCAAGTTTAACGCCAGATCCGAACGGACCACCTTTGCCGACTGCTTCGAGCAGCCGCGGATTCTTCTCGCCGATCGTTTTAACTCCTTCTAAATCCAATTTCGCCCGTACTTCCGCGGACCCTCTTACCGATACGACGCCGTCTTTTTTGGTATCGCTAATCCTTAGCCCTCCTCGGTGCTTCTCTATGGCGTCGACCGCGTCTGCTGCATCCCGCGCAACTCCTCCGATATCACTGAAAGAAGGCTCGAATCGGAAATTACGACCGTCTGCATCGGCCGCAAAACCATACGGCAATTTCCAGCTACTCGCACTGCCACCACCGAAAGGCGTCGTTGTACCGTTGTAGGGAGCGAGGAAGGGACCGCTGCTTATTTGCGCTTCACGTGAAAGTTGCGCAGCTTTCTGATTCGCCTGCTGCTCCGCCGCATACTGCTCCGCCTTCGCGTCGAACGCTTGCGCTTTTGCCGGATCGACGCTTTGACCGCTCAACTCTTGCCGGTCAGGCAGAAATATCCTCTGACCTTCTCGGATGCTATGGGCATCCGCCAGCTTGTTGTACTCCGCTACCTTGAGCACGAGATCTTTGTCGTAGCCGGCGCCATATTTGCGCGCCACCATTTGGCTTAGCGTGTCACCGCGCTCGGCGACGTCGTAGTCCGGTCCCGCCGGATCGTCCCAGCTTCCATAGTTCTCCAGATGCTCATTCGAATCAGGCCCCCCCGTTACGGTAGCGTTGTTGTCGAGCGAAAGGTCGCGCGCGAGATAGTACGGAACGCCGGCCGGCTGAGTCGCAAGGCGCGGCGCCTGCGCCCCTCTCTCCGTATCCAACGCAATAAGGCCACCGAGCTGTCCGGTGACGCCGGCGCGGCTCGTGGCGGGGTTGGAGTAACGGTACTTGATATCGTCGGCAATCGTATTGCCGATCGCATTGCCAAACGCCCGAGTCGCGATGTCGCTCCAGTCGAGCTTCCCGCCGCGATTGACGAGGATATTCGCGGCGGCCCGGGTAGCGCTCTTCAAGAACTCCCCGGTGAGATTGCTCCCCAGGCGCTCAAGACTGAAAGGCGCGCCGGCGCCCGTCGGTTGAACAAACGTTCCGTTCTGGAGGTTATTGTTGGTCGAGCCAAAGACTCGATCGATCTTATCGCTAATCGGAGCGGTGATGGCCGAAACCGCGAGCGAAGACCAGTTGAATTTCTCCTGTTGGCCGGTGAGGACGTTCACACCCTGACTAATAACGTTCTTTGTCGCCTCACGCAGCAAGCGTAGGGTGGGCGCAGCCCACCGTCATTCCCCATAATGCCCCGTATCGTCATCGCTTGCGCCTGCGCCAGTCGGGTGCGAGATCGCCGCGCCTGACGTATTGGTGGAAACTCGAATCCGGCCAATCGACTACCTGTACGAAACTACACCATAAATAGGCGATTTGTGCGAACCGCAAATACGTTGGACAAGGTGATCGGGGACAAAATTGCGCAAGCGATCAGTGCCGCCGGCGATCGGGTGCGATATCGACCAAGTAGGGTTCGTTGCCGACGCCGGTTACCGTCGCCGCCACGGTGTTCGACCGCAAGTCGATCACCCATAACGCACCGCAGTTCTCAACGGCCGTCACCTGCTCGCAGAAGGCGCCGTTGCCGCCGAGCGCGAGCCCGGCCGCCGCGGCCCCGCCGCTCACCACGGCGTAGCGCCCGTCGGAAGTGACGGCGACGCCGCGCGGACGCGCCGGCCCGCCGCCCGGCTTCGTCAACGGAATGCGCGCAACCTCGGCGGCACTACCGCCGTTCACGCCGTTCGCGAGCGCCTGCTGGACATCCACGACCGAAACGTCGTTGGTGCGAAAGTTGGCGACCACAATGCGGCGGCCGTTCGGCGTGAAGCTCAGGCCGAAGGGACGCGTCGGAACGACAGGGTCGACCGTGCCCACCCGCACGCGAGCGACTTCGGCACCGGGCTTGCCGTCGATCGCGCGCCGCGCATCGAGAAGGGAAATCGTATTGCCCTCGACGCCCGTTTCCGCGCTTTCGCGATTGGTGACGGCGACGTATCGCTGGTTCGGACTCACCGCAAGTCCCCACGGCCCGCGCTCCACCGGAATGCGCGCCACTTCGGCGCCCGGATGCCCCTCGATGGCGCGATCGATATCGATCACCGAAACATCGTCGGTCCCGCCGTTCGCGGTGAAAGCGAATCCGCCGCGGCGGCGAACGACGCCGAGAGCGTTCGACGCCGGAAAGCAACCGAAATTGGGATGCGGAATCGCCATCGGCCGCAGCGCCGGATCGGTCGCGAGCGCCGCACACGACTTGCCGGGCTCCTGCGCCACCTGCCCGCCGTTGCCGAGCGCAAGAAGCGCGGTTTCCGTCGCAACCTCTTTGCGCAGATCGATTACGGAAATCTCGCGCGCACCGTCTTCTTTGCCCTGGCCTTCGGAGTTTGCCACCAGCGCGAACTTTCCGTTCGGGCTGAGGCCGAGTCCGACCGGACCCCAGAAGCCCGTGGGGATAATAGCGCTGAGGGCGTTGGTCGTATTGTTGTTCGCGGGCTTGAGCGCATTGCCGATGTCGATGACGGCGACCGTCCCCAGGTGACCGTGTTGAAACACGTTCACCGTGGCCTGTGTAGCGTTGCCCGCGTGGTTGACGGCGAACGCGGTGCGGCCATCGGGCGCAACCACTATGTTGCTCGGTAAGCCCGAGGCTGGACTATCCGGAATGCCGTCGCCGTTGGTATCGACGTCCGGCGTCACTCGGACGCGCGCCACCACGGCGTTCGCCGTGCCGTTGTTCGCGGGGTTCAGCGCTCGCTCGACATCAATGACGATGACGCGCGGATCGCGCCGTCCAGCGACGAGCGCCAGCGATCCGGCCCAAGCGATCTCGCTGATGAAAATAATCGCGAGCAACCCGACCAACCATCGAGCTGAAGATGTTGCGTTCATTATCAGTCCCCTCCGTGAGTTGTGCCCCAGGCGGCCTCGGTGCAGCATCGCTCGATTTTCCGCAAACAAGCGGCGCGGGCGGAAGATCTACAACATTGCCGAGCGGACGCTGTCAACGCCGAGAGCCGAGCTGGCCAGCATAACGCCAAGGATCGCCGGGAAGCGACGGTGGAAGCGCAAGCGGGGCGCGCGCGCAGTGCGCTCAAGCGGCGCCTGGTTTTCGTTCGCCAGGCGCACGCCGCTTGGCGCACAGCTACTTCTTGTCGAGCTCGGAGATCAGCTCGGGAACGGCCTGAAAAAGGTCCGCCACCAATCCGTAGTCGGCGACCTGGAAGATCGGCGCGTCGGCATCTTTGTTGATCGCGACAATCACGCGGCTGTCCTTCATGCCGGCCAGATGCTGAATGGCGCCTGAAATGCCGACGGCGACGTACAGATCCGGCGCCACAATCTTGCCGGTCTGGCCGACCTGATAGTCGTTCGGCGCGAAACCCGCATCGACGGCGGCGCGCGACGCGCCGAGCGCCGCGCCCATTTTGTCGGCGAGTTGGCCGACGAGCTTGAAGTTTTCCGCGCTGCCCACGCCCCGGCCTCCGGACACGACGATCTTCGCGCCCGCCAATTCCGGGCGTTCGCTCTTGGTCAGCTCCTGGCCGAGCATCTTCGACTGCGCGGCGTCGGCCGCCGGCGCGACGGGCTCCACGGTCGCCGAGCCGCCGCTTGCCGCGGCGGCATCGAACGCCGTAGTGCGCACGGTGATGACTTTGATCCGATCGCTCGATTGCACGGTGGCCATCGCGTTACCGGCATAGATCGGCCGCACAAAGGTATCCGGGTTCTCCACGGCAACGACGTCCGAGATCTGCGCGACGTCGAGCAACGCCGCGACGCGCGGGAGGAAATTCTTTCCGAAGGTCGTGGCCGGCGTGAGAATGTGCGTATATTCCTTCGCGATCGATACCACCAAAGCGGCGAGACTCTCGGCAAGCCCGTCCTTATACTGCGGCGCATCGGCGACACGCACCTTGGCGATGCCGGCAATCTGCTTGGCCGCCGCCGCGGCCGCGCCGCATTGATGCCCCGCCACCAGGACATGCACTTCCCCTCCCAGCTTCGTCGCCGCGCTGACGGCGTTGAGCGTACCTGAACGGATCAGCCGGTTGTCGTGTTCGGCAATAACGAGTGCGGCCATGTCAAATCACCTTCGCTTCGCTGCGCAACTTGGCAACCAATTCTTTTACGTCCGCCACTTTCGCGCCGGGTTTGCGCTTCGGCGGCTCCTGCACTTTGAGCGTCTTGAGACGCGGCTTGACGTCGACACCGAGCGATTCAGGCGTCATGGTTTCCAGCGGCTTCTTCTTCGCCTTCATGATATTGGGAAGCGTCACGTAGCGCGGCGTGTTGAGGCGCAGATCGGTCGTGATGATCGCGGGCAGCTTGAGCGCGACCGTCTCCAACCCACCGTCGATTTCGCGTGTCACCTCGACACCGTCGCCGCTCAATTTAACTTTGGAGGCGAAGGTGCCTTGCGGGAGGTTGGCGAGCGCGGCGAGCATCTGCCCGGTTTGATTCGAATCGTCGTCGATCGCCTGCTTGCCGAGAATAACAAGCTGCGGATTCTCCTTTTTGAGGATCGCGTGAAGCAGCTTCGCAACCGCGAGCGGCTGCAGCTCGACATCGGTCTGAACGAGAATCGCGCGGTCGGCGCCCATGGCCATGGCGGAGCGCAATGTTTCCTGGCACGCCGCGGGTCCCATCGAAACCGCCACGATTTCCGTCGCGCTGCCGGCTTCTTTGAGCTTGATCGCCTCTTCGACGGCGATTTCGTCGAAAGGGTTCATCGACATCTTGAGATTCGCCGTCTCCACGCCGGAGTTGTCCGACTTCACGCGCACTTTGACGTTGAAATCCACTACTCGCTTCACTGCCACCAATATCTTCACGCTCGACTCCGCTTGCTCATATTCTTCTAACAGAAACGCGACTCGTCCTCATTCCACGACGTCACATATTGACGTACACCGGCCCCTCCCCGCCCTGGGGAGCGACCCATACGATGTTCTGCGTGGGATCCTTGATGTCGCACGTCTTGCAGTGCACGCAATTCTGCGCGTTGATCTGCAAGCGCGGGTTCTTGCCCGCGGCATCGCGCACGATCTCGTAGACGGCCGCCGGACAATAACGAGTCTCCGGCGCAGCGTAAAGGTCGAGATTGACGCGAATCGGCACCGTCGGATCCTTCAGCGTCAGGTGCGACGGCTGGTTTTCCTCGTGGTTGGTATTGGAAAGAAAGACGGATGACAACCGATCGAAGGTGAGCACGCCGTCCGGCTTGGGATAGGAAATAGGCTCGCACTCGGACGCTTTCTTTAATTTGGTATGGTCGGGCTTGAGATGCAGCGTCCACGGCGCCTTCCCGCGCAGAAGCATTTGATCGATACCGAACATGAACGAACCGAACCATAGGTTGCCGCTCATCCACGGCTTGAAGTTGCGCGCGCGGTAGAGCTCCTCGCGCAGCCAGCTCGTCTGGAAACCCTTCGGATAAGCCTCCAGCTGATCGCGGCGGCGGCCTTGCGCGAGCGCCTGCGCGACCGCTTCCGCCGCCAACATCCCCGACTTGATCGCGGCGTGCGAACCTTTAATACGCGCCGCGTTGAGAAACCCGGCGTCGTCCCCGACGAGGCCGCCGCCCGGAAACACGAGTTTGGGCAGCGCCTGCAACCCCCCGGCGGTGATGGCGCGCGCGCCATAGCCGACGCGCCGGCCGCCTTCGAGGAATTGGCGGATCTCCGGATGCTTCTTGTACCGCTGGAACTCCTCGAACGGCGACAAGTAGGGGTTGCTGTAACCGAGGCCGACCACCAGGCCGATGGCGACGAGATTATTTTCGAAGTGATACAGAAACGAGCCGCCGTAGGTGTCGCTCGGCAGCGGCCAACCGGCGGTGTGCATCACCAGACCCGGCCGATGTTTTTCCGGAGCAATTTCCCACAACTCCTTGATGCCGATTCCATAAACTTGCGGCTCGGTGCCGTCGTGCAACTTGAAGCGGGTCTCGAGTTGGCGGCCCAAATGTCCCCGGCAACCTTCGGCGAACAACGTGTACTTCGCGAGCAGCTCCACGCCCGGCTGGTAAGCCTCGGTCGGCTTGCCGTCCTTACCGACGCCCATGTCGCTCGTCGCGACGCCTTTGACGGCGCCGTTTTCGTCGTAGAGCACTTCCTGTCCGGCAAAACCGGCGTAGACCTCGACTCCCAACGCCTCCGCCTGCTGGCCGAGCCAGCGGCAAACGTTGCTCAGACTGACGACGTAGTTGCCGTGGTTCTGGAATACCGGGGGCAAAAGGAAATTGGGAACCCGGAAACTGCCCTTTTCAGAAAGAAACAAGAAGCGGTCTTCGGTGACCGGAATCTTCAGCGGCGCCCCGTCTTCTTTCCAGCTCGGCAGCAGCTCGGTAAGCGCGCGAGGGTCCATCACCGCGCCGGAGATAATATGTGCGCCGATCTCCGAGCCCTTCTCGATCAAGCAGACGGAGATATCCCGCTCCGCTTCGCTCGCGATTTGCTTGAGACGTATGGCCGCGCTCAGGCCGGCCGGACCACCGCCGACGATGACCACGTCGAACTCCATCGCCTCCCGCGTCATGAATTTTTGTTCTCGAAAGCGCGCACGGTGCACCTCGGTGCCGAAAGGGCGCCTAGTTTACCGTGAACTGGCCGGCGGCCCAATTATGCACGACCCATTCTGACACGCAGAATGATGAAACCGCGCGTGCGCGTTCTCGCCCGGCGGGTTACGGCGAGACCGGGAACGCCTGGCCGCCTCCGAAGCTCGCGCGCTTCGGCCGCGAACCTCCCGTCGAAACTCGGACGGCGCAGTATTTGAACTCGGGGATCTTGCCGAAGGGATCGAGAGCCGGGTTGGTCAGAAGGTTGGCGGCCGCCTCGTAAAAGCAGAACGGGATGAACACCGCCCCGCGCGGCGTGCCGTCGTCGACGCGGGCGTACAACGAGATCGTGCCGCGTCGAGACGCGACCGTCACGATTTCGCCCGGCTTGGCCCCGAGCGCCTCGAGATCGAGCGGATGAAACGATGCGACCGGCTCGGGCTCGATGTAATCGAGCACGCCGGCCCGGCGCGTCATCGCCCCGGTATGCCAGTGCTCCAGCTGCCGGCCGGTGATGAGCACCATCGGGTAGTTCGCATCCGGCTGTTCGGCGGCCGGGATGATGTCGGCCGGCACGAATTTGCCGCGCCCGCTTGCGGTGGGGAATGTCGCCGTGAAAATCACCGGCTCGCCCGGATCGTCTTCGCGCGTGCACGGATACGTCACCGCCGATTCGCGCTCCAGACGCTCCCACGTGATGCCGGCGATCGAATCCATGCACGCGCGCATTTCGGCGAACACGTCGCGCGGATGTCGATACCTCCAAGGCAAACCCAAGCGGCGCGCGATTTCCTGAATGATCCAGAGATCTTCTTTCGCTTCACCGGGCGGTTCGATCGCCTTGCGGCCGAGCTGCACCATGCGATCGGTATTCGTCACCGTGCCGTTCTTTTCCGGCCATGCGGTGGCCGGCAGCACGACGTCCGCAAGATACGCCGTCTCGGTCAGGAAAATATCCTGCACCGCCAGATGCTCGAGGCTCGCCAGCGCTTCGCGCGCGTGCTCGACGTCGGGATCGGACATCGCCGGGTTTTCGCCCATGATGTACATGCCGCGGATGTCGCCGCGCTTGGCCGCGTGCATGATCTCGACGACCGTGAGCCCCGGCGCCGGATCGAGCTCCATGCCCCACAATTTCTCGAAACGCGCCTTCGCCTGCGGGTTGTCCACCCGCTGGTAATCGGGATACACCATCGGGATCAATCCGGAGTCGGACGCGCCTTGAACGTTGTTCTGCCCACGCAGCGGGTGCAACCCCGAACCCGGACGCCCGATCTGTCCGGTAGCGAGCGCGAGCGCGATCAGGCAGCGCGCGTTGTCGGTGCCGTGCACGTGCTGCGAGATGCCCATGCCCCAGAGAATCATCGAACCCTTCGACGTCGCGTAAAGGCGCGCCACCGCGCGGATCGTGTCGGCGTCGATACTGCACACCGGCGCCATCGCTTCCGGCGCATACTTCTTGACGTTGTCGCGCAGCGCCTCGAACCCGGCGGTGCGATCACGGACGAACGACTCGTCGACCAGGCCTTCCTCGACGATCGTGTAGAGCATCGCGTTCAAGAGCGCCACGTCGGTGTCGGGCTTGAACTGCAGCGTGTAGGTCGCATAGCGCGCGAGCTCCGTGCGGCGCGGGTCGGCGACGATCAGTTTTACCCCGCGCTTGGCGGCGTTCTTGATCCAGGTCGCGGCGACCGGATGATTCACCGTGGGATTGGCGCCGATGACCAGCACGACCTCCGCCTTCATTACGTCGCTCACTTGATTGGACACCGCGCCCGAGTTGAGCCCTTCCATCAGCGCGGCAACGCTCGAGGCGTGGCACAGGCGCGTGCAGTGATCGACGTTGTTCGAACCGAAACCGGTGCGCACGAGCTTCTGGAAGAGATACGCTTCTTCGTTCGTACCTTTCGCCGAACCGAAGCCGGCGAGCGCTTTCTTGCCGTTACGATCACGCAGCGCACGCAGCCCGCCCGCCGCCAAGTCGAGCGCTTCGTCCCAGCTCGCTTCGCGAAACACCTCGGCCCAGTTTTCCGGATCGACCACGAAATCCTTGTGCTTGGGCACGCCCGGTTTGCGGATGAGCGGCTTCGTCAGACGATGCCGATGATGCACGTAGTCGAAACCATAGCGCCCCTTCACGCACAGGCGTTGATGGTTCGCCGGCCCGTCCTTGCCCTGCACGTACAAAATGCGGTTGTCCTTGACGTGATACGTCAGCTGGCAGCCGACACCGCAGTACGGGCAGACCGACTCCACTTTTTTGTCGATGGCCTGCAGGGCCACGTCGCGCGCGGGCATGAGCGCGCCCGTCGGGCACGCCTGCACGCATTCGCCGCAACCGACGCAGGTCGATTCCCCCATCGGGTCGTCCAAATCGAAGACGATTTTTGCGCGGTCGGCACGGTGCGCGTAGCCGATGACGTCGTTCACCTGCACCTCGCGGCACGCACGCACGCAGCGCGTGCACTGAATGCAGGCGTCGAGATTGACCGCGATCGCCGCGTGCGACAAGTCGGCGCGCGGTTGCGCGCGCGGCGCAAAGCGCGGCTTGCCAACGTTCAATCGCCGTGCCCACGTGTCCACCTGGTTGTCGAGCGTATGGCGCGCCTGCGCCATGTCTGCGAGCAACAGCTCGATGACCATCTTCTGACTCGTCAGCGCGCGCTCGCTGTCCGTCACGACTTCCATGCCGTCCTTCGGATAACGGCAGCACGACGGCGCGAGCACGCGCTCGCCCTTGATTTCGACGACGCACGCGCGGCAGTTGCCGTCGGGGCGAAGCGAGGGCGAATAACAGAGATGGGGAATCCCGACGCCGTGACGGCGCGCGACTTCGATGAGCAGCTCGTCGCTGCGTCCCGTCACGGCCTTGCCGTTCAGCGTGAACTGAACGAACGCCGCGTCGACGCTCGGCTTCGGGATGGCGGCCACCGAACTATCCTAGTTCCTGCGGGAAATATTTCATTACGGTCAACACCGGATTCGGCGCCGCCTGGCCGAGGCCGCAAATGGACGCGTCCATCATCGCCTGCGACAGCTCTTTGAGGAGCGGCCGATCCCATTTTTCCGCGCGCAGCAACTGCAACGCCTTGACGGTGCCGACGCGACACGGCGTGCATTGACCGCATGATTCTTCGGAAAAGAACTTCATCACGTTGCACGCCGCATCGCGCGCGCGGTCCTTGTCGGAGAGTATCACTACCGCCGCCGAGCCGATGAAGCAGCCGTACGGGTTGAGCGTATCGAAATCGAGCGGGATGTCACCCATCGATGCCGGCAGAATGCCGCCCGAGGCGCCGCCCGGCAGGTAGCCATAAAAGGCATGCCCGTCGAGCATGCCGCCCCCGAATTCCTCGATCAGTTCCTTTACCGTGATGCCCGCCGGGGCGAGATGAACGCCCGGCTTTTTGACGCGGCCGCTGAGCGAATACGAGCGCAAGCCTTTTCGTCCATGCCGACCGTGACCCGCGAACCAATCCGGACCTTTTTCCAGAATGTCGCGCACCCAGTGGAGCGTCTCCATGTTGTGCTCGAGCGTCGGACGCCCGAACAAACCCACTTGCGCGACATACGGCGGCCGCAGCCGCGGTTCGCCGCGCTTGCCTTCGATCGATTCGATCATCGCCGACTCTTCGCCGCAGATGTAGGCACCCGCGCCGCGGCGCAGATGGATCGGTGGAAGCCGGCACGGTGGATCGGCCTGCAGCGCGGCGATTTCTTTTTGGAGAAGCGCGCGACAGCCGTGATATTCGTCGCGCACATAAATATAAATCGCGTCGATACCGACCGCCCACGCGGCGATCAACGCGCCTTCGAGAAAGCGGTGCGGATCGCGCTCGAGGTACCAGCGATCCTTGAAGGTACCCGGCTCGCCTTCGTCGATGTTGACCGCCATCAGCCGTGGCTCCGGCTCCGCGCGCACGGCTCGCCATTTGCGCCCGGCCGGAAACCCCGCACCACCAAGGCCGCGCAAACCCGAATGCTCCATCGCCGCGATCACGTCTTCGCATGTTCTCGCGCCGCTTAAGCAGGCCGCGACCAGGGCATATCCGCCGACGGCTCGATACGCCCGGTAGTCGGTATGCGCCGGGCTAACGATATCCAAATTCGGATGCGACGTCGCATCGTTGCGGCCGGGGTGCGTAACGGCGTTCGCGCGGACGAGACCGGTGACCTTCTCCGCCGTGGCGTGGGGCACGGGGTTCTGGCCGACGACCGCCACGGGCGCCGTCTCGCAACGCCCGACACAAGGCGCGTGCAGCACGCGCACGCCCTTTCCGAGAACCGCCGGCAGGGTGGCCAGCAGTTCACGCGCGCCGGCAAGCTCGCAGGCGATCGAATCGCACACGCGCACGGTAATGGCCGGAGGCGACGACTCGCCTTCTTTCACTACGTCGAAATGGTGATAGAAGGTGGCGACTTCGTAGACTTCGGCGAGCGGCAAATTCATCTGGGCGGCAAGCGCGGCCAGATGGCGCGCGGACAAGCAACCAAAATGATCCTGAATGCGATGCAGATATTCGATCAGCAGATCGCGCCGAGGCGGCACATCGCCGAGCAGTGCGTGGATCTCCTCGCGCGCCCCCGCCTCGACCTGTCGGCCCTTCGGAGATGAACGCAGTTTCGGTGCGGGCACCGCGGAATATTTTTCGCCGTCTCTTTCCCGGCTCACAGCGACCCGCTATCGAGGCTTTGGGTAGGGGGATTCATGCCATTGCCTGTCGCCTTAACAATCGGAGCGGCGTCCCGCCCGTTATGTCTTTTCCGCTCCCACGCCGAGGGGCGGCGGCGCGAGCGTCAATATGCGCTGAAACAACTCTTCAGACATTTCCTTGGGCTTAAGGCCGAACAGCGGATTGTCGTTTTCGAGGAACGCGTCGCCGATCTTCCGCCAATCGGTATCG
>Ga0070741_10016466_pt1 | contig 12320 bp, 13 predicted proteins | sample Coa_R1_4_FD_66440 | JGI IMG/M metagenome (GOLD analysis project Ga0070741, IMG submission 66440) | Surface soil microbial communities from Centralia Pennsylvania, which are recovering from an underground coalmine fire - Coalmine... | ecosystem: Environmental > Terrestrial > Soil > Unclassified ...
AGGTGCCACGCGATCGCCTCGCCCTCGCGATCCTCGTCCGTCGCGAGCAGGAGCTCGTCCGCGTCCTTGAGCTTCTTCTTCAGCTGGGCGACGACCTTCTTCTTGTCCGGGTCGACCACGTAGTACGGCTCGAAGCCGTCGTCGATCGCGACGCCGAGCGCGCCGTACCGCTCCCGCTGCTCCTTCGGGATCTCTGACGCGCGCTCCGGCAGGTCCCGGATGTGGCCGATGCTCGACTCGACCACGTACCCGGGCCCGAGGTAGCCCGCGATCGTCTTTGCCTTGGCGGGCGACTCGACGATGACCAGCGTGTTCGGCACGGGCGAACACGTTAGCGCCGTGGTCAAGTGGCGCACGACGGCGGTGCGACGCCGCAGGGCGGCGATACTGGGGCTGAAAGCCGTTGCCGACGCCGTTCTACAACATGCTGGCGGTCGTCTCGTGGCCGCTCCTGCACGGCCTGTACCGCCTCGACGCCCGCGGGCTCGAGAACCTGCCCGCGACGGGAGGGTTCGTGCTCGCGGCCAACCACACCTCGAATTTCGACCCGTGGCCGCTGGGGCTGCCGCTCTGGCCGAAGCGCCAGCTCTTCTTCATGGGCAAGGTCGAGCTGTTCAACCCGGTGCTCGGCCCGCTGCTGCGGGCGGGCGGCGCGTTCCCGGTGCGCCGCGGCGGCACCGACCTCGAGGCGATCGAGACCGCGGTCGAGCTGTGCCGCGCGGGCAACGCGGTGGGGATGTTCCCCGAAGGGACACGGCAGGCCAAGGGGCTCCGCAAGAAGTTCGAGCACCGGCCGCGCACCGGCTCCGCGCGGATCGCGGCCATCGCCGGCGTCCCGCTCGTGCCGGCGGCGATCAAGGGCACCGACGGCCTGTCCCGGCTCGCCAGGCTGCGCGTCGCCTACGGCGAGCCCGTGCCGACCGACGACCTCGCGGACGTCTCGCACCGCGAGGCGCAGCACGTGGCCACCGACCGGTTGATGGAGCGCATCTACGCGCTGTACGAGACGCTGTGACCGTGAGGCCGCTCCTGGCGATCGACGGCGACTCGCTCGCGCACCGCGCGTACCACGCGCTGCCGAAGTCGATGAAGAGCGCCGGGGGCACGCCGTCCGGGGCGCTCGTCGGCTTCGCCAACTTCATGGTGCGGCTCTGGGAGGCGGAGCAGCCGCGGGCGGTGGTCGTCGGCTGGGACACGCTCTTCGTCCCCACCTACCGGAGCGAGGCGTTCCCGGCCTACCAGAGCGGACGGGAGTTCGACGACGCCCTGGTCGAGCAGCTCGACCTGCTCCCCGAACTCGTGCGCGCGATCGGGTTCTGCGCCGCCAAGCAGGCCGGCTACGAGGCCGACGACTTCCTGGCGGCGGCGGTCGCGCAGGAGGAGGCGAGGGGCGGGCTCACCGTCGTCGCCACCTCCGACCGCGACGCGTTCCAGCTCGTCTCCGACCGCACGACCGTGCTCCAGCCGGTCAAGGGCGTGTCGGAGCTCGCCCGGATCGGCCCGGCGGAGGTGCGCGAGCGCTACGGCGTGGACCCCGCGCAGGTGCCGGACTTCATCGCCCTGCGCGGCGACCCGTCGGACCGCCTGCCCGGGGCGAAGGGGGTCGGGCCGAAGACGGCGGCGTCGATCCTCGCCGAGTACGGCTCGCTGGAAGGGGCGCTCGCGGCCGGCCGGTTCGGGGCGCAGCAGGAGGAGCTGCGCCTCTACCGCCGAATCGCGACGATGGACGCCTCCGCCCCTCTCCCCTCCCTGACCGACCAGAAGCCCGACTGGGCGGAGGCGTCCTCACTCGCGAGCTCCTGGGGCCTCGGCAACCTCGCCGGGCGATTCGAGGCGCTCGCCGGCGCCTGATGCAGGTCGTCAGCAGCGAGGCCCTGGCCGGCCTGCACCCGACCGGATTCCACCCGGAGTCGCCCAGGCGGCTCGAGGTGCTGCTGGAGGCGTTCCCCGAGCGGACCGGCTGCGCCCCGGCGTCGGTCGAGCAGGTCGAGCGCTGCCACACCGCCCGGCACGTCGCCCGGATCCGCGCGATCGGCGCGAACACGTGGCTCGACGCCGACACGCCGGCGTCGGCGACGAGCTTCGAGGCAGCGCTCCTCGCCGCGGGCGGGGCGATCGAGGCGGTCCGGAGCGGCGGCTTCGCGCTGGTCCGGCCGCCCGGCCACCATGCCCCCGCCGACCGGGCGATGGGCTTCTGCCTGTTCAACAACGCCGCGATCGCGGCACGCGCGGCGCAGGCCGAGCTGGGCCTCGGCAGGGTGGCGATCCTCGACTGGGACGTCCACCACGGGAACGGCACGCAGGACATCTTCTGGGACGACCCCACCGTCCTCTACCTGTCGCTCCACCAGTGGCCCTTCTACCCGGGCACGGGCGCGCCCGGCGAGGGGAACGAGACGACCGTCAACGTGCCGCTGCCGGCCGGCTCGGGCGACGAGGCCTACCTGTGCGCGTTCGAGGAGGTGGTCGAGCCGGCGGTCCGCGGCTTCGAGCCCGACCTGCTGATCGTCTCCGCCGGCTTCGACGCGCATGTCGAGGACCCGCTGGCCCTGATGGAGCTGAGCGCCGGCGGCTTCGCCGAGCTCGCCCGCCGCTGCCGGGGACTGGCCCCCAGGGTGGCCGCGGTGCTGGAGGGCGGCTACAACCTCGAGACGCTGCCGGGCCTGATCCGCGCGGCCCTGGACGGCTTCTCCTAGCAAAGAAAACCGGCCCCTCTCGGGGCCGGCTCATGTTGGTAGCCACCACCACCAGGAACGGTTCGTTGCGTGCTCTCATCATCGGCTCGGGCCGCGGACGTCACATCCCCCGCGACATCCCCCGCGGTGGGTGATCTTCAGCGGCGGGCGTTCGCGAGCGCCTCGAGCGCCTCGCGGCGCGAGGACACCCCGAGCTTGCGCAGGAGGCTCTTAACGTGCGAGCGCACGGTGTGCTCGGAGATGAAGAGGCGCTGGGCGATCTGGTCGGTGCCGAGGTGCTCGTCGAGGAGCAGGAGAACCTCGACCTCGCGGGCGCTGAGCTCGCCGGCGATCGACTCGGGCACGCCGGAGTCGAGCCCGCCGCCCTCGCGGACACGATCGACCAGCCGGCGGGCGACCTGGCCGGAGAGGGCGGCCTCGCCCTTCGCGATGCCTTCCAGGAGCTCGGCGATCCGCTCGGGCGGCTCGGTCTTGAGCAGGTAGCCGGCGGCGCCGGCCCGGATCGCGGCGAGGAGGTTCTCCTCGGTCCCGGACGCGGTCAGCACGACGACCTCGCAGAAGGGCGCGGCGGCGCGGAGCTTGGGCAACGCCTCGAGCCCGCCGCCGCCGGGCATCGCTAGGTCGAGCAGGACGAGGTCCGGCTGGGCCTCGCGCGCCCGCTCGACCGCCTCGACGCCGTCGGCCGCCTCGGCGACGACCGCGAACGAGTGCTGCTCGAGCAGGTCGACGAGCGCCGAGCGGGTCAGCGGATGATCGTCGACGACGAGCGTGCGGCGGCCCATGCAGCTCTTATCGGCAGCCGCCGCCCTGCCGACAAGAGGGTATGCGCAACGCGCGCGCGACGTACCTCGCCTGGGTGCGCGACGAGCTCCTGCTCGCCGGGCTGCTCGGCGCCGCGCTCATCCTCTTCCTGGCCAGCCCCGGCCGCCGCGGCCCCTACGTCCTGCCGAACCTCCGGCTCTTCCTCGACAGCGCCGTCCTGTGCGTGTCGCTCATCGTCTGCGTGCTCGCCTACGTCCGGTTCGGCGTCGACCGGCGCCGCTTCGACCTCTACCTGCTCTGCGGCTTCTTCGTCACCGCGGCGACGACCCTCGCCTTCTCGATCGCCCCCGTGCTCGACGGCGGGTCGATCGGGCCTGCCGAGGAATGGGCCAGCATCGGCGGGCGGCTGGTCGCCGCGGCGCTGGTGGCGGCCGCGCCGTTCACGAGCGGCCGGATCGAGCGGCGCCTGTACGCGGTGGTGGCCCCCGGCGCGCTCGCGGTGTTCCTGTCCGTGCTCTGGTCGGTCTGCCACAGCCTCGGCGGGCTGCCGCTCCTGACGCCCGACCGGCACGCCCCGGACCTCCTGGTCGCGAGCGTCGCCGTCCAGGCCCTGTTCGGGCTGGCCGCGCTCGTCGGCTTCGGGCTCCGGTACCGGACCCATGGAGAGGACCTCGACCGCTGGCTCGCCTTCTGCACGACGATCTGGCTGTTCTCCGAGCTCCAGGCCGTGTTCACGCCGCCCCTCTCCGGCGAGTACGTCTCGCAGAGCGACTTCCTGCGGCTCCTCTCCTACGGGCTGCTCCTCGTCGGCGTCTGGGGCGCGATCCGCGCGGCCGAGACCGGCCGGGTCGTGGCCGAGGAGCGCGCCCGGGTGGCGCGCGAGATCCACGACGGCCTCGCGCAGTACCTCTTCGCCGTGTCCACCCAGGCCAGCCTGATCGCGTCCGGGGCGGATCTCGACAAGGCACTGCCGCGGCTGCGCGACGCGGCCACGGCCGCCCAGCAGGAGGCGCGGTTCGCCGTCCTCGCGCTGTCGTCGGCCGGCGGCTCGGCGCAGTTCGACTCCGCCCTGAGCCGCTACGTCGACTTCCTCACCGCCGACGGCGAGCTCGACGTCGACCTCGAGATCGAGCGCGCCGTCGAGCTCGGCCCCGACGAGCAGATCGAGATCTTCCGGATCGTCCAGGAGGGGCTCGCGAACGTGCGCCGCCACGCGAACGCCCGCCGCGCGACCGTCCTGATCGGGCTGCGCGACGGCCAGCGCGTCGTCCGGATCGTGGACGACGGCGAGGGTTTCGTGGAGGAGGCCGACGGGCGCGGCCAGGGCCTGCGAAACATCCGCACGCGTGCGGCCGCGATCGGCGGCGCGTTCAGGCTCGTCAGCCGCCCCGGCAGCGGGACCTCGCTCGAGGTCGTGCTGCGCGCCTAGGTGCGGATCTGCAGCCTGGCCCACGCCTGCAGCGTCCGAACGACCTCACGCTCGGACAGACGCGCATGGCGGCGCAGCTCGAGATAGGTCTCGAAGCTCGTCAGGACGAGCAGGAGCGCCGCCGTCCTCGCGCCCGGGTCGAGCCTCCGGGCGAGCGCGGAGGTCACGCGTCGCCTGTCGTCGCGCTGCCGCGCGACGAGCCGGGCCGCGGCCTCGTCGACGGCCGCAACGCCGTACAGCGGCGCGAGGATCCGCTCGTGCACCGACCAGAAGCGCACACTCCCCGCGATCAGGCCGCCGAGCGCCTCGTCGGGGTCCTCCGCCTCCGCCGCGCGCTTCAGCAGCTTCAGCTCGTCTCCCTCGGCGAGGGTCTCGCAGATCGCGTCGACCAGCCCGAGACGCGAGCCGAAGTGCTGGTACAGCGTCGCCCGTGAGACCCGGGCAAGCTCGGCGACCTCCGCAACGGTCGCCTCGTGGAACCGCCCCTCCTCGAGCAGGGAACCGACAGCCCCGACGATCTGCCCGCGCGTCCCGCTCGACGCGTCTTTGCGCCGCCCGGGCCGATACGCACGCGCGGGGCTCACGTGCAGGTGTCCGACACCAGGCCGGACGCTCGAGCCGAGAACCGCTTTTTGGTGTCAGACACAGAGTCCAAGTCTAGACATCATGTCCGACGACGTGTAAGACTCCCGTACTGTCAAGACATTTCGTCTGGACATGGTGTCCAGCAAGAAAGGAGAACGAATGCCCAAGACGTCGAAGAGCAGCGCGACCCGCTCGCAGGATCACGGAGTGATGGTCGGTCACTACGCGGAGCTCGGCGACTACACGGTCGGCTTCGAGACGTTCAACGAGGATGCCGACGGGACGCCGCTCTTCCGGGGGCTCCCCGATGACCGCTGCCAGAGCCCACACTGGGGCTACGTGATCAGCGGCGCTCTCACCTTCCGGTACGGCGATCGCGAGGAGACCGTCGAGGCGGGCGAGGCCTACTACGCGCCTCCCGGCCACGTGCCGGTCGTCTCGGCGGGCACCGAGGTCGTCGAGTTCAGCCCGGCCGGCGAGTACGAGAAGACGATGGCCGTCGTCGGCGCGAACCTGGCCGCGCTTCAGTCCGCTTGACCCGAGGTCGGAGGTCCGGCGAGCGGGCCTCCGAGCTCAATCGGCCCGGCGTGCGTACGCCTGGCGGAGCAGCCAGCCGGTGCGGAGCTCGCGGGCGCGCGCCTCGAGCCCGCGGGAGAGCTCCCGCGCCTCGCGGAGCCTCGGCCTGAGGATCTCGAGCCGCCGCAGCTCGTCGGCGATCTCGGCGATCGGGCTGGAGGCGTCGGCGTTGAGCCTCCGCAGCCGTCCCTCGCTGCCCCGCACCTGCGCCCGGAGCAGGCGCACCCAGGCCTCGCACTCGTCGGTGAGCTCGCGCAGGGCGGTCTCGGTCATGTCGTCGCGGGTGAGTACCTCGCGAAGACGGGCGGTCAGCCTGGAATCGAGCGCGTCGGTCAAGGGCGGGCGATGCGGTGTGCGCGGGAGCTTGCCAGACCCTGCCCCCACGCGTCGAGGGTCGTTCGGCGTCCCGCGGGCGGCTGCGGCCCGGGCGCATGGGCCGCCCGGGCCGCCTCTCTCCACAGCCGCCCGCGAACGCGAACTAGTTGTCGTCGTTCGCCGCGGCGAGCGCGGTCGCCTGGTCCTGCGTGAGGCGGATGATCGACTCGCAGCCCCGGAAGCGGGCCGGGTCGTGCTCGATCACGTACGCGACGTCGTACCCGGCGCCGCAGTCGAGGATGTCCGGCTGGTTGTCGTTCGCGAGCGCGTGCAGCACGTCGTTCCCCGGGCCGCCGTACTGGACGTCGGCGCCGGCGCCGGGCCAGATCACGTCGTTGTCGGCGCCGCCGTAGATCACGTCGTTGCCCGGGCCGCCGCGGACGACGTCGTTGCCCTGGCCGGCGTAGACGACGTCGCTGCCGTCGTGTGCGCGGATCCCGTCGGCACCGGCGTAGCCGTAGATCAGGTCGGGCCCGTCGGTCCCGTTCAGGGCGTCCGGGCCGCCGGTTCCGCGGACGAGGTCGAGCCGCGCCGCGGACGCCGTGGCGACGAGCACGCCTGCGCCGACGGCGACGATCAGGAAGAGCTTGGCTTTCACGGGAGTACCTCCCTCTCGGATCACGTTGACGGTCGTGTTCTCGCGGAGCGGCGTCACCGGGCCGTCAGGGCGGGGTAAAAGGAACGTAAGCCGGGAGCGGCGAGGCAGAGAGCACCGCGACCGGGGACAATGCCCCGGCGTGGAAGAGCCCACCCCCGCCGCCGCAGCCGAGGTGCTCGAACAGGCCCGCGACGCCTACGCGCGCCGCTCGTGGCTCGAGGCACACGAGGCGTTCTCGCGCGCCGACGGGGAGACACCGCTCGCGGCGGAGGACCTGGAGCTGCTGTCGGTCGCCACGCTGATGCTGAGCCGCGACGACGAGGCGATGGCGGTCCTCGAGCGCGCGCACCATCTCTACCTGGAGCGCGACGAGCTGCACCGGGCGGTGCGCACCGCCGCCTGGATCGGCATCAACCTCGCCTCCCGCGGTGCGGTCGGGCCGGCCTCCGGCTGGCTCGGCCGGGCCCAGCGGCTGCTCGAGCAGGAGCCGGGCGAGTCGGCCGAGCACGGCTACCTGCTCCTGCCGCAGGTCTTCCGCCACGACGCCGAGGGGAACTTCGAGGCCGCCGCCGCGGTCGCCGGCGAGGCGGCCGCGATCGGCCTGCGCTTCGGCGACCGGGAGCTCTTCTCGATCGGGCTCCACGTGCAGGGCCACATGCTCGCCAGAACGGGCCGGGTCCAGGAGGGACTCGCTCTGCTGGACGAGGCGATGGTCGCCGCGACGACGGGAGACCTCTCGCCGTTCGTCGTCGGTCTCGTCTACTGCGGCGTCATCCTCGCCTGCCAGGAGGTGTTCGAGGTGGGGCGCGCGCGGGAGTGGACGCAGGCGCTGACCGAGTGGACCGACCGGCAGTCCGGCCTGCTCGCGTTCACGGGCCGCTGCCGCGTCCACCGGGCCGAGATCCTCCAGCTCGGCGGATCGTGGGCCGACGCCCTCGACGAGGCGCGCCGGGCGTGCGACCGGCTCGTCGACACCGACAACCTCGCCGCCGCGGGCGTCGCGTACTACCGCAACGGCGAGCTGCTGCGCCTCCGCGGCGAGTTCGCCGCCGCCGAGACGGCGTACCGCGAGGCGAGCAGGTGCGGCTGGGAGCCGCAGCCGGGGCTCGCGCAGCTCCGGCTCGCGCAGGGGAAGCGCGACGCGGCGCTCGCCGCGATCCGCCGGGCGGCGGCCGAGACGGAGGACCCGCTCCGGCGTGCGGCGCTCCTCCCCGCCCAGGTCGAGATCGCGCTCGAGGCGGGCGAGATCGAGGAGGCGCGGGCCGCCTGCGGCGAGCTCGCCGCCCTGGCCGGCCGGTACGACAGCCGGATGCTCGCGGCGATGGTCGCGTTCGCGCGCGGCGCAGTGGCGCTCGCGGACGGCGACGCCCGGGCGGCGCTCGTCCCGCTGCGCGAGGCGCAGCAGGCGTGGCTCGACCTCGACGCGCCCTACGAGGTGGCCCGCACGCGTGCGCTCCTCGCCCGGGCGTGCTCGGCGCTCGGCGACGAGGACGCGTCCGCGCGCGAGCTGGAGTCGGCGCACGCCATCTTCCGCGACCTCGGCGCGGCCCCGGACCTCGCCCGCGTCGGCGACGGCCCGGAGGAGGCCCACGGCCTCTCCCGCCGGGAGCTCGAGGTCCTCCGCCTCGTCGCCGCGGGCAAGAGCAACCGCCGCATCGCGGACGAGCTCGTGATCAGCGAGCACACGGTCGCCCGCCACGTCCAGAACATCTACGCGAAGCTCGGGCTCTCTTCCCGGGCGGCCGCCACCGCGTTCGCCTTCGAGCGACACCTCGTCTGACTCCAACCTCGAGTGGTCAGGAATGACCACTCGAAACCCGTCGCAGGTTGGTCATTCGCGCCGATGCGGCGCCGCGGGCCGCCTCCTACCGTGGACGGCGACCAATCGGAAGGGGGAACGACGATGTCGGAGCACTACGAGACCATGGTGATCGGCGGCGGCCAGGCGGGACTCTCGGTCGCCTACTACCTCGAGCAGGCGGGCCGATCGTGCGTGCTGCTCGACGCGAGCGAGCGCGTCGGCGACAGCTGGCGCGCACGGTGGGACTCGCTGCGGCTGTACTCGCCCGCGAGCCACGACGCCCTCCCGGGGATGCCGTTCCCGGCGCCGCCGACCCACTACCCGACCGCCGCCGAGATGGCCGACTACCTCGAGTCGTACGCCGGGCGGTTCGGGCTGCCGGTTCGCAGCGGGATGCGCGTCGAGTCGCTGACGCGGCGCGAGGGGCGGTACCTCGCCGCGGCGGGCGACCTCGAGTTCGAGGCGGACAACGTCGTGGTCGCGACCGGGGTCTTCCAGAAGCCCCACGTCCCTCCGTTCGCCGGCGACCTCGCCCCGGGCATCACCCAGCTGCACTCGAACGACTACCGCAACCCGTCGCAGCTCCAGGAGGGCCCCGTCCTCGTGGTCGGCGCGAGCCACTCGGGCGCCGACATCGCCTACGAGGCGGCCGCGGAGCACGAGGTCGTGCTCTCCGGCACGGACACCGGGCAGCTGCCCGTGCCCCTCGAGACGAGGCGCGGCCGGTTCGGCTTCCGCTGTCTCGTCTTCGTCGGCTCGCACCTGCTCACGGCCGACACGCCGATGGGGCGCAAGGTCCGCCCGCACATCCGCCACGGCGGCGGCCCGCTCCTGCGCTACCGGCGCAAGGATCTGCGCGCCGCGGGCGTCGAGCGGGTGCTCGAACGCGTGACCGGTGTCGAGCACGGGCTGCCGGTCCTCGACGGCGGCCGGGTCGTCGACGTCACGAACATCGTCTGGTGCACGGGCTTCCGGCCCGACTACTCGTGGCTGGACTTCCCGTTCGAGCTCGGTGACGACGGCTACCCGGTGCAGTACCGCGGCGCCGCGTCCTCGTCGCCCGGGCTGTACTTCGTGGGCCTCCCCTTCCTGCACTCGTTCGCGTCGATGCTGGTCGCCGGCGCGGGCCGGGACGCGGAGCGGGTCGCACGGCACATCGTCTCCGGGAGAGCGGCCGAGCAGGCGAGCCCCGGACGCAGGCCGGCTCGAGCCGTCGCCGAGCGGATCGCGTCCTGATGGACGGCGAGCGGGACGGGGTCATCGTCTGGAACGGCCGGGTCTCGCGCCCGGCCGTCTCCCCCGGGGGTCAGGCGGCCTCGGGCAGCTCGGCGGCCGGCTCGGCACCCGCCTCGCCCGTGTCCCGCGCCGGCCGGCGGGGCCGCGTGAGCAGGTTGTTGGCGACGAGCGCGCCGATCGTGATCAGGGCGCCGGCGAGCTCGAGCGGGCCGGGCCGGTAGCCCCGGATCGTCTCGATCGTGAACGTCGAGACGGGGATCAGGTTGCCGAAGAGCGAGGTCGTCTGCGGGCCGAGCCGCTCGACCGCCGCGTTCCAGCAGAGCACGGCGATCACCGCGCCGGGCAGGGCGAGGTACGCCAGCTCCGGCGTGACGTCGACCCAGTCGCTCCCGCTCGGCGCGGACAGCCACCCCGCGGCGGTGCCGACCAGCGTCGCCGCGGCGATCGACGGCCAGCCGAGCGCCGCGGTCAGCGCCGTGTAGCGGAGCGGCGAGAGGTCACGGTGCTCCGCGGCGCCGATCGTGTAGAGGATGAAGCTGAGGACGCCGCCGAGGACGAGCAGGTCGCCGGCGCCGAGCGAGCCGTGCCAGAGCGTGGTCGGATGGCCTCGGCTGATCACGAGCGAGGCGCCGGCGAGCGCGACCGCCAGGAAGACCAGCGTCGGGGGCGACGGCCGCGCGCGGCCGCGCGCCCAGAGGACGAGCGCGGTCAGGAGGGGCGCGAGGGCGACGATCAGGGACGCGCTCTCGGGCCGCGCGTGCTCGAGCCCGGTGTAGGCGAGGAGGTTGAACCCGGCGAAGCCGAGCGTCCCGAGCGCCGCCAGCCGGAGCATCCGCCCGCGCGACACGAGCGCCGAGCGTCCCTCCAGCAGGGCGAGCAGACCCAGCAGGATCACCGCGGCGCCGGCGTAGCGCATCGTCGTCAGCCAGAAGGAGTCGGCGTTCGCGAGCGCCGACTTCCCGACGACGAACTGCCCGCCCCAGACGACCCCGGTGAACGTGGCGCACAGCGTTCCGACCGTCGACGCCTTCAACCCCATGGGGTCTACAACGAGGGCCGGCGGCCTGGTATTCGGCGTACGCCCGGGCGGCATAGAAAAGCCCCGCGAGCGGGGCTTTTCCGTAGCAGGCCTGTAAGCCGGATTCTGTCGTGGGTGACCATCTCTCTAGGCCGGCGCTTGCGCGACGGCTCGAGCGGTGTACCCGGTTCCTCGGCGGGCAGCGTCGTCGGAACCTGCTTCACCTTGCACCGGACGGGGTTTGGCGAGCCGCCGTGTCACCACGACGCTGGTGGGCTCTTACCCCACCTTTTCACCCTTACCGCCGGCGTCTCCGGAGAGAGACGTATCGCCGGTGGCGGTCTCCTTTCTGTGCCACTTTCCGTCGGCTTTCGCCGCCTGGGGTTTCCCCAGCGTCCTGCCCTTCGGTGTCCGGACTTTCCTCGGAAGCCGGGAGGCTCCCGCGGTCACCCGGCCTGCACCGGGAATGGTAGCCGGGCGGGCACGGGATCGCAGGCCCGGGACGGTTCGCCTACACGACCGCGACCGCCTCGACCTCGATCATCATCCCCGGCAGCGCGAGGGCGCCGACCTGGACGGCCGTCGAGGCCGGGGGCGGGCCCGGCATCAGCTCGGCGCGGATCCGTCCGTACTCGCGCAGTGTCCCGATGTCGGTCAGGAACACCTGGAGCTTGACGACCGCGTCGAGGGACGCGCCCGCCTGCTCGAGGACGGCGGTCAGGTTCGCGAACGTCTGCCGCACCTGCGCGTCGAAGTCGCCCTCGCCGACCACGTCGCCCTCGGCGGAGACCGGCCCCTGGCCGGCCACGAAGACCACCGCCTCCGCGCCGTCGACGCGCCACGCCTGCGAGAAGCCGAACCGGTCCTGCCAGACCCACGGGTTGACCTGGCGCTTCTGCATCAGCGGCCGTCCTCGGCTGCGAGCGGCGGGCCGACGATCTCGAGGCCGTACTCCGGCGCGAACCGGCCGAGCTTCTCGATGTCCGGCGGCCCGGGCGGCGGCAGGCCGGGACCCTCGGGCTCGCGACCGGCGTCGACGAAGTAGCCCTCGCAGCCTCCGGGCGTGACCAGCGTCAGCAGATGGGCGTCCTCGTCGTCCTCCACCCGGAAGGTGTGCGGGACGTCGCGCGGCAGGAAGACGAACGACCCCGGGCCGCCGACGAACTCGTCCTCGCCCGCGCGGAAGCGGACCTGTCCCTCGAGCACCCAGAACGACTCGTCCTCGCGGTGGTGGACGTGCAGCG
>Ga0070741_10016467_pt1 | contig 12319 bp, 20 predicted proteins | sample Coa_R1_4_FD_66440 | JGI IMG/M metagenome (GOLD analysis project Ga0070741, IMG submission 66440) | Surface soil microbial communities from Centralia Pennsylvania, which are recovering from an underground coalmine fire - Coalmine... | ecosystem: Environmental > Terrestrial > Soil > Unclassified ...
CTCGCGCGCCACCTCCCAGCCGCTCATCTCCGGCATCGCGATATCGACCAGCACGACGTCGGGGTCGAACGCTTTCATTGCCGCCATCACTTCGCGCGACTTGTACAGGCCGCGCGTCTCGTGGCCCTGGTCGCGCAGCAATTCCATCAGCGTGAGCACCGTGTCGCGCTCATCGTCGACCACCAGCACGCGCAAGCGCCGCTGCAAGTGCAGCGGCGTGCTCGAACGCTTCTCGACAGTGGGCTTCACGAAGCGACGCATTGTAGTGCGGCTCGCAAGTTTGCTCTTGGAGCGCACGATTTGTCGTCGTCTCAGCCACCACGGCCGTCACGCTTTGCGGTCAATCGGGAATTTCGGCCTCGACCAGCTTCGCCAGCAGCACGAGCGATTCCTGCCAGCCGAGGTAGCACATCTCCGGCGGAATCACCTCCGGCACGCCTTCCTGAGTAATGCTCAATTCCGTGCCGCAGGACACGCGCTTCAGGCTCACGGTGACCTGCATTTCGCCCGGCAGGTTCGGATCGTCGAAGCTGTCGGTGTAGCGGATGCGCTCGCTCGGCTGGAGCTCCACGTAGCGGCCGCCAAAGCTGTGGCTTTTGCCGCTGGTGAAATTGGTGAACGACATCTTGTGGCCGCCTCCGACCCTGGCGTCCATGTGGTGCACGGTGGCGGTGAAGCCGTTGGGCGGCAGCCACTTCACCATGGCAGCGGGATCGAGGAACGCACGGTAGACGCGCTCGGGCGCGGCGCGCAAGACGCGGTGCAGGCGGATGGTATTGCCGGGCATGGCGATTCTCCTTTCGTTAGCGAATCATGCCTCCATAGTCGAGCCGCGGGTCGCCGGATCGACAGGGTGTCCGAAAGACGACACCGTGAACTACGCGGCGCCCGGGCTGTTCACTATTGCCCTCTCAAGTTCAGGCATGGTGAAGAGGCGCAATTTGTAACGGCGCGCGCCGCGCGGCTCGCGCAGAATGCGCGCCGACACAACGAGAACCCACAAAGGGGAGGAAAACATGAAAGCCACCAAACTCCAGCGCATGACCGCCGCAGTCGCGGCCATCGCAGTGACGCTGTCGATCGTCTGGAGCATCGCCGGGTATGCCTACCCGGATGCGCCGGTCGCCTGGTTCGATTTGCTCGCGCGCACCGTCCAACAGTCGCGCTCGTAACACCAAGAACAACAACAATTCAATAACAATAATTCGGGGTCAGATCCTAGCGATCCGACCCCGATTCTTTTTGGTGCTTCCCCTTCATGGCGACGAACACGTGGTAGGCGATGGCGTCCCAGGCGTTGTGGATGCCGATGAAGAGGAGCAGCAGCGTCGCGCCACCGACTGCGAACATCGCCTCGTGAGGGTACCAGGCGGCCGCGAACGCCGCCGCCGCCAGCATGGCGTACGCGAGAGACGGCAACAGGACATGAAATGCCCAGTCCTCGACATCGGGGAGATACGCGGCTTGGCGTCGCATGCGCCGGGCCACCACCACCGCGTAGGCCAGCCCGGCGACGCCGACCAGGCCCCATAGCGCGGCCACCATGGCGGGGCCTTTCCAAGGCACGCGCAGAAGCGCCGACAGCAAGAGCGCGGTACCGAAATGGACGATGGTCGGCGTGACGAACGCCGGACCGGCTTGCGCGACACGCAGCGGCGGGTTCTCGGCAATTAGCGTCATGACGACGAACTGCAAGCCGATCAGCGCCCCCGCGGCAGCGCCGACAATCACGTAGAAGCTCTCCCACTCGGCGAAGTCCGGCATCTTCGCTACCGCCACTCGAAGCGGTACGCAAGCTGCGGCCCGCGGCGGCCCTCGTAAGCGAGCTGCGCGACGAGCAGCGCGAACGGCTCGGTGTAGCGGGCAATGCGCAGCGGGCCGCCATCGATCGGCTCGAAACCGAGGTCGCGGATCAGCCGCGCCGCGACTCTCTTCGCTTTGGCGTCATCGCCGCAATAGACGAGGCTCGGCGTCCGGCCCTTGCGCTTGGCGGCGTAGACCGCGAACAGCACTTCGCTCGGCACCGTGTTGAAGGCGCTGACGAAGTGAGCCCCGGCGATGCGCTTCGCCAGCTGCTCGGCGCCGGAGGAGGTGTGCGCCACGACGAGGGCGCTGTCATCGTCGTTCATCGGCAGCGCGCAGCTCACCACCACCTTGCCCGCGAGGTCGCCGGCCTGGATGAGGACATCGTCCACGCGCGACCAGTGCACCGCGAGGAGCAGCGCATCGGCATCATGGGCGGCCTCGCGCGGCGTGCCCGCGCGAGCCTTGCCCTTCGCCGCGCGCGCAAGGCGCTGCAGCTTCGCTTCGCTGCGCGCATAGCTGAACACCACCTGATGGCCGGCCCGCGCCAAGAGCGTGCCCAGTTTGCCGCCCATCAAGCCGGAACCGAGGATGCCGATCTTCATTTGACGCTGATGCCGGCGGCCTTGCCGACTCGCGGCGAGCGATCGGCCTGGTTCAGCTTCACGGCAAAGATGCTGCGGCGAAGCACGCGGTGCTCCTTCTGTAAAACGCCGTAAGGGGCGCGGCCAAAGATTGTCAATGCGCGCAATGCGCAGCATCGCGATTATCGCCGCCTTCCTAAGATGCCCGCGGATTTCTGGTGGCCAGGCACAGCGGTCTTCGCGGCAATTGGATCGATCCGGCGCTTCGCTAGCCAGCGGAGCGGATAAGGGAGGCGGTCTGGTTGCCGTCTTTTTTTATGCCGTCGTCCTGTCGCCCGCCGGCGACAACACCACTAAATATAGTAGTCGTGTCACTTGCTTTCCCCATAGCTAGGGCGCATGATGGGTGCGACCTGCGACGAAGAAGGGGTGGCAGCGAACCCTCGAGCATGAACACCACGCTGGTGATCAATCGCAAAGGTGGAGCTGGCAAAACCACGGTCGCCACCAATCTCGCCAGCTATTTCGCCAGCCACCACGTCGCCACCACCATCATGGACTACGACCCGCAGGGGTCGAGCCTCAACTGGCTGAAGCAGCGTCCGTCGCATCTCGGAAAAATTCATGGCGCGAACGGTGCGCCCGAGCGATTCGGCACGCTGCGCGGCGTCGCCATGTACGTCCCGCCGGACACGCGCCAGTTGATCATCGATGCTCCGGCCGGCGCGACCGGCGTGCCGCTGCAGGAGATGCTGCGCCGGGCGAATTCAATCCTCATTCCCGTGACGCCCTCCACCATCGACGTGCACGCCACCGCCGGCTTCATCAAGGACCTGCTGCTCTCCGGCATCGTTCGCAGCTACGGCATCCGCATGGCCGTGGTCGCGAACCGCGTGCGCCGCTCGATGCCGGTGTACGCCCCGCTCGAGCGGTTTCTGAGCGTGCTGAATCTCAGCCTGGTGGGTCGGCTGCTCGACTCGGATGCGTTTGTCAGGGCCGCTGAGGCGGGCGTCGGCATCTTCGAGATGGAGGCCGGCTTCTCGAGCGCCGAATGCAAGCAATTTGCACCAATCGGTGAGTGGGTCGGTGGCAGGAGCGCCCATCCGGCCGCGCCGCCGGCATCGGCCAACGTGCACCCGTTGCGCGTGACGATGCGCAGCGGGTACAACGCCTACCCGCGCTAATTCGCTGCCGTCGATCCGAGCAGCTGCTCGATCATCGCCTCCAGCAACGCCGTGTCGATCGGCTTTACCAGATGCGCATCGAAGCCGGCGGCACGCGAGTGCGTCCGGTCGGTCTTCGAACCCCAAGCCGTGACGGCAACGATCTGCACCGCGGCCGGCTCGAGCGCTCTGCGCAGGAGCGGGCATAGCTGATAGCCGTTGATATGCGGCATGCCGATGTCGAGCAGCACCATGGCCGGCCGGAAATCGCGCGCCACTTCTACCGCTTGCCGGGGATCGCTGACTGGCTTTGCCTCATGTCCGAGCGTGGTAAGGAGAATGGCCACGGCTTCCGCGGTGTCCTGCACGTCATCGATAACAAGAATTCGGTGAGGCATCACCTTCGCAGTTGCACGCGCTCGCTTGAGAGATTGGTAGGTCGTGGCGGATTCGAACCGCCGACCAACGGATTAAAAGTTTGAACTGATTAGCTAAGTAGTTGACTAACCGGCCCGCCCTCACTCGCTAGCGCCCGCCAAGAGCCGGGGGCGCCCTACGTTTTCCCTACGTTCTTGTACGTCCGCTAACGGGCCCAAGAGCGGACGTTGCCCCCAGCGGCCAACAGCTAGTCGAACGTAATTCCAGCTTCCTTAACCAGCAAACGGGACGATCAACCGGAGCGGCTTGGACAGATATTGAGCTTGCACCAAGGTCGCGGCGCTGCGACGACGAGCGACGCTTGACGCAGTTTCGTCCCACTTCTATTGGATTTCACCAACCCGCCTTATGGTCTTGCCGAAGGCCCAGACGTAAAGCGCCTTATGGGGCGGGCGCCTCCCACTGGGTTTTCGCCAGTTCGCGGGTTGGGACACCATAGGCCCCGATTGCCGAGTTAACGAGGTCGCCTTGTTCATTGAATGTCGGCTGCGCAAGCGACCAGGGCGGATTCGCCCGTAGCGGGCAGGTTCCGAAGTTCACTCCAGATAGGCCGGGAACCTAGGCAGGGCTGCGAAATCGGCCGGATCGTGCTGTATCACAAGGCGGGCCTTGGTCTTTTTCGCGATCCGTTCGATCCTGTTCATTGACGCGAGCGTATCTGCGCGGTCGGTATTAAATTCGGGAACACGGCTGTTGATCCGGCTTGCACGCAGGTGGTAGAGATCACCCGATAGGAGCACCGCCCCGGCTTTCGAAAGCTTGAGTAGCAGGACCTGATGTCCGGGAGTATGTCCGGGCGCCTTCAGGATGCGCACGCTGCGATCACCGAAGACATCATGATCGCCGTTGATCAGCACCGTCTTGGCACCCTTGTATGCGCTAAACGACTCTGGCTGCACAAACGGCCCCGGCAATGTCAACGCCCACGCGAGCTCGGTGCGGTTCAAAACCCAGGTCGCACGTTCAAAAAGATTTGCGTTGCCCGTATGATCAAAATGCATATGTGAGAACGCTACATGGGTCACGTCCTTAGGTGCAACGCCAAGCGCCTTTAGCTGATTGATGAGCGTCGCGCTGACGGTCATGTGCACCGAGCCATTGTCCACACCCCCCTTTGTTTCGGCGATGTCGTCTCTCAAGCCGGTGTCCCAAACCAGAATGCCTTTCGGGTGTCGGACTAGGAAGCAAGGCACGACGACGTTCCCCGGCTTGCCGTCATAGTCGTCCGTGTCAGAAAACAAACCCATGTCGGGGAACTCCGCGCGGCCGCAATCCAGCGCGTAAAGACGGATTGGTGGTGTTGAGTCCGCCGCGTCTGCGGGATCGGTCGCCGCGAGGGCGGTAAGCGCTACCACGAGAGCGAAACATCCGTTTGTCATCGAGGCCATAAACTTTCTCCCATAAGAAATCTACGACAGCGATGCGCGCCGATGCGGGCGGGACCGCACACCGCTACTTCTTCCCGGCCCAGGTGTCTAGCGGCTTGCCGGTTTCGAGGAAGGTCTTCATGCTGGACAGCACGCGGGGCCACCCCTCGTGAATCGCACGATCCATCTCTGATCCGTGCTCAAGCTCATCATGCGTTACGGTAAGTTTCACCATGTCGTCGATCTTTTGGATGTCGAAAGCAACGCGGGTCCTCTTAGCCCTGTTGCTCGAGTCGGAGGCGAAGGCCCAACTGATTACAAGCCGGTGAGGGGGCCTCGACTCGAGAACCTCTCCCAGAATGCGAACCGTCCCGGTCGAAGGGTCTCTGTGCTTCCAGTCGGAGCCCGGCTTCCAATCCGAGACGTTCTCGTATCCCCAATATTGGCGGGTGATCCCGCCATCCGTAATGGCCTGGAATACTTTTTCCTCTGTCGTACGGATATACGTGACGTATACGAAGCTCGACTTGGTCACCCCTCTGCCTCGAGCTTTCTCTTGAGCTCGCGCAGCGCCTTGAGGCGAGGGCGCTCGAACTTTGCAATCCAGCGCTCATATATGTCGTAGAGCGGCACGGGATTCAGGAAGTGGAGCTTTTCCCGCCCCCGCCAAGTCGTAGAGACGAGGTTAGCCTCCTCGAGCAGGCCGAGGTGCTGGGTTACAGCCTGGCGCGACATGCTGATGTGCTCGCAGAGCTCGCCCAGCGTCTGGCCGTCCTTCGCACAGAGCAGATCCAGCAGCTTCCGCCGGCTGGGATCGCTGAGTGCCTTGAATACCTTGTGTGCGTCCGTAGTCGAAGATATTATGCAGGTGAATGCTTGCATGTCAAATGGCGAACAAGCGCATCGCTAACTAGGAGGCCATGTCATGTCCAAAAAGACGACAGGCAGGCACAGACCCCCGCGCCGGACACTGCACTCTGAACGCTTCCCAGGCGAAGGGGACCAATATCGCGCCGCTAGGGACGAGCTATTGCGCGCGGAAATTGACTTGCGGAGAAGGATTGAGGCCGTTTCTGCCTTGCGACGTAAGCTGCCGCTTGGGGGCGCCGTGCCTCAGGACTACGAGTTCGAGGAACCTACGGGTCCGGTCAAGCTCTCCGAGTTGTTCGCGCCGGGTAAGGGCACTCTAGTGACCTACAACTTCATGTATAGCCCACAAATGGAGCATGCGTGTCCCGCGTGCACGTCCCTTCTTGATAGCCTCGATGGGGCTGCACCTCACATCACTCAACGCGTTAACTTAGCGATCGTGGCGAAATCGCCCATAGGACGGATCCGAGAGTTTGCGCAAGAGCGCCGATGGCGTCACCTGCGACTTGTCTCGTCGGCCAACAACAGCTTCAATGGCGATTACCACGGTGAGACTGCGGAAGGCGCGCAGATGCCGATGCTCAACGTATTCCAGAAGCGAGGTCGGCAAATTCGTCATATCTATGCGACTGAGTTGCGGCTCTTGCCTGGCGATAAGGGTCAAGGTACGCGTCACGTCGATGCAATCTGGCCGCTTTGGAATGTTTTTGACCTCACGCCGGACGGACGCGGAGCGAAATGGAGTCCCAAGCTAAGCTACGAAGCTTGAGCGATGCTTTGTCTAGACCCTTAATGGTTCATCTCGTGATGGTGACGAAGAACGCGTCGACGCTGGGCGATCGCAGGCCTTGGACCAGTGCGTAGGCCGCGCGATCGAACTGCACCAGGGCCTCATTTGACGCGACGCTGTCCAGGATGGCGAAGAACCCCCAGGCCGCCGCTAGCAGCAGGATGGCGGAGAGCGCAAGGGAGGCGGCTTCGGGCTTGCGCTCGTCGAGTAGCGAGCGCAAGTAGTTCGGAAACAGCCCATCGCTCGCGCCCGCCCACCGCGGCAGCCGATCGCTCAGCTTCTGCCATCCGCCGCGCGCGCCGGCGAGGAGAAAGCGGATCGCCGAGTATGCGATCCACAGGAGGACCAGCATCACCAGCACCAGGGCGAGAAGCCGCGAGCTCACCGCGCCGGCAAGCTGGATCGAGGTTCCGACCACGGCGCCGGGAAGGAGATGCGCGCCCACCCACGCGAACGCGGAGGCGACATTTCACGCGTAGAACCGCGGCCGGCTCATGACGGCGATGCCGGCGATCACCGCGACAATGGCGCGGACGGGCCTGGCGAAGCGCCCGAGAAGAACGTTCCACGCGCCGTGCCGCTGCACGAAGGCCACCCCTCGCCTCAGGGACCCGGGAAAGCGGCTGACTGGCCAAGCCGCATAGATGCGCTCCCGGTAGCGGCGACCCAGCTCGTAGCTCAACGCATCGCCAAGCACGGCGCCCAGGACTGCGATGCCTGCGCAAAGCCAGGCATCGATGGACTCCGGCACCGACGAGCATTCCGCCGACGAAGACCACCGAGCTGCCCGGGATGACAGTGCCGACGACGGCGAGCGCCTCCAGAACGCTCCCAGGAAGACCGCGGCATACGCAAGCCCGGCATGATCGCTCAGGTAACCGAGCACCGCTTCCATCGAGCGGCCCGTGCTTCAGTCGTCAGCGTCGTCGTCCTTGTCCGCCTTGTCCTCGGTCGCCGCGATGACGCTGCCAGTCATGCCATCGACCTTCACGTCCATCACCTTCCTGTCCTTTACGACCTCGACGTCGTACACCCATTCGCCGTTGTGGCGCTCGTACTCAGCCTTCGAGGCCTTACCGCCGACACGCTGCTCGGCCGCGGCGACGGCCCCGCGGAGATCGATTTTGGCGCTCATGACGGCTAACGGGTCGTTTTCCGCGGAATCTGTTGCCGCGTATGTTGCGCCGCCGACGCAAGCGGAAAGCGCCAGCATGACGGCGGGAACCAGGATACTGCGCTTCATTTATGACTCCTTGAGCGTGCACGATTCGCGTTGGTGGATGCTAGCGGCCGAGTATTTGCGCCGCGTTAGCTTGCCGGCGCGTTTTCCCGGCCGTGGCCGATCTGGACTGACGTGGGCGCCACGGCGATGCCGGCAGCGCGCCGAACCCGTTGCTGTCCCACCCGCGGCGCGGCGATGTCGTCGAAGTAACCCTCGGCGAAGCCCTACGTTTTCCCTACGCTCGCCAGCCACGGCTTATCGCCTCGCGAGCCAAGGATCTCGCGCACGCGCCTAGCCAGTGCTTCCGGGGCGCGGTATTCCGGGTGGCTACGGAACAGGCGCGCAGCGTCGTGCAGCGCTTCCATCTCCTTCACGTGCTTCGCGGCCTCTTCGCGTGCATGACGGGCAAGCGGGAATGTACCGCGGGCGAGACGACCGAGCTCAAATGCTCGGGCGATGCGCAGGTCGCAACGGCAGGGCGCCTGTTCGTTCACCACGCCGCAGTAGGCGCGCGTAAACGCTTCCACCTTCCGCTGCGCCCGGGAGAGACGTTGCCGGTACGTCGGCTCCGTCGTGCCAGCGATGTCCGCCGCCAAGTAGTTCGGTACGTCGAACACCTCGCCCAGGAGGAATGCGACCCTGTGCTCCCGATCCAGGCAAGTCAACATCGCGAGCGAGCATCCTAGCTTCACCTCCTCCGCTTCCTCGCGCCCTTCGCCTCCCGCGTCCGCGAGACCTTCGAGCAGGTCTGCACCAAAGCGCTCAAAGTCGAGTGACAACGCCTCCACGCGCGACTTCTTGATGTCGAGTAGGTGGCGCACGGCAATTTGCCATGCCCAGGTTCGTACCGACGCTTCGCCACGGAAGGAGGCGAGATGCGTGACCACCTTCACCAGAATTTCCTGTGTCGCATCCTCGGCATCTGCGGGATTCGCCGTCATGCGAAGCGCGAGCCGATAGAGCGGATCGGCCAGATCGCGCACCAGAGCTTCGACTGCGATCGCGTCTCCTGCGCGCGCCTTGTCGACGAGTGGCTGTAGTGGGTCGGCCCTCAGAGCGGGCACTCCACCTCCGCGAGCGCCTTGAGTACCTTGAGCTCATGGCCGAGCGCCTCGACGCTCGCTTGAAAGGCCGCATCCGGCATGCCTGGCGATTGAAACTGTGTAAAGACGAATTCCGTCTTCATACCACGAGGAATTACTCGCGAGGCGGCAAGCCCCTCGACCCCGGGCGCGGGCTCGAGATGAAAGTCCACTGTCCCCGCCATGCGGTCAGCTTGGATTCGCAAGCCGATCTCGCCGCCCCCCGTTGAGACAATCCAGCGATTCCCGTCAGGTCGGACGGCGCGGGCGAACCCCACCGCCCACCGCGGCAGATTCATGGGGTCCGCTACCAGGTCGAGCACTTTGGAAGGTACAGCTTCGATGGAAACGCTCTGGGTGTTGGCTTTCATGGTTTCTCCTTTCACTTCCTTAGACGATCCGCAGGCCCCTCCCGTGACCACCCCGCGTGTCAAGGTGCCTGGCCCCCTCGCAGTTCCTACCCTAGTAACCTACGTTTTCTCCACATTCTTCACCTCGGTAGGCGGCGCTGCTCTTCGGCCGACAGATTCTCGATGATTGGGCAACCACGGCCGCGGCCTCCGCTACAGCAGGCTTTGATGAGGTTGTTCAGCGCGGACTGGATGCCACGGAGATCGGCGATCTTAGTGTCCACAAGCTCGCGCTTCTTCTCCGCAAGCACACGGGTTTCGCGGCAGTGTTCGCCGGTGGAAAGATCGAGTAGCAGCTTCACTTCATCCAGCGAAAAGCCCAGCCCTTGGGCACGCTTGATGAACCGGAGTCGGTCGGCAGCGTCCTTGCCGTAGCGGCGTACCGCGCCGTGCGCCCGCAGCGGCTTCGGCATGAGCCCAAGAGCCTGGTAGTACCGGATCGTTTCCACGTGCACGCCGCTTTGCTCGGCGAGCGCGCCGATCTTCATCCCGGACAGCGTTTCGTGCGCCATTTCGACCCCTTGATTCCGTAGTCAACTACGGAAGTAAGCTTACTCCCATGGAAACAGCGCTTCGTCAGACAGGCGCCAATAGGGCTCCTGGGCGTTCTGCCGGTCCTGCATCGGCCGCGCTTGCCGCGAGCGGGATCGCTGCATTCCTCGCGGGGGCCTGCTGCGTCGTGCCTTTCGTCCTTGTGAGCATCGGCGTCGGCGGGGCGTGGCTGGCCAATCTGCAGTTACTCGAGCCCTACCGCCCGATATTCATCGGCATTGCAATCGTCGCGCTCGGATTCGCCTGGAAGCGCATCCACCGCCCCGCGCAGGCCTGCGAGCCTGGTGCCGCTTGTTCCGTTCCAAAGGTCCGAGGCGGTTACAAGATCGGCTTCTGGCTGGTGTCTGCCTTGTTTCTCTTCATGCTGACCTATCCCTATTACGCGCCGCTGCTTTACTAAAGGAAAAGCCCATGTTCCGTAACACCTTCCTCATCGGTCTTCTCGCCCTTGCGTCTGCGTCCACCCTTGCGGCGGAGAAGACCGTCACGCTGTCCGTCCCGGGCATGTACTGCGAGATGTGTCCGGCGACGGTGAAGAAAGCCATTTCCAAGGTTCACGGCGTCTCCAAGGTCCAGGCGAGCTTCGAAACGAAAGAGGCGGTGGTGACTTATGACGACAGCGAGACGAACGTCGGCGCCTTGACCAAGGCGGCAGCGAATGCCGGCTATCCCTCAACGCCGAAGCAATGAGCACCCAGGTTCTCGAGTCGATCCTGAGCTGCCCGAAGTGCGGATTCGCGAAGAGCGAAACCATGCCGACCGACGCTTGCCAGTTCTTCTACCAATGCACGAGCTGCGGGGCGGTTCTTAAGCCGAACGCCGGCGATTGCTGCGTCTTCTGCTCGTTCGGTTCTATGAAGTGCCCTCCGATCCAGGCACAGAAACCCTGCTGCAGCTAGCTCGTGGCGGCCAGTAGCAACAAGCTCCTTGGTGCCGGCGTTATCGGCGCCGTTGTCGCGGCGCTTTGCTGCTTTACGCCTATTCTCGTATTGCTTCTGGGCGCCGTCGGCGTTGGAGCCCTGACTGGCTATCTGGACTATGTCCTGTGGCCCGCCCTCGCGTTCTTCGTCGGCCTCACGATCTACGCGCTGCCTCGCAAGCGGCAGTGAAGAAATACGATCTCGTCGCCATTGGTACCGGCACCGCGGCTGCTGTTGCCGCCGCGCGCTGCCGATCCGCTGGCTGGACCGTAGCTGTCGTGGATCACCTGCCATTCGGGGGTACGTGCGCAATTCGCGGCTGCGACCCGAAGAAGGTCCTTGTGGGCGCGGCAGAAGCCATCGACCACGCGCGGCGGATGCAGAGCAAGGGAGTAAGCGGCGAACCGTCGATCGCTTGGCGCGATTTGATGCGGTTCACGCGCACCTTCCCGTACCGGGAATGGGTCGAGTCCATCGCGGACAAGACCGCGCGCGCGCCGCGGTCCTCGCCCGGGTAGACCCGCTGGCGTTTGGCATGTTCGCCGATTGGAAGGCGGTCGGAGACGGGGTTTGCGAGCTCCGCGTCCACCTCGGAGCCGGATACCGCATCTATTTCGGCCGGGACGGGAAGATGGTGGTGATCCTGTTGTGCGGCGGCGAAAAGCGAACGCAGGGCGCCGACATCAGAAGGGCAAAGAGATATTGGAGAGACTATGAAGCGCGGAAGAAACCTGCCGGCGGAAGACCAAGGTGAGTGGCTCACTGAGCAGCTCCGTGACCCGGAACTCTGCGTCGCCTATCTGAACGCCGCTCTCGCCGAAGGCGATCAAGCGGCGTTCATGCTGGTGCTTCGCAACGTCGCGAAGGCACGGGGCGGGGTGGCCGCCATGGCGCGCGAGACCGGCATGAACCGTGTTGCGCTCAGCCGGGCCCTTTCGGAAGCGGGAAACCCTGAACTTCGCAGCCTCACTAAGATTCTGAAAGCTTCCGGTCTGGAGTTCAAGGTGGTGCCGAAGGCAAAATAGGCACCAAGCACTATGCTCACACCCGAAAGAAATCGAGAACACCGACCTCCGAGGACGCTCACCGCGGAGCGCGTTACTAGCTGCGCGCGCCGC
>Ga0070741_10016468_pt1 | contig 12318 bp, 14 predicted proteins | sample Coa_R1_4_FD_66440 | JGI IMG/M metagenome (GOLD analysis project Ga0070741, IMG submission 66440) | Surface soil microbial communities from Centralia Pennsylvania, which are recovering from an underground coalmine fire - Coalmine... | ecosystem: Environmental > Terrestrial > Soil > Unclassified ...
ATGCCGATGGCATAGCGATCTCCATTAAAGACGCCTTCGGAAGATACGCCGACCAGCCTACGCCGGTTTTGAAAATTGCGCCGTGATTTTCCCCGCGGGCCGCCAAAGGAACTGTCGTGTCGCTTGCGTGTTCATCTTGATGACGCAGCTATTCAGTCCGCATTCACGTCGCCCATCCTACGACTCCATCTGCGTCGCGCCGCGACGGGTACACAAGCCGTGCGGCGTTGACGTGATTTCCGTGAAGAGGAGATACGAGATGAACGGGACGAAAGTTTTGGGCCTTGCGGCGGTGGCCGCCGTCTTGGTGCTGGCTACGCCGGTGCAGCGTGCAGGCGCGGTGTCGCTGATCAATCCGGGTGCGGCGAGCTTGGTGCAGGACGACACGCGGCAGCTCACGACCGAAGTTCGCTGGGGTCATCACGGGTGGCACCGCGGGTGGCACCGTCGTCACTGGGGATGGCATCGCGGCTGGCGTCATCGCCATTGGGGATGGCATCACCGGCATTGGCGCCGTCACTGGTGAACGGAGCAACTTCGCAATGCCACTCAAACAGGCCCGCCCGGCGGGCTTGTTTTCCGTTCATGCCGCCGAAATCAGGTGCTAGGCTGCAGCGCGGATGACGGTTTGAACGGGGTGGTTCAATGGGGACGTTGATCAAGACGGCGTTGCTCGCGGCGGCGTTGATGCTGAGCGTCCCGGTGCCGGTCGCGCCGGCTGCGGCGCAAACTGCCGCGAAGAAGATGCAACCGGCCGGCGCCAGCGATGTCAGCGCACGCCGATATCATCGGCATGGCCGCTACGCGTACCGTCCCAATGTCCCCTATCCCATGTATTACGGCCGTCCCGTCTATTATGCTCCGGCGCCGTTCCTGCCGATTCCGCCGTTGTGGGGCTATGGCTGGGAGTGGTGGTGACAGGCTTTCACCGCGCGCGTTACGGCGTGAAACCCTGTGCGAGCAGAACGATCGCCTCCGCGCCCGCCTTGCGATCCCTCGATATCTCCAGATAGTCCGGCGAATCGGCCCACGCGCGAAACGCGGCCTCGTCGCGAAACGATATCGGCACCAGCTTGTCGCGATCCCATCTGCCTTCGAGCGGATGTTCATCCGCCGACAGCAATCGGCCGCTGAATTTCCTGAATACATCGAAAAAGCGCGCTAGTGCCGCCGATCTGAAGTCCCTGACTCACTCGCGGCAAAATCGGGTTCAGGGACTTCAGATCGAAAGCGGCACTAGAATCATAAATTTTGCTAGTGCCCGTAACTTTCCGAAGTCCGCGAAAAGGTGTTGCGGCGATATAGCGCGGACTTCGGAAAGCGGGCACTGCTAGCGATCATAGGCGGCGCGATCCGTCATCTTCAGCTGAACGATCACGTAGACAGTCATGACTCTGTTCCCTGGAGCGCGAGTTGGCGCGAACACCATGCCTTATCTGTTATTCCGCCGCGTGCGCTTTCGACAATCGATTTAATGATCACGCAGAACGCGCATCATTCATGCCGCATTCACCTCGCGATCACTAGCGTCCAGTGTGGGGTATCCAGCACTGAGACATGACGCAAGCAGTTTTGCTTGAACGCTTGCGCTTGCCTGATCTCAGGGAGGAGGTCACATGACGAGGATTTCGATCTCGACACCTGGCTGGGTCCGCAGCCTGTTCCTTGCAACGGCTGCGGTGCTCGCGTTGTCGGCTGTGCCGATCGAGCGCGCGGCGGCGATGTCACCGATTGCTCCGGGAGTTGCGCCGGCTGCAGGGTCGGCGGCGGAAGATTTGATGATCCAGGTCCGCGGCGGTCACGGCGGCGGCGGTCACATCGGTGGCGGTCATTTCAGCGGCGGCCACTTCGGTGGTGGCGGATGGCACGGCGCGCGCGTCGCGCATTTCGGCGGCTACCGCTACGGCGGATTCCATCGCGGCTACCGCTTCGCGCACTTCCATCATCGCCGCTTCTTCCATGGCGGCTACTATCCGTACTACTACCCCTACTATCATCGCCATTGCCGGATCGTCTGGACCTATTACGGTCCGCGCCGGATCTGCTGGCATCGCCACTGGCACCGGTGGCACCACCGCTATTATTGGTAAGCGGCAGAAGCGAAGAGGGCGCCAGCAAGGCGCCCTTTCTCATTCCGACCCATTCAGACCCAGTCTTTGAACTTCCAGGGATGCAGCTTGATCTTCCACGGGGTCAGCTTCTCCAGCCGCCATTGCAGCAGATGCTCGGGCGGCCAGTTGCTGAGCCGCTTCTCCTCTTTTGGCGCAGCCTCAATGATGACCGCGCGCTTGGCCGGACGCCGCCAATACTGGCGCGTCGCATCCGAGATCAGATCGACGAAATCCGACTTCTTGGCCATGGCAGGCTCCTCGCGAAGCCCGAGGAGTCTGCGCCCTGTCCGTTAAGGAGCCGTTGCCAAAGCCTGTCGAGGTGTAGGGAAGGGCGCTAGCGCCACTCCCTGACGTCAACGAAATGGCCGGCGATCGCTGCGGCTGCCGCCATCGCCGGTGACACCAGGTGCGTGCGGCCCTTGAAACCCTGGCGGCCCTCGAAGTTGCGGTTCGAGGTCGAGGCACAGCGCTCTTCCGGCGCCAGCTTGTCGGGGTTCATGGCAAGACACATCGAGCAGCCGGGCTCGCGCCATTCGAAGCCGGCCTTGATGAAGATCTTGTCGAGGCCTTCGGCTTCCGCCTGCTCCTTGACGATGCCGGAGCCCGGCACCACCATTGCGTTGACATGCGCGCTCACCGTCTTGCCCTCGGCGATCTTGGCAGCGGCGCGCAGATCCTCGATGCGGCCGTTGGTGCAGGAGCCGATGAAGACGCGGTCGAGCTTGATGTCGGTGACCTTGGTGCCGGCGACGAGCCCCATATATTTCAGCGCGCGATGCTTCGAGAGACGCTTGGCCTCGTCCTCGATCTTGTCGGGGTCGGGCACCATGCCGGTGACCGAGATCACGTCCTCGGGCGACGTGCCCCAGGTCACGATCGGCGGCAGTTTTGCCGCATCGAGCCGGATTTCGTGGTCGAAATGCGCGTTGTCATCGGAGCGCAACGTCTCCCAATAGCGCATCGCCGCATCCCAGGCCGCCGCTTTCGGCGATTTCGGCCGGCCGCGCAGGAAGTCGAACGCCTTCTGGTCCGGCGCGACCAGGCCGGCGCGGGCGCCGCCCTCGATCGACATGTTGCAGACGGTCATGCGGCCTTCCATGCTGAGCGAGCGGATCGCCTCGCCGGCATATTCCAGCACGAAGCCGGTGCCGCCCGCGGTGCCGATCTCGCCGATGATGGCGAGGATGATGTCCTTGCCGGTCACGCCTTCCGGCAACTTGCCGTCGACGATCACGCGCATGTTCTTCGCCTTCTTCTGGATCAGCGTCTGCGTCGCCAGCACATGCTCGACCTCTGATGTGCCGATGCCGTGCGCCAGCGCGCCGAACGCGCCATGCGTCGAGGTGTGGCTGTCGCCGCAGACGATGGTGGTGCCGGGCAGGGTGAAACCCTGCTCGGGGCCGATCACATGGACGATGCCCTGGCGCTTGTCGAACTCGTTGTAATATTCGATGCCGAATTCCCTGGCGTTCTCGGCCATCACCCGCATCTGCTCGATGCTTTCAGGGTCCGGGTTCGGCTTGGAACGGTCGGTGGTCGGGATGTTGTGGTCGACGACCGCGAGCGTCTTCTCCGGCGCGCGCACCTTGCGGCCGGTGGCGCGCAGACCCTCGAACGCCTGCGGCGAGGTCACCTCGTGAACGAGATGCCGGTCGATATAGAGCAGGCAGGTGCCGTCATCGGCTTCGTGCACCAGATGGTCGTTCCAGATCTTGTCGTACAGCGTGGTCGGTTTGGACATGAGCGCAAGCTCCAGGAATCTTGAGATCGGATCGGCGCGTCGCGCGCCGCAAGGGGAAACGTCAGCGCGTCAAAACGCGCGCGTAAGGTCCGACGTCGCCGAAGTGGCAAATCGTCCGAAGAAGCGGCCGGGCAGCCGCGAGCGATCGTCGATGACGACGCGCCGGCGGGCCATGCTGGTTTGAGCGAGCAACATTGGAAGGCTTCTAACACAAGGCCGAGCGGCGCGACAATCAATCGAAGGGTCGTGGCCATATAGGTGCTGCGCAACAAAAAAGCGCGGGGTGATCCCCGCGCTTTCGATCCAATCGCGATGCGGAGCGCCTACTCGCCGACAGCGGTGGCGCGGTCCTGCTTCTCGACGATGCGGGCCGACTTGCCGCGCAGGTTGCGCAGATAGTACAGCTTGGCGCGGCGCACCTTGCCGCGGCGCACGACCTTGATCGAGTCGATCATCGGCGACATCACCGGGAACACGCGCTCCACGCCTTCGCCGTAAGAGATCTTGCGCACGGTGAAGCTCTCGTTGAGCCCCGCGCCGGAACGGCCGATGCAGACGCCTTCATAGGCCTGCACGCGGGTGCGGTCGCCTTCGACCACCTTGACGTTGACGATCACGGTGTCGCCGGGCGCGAAGTCCGGAATCTCCTTGTTCGCCGCCAGCTTGTCGAACTGCTCTTTTTCGAGCTGTTGAATGAGGTTCATTGGAAATCTCCATCGGCGGCGCGCCCAGCCTTGTGCGGGCTCGTGTTCCTGCCGTCCACTTGCGGAATTGGCGCTCGTATAAGGCATGCCCCCGGCTTTGTCACCCTTTTGTCGTGTCTTTTGCCGGCTTTTGGCTGGCGGCCCAAAGGTCCGGCCGACGGGCACGGGTCAGCGCTTCGGCCTCGGCCCGCCGCCAGGCGGCGACCTTGGCGTGGTCGCCGGAAATCAGGATTTCCGGGATGGTGCGGCCCTCGAAACTCTGGGGTCGGGTATACTGGGGGTATTCCAGTAGGGCCTCGGAGAAGCTTTCATCGGTTCCCGACTCGGCCTTGCCCATGACACCGGGCAACAGCCGGACGCAGGCATCGATCAGGGCCATCGCGGCGATCTCGCCGCCCGAGAGCACGTAATCGCCGATCGAGACTTCCTCGAGCCCTCGGGCCTCAATCACCCGCTGGTCGACGCCCTCGAACCGGCCGCAGATGACAAGTGCGCCCGGGCCGGCGGCAAGCTCGCGGACCCTCGACTGGGTCAATGGCCGACCCCGCGGGCTCATCAGCAGGCGCGGAAGGGCAGCCGGCGCGTCGGCGGCATCGATCGCGGCGGCGAGGACGTCGGCGCGCAGCACCATGCCGGGCCCGCCGCCGGCCGGCGTGTCGTCGACGCTGCGATGCCTGTCGGTCGCCGACGCGCGGATGTCGCGCGCCTCGAGCGTCCAAATGCCCGACACCAGCGCCTTGCCTGACAGGCTGATGCCGAGCGGTCCCGGAAACATCGCCGGAAACAGCGTGAGGATGGTCGCGCGCCAGGTCATGCCGATCCTGTTACGGCACCACGGCGGTGAGATCGAGACCCTGCATCAGGGCTGCGGCCTCCATCGCGCGTTTGAAGTCGGCGAGTTTGAACGTCGTCACGACGATCTTTCTGAGGTCGAGCAGGCGCTCGGCCGCTAGCTGCGCCAACTGACCGGGAGCCTGCCGTGCATACATGAACTGGCCGACGACTTCCCAGTCATTGGCCAGCATCTCGCGGAACGACAGCTCCAGCGGCACTTCGGCGCTGCCCATCAGCACCAGCCGTCCGCCGCGCTTCAATGCGCGCAGACATGACAGCGTGGTCGACGTGCTCTTCGCCGAGCCGAGCAGATCGAGCGCGGCATCGGCGCGGCCTCCGGCCGCTCGGCGGATGATCGCAAGGTCCTTGTCGGCATCGCCGCCGACAGCGGCGGGAATGACGCGAGGGCCGAACGCGTCGCGTAGCGCCTCCAGCGCTTCCTGTTTGCGCCCGACCGCGACGACGCGGCCGGCGCCCATTGCGACCGCAAGCATCACCGCGCCGGATCCGAAATATCCGGTCGCGCCGTTGACGATGACGGTCTCGCCGCCGCGCAGGCCGGTGCGTTGCAGCCCGCCGAACGGCACGATCAGCTTGGCGAGGCCAATCAACTCGGTCGCGGGCTTGTCGTCCATATCCAGGAGCGGCGTGACGCAGGCCGCCGGCCAATGCGCGATCTCCGCAAACACGCCGTCGCGCCAGCGCATCTGCAGCGCCATCGCGGCCGGCGTTGTCACGGTCGCGGTCAGGCCGATCAGGATCTGCGGCGGCTCGCCATCGGGCACGTCGCCGCGCAGATGCGGGCTGAGGAAGACGCGATCGCCGGTCCGTACATGGTTGACATTCTCGCCGGTTGCGATCACGCGGCCGATCGCATTGGTGCCAGGCACGAACGGCATCGGCGGCAGGCTGTAGGGCATCTGGCCCGACAATACGCGGCTCACGTAGGACAACACCATGCCGGCCTCGATGCGTACCAGCACGCCGTCGGGCGCAGGCTTCGGCGTCTCGACATCTTCGAAGCGCAAATCGTCATGCGCGTGCAGCCGCCAGGCCTTGTGTGTTTGTGCCATGTCAAATCGCTCCCAATTCAGGGAAAGGACGATCAGGCGGCGCTCGGATCGTCGCCTTCGATTTCCGCGGGCAGCTCGATCACCACGCGTCCCCCCGCGATGTCGACGGTCGGCACGACCGCGTTGGAGAACGGCAGCAGCATGGTCGCGCCGCTCGGTGGCGCGATCTCGATGATATCGCCGGCGCCGAAATTGTGGATCGCGACGACCTTGCCGAGCGGCTCATCTGCGGTCGTGACCGCGGCGAGCCCGATCAGGTCGGCGTGGTAATATTCGTCCTCGTCTGTTGCGGGCAATTTTTCGCGCGCGACATAGAGCTCGATTCCGTTGAGGCGTTCGGCCTCATTGCGCGTGGTGACGCCCTTCAGCGTCGCCACCAGGTGTCCCTTGCCCTCGCGGGCATGCGCGACTTCGAACGCGCGCGCGCCGTCCCTGGTCGCGAGCGGGCCGTAGCGCGTCACCGCGAACGGATCCTCGGTGAAGGTCCACAGCTTGACCGCCCCGCGCACGCCATGCGCGGCGCCGATCCTGGCGACGCAGACTTGCGCGGGCACCTTGGCGCGCCGGACTTACGCGGCCGGCGCCGCCGGCTTGGCGGCGGCTGCGGGCGTCTTGCCTGCGGCTTCGGCCTGCGCCTTGCGCTCCTTGCGCGGCACGGCCTTTTCGGGGTTGTTGCGCTTCTCGCGCTTCTTGACCCCGGCGGCATCGAGGAACCGCATCACGCGGTCGGACGGCTGCGCGCCCTTGGCGAGCCACGACTTGACCTTGTCCATGTCGAGCTTGAGGCGCGCTTCATTGTCCTTGGGCAGCAGCGGGTTGAAATGGCCGAGGCGCTCGATGAAGCGGCCGTCGCGCGGAAAGCGCGAGTCGGCGGCGACGACGTGATAGACCGGGCGCTTCTTGGTGCCCGCGCGCGCGAGGCGGATAACGACTGGCATTTGGTTCTCCTTAAGTGTGGTTCGATGAAAAAAGATTAGCTCGTCATTCCGGGCCCGCGCCTGGCGGCGCGTCCCGGAATGACGAACGGAGAGAGTGTGCGCTTCCTCATTTCTTCTTCCCGGGGAAGCCGCCGAGGCCCGGCAAGGTCGGCTTGCCCGACAGCCCGGTCAGTCCCGGCAAATTCGGCAGGCCCTGGCGCAGGCCGGGGGGAAGATCTTTCGGCAGGTTCGGCAAACCGCCTGGTAGGCCACCGCCGCCCTGCAATTTCTCCTGCATCGCCTTCAACTCCTCCGGCGAAGGCGGCTTCATGCCGCCGCCAAAGCCCATCGCCTGCGCGATGCCGGCGAGCGGCCCGCGCTTGCCCGAGCCCATCGCCTTCATCATGTCGGCCATGTTCCGGTGCATCTTGAGCAGCTTGTTGACCTGCTCGACGTTCTGGCCGGCGCCGGCGGCGATGCGCTTCTTGCGGCTTGCTTTCAGAATATCGGGATGGCGGCGCTCGTCGCGCGTCATCGAATCGATGATCGCGACCTGGCGCTTGATGATCTTGTCGTCGATCCCGGCCGCCGCGATCTGGTTCTTCATCTTGGCGATGCCGGGCATCATGCCCATCAGCCCGCTGATGCCGCCCATATTCGACATCTGCAGAAGTTGCTCGCGCATGTCGGCCAGATCGAACTGGCCCTTGCGCATCTTCTCGGCGGCGCGCGCGGCTTTTTCCGCGTCGATATTGGCGGCGGCCTTCTCGACCAGCGAGACGATGTCGCCCATGCCGAGGATGCGGCCGGCGATCCGCGCGGGATGGAAGTCTTCCAGCGCATCGGTCTTTTCGCCGGTGCCGATCAGCTTGATCGGCTTGCCCGTGACCGCGCGCATCGACAGCGCGGCGCCGCCGCGGCCGTCGCCGTCGACTCTCGTCAGCACGATGCCGGTCAGTCCGACGCGCCGATCGAAGGCGCGCGCGAGATTGACGGCGTCCTGACCCGTCAGAGCGTCGGCGACCAGCAGCACTTCATGCGGATTGGCCGTCGATTTGATCGAGGCCGCCTCCGCCATCATCTCTTCGTCGAGCGTCGTGCGGCCGGCGGTGTCGAGCAGCACCACGTCATAGCCGCCGAGCTTGCCGGCTTCGAGCGCGCGGCGCGCGATTTGCGGCGGCTGTTGGCCCGCGACGATCGGCAATGTCGGAATGTCGAGATCGCGGCCGAGCACGGCGAGCTGCTCCATCGCCGCCGGGCGATAGACGTCGAGGGAGGCCATCAGCACCTTGCGCTTGTCGCGCTGGACCAGCCGGCGCGCGAGCTTCGCGGTCGTGGTGGTTTTGCCGGAGCCCTGCAGACCGACCATCATGATGGCGACCGGCGGCACCGCATTGAGGTCGATGGTCTGTCCTTCCGAGCCCAGCGTTGCGATCAGCTCGTCATGGACGATCTTCACCACCATCTGGCCGGGCGTCACCGACTTGACCACGGTGGCGCCGACCGCCTGCTCGCGCACGCGCTCGATGAAGCCGCGCACCACATCGAGCGACACGTCGGCCTCGAGCAGCGCGCGGCGCACCTCGCGCATGGCGGCGTCGACGTCGGCCTCCGACAGCGAGCCGCGGCCCGTCAGCCGATCGAGAATGCCACCAAGCTTTTCCGACAGATTGTCGAACAAGGCTGTTTTCCTGTTGCTCTGCCTCACCCTGAGGAGCAGGCGCAGCCTGCGTCTCGAAGGGTGGATTATTGGCCTCATCCTTCGAGACGCCGCTTCGCGGCTCCTCAGGACGAGGGTCTTCCAAACACATTTGCGCCCGAGGGCGCATCGCGCTGTCGGGCGTTGGCCTCCGGCCTCGCAGGGCCGGTGGGCGGATCGAAGATCTCTTTCGAGAAGTGGCGGGGTTAAACGCTTCAGCCAATCGAAAGTCAAGGAAAACTGCCGAGAGGTAATTTAGTAAGGAGCATAACGCATTACAAATACTTACTTTTTCAGATCGGCGGGTTTTGATCGGCCGACAGAATTCCCTCGCTCAAAAGCCGCGCCATATAACTCCCACGATCTCAGGAACGCATCCCGCCCGTGCCGATCACCCGCCGCCGTCTCCTTGGATTTTTCGCAGGTAGCGCCGCCGCGCTCGGCGTGCCCTCCGTCTGGATCTCCCGCATGAAAGCCTATTCCGGTCCCGTCTCCGATCATTTCGACGGGGAGCGCTTCTTCGACAGCGACGGCATGCCGCCGAAATCGCTGGGCGAAGTGCTGCGCTGGCAGTTCGGCGAACGCAAGCGCTTCGCCTGGCCGGAATGGGTCCACAACGAGCACGCCGACACGCCGCCGCGGCGCGTCGAGGGCAACAAGGTGCGCTTCGCCTTCGTCGGCCATGCGAGCTGGCTGATCCAGACCGCGGGCCTCAATATTCTCGTCGACCCTGTCTGGTCGATGCGGGTTTCGCCGGTGAGTTTTGCGGGCCCGAAGCGCCACAACGATCCCGGTATCGCGTTCGATGCGTTGCCTGACATCGACGTCGTGCTGGTCTCGCACGGCCATTACGACCATTTCGACGTGCCGACGCTGTCGCGGCTTGCCGCGAAGTTTGCGCCCCGCGTGATCACGCCGCTCGGCAATGACTCGGTGATGCGCGACGCGGATGCACGCATCAAGGCCGAAGGATTCGACTGGAAAGACCGCGTCGAGCTCGGCGATGCTGTCGCGGTGACCCTGGTGCCGACCCGGCACTGGTCCGCTCGCGGACTGTTCGATCGCAACAAGACGCTATGGGCGAGCTTCGTGCTGGAGACGCCGGCGGGAAAGCTCTACATCGTCTGCGATTCCGGCTATGGCGACGGGACGCATTTCCGCCGGGTGGCGGAAGCGCATGGGCCGCTCAGGCTCGCGATCCTGCCGATCGGCGCCTATGAGCCGCGCTGGTTCATGCGCGACCAGCACATGAATCCGGAAGATGCGGTCAAGGCGCTGGGCGATTGCGGCGCCGCGCAGGCGCTGGCGCATCATCACTTCACGTTCCAGCTCACCGACGAGGCGATGGACGCGCCCGCGATCGCGCTCGGCGAGGCGCTGGATGCGGCGAAGATTCCGCGGGAGAAGTTTGCGGTGTTGAAGCCGGGGCAGGTGTTCGAGATTTAACGACGACTCTTTAACGTCGTCATGGCCGGGCTTGCCGCCTTCGCTAAAGCTTCGGCGGCCGAGTGAGATCGTGGCCCGCCGTAGCCTTGGCGTAGGCGGGACCCGGCCATCCACGTCTTGGTCCCTCAAAGAAAGTAAGACGTGGATGCCCGGCTCAAAGGCCGGGCATGACGATCTTCATTACTTGCGCGCTTACTGCCCTTGCTTGATCGCCCAGGTCACGCTGACCGAAATCGACAGCGTCTCTTCGCCCTGCGCGATCGGCGTCGGCGCGGCGGCCATGCCGGCGGCCATCTTGCTGCGGAACATCGGCTGCGGCGCGCCGCCTTCGGAAATGCTCAAGGGCGCGCCGAGCGTCACGCCCGCGGCCTTGGCGTAAATCTCGGCCTTGCGGCGCGCGTCGGCGACCGCCTTCTCGCGGGCGTCATCCAGCAGCTTCGAGGCTTGCGACACCTCGAAGGCGACATTGCCGATGTCGTTGGCGCCGGCGCCGACCAGCGTGTCGACGACGCCGGCGACCTTGCTCACGTCGTGAATGCGCACGGTGACGCGATTGCTGGCGCGATAGCCGACGACCGGCGACGGGCCCGAGCGGTTCGGCGCATATTGCGGCTGCAGCGACAACCGCGAGGTCTGGATGTCCCTGGCGTCGGTATTGGCGGCTTTCAGCGCGGCGAAGACCTTGGCCATCGCCGTGTTGTTGGCCTCGGAGGCCTCGCGCGCCGTCCTGGCGTCGGTCGCAACGCCGGCATCGACGAAAGCGATATCGGGAGCCACCGAGATTTGCGCCTCGCCGGTGACCGAGATCGCCGGCGGAAAATCCGCGGGCGTCTGTGCCAGCGCCGGCGCGCCGAGCAAGGCGGCGAAGAGCAGCAGCGCGCTTCTCATTTCAGCGGCACGTAGACGTTGATCACGAGCTTGTCCTCCGCGGTCTTCAGCGGGTCGGTGATGTACTCCTCGATGAAAGTGTCTTTCGCCTCGAGCTTCTTGTCGTCGAGGTGATTGGTGATCGCCTCATAGGTGTTGTCCATGTTGTCGTAGGAGCCGCGATGGACGAATTTGAGCGCCTTGCCTTCGGGCGACTTGCCCATGCTCATGTCCTTGCCGAGATTCTTCGGATCCTGCTCGACTGGAATTTCCGCGAGGTAGGTGAAGCCGGTGTCGTCGGTCGAGGTGTAGACGATCATCAGATTGCCCGCGCGCTTGATGCCCTGCTTGTCGAGCAGCGCGTTCAGCGCCTTGAATGAATCGATCAGCGTGTCGAAAGCGGAATCCCAATTGGCCTGGCCCTTGGCGACCACGACCTTCCTGCCTTCCAGCGTGATCGCCTCGCCGAAGGCGTCCGCGGTCTGCACGGGTGCAGCGGGGGCGGGGGTCTGCGCAACCGACGGCGAAGGCGAGGGGCTCGCGGCCGGTGCGGGCGACGCCGAGGCGGCGGGAGCAGGAGTTGCGGCCGCCGAAGGCGCCGGGCTTGCGGATGCGGACGGAGAGGGTGATGCCTGCTGGGCTTGCGCAGCTGCTATTCCCAGCAAGATCGCGGCCACCGGGATCAACGCGATCAGGGTCGAGCGGGGAAGGAAAGGGAGAGTCATCCAGTTGTCTCCGTCGGAAAGATCATGATTCCCGGGCGGCGCAATCCTAGCACGGTACGGCTGCGCGCGTCCTCTAACAGATCGGTCATCTGCCCTGCGGGCTAGGTGGTGTGGACTCTAAGGATTCCCTTTTAGGAACAAATCAGATTCAAGGCTGCTTTTGGGAGGCAATCTTGGGTGTGATGGATCGTTTGGTTTTGA
>Ga0070741_10016469_pt1 | contig 12318 bp, 13 predicted proteins | sample Coa_R1_4_FD_66440 | JGI IMG/M metagenome (GOLD analysis project Ga0070741, IMG submission 66440) | Surface soil microbial communities from Centralia Pennsylvania, which are recovering from an underground coalmine fire - Coalmine... | ecosystem: Environmental > Terrestrial > Soil > Unclassified ...
AAATGGGCCGATAGCGTTAACTACTTTCTCACTCAAATGCAATAAGGACCCGAGGAGACTTGACAAACCTATAGCAACCTGCTATAATGCGCCCAGATCCTAAGGTAAGCCTTCCACACCGCTTACGTTAGGATTTTTTTATGGCTAAATTTGGCCATAAACTTATGAAACAAACATCTTTTATTATATTTTTCTTTATCTTTCTTGTGGCTTTAATTCCTAAACAAATTTATGCTCAAAGCGCTGATTTTAATAGTCAAAGCGTAGTTTCTATGGAAGAGGAGAATAAACGCATACAAATTCTTTCAAGCTATCTTTCGGCACAAAATTCTCCGCTTGCGGGCAATGCTAAAGACTTTATAGAATCAGCAACTAAGTATAATCTTGACTGGCGCTTACTGCCATCCATAGCCGGGGTGGAATCCAGCTTTGGACTTGCTGAGCCTATAGGCTCATATAACTCTTTTGGTTTTGGGATATATGGTAATAACTATCAAACTTTTAGTTCTTACAAAAATGCTATTGATACGGTCGCAAAAACTCTATCACAAACTTATATTGGTCAATATAAAGCTCAAAATATTTATCAAATTGGCAGTCTTTATGCCACAAGTCCTACCTGGGCTCAGAAAGTAATTTATTATATGAATGATATTGAGAACTACTCAAATGCCTCAACAGTTGGTAAGCTTTCTCTTTCCTTATAAATTAGATATAATAGATCGCACAGTCCATATTTACTACTTTGCCGGGATGGCGAAATGGTAGACGCGCATGGTTTAGGACCATGTGGGGAAACTCATGGAGGTTCGAGTCCTCTTCCCGGCACACTATAACTTCCCATTTCTATGGCTTCAAAGCTATACATCCAACTTGTAATTTCAGTATTTTTGGTAATTTCAGACCTAATTTACAAAATTAAATATTAGTTTTTAAATCAATTTATCTTTGGCAAAATTTGAAATTTTTGGTTTTTTATGTATAATGACAATCCAATCAGTTCATGATCAAAGCATTTATTATTTGTTTATTTATTATAGCTTTTAGCTTTCTGCCATCTAAGGCATTTGCGCAGCAGTTTAGCGAAACTCCTGTGGAGATTATTATTCCTTCTTTACATTTGGATCTTCCCGTGACTACAGCAAAAATAGTATATGATACATGGGAAGTAAATGAAGTTGGAGCGTCCTTTGGAGAAGGAACAACAATTCCAGGAAATGAGGGTAATACAGTAATTTTTGCCCATGACCGTCCAAATCTATTCCAAACTCTCTCAAGTATCAATAAAGGAGACTATATCAATGTATTCACAAATAATGATTGGTTTGTCTATAAAGTATATGAAACCAAAATTGTGGATCCAAGCGATGTTAATGTACTTATTGCCCAAAAAAATCACATGCTTACTCTTTTTTCGTGCATTGGAGTAGACTATTCAAAACGATATATTGTGAAAGCAGAACTAACTTCAAATCCATCAACATTTAGCTCTAATTGACAATATATTGAGCTTGTGTTATATTGCCAAATACTTATTTAACTGCCCTATATTAAATAATATAGGGCCTTTTTTATGCAAAAATAATCATGAAAAGCAAGAGAAAAAAAACAACAAATAAAGTAAATTATCTATATTATCCCGTTTTTACAATTTATAAATTAGGACGTTTAACAATTTTTTCTTTTAAACTTATATTAAATATAACCAGTTACTTATTCTACTGTTTATTCTACTTTTTAAAAACATTTGGCGAGTTAAATATATATTTAACAAGTAATTTTTTACTTTTACTCACAAAATCTTTAAAAGAAGTATTAAATTTAGTAATTCTTACTGGACAAAAATCCAAATTAATAATACTAAGGGTTTTTACTTTAGTAGCTAAAATACTACAAAACGCGTTTCAACTTTTTACCAAACTCTTAAGGTTAATCTTAATAACACCAGGATATTTATTAGATAAATTAATTAAAGGAGTAGTAAAGCTTTTCATTTTCGCAAAAGACCGTTTAACAAAAATTAAAGCAAGCATTCTTAAAATTTATAGAGACCAAAAGAAAGCTGTAGTAATAAAAAGTAAGAAAATTCAAAGCTTTAAAAGAACTCAAAACAAAATCAGCTTTAATCTTACTTTTGCAATTTTATTAATGGCACTTATAAGCGTAGTATCGTTTTATTATATTAACTCCTTATTAAAATCCTTGCCTGATCCTAAGTCGCTTTCTGATACTTCACTTCCGGCAAGCACTTTAATTTTAGATAAAAACAACACGCTTTTGTACAATTATTATAGTAAAGAGGATAGAGTCCCAGTATCTTTAGCAAGTGTTCCTAAAATTTTTCTCAAAGCAACAGTTTATTCTGAAGATAGTCGGTTTTACACTCATTTTGGAATTGATCCTATTGCTCTTTCAAGAGCCTTTTTACATAATTTAACTCATAAGGATATTGAAGGTGGCTCAACCATCACCCAACAACTGGCAAAAACTATTTATTTATCACCCGATAGATCTCTAAATAGAAAAATTGAGGAGGCACTACTTGCTCTTAGAATCGAACACAATCTAAGCAAGAATCAAATACTTGAACTTTACATTAATTCAATATCTTATGGTGGCAACACAAGAGGAATTGAATCAGCAGCCCAGCATTACTTTGGAGTAGACGCTAAAGACTTAACACCTAAAGAATCAATTTATTTAGCTTCCATAACCTCAGCTCCCAATTACTATGCAAATACTAATAGCAGTTTGACTTTATATAAAATTAAAGAACAGGAAATATTAAACAAATTATTAGCAAACCATGCTATTACAAAGTCTCAGAAACAAACAATTGAGAATGAAAAACTAACGTTTATTCAACCCGTTATATATAAACGAGCACCTCATGCAACTGATTATGCTATTAAACAGCTACCAAGTTTATTGCCAAATAATGATGACGTTTCAAAAGGACTTTTAGTTCATACTACCATTGATCTAAAGCTGCAAAATTTCATCCAAAAAAGCGTACTAGCATATATTTCAAAAGAACAAAGTAATAATATTACCAATGCCGGTGTAATAGTTGTAAATCCTCGAAATGGCGCAATTCTGGCAATGGTCGGATCAGCCAATTATTTTAACGGTACATCAGGTCAGTATAATACTGTGCTTGCAAATCGCCAACTTGGCTCAGCTGTAAAAATTATAACTTATTCTCTTGCACTAGATACTTCATATAAACCAACTTCTATTATTGTTGATCAACCCACAAGCTTTAAAGGATTCCCAGATTATAATCCTAGAAATTATGATGGTAAATTCCATGGTTCAATTACTTTAAAAGACGCATTTGCCAATTCATATAACATTCCAGCTTTAAAAGTTGCATATAGTTTAGGTCTAAGAAATGTAGCTAATCTTGGTGTTGAAATGGGAATTCCTGAGCTTACCTTTAAAAATAACAATATACCACTTTCATTCGTGATTGGTGGCGTAGAAATGCCACTTTCGCATTTAGCAAATGCTTATAGTATAGTGGCAAATGATGGAAAAGCAGTTGATATGCATATCATTAGTTCAATTACAGATTATAAAGGAAATACGCTTTATCAATATAAAAATAAAGCTTCTAAACAAATAATAAGTCAGCAAACCGCTGAGAATATTTTTAATATCCTATCTGATAATAATGCCAGGCTTCCTGCATTTGGACATTCTTCCGATTTTGAGTTTGGTTCAAATAAAATTGCTATTAAAACAGGCACTTCAAATGATGACAAAGATAATGTTGCAATGGCATTTAGTAAAGATCTAGTAGTTGGGGTATGGGTCGGCAATAACAATGGAGAAAGTATGGATAATATTGCCTCAGGATATGTTGGTGCAACTAATATCATGCATACAGTAGTAAATAAAGAATTAACTGATTTAGCAAATACAAATAATAATTCTAAAATATCAATTAAATAGAAAAGGAGGTGAATATGAAAGAAGTTAGAAAAAATAAAAATCAATTAATCAAAGATAATCCCTGGACATTAATTAGGGACAGAAGTTTTCTAGTTGGGCTAGGAGTATTTGTCGTTTTAGTTTTAGCAGGAGCATTTATTCTTTTTAGATATAATCATCCAAGTGCTACAAATACAAATGTTGCCAGCGTAAACAAAAAAGTAGCAGTTTCTCAAAAACCGGTAGTTACTAAAAAATTAAGTATTAGAAAAAGCCGACCTGCTAGCAAAAAAACTATTATCGCAAGAAGTATGCAAAAGGATAATCAAAATACAAAAACTAAAGCACAACCAAAATTACCAGTTAAAGAACTCGCAAATACTTCAGGTTATGTTTACTATACGGTACAACCAAATGATAATTTCTGGACAATTGCTAAACTAATGTGTGGCAATGGCAGAGATAATTTGGAAATACAATCATATAATGGCTACCAAAATAGAACATTGCACACAGGAGATGTCTTAAATATAGTTTGTGAGTAAAGTATATTAATATCTTTAGGTCTATAAAAGTAATATATACTTTGAAGTTTTTTTAGTGGCCAAAGTATAAAAAATAGAATACCAAGATAGATATGCTATAATAACGACTATGAATTCATCTCTACAGAAAGCTCAAGATGGCACTATAACACTAAATATAACCATTCCTAAAAGTGAGGTTGCCAAAACTAAACAAGAGGTTATCTCAAGTTTATCTAAATCTGCTAATGTTCCAGGTTTTAGAAAAGGCAAAGCTCCTAAAAAATTAATTGAGGAAAAAGTTGATGAAGAGAAGCTAAGAGAAGAGATATTAAAAAAACTCCTACCCACTGCATATTTTGAAGCTGTCAAACAACACAAATTAAACCCTGTTTTGAATCCTAAAATTCATATTGATAAAATTGAAAAAAATAGTGATTGGACGTTTCAGGCTGTAACCTGCGAAGCCCCTAAAATAGAACTTGGAGATTATAAAAAAAGAATTGCTGAGGTGAGCGCAAAAAGCAAAATAATAATTCCTGGTAAAGAACAACAGCCGGTGAGTCTAGATGAAATTGTTAAAGCACTACTTGCTGGAGTAAGTGGAGAAATACCAAGTATCTTAGTTGAGCAGGAAGTTGACCGCTTACTATCCCAAACTCTAGATGAAGTTAAAACACTCGGTCTTACTCTTGAACAATATTTAGCCTCAACTAATCGAACAGTAAGCAGTATTCGGGAGGAGTATAAATCAAAGGCTCAAAACGATATTAAGCTTGAGTTTGCTCTACAGAAAGTAGCAGATAGTGAAAGTATAACTGTTGAGGATAAGGAGATTGATGAGGCAATTGCTAAAGCCAAGAACGAAACCGAACGTGAGCAAATGATAGCTAATAAATACGTTCTTGCAAGTATTTTGCGCCAGCAAAAAACATTTGACTACCTCAAAAACTTATAGTATTAAATTGGCCTTGATTTTTGTTCTTTTTTGTGTTATTGTGCTCGCTAGGTATGGCAAATAATAAAAGTAAAACCAACTTTAGACAGAATTTTGATCTTCTTGGACAATTAGATTCTTCTTTTGAAACAGCAGGAGAGAAAGCTAAAGCTCCAGCTAAAGCAGTTAAGCAAGTTGCAACTGAATTAGTGGATGAATTTGCTACAGAGGCAAATGGAATTATTCATGAAACATTTACTCAGTTATTTGGTGATTTATCTCCAAATGAGGAGTTTGATTTGTCTAAAGCTAAATCTCATGCGGATGCTAAAAGTTCTGAAGAGGTAGCTAAAAAACCTAAAATAGAAGCTGGAATTGACTATGTTTCTGAAATTCTACATGGTGAGAGAAAACTCCAAGTAGAATCTTCGCGAGAACTGCAGTCTAAAATTCATTCTATACTTTCAGAGCTTAAGCAGCTTGTGAAGTCTTCAAATGAGCTTCAATCGCAGTTTAAAGCAATAACAGTTGAAAGTATGCCCAAAAATCCAGGAAAATACCATGAAAGCTTTTTTGATTGGTTACTCATTGTTATTAAATCTCTGCGCATTAGACTTGAAGACAGCGCAAATTGGTTAGCTGTAATGGGTGATAAAAAAAAGAAAAAAACTTACTGGAATATGTTTAAAAAACATGGCACCCAATTTGGTATGTCAGGCGAGCGTTCTGTTTCAAATCAAGTTTCCTAATTTCACAGACTTTTTTATTGCTTGATTTAATCTTCTTTGTTAAAATAAATTACTCAAGGGCTTATAGCTCAGCTGGTTAGAGCGTTGCATTGACATTGCAGAGGTCAGAGGTTCGAGCCCTCTTAAGCCCACCTAAAATATTCAAGCTATTTAAAAATAGTGAAGCATCTAAATAATCCTCGATTTGTAAAGAAATGTTAACGCAAAAATATAGATATATGCTACACTAGGAGAAGTTAATATGAGCAGAACTGAGGCTTATTTAATTTTAGTTAAATATTTAAAAAATCCCAATTTAATAAAACATTCATTAGCAGCTGAAGCGGCAATGAAAATGCTTTATAGAAAACTAAACCAGCAACCATATAACCCACAAACAGAAGAAATGTGGGGAATTGTGGGTCTATTGCATGATGCTGATTATGAACTATCAGCCGGAACTCCAGAAATTCATGGTTTACTGCTTTTTGAAAAAGAGCCATTAATACCCCAGGATATAGAATATGCAATTAAAGCTCATAACCCAAGTACAAAAATTGAACCAAAGTCTAAAATGGATTGGGCTATTAGAACAGTTGATCAATTAACAGGTCTAATCGTAGCAGCAGCTCTTGTACATCCAGATAAGAAGTTGGCCAGCTTAACACCGCAGTTTATTTTAAATAGAATGAAAGAGAAAACTTTTGCAAAAGGTGCTGATAGAACTCAAATTAAACTTTGTGAGGAAAAACTTGGTATTCCTCTAAATGAGTTTATAGCTATAACACTTTTGGCCATGCAAGGGATAAGCACTCAACTTGGCTTATAATATTGACAGTAAAGCAAAACTTACTTATACTCCAGTTAAATGGAAAAATCAAAGTCAGAAAATCACTATAAATACGAACAGATCCAACCTACCTTTATGAAAATTCTTTTTAATAATTTTATAGCCGGAATTGCGTGGAGCTTTGGTGCCACCATAGGTCTTGCAATTATTATAGCCATTTTATCACTTATTGCCAAACGAGTTGATGTTATACCTATAATTGGTACATTTGTTGCTCATATAATAAATTATGTTACTCAAAATTATCCTCATGCTCGCTAAAAATTATGAATGATAATAATAGTTTGCAAAATATTCGCCATAGCACAGCTCACCTTTTAGCAGCAGCTGTTTTGAAGTTATACCCTCATGCAAAAAATGCAATCGGCCCTGCAATTGAAAGTGGATTTTATCAAGATTTTGATTTAGGTGATGTAAAAATTACAGATAATGATCTTAAAAAAATCGAAGATGAAATGAGAAAAATTTTACAAACTTGGGATACTTTTGAAATACAAGAAGTATCAGCTACTAAAGCTAAGCAAGACTTTTTGTGGAATCCATATAAACTCGCCCTCATTGAAGAGTTGGAAAAAGAAGGAAAAACAATCACAGAAACTAGACAAGGTGATTTTTTAGATCTATGTAAAGGTGGGCACAGTACAAATCCCAAAAAAGAAATAGGTGCGTTTAAACTACTTTCTATTGCGGGAGCTTACTGGCTAGGATCAGAAAAAAATAAAATGCTAACTAGAATTTACGGAACAGCGTTTTCCAGTAAAAAAGAGCTTGATGATTATTTAAATTTGCTATCTGAAGCTAAGAAACGCGATCATAGAAAAATAGGTAAGGAGCTTGATTTATTTGTTTTCTCAGATCTAGTAGGAGCTGGTCTTCCTTTATTTACACCAAAAGGGACAATTGTTCGCGATCAGCTTATTAATTTTTCAGAGCAAATACAGGAAAAATTTGGATATCAAAAAGTTACTATTCCTTATATCACAAAAGTTGATCTATATAAAAAATCAGGACACTTTGATAAGTTCGGGAATCAATTATTTTTAGTCAAAAGCCAGGAGACAAAAGATCAGTTTGTCTTAAAACCCATGAATTGTCCACATCACATTCAAATCTATGCATCAAGACCAAGAAGCTATAGAGAACTACCTATTCGTTATATGGAAACTACTCAGCAGTATCGTGACGAAAAAGCAGGAGAGCTTTTAGGCTTAGCAAGAGTAAGAGCTATTACAATTGATGATTCCCATTTATTTTGTACCATGGAACAGGTAGAGAAGGAATTTGAAAATATTTTAACAATGGTAAAACAGATATATAACGCACTGAAAATGGAATTTAATCTTAGGCTCTCATTTCGCGATGACTCTGATAAATATTTAGGTGAAAAGGCAGATTGGAAGCTTGCAGAAGAAGTTTTGGAAAAAACAGCAAAAAACTCAGGACTTCAATATAAGATTGCAAGAGGTGAAGCTGCATTTTATGGTCCTAAAATTGATGTTATGGTAATTGATGCAATTGGCAGAGAATGGCAATGCGCAACTGATCAGCTTGATTTTGTACAGCCACAAAGGTTTAATTTATCATACAAGGACGCTTCTGGGAAAGATAAAACTCCAGTAATGATTCATAAAGCTCTCCTTGGCTCAATTGAGCGATTTCTCTCAGTATATATAGAACATACGGAAGGCAAATTCCCCCTTTGGCTGGCCCCAGTTCAGGTTATTCTTTTACCAATTGCTGATAGGCATCAAAACTTTGCGGAAACAGTCGAGAATATGCTGCTTGATGCTAAAGTGAGAGTTGAAACTGATACAAGAAGTGAATCGCTGCAGGCTAAAATTAGGGACGCGACATTGCAGAAAATCCCAATATTAGGTATAATAGGCGATAAGGAAACGGCAGAAAATAAAATCGCTGTCCGAGAAAGAGAGGGAAATAAGCAAGATATACTTAGCATTACCGACTTTCTCCAAAAGATTTTAAACAACATTGATAAAAAGGTATAAGAAAAAACAAGATAATAGAAAGTTCTATCGCATAAATGATAGAATATACGCCAATTCTCTTCGAGTTTTAGACAGCAGTGGAAAGCAGATTGGCATTTTTAGTAGAAACGACGCGTTGCGACTAGCCAGAGAAGAAGAGATGGATTTGGTTGAAATTGCACCTTCGGCTTCACCGCCAGTTGCAAAAATAATTGATTATAATAAATTTTTATACCAGGAAGAGAAGAAGAAAAGAGAAGAAAAACGACACGCAAAAACAACAGAAACAAAAGAGATAAGACTAGGACCGTTTATGAATGATCATGACCTGGAAGTCATGATAAAAAGAGCCAGAGAGTTTTTAGAAGATAATGATAAAGTGCGATTTGTTTTAAAATTTATCGGAAGACAGATAGTTCATCCGGAATTTGGACAAGAAGTTATGCAAAAAGTTATAACTTCACTTTCAGATATCAGTAAAATTGAAAGAGAACCGCATTTTGAAGGAAAACAATTAGTAGCACTGATTGTGCCAGAAAGGAAAAAGGCAAATGCCAAAGCAGAAAACCCACAAGGGGATAGCCAGAAGATTTAAATTAACTAAAAATGGAAAGCTGTTGTATGTACATCAAAATCAACAGCATCATAAACTGGTCAGAAGCAAAAAAAGAACCAGAAGACAGAAAGAACCCGGTCAGTTAACAGGTTTATTTGCTAAAAAAATTAAAAGAGCATTAACTGCTTAAAATTATTATGCCAAGAGTAAAAAGAGGAGTTATATCTAAGAAAAAACACAACAAGTTAAGAAAATTAACTAAAGGTTACCGTGGAACGAAAAGTACTTTAGTTAGAGTAGCAAAAGAAGCTAGTCTTCATTCCGATTCCTATGCTTACCATGGAAGGAAACGCAAAAAAAGAGATTTTCGCTCACTCTGGATTTTACGAATTGGCGAAGCCGCAAAGCAGGAAGGATTATCATATAGTACATTTATGAATAAGCTTAAGAAAAGCAAAATTGATTTGGATAGAAAAATTCTCTCTGAGCTGGTAAGCAGTGATCTTGAAACTTTTAAAAAAATTGTTGACTCAGTTAAAAACCTCTAATTACCGCTTTTTATACTAAGTTATTTAATGAAATTAGAAGCAAAATCTGCTAATCTATTAAAAGTAAATAAACTATGCAAGAAGAACTGCAACAAATTAAAAACTCCGCAATTTATTTTATAATGGAAGCAACATCTGCTTCGGAACTTGAAGAAATTAAGCTGGATTTTTTAGGAAGAAGTGGAAAGTTAACTCAAATAATAAAAGATCTTGCAAAACTACCAAAAGACTCAAGGCCTGAAATTGGGAGGCTTGCAAACGAAGTAAAATGGGCAATAGAGCAAGCTATAGAACAAGCTGAAATTAACTTCCAAACTAGAAAAATTGAACAGATTAGAAAACTAGACATAAGTGAACCGGGAATCAAACCCCCTCTTGGTCATCTGCATCTGGTTACGCAAGCAATTTGGGAAATTACCAAAATATTTTCTCAAATTGGCTTTGAACGAGTAAGATATCCCGAAGTTGAATGGGATTTATATGCTTTTGAGGGTTTAAATTTTCCCAAAAACCACCCTGCTCGAGAAGATCTAGAAACTTTTTTTATAAAAGCACCACATAGCGAAACTTTTGGTCCCATGGTTTTAACTCCTCATACTTCAAATGGACAAATAAGAGAAATGAAGAAAGGAAAACTGCCAATAAAAATGTTAAATATCGCCAAAACCTATAGGCGTCAATCAGATGTATCTCATGCTCCTATGTTTCATCAATTTGAAACACTTTGTGTTTCAAAAGGAATTTCAATTTCAGATCTTAAAGGAACTCTAAACTATTTTGCAAAATCATATTTTGGCGAAAATAGACAAACCAGAATAAGACCCTATCATTTTCAATTTACAGAACCTTCATTTGAGGTTGATATTACCTGCGGTCTATGCAGTGGAAAAGGCTGCAAATTTTGCAAAGATGGTTGGCTTGAACTGGGAGGTGCTGGCATGGTTCATCCTAATGTGCTCAAATTTTGCGGTATTGATCCTAATATTTATAGTGGATTTGCTTCTGGGTTTGGGGTGGAGCGTGTCTTAATGATGAAAGACAACCTAAATATTGATGACCTAAGGCTTTTATATGCAAATAAACTTGCTATTTTAGAACAGTTTTAGAATTTATGAATATTAAACTACTGGATAGTTGGATTAAGGAATATTTAAAAACTAACGTTAAAGCAAATGAATTTGCAAAGCTTCTTTCACAATCAAGTGTTTCTGTTGAGAAACTGGAAAAATTAAATAATGATTATTTATATGATATTGAGGTGACTACAAACAGAGTTGACTTGATGTCAGTTCTTGGTATAGCAAGAGAAGGAGAGGCTGTCTTAAAGCAATATAAAAGAGAAGCAAAATTTCAGCCTCCAAAACTTACAATACCTAATATAAGTTTAAAAGATGAATTACCGCTAAATATTATTTCCGATGAAAAGTTAGTTAAGCGAATTTGTGCAGTAATTTTAAGTGTTAATGTAAAAGATTCACCCAAACTAATTAAAAATAGATTAGAAAGTAGTGAAATAAGAAGCTTAAACAATATTATTGATGTAACAAATTATGTAATGAGGGTAATTGGACATCCAACTCATGTATTTGATTATGATAAATTAAAAACAAAAACAATCAAAATAAGAACCTCTCACAAAGGTGAAAAGATTACTACCTTAGATGGTAAAGAATATAAATTGCAGGGCGAAGATATCGTAGCCGAAGACGGACTGGGTAATATAATTGACTTACTGGGAATAATGGGACTTAAAAATAGTGTAGTTGATGATAATACAACAAGAGTAGTTTACTTTATTGATAATTTAGATTCAAAAAGATTAAGAAATACCTCAATGAAACATAACATAAGAACTCAAGCTGCCATTTTAAATGAAAAAGATATTGATCCCATTTTAACTTATGACGCACTTTTGTATGGAATTGAGTTATACCAAGAGCTTGCTAATGCGAAATTTTTATCAAAAATTATTGATATAAACACCTATAAAGTAAAAGATCAGAAAATAAAAGTTGATATTTCCCAGATAAATAATCTCATTGGCGTAAAAATTCCAATAAGCGATACTCTTGAGATACTAACAAGCTTAGGATTTGAGCCAAAACTGTTAAAAGATCAAATAACTGTAACTGTACCAACATATCGCCAAAATGATGTTTTACTACCAGAGGATATTATTGAGGAGGTAGCCAGAATATACGGTTATCCAAATATACCCCAGACTATTCCCTCATTTATCCCAAAATCTTTACTT
>Ga0070741_10016470_pt1 | contig 12317 bp, 11 predicted proteins | sample Coa_R1_4_FD_66440 | JGI IMG/M metagenome (GOLD analysis project Ga0070741, IMG submission 66440) | Surface soil microbial communities from Centralia Pennsylvania, which are recovering from an underground coalmine fire - Coalmine... | ecosystem: Environmental > Terrestrial > Soil > Unclassified ...
CCGCGCACCGCGTCGATCGACTGCAGCACCTCGACCGGCCCGCTGACCGTGACGATGCGCGGGTCCACCGAGACGCCGGTCACGTTGTACCCCGCCGCCGGCTCGCCGCGGATCGCCGGGTTCACCACGAACGTGTTGCTGAACTCGCGTTGCACCAGGTCCACCGTCACGCGCGCTTTGTCGGGGTTCGCGCTCACGCGGCTGATCTCGCCGTTGTTCACGTCGCGCGGGTGCAAGTTCACCGTCTCGTCGAGGTCGACGCGCGCGCGGGTGACGTTGATCTCGGCGACGGCAGAGTCGACGAGCGCGATCAGGCTCTCGGCGCCGGTCACGGTGACGGTCTGGGGGTCTGCCTGCGCGTTCCCCGCGACGAACCCGCTCTGCGGCGAGCCGACGAGCGCGACCTTGACGGGAACTTCCTTCGTGCGCGACTCCTCGAGCGTGACATCGATGCGGCCGGGGGAGACGTCGGTGACGTCGACGTTGCTGTTCGGCGGGGCGACGTCCACCGACACGTTCTGCACGCCCTCCTGGAAGCCGCCGAGGTTCACCGTCGCCTTGAAGTCGTCCGCGTTCAGGCGCTTCAGGTCGGCCTTCGTGCCCTCGACCTGGATGCGCACGGCCGTCTCCGAGCTGTTGGCAACGGCGAGCCCGTTCGGGACGTTCACGAACTCGATCGGGATGGCGCTGTTGAACGTCTCGACCTGCTTCGGGTTCTCCTTGTCGCTCACGTACAGCCAGAGCGTGACCGCGAGGGCGACCGCGAGCACGGCGAGACTCAGGTTGCCGGCGACCGAGGTCACGGCGCCCCGCGCGAGGACGGCCAGCGCGTGTGGCAACCGGCGCAGCTCGCTCATCCCCTGGCTCCGTTGCGCTGCACGCCGAGCAGCCGCTCGAGCAGCCCGCGCAGCCGCGCGTCATCGAGGCGCATGTACATCCGCCCGTCGGCGGCGACCGACACCCGCCCGGTCTCCTCCGAGACGACGAGCGAGACCGCGTCGGTGCGCTCGGTGATGCCGAGCCCCGCGCGATGCCGCGTGCCCAGCTCGCCGGGCGTCGCGTTCTCGGACAGCGGCAGCGTGCAGCCCGCCGCCAGCACGCGGTTGCCGCGCAGCACCGCCGCGCCGTCGTGCAGCGGCGAGTTCGGATAGAAGATGCCCTCGAGCAGCTCCGCCGAGGCGATGCCATCGACCGGCACGCCGGTCTCGACATAGTCCTGCAGCCCCGTCTCGCGCTCCAGCACGATCAGCGCGCCGAACTTCTTCCGTGACATCTCCATCGCCGCCTCGCTCAGCGAGTCCACCATGCCGCGATAGTTCGCGCCGGTGCCGAACGCGAGCGCGCCGGTGCGGCCCACGCGCTCGAGCGCGCGGCGGATCTCCGGCTGGAAGATGATGGGGATGGCGATCAGGAGGCCCGTGAACGAGTTGCTGAGCAGGAAGTTGAGCACGCGCAGGTCGAACAGCCGGCCCAGCGCGAACGCGGCGATCAGCAGGATGAAGACGCCGCGCATCACCGCCATCGCGGTCGTGCCGCGCAGCAGCATCAGCACCCAGAAGAAGATCAGCGAGATGATGGCGACGTCGAGCGCCGACGTCAGGTCGAACTGCTCGAAGTTGTCGCGGAGGAAGTTCAGCAGGTCGCCCATCGGCGCGTCGGGCCGCTCCTACAGCGCATGCTCGCTGGCAATGAGCGCGAGGATCGCCTTCTGCGCGTGGAGGCGGTTCTCCGCCTGGTCGAACACGACCGACTGGCGGCCCTCGATGACGTCCGCGGCCACCTCTTCCCCGCGGTGCGCCGGCAGATCGTGCATGAAGATCGCGTCCGGCTTCGCGAACGCCATCAGGTCCGCCGTCACGGTGTAACCCGCGAACGCCTCGCGCCGCTGCGCGTACGTGTCCTCTTGCCCCATGCTTGCCCAGACGTCCGTGTACACGACATCGGCGTCGCGCACGGCGTCCGCCGGCGTCTCGTGGACTTCGACCGTCGCCCCGTTCGCATCGGCCATCGCGCGGATGGTGCGCAGCACCGGCTCCGGTATGCCGTAGCCCTCCGGCGACGCGATGGCGAAGCGCATGCCGGCGAGCGCCGCGCCTTCGGCGAGCGACTGCGCCACGTTGAAGCCGTCGCCGATGAACGCGATGCGCACCCCCCGCAGCGCGCCGCGATGCTCCAGCACCGTCAGCAGGTCCGCCAGCGCCTGGCAGGGGTGCTCCTCGTCGGAGAGCGCGTTGATCACGGGCACGTCGGCGTCCCGCGCCAGGTCGAGCAGCGTCTGGTGGGAGTACGTCCGGGCGGCGATCACGTCGACGTAGCGGCTGAGCACCCGCGCGACGTCCGCCACCGGCTCCCGCTGCCCCAGCCCGACTTCGGACTGGCTCAGGTACACCGCATGCCCGCCGAGTTCCTGCATCGCCACGTCGAAGCTCACCCGCGTCCGCAGCGACGGCTTCTCGAACAGGAGCGCCAGCGTCTTGCCGCGCAGCAGGTCGCGGCCGCCGCCATCGCGCTTCAGGCTCAGCGCCGTCTGGAGGATGTGCTCGACGTCCTCGGCCGTGAGCTGGGCGATGGAAAGTAGGTCCTGGCCGCGCATCGGCGCTCCTTCGGGGAAATGCGAACGCAGTATAGCTTGCAGCGCCGCGCTCCCCGGCTGGCGGCCCGGCGCGCGTCGACGCCTCCCCGCGCGCGCCGCGCCCGGCTACCATGCCGGCATGACGAGCGAGGCCGAGGCCCTGGCCCGGAAGGCCGCCGCAGACCGCGTCATCGAGCGCGCCGCCGACCAGTTGCGCGAGCTGCTCAAGGAGGCGGCGGCGGCGCTACGGCCGTTCCCGCCCTTTCCGGGGGCGTTCTTCACGAACGCCGTCGAGGTGGACCTCGAGGGCGCCGAGCGGTCCGATATCGGCTGCGTCGTCGTCGCGGACGACGGCGAGCTGTACGAGCTCGAGATGAAGATCGACTTCGGTGACGGCGATATCGCCGACCCGGTGCAGGCGCGCGACGAGACGCTGAAGAAGCTCGACGACCTGCATCCGCGCGACTACATCATCCTCGCCTACAACGCGCTCACGCAGCTCACGGAGCTGCTCGTCGAGCGTGCGGATGCGGGCGGAGCGCCGTCCTGAGCGCGATGCGCGGCGCCACCGGCGCCATCTTGCTCCTGTGCGCGCTCGCGTCCTGCGTCGCGGTCGCATCGGCGCAGGACGCCGCCGCGCGCATCCTCAGCGCCACGCTCGACCCGCCCTCGGCGACCGTCGGCGACCGCGTGACGCTGACGATCGTCGTCGCCCACGCACCCGGCGCCGATGTGTCCTGGGCGGGGTTTGGCGCCGACTTCGGCGGGCTCGAAGCCGTCGATGTGCCGTCGCCGGAGACGGCGCAGTCGGGCGGCGCGGCGACGACGACGCTGCGCGCGACGCTCGTCCCCTTCGACACCGGCGCGCGGACGATCCCGCCGGTCGAGGTGCGCGTCTCGCAGGCCGGCGCGGACCGCGTCCTGCGGACGGGACCGCTGACGCTCGAGGTGCGCTCCGTGCTCGCGCCCGGCGACCGGTCGCTGCGTCCCGTGAAGCCGCAGCTCGACCTGCCGCGCGCGGCGCCGTCGCCCGTCGTGCCGGCGCTCTTCGTGGGCTCGTTCGCGCTGCTCACCGCGCTCGGCTACGCCCTCGTCGCCCGCGCCCACGCGATCTCGCCGCCGCCGCTCCCTGGGACGCCGCCCGCGGTCTTCGAGTCCCCCGACGCGCGCGCCCTCGCCGCCCTCGCGGCCCTCGCCGTCGATAGCGAGCTGGCGCCGACTTACGCGGCCATCGCCGCCGTCACGCGCCGCTACCTGAGCGAGCGCTTCGGCTTCCCGGCGTACGCCATGACGCGCCGTGAGCTGGAGCGCGAGATGACGGCGCGCGGCATCGACCGCTGGCCGGCGCGGGTCGCGGCGAACCTGCTGGAGCAGTGCGACGCGGTGCAGTTCGCGGGCTTCCGCCCGGCGCCGGAGCGGGTGCAGGCGGACCTCACGGCCGCGCGGGAGGTGGTGCGGCTGACGACGCCGCCCGAGGACACGGAACCGCAGGGGTAAGGGGCATGGCGGGCCGCAGGGCCGCGGGGCGGTTTGTGGGTTAGAAAACAGCCGTTGACATTTCCTCAGCACTAAATCGCACCGCCTCTTCCGCGCCTTCGAGTCCAACTCCTATAATGCGCCTCGTCGCGCCCGGGGTCGCGCCGCGCCGGGCCCGGCCCCTCTCGCCACGAAGGACCAATGGTGATCAATCCGCTCACGGCCCTCCTCGGCCTGTTCTCCCACGACGTGGGCATCGACCTCGGCACGGCCAACACCCTCGTCATGGTGAAGGGCCGCGGCATCGTCATCGACGAGCCCTCCGTGGTCGCCATCGACCGCCAGACGAAGAAGATCCTCGCCATCGGCGCCGAGGCCAAGCGGATGGTGGGCCGCACGCCGTCGAGCATCGTCGCGGTGCGCCCGCTCAAGGACGGCGTGATCTCCGACTTCGAGGTGACCGAGCGGATGCTGCAGTACTTCATCCGCCAGGTGCACGACCGCTTCGGCTTCGGCGTCCCGCGCCCGCGGGTGGTCGTCGGCATCCCCTCCGGCGTCACTGAGGTGGAGAAGCGCGCGGTGCACGACGCGGCGCTCAACGCCGGCGCCCGCGCGGCGTACCTCGTCGAGGAGCCGATGGCGGCGGCGATCGGCGCCGGGCTGCCCATCATGGAGCCCAACGGCTGCATGATCGTCGACATCGGCGGCGGCACGACGGAGGTCGCCGTGATCGCGCTCGGCGGCGTCGTGGTCAGCACGTCGATCCGCACCGCGGGCGACGAGATGGACCAGGAGATCATGTCCTACGCGCGGCAGGTGCACAACATGCTCATCGGCGAGCGCACGGCCGAGGAGATCAAGATGGAGGCCGGCTCGGCGTTCCCGATGGAGGAAGAGGGCACGGTCGAGATCCGGGGCCGCGATCTCGCGACGGGCCTGCCGAAGTCGGTGGAGGTCAGCACGGTCGAAGTGCGCGACGCGCTCTCCGGGTCGATCAACGCGGTGATCGACGCCGTGCGCTCGACGATCGAGATCACGCCGCCGGAGCTCGTCGCGGACCTGATGTACCGGGGCATCGCGCTCGCCGGCGGCGGGGCGATGCTGCGCGGCCTCGACCGGCGGCTGGCGCAGGAGACGCGCTTCCCGGTGTACGTTGCCGAAGACCCGCTGCTCTGCGTCGTCCGCGGCTGCGGCGAGGTGCTCGAAGAGACGCGGATGCTGCAGAAAGTGCAGTCCGCGCTGGCCGCGCGCAAACCCCCGCGCTAGTCCGCCGCACGACGGGCGCAGGGTATGCAGCCCCCACCGGGCGGATTGGGGTGTCCCCAACCCATCTCTATTCTCTGAATTGGGTAACAATATATTTGACTCAGTAGCCAATCTGTGGGAGAATCATGGTGTAAGGAGCCGACATCATGAAGGAACCGACCACCCTTCTCGAAGCCGTCCGGTACTTCTCCGACGCGGACACCGCGCTGGAGTTCATGGCCGCGCTGCGCTGGCCGGATGGGATCGTGATCTGCCCGAACTGCGGTTCGGACGAAGTGCGGTTCATCCCCACCCGCAAATTGTGGGAGTGCAAGGCCAAGCATGCGAAGCGTCAGTTCTCGATCAAGGTCGGCACGATCTTTGAGGATTCGCCGCTTGGCCTCGACAAATGGCTCCCCGCCGTCTGGATTATCGCCAATGACAAGAACGGTATTTCGTCCGCAGAACTGGCGCGCGCCGTCGGCGTCACTCAGAAGTCCGCGTGGTTCATGCTCCACCGCATCCGGCTCGCCATGCAGACCGGCACCTTCCGTCGTATGTCCGGCACCGTCGAAGTCGATGAGACCTTCATCGGCGGCAAGTCGCGGTTCATGCACAAGGACGCGCGTGCTCGGAAAATCATCGGCACTGGTGGCGCGGGCAAGGCTGCGGTCATGGGATTGCTGGAGCGCCACGGCCCCGACGGTTACAGCGTCGTCAAGACCAAGGTGATCGCCAACGTGCGCCGCAAGACCATGAGTCCCATCGTGCGCGAGCATGTGAAGGAAGGCGCGGAGTTGTTCACCGATGCGTTCCGCTCGTATCGCGACCTGAGCGACACCTACGTGCACGAAACCATCGACCACGCCGAGGAATACGTGCGCGGCAAGGTGCACACCAACGGCATCGAAGACTGCTGGAGCCTGCTCAAGCGGTCGATCAAGGGAACCTACGTCAGCGTCGAGCCGTTCCACCTGTTCCGGTACTTGGACGAGCAAGCGTTCCGCTACAACGCCCGCAAAACCACCGACGGCGTGCGGTTCATGCGCGTGCTGGCCGGGATCATTGGCAAACGGATCACCTACGCGGAGTTGACCGGCAAGGCGAGCCCAGCGTCGGTTTAGCAAGCAATTCAGGGGAAACGCGATGGCGAAGGCGAAGCCCAACGAGCCGGAGAGCGGGATGCCGTTAGAGCGTACCGCCGCGCTCGCGCGCAAGTTGCTCGCCGTGCCAAAGGCCGAGGTCGATAAGGCGAGACGGCGAGAGCAGCGCAGGCGGGACGCTGCATCAGGGCGCTCCAAATAGCGGTACTCGGTCCCAAGCTATCGGCGCATCTATAACGATGCCCTTTTTGATAATGCCCTCAACGATCTTCTTCCATGTTCTTGGCGTGGGTAGCGATCCGTATCGTTGGTACGCCCGCTCCAAGGTGTCGGTCTGAATGAACGCGAAGGCTTCCTCGGTGACGACTGCCATTGGCCCACCGAGGCCGACACCGACAGCCTTTTCAGCGAACTTCTTCGCTGCGTACACACGGTAGGCCGAGATCATCCACGGATCGGCACGCGCCTGGTCGAGTCCAGCCAGTATGGCGATGGCGTTCGTGTTCCCCGTCCCAATCGCGTAGTAGGCGTCCGTCCGATGCGGTCTTGGCTCTCCACCCCATGCATCTTCGAATGAAAAGAGTTGCGCTCCGAGATCAGACCAGCCCACGAGTATCAAACTCGCGCCATCAAGTTGCGTGTCTTCTAGTTCCTTTTCGAGACGTTCAAACACGCTCTCAGGCAAGATGGCCTTTCCCTCGCGATAGAAGCGTTCCAACGTCAATCCGGGTGGGAAGTGCCGCCCCACCGCTTCCATGCCGCGGACTTCATCCCACACTTCGCTGGCCATCGCGGGCACGTCATTGGGTTCTTCATCTCGGAGTCGCTTCGTGATCCTTCCGAGCAGGCTGTCCGTGATCGATGTCGGGCCGGACGCAAGCGCCAGCCACTTCCTGCCCACGTAGTGGATCTTCGCGTGATATCGAGACGTGATGAACTGCCCCTGCGACAGCATCGTGTCGGCAGTGACGACAACCGCGTCTTTTCCGTCCACGTTGCGGGCGATCGCAGCTATGCAGACTGTCACAGGGTTCTCATGGATGCGATACCGTCGGGTGCGGGGCCTCATGCTGGCCCCCAATGATGATCATCATCATCGCCCGAACCTCCCGCTGAGTCAAGTATATTGTTACCCTGAATTGGATACGCGAGCGGCGCGTCGGCGGTGCGCCACCGCGGCGCGGAGCATCAGCCGGCGGCCGGCCGCAGGTCCTGGATCTCGAGCTCGAGCGCGCCATCGAAGCGCGTGCTGCCGATCGAATACACCACGTCCACCCGGTCGCCCGCGCGCACGGCGCAGTCGCCAAGGTCGAAGCCGATCGCGCCCCACGACGCGGCGCGGCCGTCCGGCCCGCGGTCGCGCAGCGTGAGCTTCAGGTGCCGCTCGCCGTTGCCGACGTAGCGCGCGTCGGTCACCTCGACGTTGCGCGCGAGGAACGCCGGCGCCGGGTTGCCGACGCCGAACGGCGCCATGCGCGCGAGCCAGCGGATCTCCTCGCCGCGCAGCGCACCGAGCGGGAGCTGGCAGTCGATCTCCAGCACCGGCGTCAGCTCGATGCCCTCGAGCGCGCGCGCCGCCTCCGCGACGAGCCGCGCGCGCACCTCCTCGATCCGCGCGTTCTCGACGGTGAAGCCCGCCGCCTGCCGGTGGCCGCCGAAGCGCACGAACAGCTCCGGGCAGGTGCGCAGCGCGTCGGTGATGTGGAATTCCTCGATGCTGCGGCACGACGCGCGGCTCGTCGCCTCGCCCAGCTCGTACACCACGGCGGGCCGCGCGTACAGCGTGACGAGCTTGGACGCGATGAGCCCGACGATGCCCGACGAGAAGTCGCGGTGTCCGAGCATCACGAGCGGCGGCGGCTCGGCGTCGCCCATCAGCTCCTGCGCGAGCGCGACGGCGTCCGACGTCTTCTGCTGGCGGTCGCGGTTGAGCGCATCGAGCTGCAGCGCCAGCTCGCGGCCGCGCTCCTCGTCGCCCGTCATGAGCAGTTCGAGCGCCAGCTTCGCGTGCTGGATGCGGCCGGCGGCGTTGAGCCGCGGCCCGAGCTTGAAGGCGATGTCTTCGGCCGACACGCGCGCAGCGTCGACGCCGGCCAGCTCCATCAGGGCGCGCAGCCCGGGCCGGCGCGTGCGCGCGATCGCCGGCAGCCCCGCCTGCACCAGGCGGCGGTTCTCGTCGGCGAGCGGCGCCATATCGCAGACGGTGCCCAGCGCCGCCACGTCGAGGTAGGCCGCCGCGTCGAATGGCGCTCCGGCGGCGTCGTGCAGCGCCGCCGCGAGGTGGAACGCGAGCCCCGCAGTCGCCAGCTCGAGCAGGCCGCCCGGCCGCGCCGAAGGGAGCTTCGGGTTCACGAGCGCGTTCGCATCGGGCAGCCGCGGCGGCACGGTGTGGTGGTCGAGGATGATGACGTCCATGCCGAGTCCGCGCGCGTGCGCGACCTCGTCGACGCTGCTGGTGCCGCAGTCCGCCGTGACGAGCAGCGTCGCGCCGGCGTCGTGCAGCCGCGCGATCGCGCCGATGTTCAGGCCGTAGCCCTCGGTGAAGCGGTCCGGGACGTAGGGGACCGGCCGTGCGCCGAGCGCAGCCAGCGCCTGCGCCAGTTGCGCGGTCGAGGTGACGCCGTCGACGTCGAAGTCGCCGAAGATCGCGACGCATTCGCCCGCGCGCACCGCGCGCAGCAGGCGCGCGACCGCGGCGTCGAGGTCAGGCAGGGGCCGCGGGTCGGGCGCCGGCCCGGCGCCGGAGAGAAACGCCTGCGCCGCCCGCGCGTCGTGGATGCCGCGCAGGGCCAGCAGCTTGCCGACCAGCCGGGGCCACTCGCCGGCAGGGGCGGCCTCGACGCGCGGTCGCCCGCGCCAGCGGCGCCGCCGCGGCTGCGGCGCGGTATCGACGACTTCCGGGGCGGGCAGCGTCGTCATCGCTGCCGATGCTATCAGCACATCCGTCCGGAGTCGATGCCCGCCGGCGGCATCAGTGCACGGCCGCTGCCATCGCCTCCGATTCGGCCTCCGGCGCCGTCCCTTCGCGGCCGGTCGGGATGCGTTCCATCGTCGCCGCCGCCGCCCGGTCGTCGATCAGCAGCGCCGCGAACACGCCGATGACGCCGAGCGCCGCCGCCGCGAGGAACGCCTCCTGGAACGCCGTCACGCCGCCCGCCAGCGTCGCCTGGCTCCCCAGCGAGGAGCCGTGGTGCGCCATGCGGTTCGTCAGCACCGTCCCGAGCAGCGCCACGCCGAAGCTCGCGGCCACCTGGCGGCTCGAGTTGAAGATCGCGCTCGCGCGGCCGGTGTCCTGCGGCTTGATCGTGGCGAACGTCGCCGCCTGCAGCGGCACCAGCGTCAGCGCGAAGGACCAGCCGCGCGCGAGCATCACCAGCCGGATCAACCAGGCGCTCGTATCGAGATCGACCCAGTAGAACACCGCCGTGCTCAGCGTGATCCCCGCCATCCCCGCCATCATCATCCGCCGCGGGCCGATGCTCTTGTAGAAGCGCCCGGCCGGCTGCACCATCATGACCACGCCGATCGCCTGCGGGAACGTGGTCAGCCCCGACTCGAGCGGGCTCATGCCGCGCTCCGCCTGCAGGAACAGCGGCAGCAGGAACAGCGCGCCCTGGAGCCCGCCCTGCGCGATGATCTGCACGCTGTTCGCGGCGGTGAACAGCTTGTCGCGGAACAGCCGCACGTCGATCATCGGGTACGGCACGCGCAGCTCGACGAGCGCAAAGACGCCGAGCGCCGCAAGACCGGTGAGCCCGAACGCCAGCACGCGCGCGTCGCCGAAGCCGCGCGAGCCGGCCTCCGAGAGCGCGTACACCAGCGACGCCAGGCCACCCGCCCCCAGCACGAAGCCGGGCACGTCGAGCCGCCCGGTCGCCTCCTGCTTTTCCTCGCGCAGGAGCAGGCCGGCGAACGCGAGCCCGGCGAGGCCGATCGGGATGTTGATGAAGAAGATCCAGCGCCAGGTGTGGTACTCGACGAGGTAGCCGCCGACGACCGGGCCGCTCGCCGGCGCGATCACCGTCGGGATCGCGAGCAGCGCCGAGGCCGCGGCGCGCTCGGCCGGCGGGAAGGCGCGGAACAGCATCGCCGTGCCCACCGGGGTGAGCATGCCGCCGCCGACGCCCTGCAGCACGCGGAAGCCGATGAGCGATTCGATGTTCCACGCGAGCCCGCAGGCCAGCGAGCCCGCCGTGAACATCGCGAGCGCGAACATGAAGACGCGCTTCGTGCCGAAGCGGTCCCCCGCCCAGCCGCTCACCGGGATGAACACGGCGAGGCTGAGCAGATAGCCCGTGACCACCCACTCGATCGTGGTCGTGCTCGCGCGGAAGTCGTGCGCGAGGGTCGGCAGCGCGACGTTCGTGATCGTCAAGTCGAGCAGGTCCATGAACAGCCCGAACACGAACACGATGCCGACGATGTACTTGTACTCGATGCGCCTCATCGCGGGTCTCCTGTGCGCTTCGTCTCCGTCGCGATGCCGCGCCAGAGGGCGTCCGCGACCGTATCCGTGATGCGTGCGAGCTCGGCGGCATCGGCGCCGAAGACGACTTGCTGGAAGAAGCCCGTCGCCAGGTTGATGCCGGTGATCGCGTGCGCCAGCGCGTGCGTGTCAACGTCTTCCCGCACGCGGCCCGCGCCCTTGTGACGCTCGAGCTTCGCGGCGATGATCTCGACCCGCGCGGCGTTGATCTCCGCGCCGATCGCACGGCCGACCTCACGGTCGATCGCGGAGCGCGAAATCGTCACGCAGAGGAAGTCCCGCTGCTCCCACATCGCGCGCAATGCCCAGCGGAGCAGCGCGTGGATCTCCTCGCGCAGGTCGTCGCGGTCGGGGACCTCCGCCGCCATGCGCGCGTGGAAGCTGCGCGCCTTGGCTTGCAGGACGGCGACCAGTAGCCCGCGCTTGCCGCCGAAGTAGCGGTGGATCAGGCCCTCCGAGCAGCCGGCGCGCTCGGCGACGGCGCGCGTCGTCGCCGCGTCGTAGCCCCGCTCCGCGAAGACGGCCGTCGCCGCCGCCATCAGCGCCTGCTGGCGGGCGTCCTTGTCGTGCTTCCCCCGGATGGGCGCGCACAGCGCGGCATCTGTGTCATGCTGTGCAGGGAGCAGTTCCGCTTCCGTCACCCGCTGCCTCCGTGTAATTGCGTGTGCAAGCATTTTTGTGGCCGCGGCTCCCGCGCCGCAAGATGATCCTCGTTTCCTGCTTTCCGGATCGAGGGACGCGCGCGATAATCGGCCCGCAGCGAAGGAGCCAAGCGATGCCGGGTGCGCTCGAAGGGGTCAAGGTCGTCGAGATGGGCGTCTGGGTGGCGGGGCCGTCCGCCGCCGCGATCCTCGCGGACTGGGGCGCCGACGTGGTGAAGATCGAGCCGCCGAACGGCGACCCGTTTCGCGGGCTCTTCGCCAACGCGCTCGGCGCGGCCGTCCCCATCAATCCCCCGTTCGAAATCGACAACCGCGGCAAGCGCAGCGTCTGCCTCGACCTCACGAGCGAGGACGGCCGTGCCATCGCCCGCCAGCTCGTCGACGCCGCCGACGTCTTCGTCTCGAACATGCGCCCGCGCGTGCTCGAGCAGTACGGCCTGGCGTACGACGCGGTGCGCGCGTCCAACCCGCGCCTGGTCTACTGCCAGGTCACCGGCCACGGGCCGGACGTCCCGGAGCGCGACCGCGCCGCGTACGACATCGGCGCCTTCTGGTCGCGCGCCGGCATCGGCGCCTCGCTGACGCCGCCGGGGGGTCCCATCCCGCAGCAGCGCGGCGGCATGGGCGACCACATGACGGGCTGCAACGCCGCCGCCGCCATCTCCGCCGCGCTCTTCGCCCGCGAGCGCACCGGCGAGGGCCAGCGCGTCGCCGTCTCCCTGCTCCGTACCGGCATCTACATGATGGGCTGGGACTACGCGCTCGAGATGCGC
>Ga0070741_10016472_pt1 | contig 12317 bp, 7 predicted proteins | sample Coa_R1_4_FD_66440 | JGI IMG/M metagenome (GOLD analysis project Ga0070741, IMG submission 66440) | Surface soil microbial communities from Centralia Pennsylvania, which are recovering from an underground coalmine fire - Coalmine... | ecosystem: Environmental > Terrestrial > Soil > Unclassified ...
CGGCCAGAGTCAGCATGGTCAGGCCGCCGAACAGGGCCCAGATTTTCTTGCCGCCGAGACGCGAGCGCGCGGGCAGCGACTCGAACTTCGGTTCGGCTAAAACCGGTTCTGCTTTGGTTTCCCTGCTCTCGTTCTTCTCGTGAATCTCCTTCGCCGCGGATCTGGCGGCAGGCACTTCCACGAGGGGGGCAGCCTCCTTCCTGACTGCTTCCTTCTTCTCTTCCTTCTTTACTTCGCGCCTGGATTCCCTTTTGTCCTCGCGCAGCGGCGGCAGCTCGGGCGACGGCTTGTCCACTTCTTTCCGCGCGGCAGGAGCCTCTTCGGCCGGCTTTTTCCCGGCGGGCTTCGCCACCTCCTCCACGTTCGGTTCCAGTGGAAGCTCTTCCACTTTCGGCGCCAGCGAGAGGACCGCCGGACGCTCCTCCTTCTTCAAGGGCGGAGCGGGAACGGGCGGCTCTTCGTCCCGGCGCAGTGAAAACGGCAGAACCTGTGCCCGCGCCCCTTTCTTGTCGGCCGAAGCCGGCGCCGCGGGCGTCTCGATTTCCTTTGGCTTTGGCGCATCGAGCACAATCGACTTGGCGAAATGGCCCTTGCCCAGCTCGGAGCGGCGGAAGGGGAATTCAATATACGACCCTTCGCTCTGCACCCGGCTTCCTTCCCAGATGAAAAAACCGGCCATGCTCGCCTTGGCGGCATACGGTTTCACCAGCAGGAAGGCCTGTTCGGGACGGGAGAAATGCGAGCGGAAAATGTCCAGGTCTTCATCGTCCAGGCTCAGGTCCTTGCGTGTATTGCTACGGAAAAACCCAACCACGGCGCCGGACTGCCCCGAAATGGATTTCTTACGGCGGATGAGCTCCTCCAGCCGCCTCTTTTCTTCCTCGGACAGAAGAAATAGCGGTCCGCGTGTGTAGTCGCAATGGAACAGTTCGTAATTCTCAATGATCGTATTCGTTACCGCACCGGCTTCGGAGCGGCCCAGCAGCAGTCCGCCAACTTCGGATCCACGCGCCGTAATGGCCCGAAAGCTTTCGAGCACGTCGCGCTCGAGCCTGTCCACAACGTCGAGGCTGAGGCGTACGGAGACTGGTTTTTCCGGAAATTCCCACAAATAATAGGCTGACGGTGAAACTGATGAAGCTGTTATTTCCACCGGCCCGGCGGAGGCTGTCGACTTGATCATTGCAAGTTCCTTCGTCCCAGATTTTACCGAAAATTGTTCCTATTTACCATCTTTTTTAGCGTGGAAATGAATAAATTGTGCGAGATATCGAGCATGGAAGCCGGTCGGATAGTATTGGTTAACTCCCGGTAATATCGCTAGTTAACCCCAGCTATAAATAGACTGTTACAGGGCGTCTAAATCTCAATATTTCAGCAAAATTATCGCTTTTATCCTGGAATTATGCGACATTATGTTCCTATAATTAACCCTGTGAAGTCCCCGCGGTGGCCGGGGCTGGTGTTCACGGATGAGCTGTTTCTACTGCGGTAAACGCGTTTCGCTGGTGCGCAGGCGCATCGACGCCGACTTCTGCTGCGACGAGCATCGCGAGAAGTACCACTCTCGCGCGCGCCGCACCATCGAAACGCTGCGTGAAGCCGAGGAACAGATCGCCGTCACCCGCCGGCTGAACGAAGGCATGCCCGTGCCGTCGAATACGCCTAAACGGGGCGCCGAGCTGACGGACCTGATCAAGCGCGATCTGGGATCGCCATTGCAGTTTGGATGGGTGCCCACCGGAATGCCGGCGTCTTTTCCGCTAATCGAGACGCATGTACCGAGCGCGGACCTGCACGAGTTCCGCGGCCTGAAGCAGAACGGCGCAGTCCCGCCGCCGGTAACGGAAAAAGTGCATTGGGCAATCGGCCGGCTGCAGGAAGTTGCGCGTCCGCCGCGGGCCTTCAGGATTACGCTGAGCTTTCCCCAAGGTGGCCTAAGGAGCACAAGGGTGAGACCAGCGGCGTGCGACGGACCACGCCGCTGGCGGACGGCTCCGCCGGTCGAACTCGGAGCAGGCGCCCGGGCCATCGTCCGCCGCGTTTCCTGGCGTCCGCGCAAGAAATCTATCGGGGCGCTTACGAGCACGGCGAAGCCGCCTGATCCGGTAAAGCCGCCGCCGGCCTCGCCTCCAATCGTGGTGACGCTGCGCCACTCCACGATGGCTCCTAATCTCGGCGGTGTGGCGCGTCCCGCCGCCGTCACCGTGCGCATGCCGACGCCCGGCATGATCGACCTGGCCTACGCCCCGAAAACTGCCCCACCGCGGCAGGCCGCACAGACCTACATGCGGATGGAACGCCGGACACTGTCGATCCTGGGCACGGATGTTCTACCGGGCGCGATGCCCCGTTCGCACGAGATGCGTGGGGGCAATCGCTTCGTCCCCTGCCCCGACGGATTCCGGCGGCGTCAGTTTTATAGCTGGGAGCTGTTAGAGCGGTTTTGCAGGTTGGGCTTCGAAACCATCGCCGGGCATCGTCCGGAGATGCACATCGAGGAAGCGCCCAACGCGGCCGGACACGTGCCGGTGGCGCACCTGTGGTCCTCGCCGCTCGAGGACGCATACACCGCGTTACCCGAACCGCGGAGGCCCGCACCGCCGTTCCCGGAGCGCGTGACGACGCCGCGAGGAGTCGCCGCCGGTTTCACCGCCTACTTGTTGCCGGCTTCGGCCGAGCGGCTGAAGGTGCGGGCATTCGACTCGCGGCATCATTTTCCGATCTTGCTGGAGTGGGATGCGTTCGCGTCTCTCGAGCCTGTGCGCCATCGGGGCGAGCCCCGCGCCGTCCCACCGGCCCGGTGGGCGGCCGGCACAGCCGAGGCATTCTCGATCCCTGCATGGGCGCGGCCGCAGACGCGCGGCGCCAGGCGCATGCCCAGCCAGTTCGCCATCCGCGTACGGAACCCGATGTTCACGGGTCCCGCATTCATAGCGGGAAAACGCCGGACCGGACCGTCGTCCGCCATGCCTGCGGAAGCGCCGGTATTCGTGCCGGCGACCGCAAAGACGCGCCCCGAAACCGTTATGGTCGGGCGCGCAGCCATTCTGCCCATATCGACGCTCGACGATCGCAGTCTGGGCGCTGCCGGTATGCTGGAAAGCGCCTGCCGAATTCCAGTGGGCCGCACCTCCGCTCACCAAATCGTACATCCGGCCTCCGAGATCCTCTTGGCTGTGAAGCTCCCCTCCGAATATGTCGAGATCACCGGAACGGGCGCCCTGTATACGCTTCCAGCGGTACGGCAGAGCGGCGTTTCTGTCGATATCGGCAAGGGCTCGCCAAAGTTGGCCGAGCGCGAATTGCTGGAAAAATTCCGCAGGCGCGGCTACGAAGACATGCGCAGCCGTCCGACTTCGGCGGCGTGGCCGTCGTCATCCACACCGGGCCTGTCTGCGATTAGGGCGCATCCGCCGTGCCGGCATCCGTTCCGTGCGCCTGAGCTGGAACCGGCCGCCGACCTGTTCCGCGCGCACGATCTGCTCAAACCCGACGGCTTCCGCCGGACCTGCACGATGATGGGCTGGCGGCTGCTGGCTCTCCCCTATCCGGGTTCCACCGACTGGGGCCACACGACACACGAGGTCACCGTCGCGATGCCGCACGCGCTGATGCTGCCCATCGATTCGCTCGGTCCAATCCGCGACTGGGGCATGGCACATCCGTCCGAACCCGAGAAGCCGCCCGAGCCGATCCACGAAGATTTCAGCGCCGGGCTCGGCAACTGGGTGGGCGCCAACTCTGACTGGCGGCAGGACATCGCCGGCGTGCGCACTGGCTCGCTGGCGTTATTGCGGCCGTCGCTCAATATGTCCGATTACGAGCTCGAGTTCCTCTGCAGGATCGAGAATCGCTCGATCGGCTGGGTGTTTCGCGCCGCCAATGCCAGTAGCTATCATGCCGTGCAGATTGCTCTGGATACCGCCGGAGCCGCTCACCTTGCCCGCTACACCGTGCTGGGCGGCGAACAAGAGCAGGCGGCGATCGCGCCCATGGATCTGCAAATCGCCAAATCGGCGAGCTGTCGCGTGAAGCTGGCTGTCCGCGGCAACGATTTCCGGCTTTTCATCAACGACAAACCGGCATTCGATTGGAGTGACGATCGGCTGCCGGACGGCGGCGTCGGCTTCTTCAGCGACGGAGAGGATCGGGCCCGTCTTTATTGGGTTAAAGTGACGCCGTTTTATGAAGCGCGCGCGGAGGACGACTATTCATCCGTAGCCGCGCTGGGGACCGGGATTCACAGGGAATCAGAATGGGAGTTTAAGAGATGACTAACGTGCAAACACAAACCGGAAATGGAATGGAAACGCTGCGGCCGGTCCTGCTGGACAAACGCTCCGACACCTCCAAGGCGTCCCGGTCCGTAGCCCGGGCCGTCTCGCTGCACCTGGAAGGGAAGCTGGAGGACGCGCTCAAGGAACTGCACCGCGCGACGTCGAAGGGTGAGAAGTCGGCCGAGGTGTACTCGGCCATGGGCCACATCCAGTGTGAACTCGGCCAGTTCGACGGCGGCGTAGAAAGCTATCGCGAGTTTCTTCGGCTGGAGCCGAAGAATGCGACCGGATGGTTCAACATGGCGGTATGCCTGGAGAACCTGGGACGCTGGCAGGAAGCAGCGGAGAAATTCAAAACAGCTTCGGATCTGGATGCGGCGCGCATCGAGGCACAACTCGGGATGGGCATCTGCCATCTGCACCTGAACGATGCGAAGGCCGGTCTGGCCGCCTTCGAGAAGTGCCTGTCGAAATCGCCGGACAACGATCAGGCGCTGTTCGGCAAAGCAGTAGCGCTGCAGATGCAGGGCCAACTCGATTCGGCCACGGATCTCTACAAGGGGATTATCAAGCGCAATCCGGAAGCAGAGGAGTCGCTCTCGAACCTGATCGCGATCGGCATGGCCAAAAAAGATTACGAGATGGTGCGCGAGTATTCGGAGCGCCTGCTCGGAATCAAGCCGGAATCGACGGCGGCGCTTGAAGGGCTGGCGGCGTGGGCGTCGGCGACCGACGACGTCGCGCTGACGGCGAAGTTCTGTACGCTGCTGGTGGCGGCGGTGCCCGATCATTTCGAGGGCTGGTTCAACCTGGGGCTGGCCCATCAGAAGTCGGGTCATCGCAAGCAGGCGGCCGACGCCTACACGGAGGCGATCCGGGTGCGTCCGCAGGCGTCGCAGGCGTACACCAATCTGGGCATCGTGCGCCAGGAAATGGGCGACACCAAAGGCGCCAAGGAAGCTTACGAGCAGGCTTTTAAGCTCAACGCCAACGCTACGGCGGCTCTCTGGAATCTGGCCTTGCTGCTCGAAGGAACAGGCGAAGCGGAGGAGGCGGAGCGCTCCTACAGCACAATCCTGCAGAAGACGCCGGACGCCGACGAAGCGCGTTTTCGTCTGGGTTACGTGAAGCTGCAGCGCGAAGACTGGCGCGGATCGGCCGAGGTGTTCCAGAACTGCCTGGAGCGCCGGGCGAAGTGGCCCGAAGCGCAGATGAACCTGGCGCTCTCGTACTGGAAGATGGCGGACTACAAGCGTGCGCAGCAGGTCTACGAGCAGGTGCTGGCGAACGACCCGAAATCGCTCGACGCGCTGCGTGGCCTGGCCGCGCTGAGCCTGGAGCGTTCCGATATCGACCAGGCGCTGGAGTATCACGCCCGCCTGGTGGATCTGGGCGAGCGAACGCCGGAACTGCTGTACAACACGGGTCTTCTCTATCAAAAGTCGGGCCAACTGGACGAGGCGGCCAAGCTGTATCGCGAGGCGCTGTCGGAGAATCCGGAATTTCCGGAGGCGCTGCTGAATCTCGGCCACGTGCTGAAGTCGATGGGGCAGGAGCAGGAAGCGCGCATCTGCTGGTCGAAGGCGCTGGAAGCACGGCCGGAGCTGGCGCAGGGTTATTTCGAGACGGCGAAGTAGGAATGGTTGTTTCCGGGCAGGTGCTGTGTGTCGCCTGCCCGACTTTGGAAGGCAATCGAATGTCTGGCTCGCCTGCCGCCATCGAGGCTGGCCAAGGCACGCCGGAATTCTCGCACTCCGATTACGGTGAGATCTCCACTGCACACCGCCAAATCCGTGCCAAACGCCATGTCGACTGCCAATTACGGCCGAAACCGGCTTCCGGCAGTAGTCGCCCATTCACGGCGCGTTGGGCGAGACCGGACCGGCTCACCAGGAAGGCCGGTCACATCAGTGTCGCTCTTTCTGCTAGTCAACTGCGCATGTAAAGCTAATTTTCGGACGGCTTGCTGATGTGATCGAAGGCCAGAAGCCCGGCACGCCCCATAGCCCTAGGCTGGGAGCGCTTCTAAAATCGAGGACAGACGGACCTCTCCACTGTGTGGCTCCCGTGTCTTGCTCATTCGAGGTTTTTGGTTAGCGACAGATTCGTCTGCCCCCGGTTTTGGCCATGGTCGGAACCGTTCTCATGCCTTGCCAGGTCCAACCGTCACGGTGTGTGCGGGGACGGTCGTTGTCGGGCACGTCTGTTCCCTGGCCGAACAACGATCTCCAACCTCCCCGCAAGCCCCGATCTCTATTCCTGCACGATGATATAATCGCCTCGGTTTCGAATTTGGAGGTTGGGAAATGCCCACCAGAATGTCGCGTCGAAGCGTCTTGCAAGCAGCGGGATCCGTCGCCCTGGTTCCTTCCGCCGCGGGCGCTGCCGAAATACCGGGCCCCCGTGTCGAAGGTCCGAACACGCCGAAAATCTGCCTGGAAGCCGGCGCCGGAGGCCTGTCGGCCGGCGGCTACGACGAGGCCGGCATGCGTCGCGTCAAGCAACTCGGCGTGAATTACGTGCTCACCGGCGGTCCCAAGATTCCCTGGCAGGAAGCCGAAGTCCGCGACCGCATGGCTAAATTCAAGGCCGGCGGCATCACGCTCTACAACATGATGATCGGCGGCTTTCCGAAGACTATCTACGGGAAACCGGGGCGCGATCAGGAGATCGACGCGGTCTGCCAGTCGCTGCGCGCCGCGGGTGCAGCCGGCCTCGCCGTAGTCGAGTATAACTTCTACGCGCATCGGGCTATGGAAGGCTACTACGAAGTACCGGGACGCGCCGGCGCCGGTTACACCGGCTTTGATTACAGCCGCATGCAGGACCTCCCGCCGCTTCCGGAAGAGGGCGCGCACAACCTCGACGAGATGTGGAGTAACATCACTTACTTTCTGAAGGCGGTGATCCCGGTGGCGGAGAAGGCTGGTGTGCGCATGGCGCTGCATCCCAACGATCCGCCGGCCCCGCTGAGCCGCGGATCGCAGCAGATCATGGGCACCGTGGCCGGCTGGAAGAAGCTGATCGGGATCGTGAACAGCCCGTCGAACGGCATCACGTTCGACTGCGGCGTGACCCGCGAAATGGGCGAGAATCCAGTGGAGGTCTGCCGGTATTTCGCCTCGCGGGACCGCATCAATCATGTGCACTTCCGCAATGTGCGCGTCGACAAGCCGTATGAGAAGTACGCCGAGGTGTTCATCGATGAAGGCCAGGTGGACATGTTCGCGGTGATGAAGGAACTCATCCGCAACAAGTACACCCGCACGATTTATCCCGAGCACCCGCGCGCGATCGACTACGACCGCGAGCACCCGGGCTTCCGCCACACGTATCCGGGCGGCGGTGGATATGCGGCGTTCGCGTTCAACGTCGGATTTGCGAAGGCGATGCAACAGGCTGCTTTGGAATCTCTGGGCTGAAACCGCCGAAATCCGCAAAGGGGCGAAAGATCTCTCGTGCGATCCGTTCCGTGCGACGCAGGAGATCGCGAAGGCGCTGGGGCTCTTGAATGGAGTGACAGAGGATCTCCCGGCACAATGGGAAGAGAACGCGGCCGCCGGCGAACAGCTCGATTGCCAGTCCGAGATGCTGACGTCCGTGGCCGAACGGCTGCACGTTCTGGCCGCAGCGTAAGCTCGTTCGGCTGAGCTGCCGCAACTTCGAAAATTCCGCGCCGAGCCGCAGGTCGGGGCGCCGTGCCTATCGTTCTTCCAAAAGCTCGATGCGAATACGATCCGGTCCCTCGATGAAGGCGGCTTTCATTTTTCCAGCCGGCACAGCGCGCGGCTCGGCCGTTACTTTGACGCCGTCTATGCGCAGCTTCGCCAAGACTGCGTCCAGGTCGCCGACCTGGAAACCCAAATGGTCAATCGTGTGGCCCTGGCTCGATTCGAGTTCCTCGCGGCCTTCCCAGGCATTGGGGAACGCCGCCTTCGCGTTGCCGACGGGATACAGGATCACGTTGACATCGTCCATCATCAGCGAGACCGCCGGGCCGGTCTGTCGTCCGCAGCGGTAGCGCAATGCAGGCGAGGGCGGCGTCGCGCTACGCGGACGCAGACCGAATTCCCTGATATACCACTCCCCTGCCCCGATCGGATCGGCGCTCAGCAGGTGGACGTGACCGAACCGCTTGACACCGGCAGCCGTGGTGTTCAACTCGATCAACGCGTGGTCCGGCGCGTCGATGTAAGCGAACAGGAATCGCCCGTTACCGCCCTTACCGTCGCATTGATCGCTGATGTCGGTGAGCGGCGTCTGAAACTTCGTGCCTGCATCGAACTGCTGCCGATACGTCTGCTTCATGTTGTCGCCGCCGCCCCAGCCCATGTGCCAGATCGCCGATGTGATCTCCGGCTTCGGGAGCGTGTCAACCTTGGTGAACAGCAGCCACGATCCACCGGCCCAAACCGCGTCTTGCGCGCCGGCGAACTTGCGCTTTTCCGATTGCAGCCGAGTAGTGTAAAACTCGATCGCCCGCTGCGGATCGGTGCTGTTCAGATGCACATGATGGAAGTGCGCGGCCTCCTGCGCGAGGGCAGCCGGCAAGAGTAAGAGCATCGGCAGGATCCGCATTCTTCACTCCTGGGGCAAGCGGAAATTCGCCGCCATGTATTCGGGATAATGCAAGTTCAGAAATCCGAGGAAGATCTCGTTGACCACTTGCAGTGCCTTTTGCACTGCATACCCCGGGTCCTGGTCGCGAACGGCGAACGCGAGAGTCGCGGTCCCGCGCCGGTTGAAGTAGTGCACCGCCAGCCGCGCCGGATCCAGACGCCGGTGGGCAGGCCGGTCCGGCGCGTGGAAACCGCGCACAAATGCCTTTAGACGGACTTCCAGGTCCGATCCCGCGGCTACATTCGGCAACAGCTTGCGGAATTCGAGTGTCGCCGATTTCCGGTCAAACGCGAGTTGGAACGGCAGGCCCCAGAGCCACGCGAAACGGAACTCGCTGCCGATGCAACTGAACGAGCGGAACACGCCGCGCCGGGCGTAGTGTTCGAGCTCACGGTGGAGGGCGGCTTTAGTGATCGTAGGCCATGCACCCCGGTTCCACTTTGCCCAGAAATCCAGGGGGATACTGAGCGCGCACCCAGAACTCGCGGCGCGCCTGGCAGTTGATCACGGTCGATATTTTCTCCTTCGCCGCGATGGCAAAGCTGCGTTTGAGCGCAGGCAGAAAGTCCTCCGGCCGCGTAACGTATTCGCCGCGCGCGCCCAATGCCTCGGCGATCCGGTCGTAGCGCAGATTCTCCTGGAACAGGTACATATGGGACGCGCGGCCCGATCCCTGCACACCCCACGCATTGTTGTTGTACACGATCATCACCACCGGGATGCGGTACTTGCTCATGGTCTCCAGTTCCATGCCGGAGTAGGCGAAGCCGGCGTCGCCCGTGATGCCGATAACGGGAGATCCACGATACGGTTGCTGCGGCCCGATGCCCAACTGTACGGCCGCGCTGACTCCGAACGAATAGCCGCAATCAGGGCCGATGGCGCCGTACTGATAGGCGCCGTTGCAGATCTGGCCGGGCCTGTAGGCGCGCAGGAAGCGACGGGTGTAGCGGGCGATGCCGTATCCGCCGGAGACCACCGTCGTCTGCTCTTTCGCCAGATTGCCGCGATAGAGAAACTCACCGAGGTCGTGCGCGATCACCGCCGGATGCACGGCATCCTTATAGCTCAAGCCCGTCCTGTAAAAGTCGGCGTTCTCGTCCTCAAACTTCTTCCGCTCGGCGGCCAATTCCGCGACCCAGGGCTCGCGCCGCGCCGGCTGGACGGCCTCAGCAAGCGCTTCCAGGGCAGCCTTCTCGCAGCTAACGATTCCCAGATCGACAGGCATGTTGCGCCCGATATCGGCGGCGTCGGGATCGATGCGCGCGATCTTCGCGTCCGGACTGAAATGATACTCTCCGACGTTCGGCATCGAATACTGGCCCACCAGAACCACCACATCGGCACTCATTAACGCGCCCGGAGCGGTGCTGGCGGAAAGCCTGTGACCGTCGGAGAAATTGCCGCGCGAGACACCCGATTCCACCACGGCGATGTCCGCCTTCTCCGCCAACGCCTTCAGCGGGTCCCAAGCGCGGCTGTAGAACACGCCTGTGCTGGCGACGATCATCGGCCGCTCAGCCTTCGCGATCATATCGGCGAGCACGCGAATCCGTTTCGGATCGGGGTGCGGTCTGGCATCTGTCCGATACCGCGCCTTCTCGTGGAAGTAGCGCAACTCGCCCGCATCTTTGTAACGGGCGGCGGAAATCTCGGCCGGGAAATCCAGGTGGACCGGGCGAGGCACTCCCGTCTTCAACTGCCGGAAGGCGTAGGCCGCATACTCGTAGACGCGGTTGGGATCGATCAGCCGCTTGCCATACTTGCGCATGCCCTCGGTGGTGGGCTGCTGGTAGGCGGTCTGGATGCCCATCTCACTGTCGTCCTCGGAGACACGTTTGTTGCTGGCCAAGACGAGCAGAGGCGTGCGGGCCGCGTTAGCCGCGGCGATGTTCATGATCATGTTGGTGAAGCCGGGGCCCTCGGTGCCGGAGCACGCCGCCACCTCACCGGTTACGCGAATGAAGCCGTCGGCGGCGGCGCACATGGAGCCTTCGGTCCGGCCGCCGAAGCACGGGATCCCCTCCTCGGCGATGGCGTTGATGACGTCGTAATTGCCCGGGCAGCAGAACAGCGCCGCCAGGCCTTCCTCCTTGCACGCGCGGGCGAAGACCTGCGCGCCGCGCATCGGGAACGTGGCGGCTTTGGCGGGCGAGCGCAGGGCGGCCGGAATGGCTTCGGGCACGCGAATCGCGGGGGCGCTGGTAGCCGCGGCCGCGGTGTTGGAAGCACCGAGGGCGCCCGCCGCAGTCGCGATCGACCGGTTCAGAAAATCTCTACGCGACTTCTTCATAGCTACTCCGCTTCGAGCTTCGGCCGTTTCGCTTCCGGCCACAGGCTGCGCACGAAATTCACGATGTGCCAGATCTGTTCATCCTGCAGCTTGCCTTTGTAGGGCGGCATGTCCTGCCTGGTGCCGTCGTGAATGCTGGCGAAGATGGCTGCCGGCGTCGTGCCGTGGAGCCACGCGTCGGGGTCGGTCAGATCGGCAGGCACGGTGGAATTGAAATCGCGGCGGTTGAGTCCCTTGCCGTCCTGATCGTGACAGTCAACGCAATTCACGAGATAGAACTGCCGCCCGCGCGCGATCGACTTGCGCGTGTAAGGCTGCTGACCGTCCGTGAAAGCGGCGGCCGCCAGCACCAAGAGCAGCGGCAAAGTAAGTCTGAGCATCCGTGGCTCTTGCGATTATAGCTTCTTGTGGGATAGCCTTTAGCGTGCGGAGGGTATTGATGCTTCGGATACTCGTGCTGTTTACAATGGTTACGGCCGCAGCCTGCTTTGCCGCGATCACCGATCCGGTCCGCACTTCAGGCGGACTTGTTTCCGGCGCGCCTGGATCCGATCCGAGCGTTCGCGTTTACAAAGGCGTGCCCTATGCCACGCCGCCCGTGGGCGCACTGCGATGGAAGGCCCCGCAACCCGCGCCGTCGTGGAAGGGCGTGCGCGCGGCGACGGAGTTCTCTGCTCCGTGCATGCAACAGCCGTACGCGCAGACCTCCATCTATTACACGCCGCTGCCTGAGGTGTCGGAAGACTGCCTGTATCTGAACGTCTGGACCGCCGCTTCGTCCTCGAGCGAGAAGCGGCCGGTGATGGTGTGGATACACGGCGGCGCGTACACGCGGGGATCGGGCGCCACGCCGACCTACAACGGCGAGATTCTGGCGCGAAAGGGGGTCGTGCTGGTGACCATCAATTACCGGCTCGGGATCTTCGGCTTTCTCGCGCACCCGGAATTGACGAAGGAGTCGGACGTCAAAGCCTCGGGCAATTACGGGTTGCTCGACATGGTGGCGGCTCTCGAATGGGTGAAGAAGAACGTGGCTGCGTTCGGGGGCGATCCCGGGCGCGTAACGATTTTCGGAGAGTCGGCGGGATCGTCGGCGGTGAACTTTCTGATGGCGTCGCCGCTGG
>Ga0070741_10016473_pt1 | contig 12315 bp, 13 predicted proteins | sample Coa_R1_4_FD_66440 | JGI IMG/M metagenome (GOLD analysis project Ga0070741, IMG submission 66440) | Surface soil microbial communities from Centralia Pennsylvania, which are recovering from an underground coalmine fire - Coalmine... | ecosystem: Environmental > Terrestrial > Soil > Unclassified ...
GGAAGCGATTTCGCTGGCCAAGGGCTATCTGGGTCCGATTGACTTGCTCCTCACCGACATCGTAATGCCTGGCATGAACGGCCGCACGCTCGCAAAACAGCTAGCCGCGGGCCGCACGCTACGAGTCTTGTACATGTCCGGGTACACAGAAAATGCGATTGCCCATCGCGGCATTCTCGACCCAGGCCTGGACTACATTCAAAAACCATTCACGCCGGAAGCGCTAGCCGAGAAAGTACGCCAAGTGCTGGGTGCGTGACGGAATCGGCTGCGATGGCGGCGTGAGCCCACTCCCCCTGGTGTGCCGGAACCGCCGCCAACGGAAGGTGCTCCGGCCTTCTCCCGCAACAACAACGCACCTGAGACAGCGTCAAGCTGCCCCAGATGATCGCCTCGTCGCGACGCTTCTTACCGAAGCCAGTCATGGCGCATCGATGCGATAGAGGCGGCCTTCGCCGACCTCATCCAACTGGGTCAGGCCCCAAGCGCTCGGGTCGACCAGCACCGCGTCTGCGCCGAAATCGTGAATTTTCAGGGCGAAATATGCGATATGGCGCGAGCGGATCTCGGACATAGCTCTCCGGCCAAGAAAGCCCACGGCTGGTGCCTCGGCTTCCACCGGCGCGGCGGAGAGGGTCCTCCAGCGGCCGCTCCCGTCCATCGCATCGAGCCGGATCTTGGTTTGCGTCTGATCGGGAGAGGTCTGCACCTGTACCTCATCGACTGGCTGCGCTTTTCCGAGGTCAATTTCAATGAACATCCCCGGCTCATAGGCTTGCCAACTACGCCAGCGTGTGACGAGGCTGTGGTCGAACGCCATTTGAACGTCCCAGGGATTGGGCTGGGCGGTGAGCCGCCACTCCGCGGTTTGCGGTAGTTCCCGCCCGCGATCGTAGAGCCGGACCTCCGCAATTGACCAGGATTCGTTACCGTCCGTGTGCGCCGTTTCGACTAGCCGCAGCTCGCGTACCGGCCGTGAGTTGAATTTGAAGGTTCGGAGATGCGTGGGCTTAAGCTGCGGATATGCCGCGCAGTTGAAGATGTCCAACAGAAGCTCGCTCTCGCCTGATTGCCAGGCGCTCAGAATCGTCCGGTTCGTATAGGCCTGCTGCTGGCCGCTCAAGGAAAACAGACGAGCCCCGGCCGGCACCAGACTTTCGATTCTCCTCGCCATGACGTAGTTGAGATCCCATCCCAAGTAAGAGTCCTGGGACTGGATGCGCAGCGCCGCCCGCCAGTTGGGCTTTCCCAGACGCGACGCATACAGGTCGGCATACCGGGGCACTACCGAGGGCCAGTTCACGATACATTCAGCCACCGCCAACGCGGCCACCAGAGCAGGAATACGCACGAACGGCAAGACCAGTGCGAGCGCGAAAAAGGGCAAGGCCGGAATTACGAAACGCGCACCGATGTCGAGAGTGAACGGCAGCAGGAACAGGGTGCCGGCAGCGAGCAGCCGGCGGCCGGCCCGTTGCTTCAGGCTGAGCAGCGCCAGCGGCGCGAGCAGGAACACGGGTCCGAGGAGCCCTCCCAGGCGGTATCCGCCCAGCGCCAACTCCACGGGAATCTGCCATCGCGATTTCAAACCGTAGCTCTCCACCGCCGACGACAACGCGGACTCCGACGAAGGGTGCACGGCGCGATTCGGAAAGACGCGATTGAAAAACGGTGAGAACGGGTTGCCCGTCCAAAACGTGTTCTTGGCCACCCAGGGAGTAATCAGGATCAGGCTGCAGAGCACCACGATCGCAGCCGATTTCCAGGAGCGGCTGCGCCACAGAACCACCGCGGCCGCATACGGGACGGCCAGAAAAGCCGTCAACTTGGCTGCGTAGCCGAAGCCCGCCACGAGGCCGATCAGAAACAGTAGGGCGGTCTTCCGTTGGCCGTCTCAGATTTCGGACGAGGTAGAAAACCGCGAACAAGATCGCAGCCACGGCGACATCGACGACGCCATCGGTCCCGTCCTTTCCCATGATCGGACAGGTGTAGACCAGTAACGCCGCGCAGACTCCAGCAGTGGGATATCCGGCGCGCCGCGCATAGCTGAGGATCGAAAGCGCGAGCACGATCAAAAATGCCAAGTGCACGAGCGCAGCCGAGGAGTGCCTGCCGAACGCGAAGGCGAACAGGAACAGCAGTTCGATCCCCTGTGACAGGTTCGAGAGGAAATTGCTGATGCGCACAAAGCCGTGAGCGAGATTGTATTGATTGACGAAGTGCAAATGGTAGGCTACGCCGTCGGGGCTGTACTCCGGCTGCATGGCGGTCACCAGGTAATACACCGTGAAGGCGCCGAAGGCAGCCACGAAAAACCGTTTCCATAAGCGAGGCAACGGGGGGAATCGTGGCGCCGCGCCGCGCCGTGACGCGTATCGGAAAGCCGCGGCGATCAGCAGAGTCCCGAGAGCCAGAAATACGCCTTTGCGGGCAAGTCCCAAAGTCGCCAGCAAGAAGACAATCAGGCTCAGAACGGCGCTGCCGATGATGAAGCCGAGAAGATCCTGTTCTTCGCGATACAGATCGATGGCCGTGGCGCGCAGCAGCAGGGGGCCGAGGGCATGGGCGGTGGCGACCGTGAATAGCGCGCCAAAGAGAATCCACACGGCCTGTGGCATGGCTGAGTGAAGCTCCCGGGCACGCATGCTACCGAATTCTCAACTCATTCACTCAAATGGTTGCGGCACTCGAATGGAGGTTCCCGTGAGACCTCAGGACACGAGTGTGTGTCGCGACGGCTGCAAGAGCCTTCGGAAGCCGAAAAACGCGAGCGCGAAAATCTGGAAGTGATTGAAACGATCTGGTGGCGGCGCGCGGACTCGAACCGCGGACCTAGGGATTATGAGACCCTCGCTCTAGCCAGCTGAGCTACGCCGCCGAAAACCCAAGTGTAGCAAATGGTCGGCGGCCGCTTTTTGCCATTTTTGGGCAAACCGGCCGTCTGGCAAATTGTGGAAAAGACGGTGAAATCCCGGCGGGCGGGAGGGCGTTCCCAGTCGTTCTAATCGGTACTAAAGCCTTCGCGCCGAAAGACATGCAAATGCAACGAGATGGCGGTTTGCTGCATCTTGGTTCAATTGGACCTCTGTGATCCATTTCACAGGGCGTTGCCGATTCGGATACGCCGCTTTCCCACAGACTTTTCCACAGCCCAGGCGATTTATTTCAAAGCGGTGACACGCCTTCGCAGGGACTCTGGAATCTCGGCATCCACTTCGCAAAACTCACGATGGTACCGGGTATCGAGAACCCGTCCGAATTCATGCAGCAGCGCAAGAGTTGCCCCGTCGCCAGCCCGCAGCTTCAGAGTCGTACGCACAATCGGGTCGAGCGGTAGAATCTCGTCAATGCGCTGAAGGAGCTGATCCATGCCGGCACCCGTCAGCGCCGATACCGCAACCGCTCCCTCGACCACGCGGCTTTCGCCTGCGCCTAGCAAACGGCGCGCCCGCGCGTCGAGATCCCCTTCCGGTTCGGGCAGCCGGTCGATTTTATTCATCACCAGCAGTTGCGGAATCTCCGCCGCTCCAATCTCCGAGAGTACCTGCCGCACATGCTTCGTATGCTCGGGCGAGGAGGGCGCCGAAACATCGACGACGTGCAGCACCAGCGCGGCTTCTTTCACCTCTTCCAGCGTGGCGCGAAACGCCTTCACCAAGGTCGTAGGGAGATTCCGGATGAAGCCGACCGTGTCGCTCACCAACACGCGCCGGCGAGACGGCAGTACTAAAGGCCGAACCGTGGGATCGAGCGTCGCAAACATCCGAGCGTCGGTGAGCACGCCGGCCCGGGTGAGTCGATTGAACAGAGTGGATTTGCCGGCGTTGGTATAGCCTGCCAGAGCCAGCGTAGCCAGCGGCACCGCGCTGCGCCGCCGCCGATGCAGGGCGCGCCCGGCCCGTACGCTGTCCAATTCATCTTCGAGCTTCTTGATGCGCCGCGCGATCCGCCGGCGATCGGTCTCGAGCTGAGTCTCGCCGGGACCTCGCGTCCCGATCCCGCCGCCCAAGCGCGACATCTCTGTGCCACGACCAGCCAGGCGCGGCAACAGGTAATTCAACTGCGCCAACTCCACCTGCAGCCGGCCTTCTTTCGTTCGCGCCCGAGACGCAAAAATATCCAGGATGAGCTGCGTTCGATCAATGACCTTCGAACCGATCGCCTTTTCCAGATTGCGTTGCTGCGTGGGCGTCAGATCGTGGTCGAAAATGACCGTATCGGCGGAACTGGAACGGACAGATGCGGCGATTTCTTCGACCTTACCCTGTCCTACGAGCGTGGCAGCTTCCGGCGCCACCCGCGATTGTAGGATTTGCCCCGCGACCGATCCGCCGGCGCTGACCGCGAGCTCGCTTAATTCCTCGAGAGACTCCTCGGCGCGGTCGAGATTGTGGCGACCCGTACGGCGCGTTTTCCAGTCCACCCCGACGAGGATTACTCGTTCGCGGACAAGGTTGCGCGTAGCCGTCGGTTAGCCCTCCGAGGTTTCCTGGTGCACCGGAACCGGCGCGCTTGCGCTCGAGTTCGCCTGTGCCGCGGACTGCGAACTCCCGGCATAGGCGTGCACCGCCTTCTGGGTAACGACGGTCGAAATGGCGTGCTTGAAGATCAACTGCTCCTGGTTGTTTGTCTCCAGGACTAGAGAGTACTTATCAAAACTCTTAATCCGTCCCGATAGCTTCACTCCACTCATCAGGTAGATCGTCAGAACGATTTTGTCCTTGCGTGCATTGTTTAGAAAACTGTCTTGTATGTTTTGCGCCGGCTTGTCCATTCAAGTCCCCCAAAACCCTTGCGGGAAGTAAAACAAAATCGAAAGCAATAGACTGGTAAGCCATAGTATTGTACACCGATTTCATTACCAGGGTCAGGCAGCCAAGCCTAGGGTTTTAGAACCTTCACGACGTAATAGTTGATCGAAGGAGAAGCCTCCTTGAACCAATGTGGAATCCCCGCGGGAATCACCATGACGTCGCCCTTAGAGAGTTGATGTGTTGCCCCACCGCGGATGTCGCTGCCGCGTAATTGGCCCGGCTCGGTGGATTTTCCGCCGACCATCGTACCCCCGGTAATGATGGTGGCGGCGCCGTCGACCACATAGAACACATCCGTCTCTTTCTCATGAACTTCGACTTGCCCCGGACCGCTGCGATGGCTCCCCAGAACAATCAGGTCCGGCGCCTTCACGAGATCGCCGCCTTTGCTCAAGGCCTGGGCCACTTTGTCGTGCCCGATGTACGTCACGGCCGGCGCTCCAGCGGCCGCGATGAGCCGGACGCCGCATACTGTCACCAGGGAAAGAATGATCGTTACCAAGCTCTTCCGCATTGCCTGCTCCTTCCGCAGATTGGCAGTATATATCAAGCCTGGGGTGCAGCGCGGAGGTGCGGATGCATTAACGCACCCGCACCCCGGTCCTTAGAACGCGGCGGCGCCCGCCTCGGCGACGGCCTGGTCCTGCTTCCCCACGCCGCCGCTGACACCGATACCGCCTACCACCTGATCGCCCCGTTTGAGCGGAATTCCTCCGGCAAAAATCATCACACGGCCGTGATTGGAGGCGTGAATGCCAAAGAACTGATCGCCGGATTGGCTGTTCTCGGCCAAATCCTTGGTTGAGATGTCAAATGCGCGTGCGGTCCAGGCTTTGTTAATTGAAATATCCACGCTGCCCAGCCAGGCCCGATCCATTCGCGCGTGGGCCACCAGGTTGCCGCCGCTGTCCACCACCGCGATATTCATCGCCTGTCCGATTTCCTCCGCCTTTCGCTCAGCGGCGGCAATTACTCTCCTTGCGTCCGCAAGGGTCACCGTCATCAATCCACCTTTCGCGTCTGCGAGAGTTGCCATCTACGAATCTCCTTTTCTATTGTTTGACTACTTCAACGAGCTCAAGTACGCCGCGACGTCGACGGCATCGGCGTGGCTGAGGCCCAAATCGGGCATTACGGTCTTCGGGTTGATCGCGGTCGGATGTTCCACCCAGCTGGCCAGGTTGTCCGGCGTGTTCTTCAGCATGCCGGCCACATACATCCGGCTCCCGATCCCGCTGAGCGGGGGCCCCACCACACCTTGCGCCGCGGTAATACCGGCGATGACGTGGCACGAGCCGCACCCGTAGTGCACGATCGCCGCGGCGCCCCGCCGCGCATCACCGGGCACTTCCGGCGGTGTGCTGCGTTCTCCGAAGACCATGCTGCACGCACCAAGCCCCACGAGCGCCACGAAACAGAATAGTCTGGCTGCCAGATCAATCCGCATAACTTCTCCGGTCCGCGACGAGATCACTCGCCCGAAGCCAGGCTCCGAACAAGGCGACACCAGCCGCTACATAGATTACTCCAGCCGGCACCCACATGATCAATCCTCCGATTTGCTGATCCTCGAGCGCTGTGAGTCCCCACACCGCCGCGCGCGAACCGTATGCTGGATACCAAACCTCGGGGGCAAATGTGAGCAACGCTCCAAGAATGCTGGTGTGAACGGCGGTCGTGAAGATATACAGCACACCGAGACCGTATCCGGTTTTGCCGCGGGCGTAAAACAAGGCCCACCAGAACAGGAGAGCCGATCCCAGGAAACTGGCGTGTTGGGCTGCGTGAACCGCTTCGCTCGAAAGTGTCGCTTCAAAAAGCCGGGGCACATGCCAAACCCAGAGTGCCGCCGCGTGAACCCACCACGCGGTGAAGGGCCGGGTTAGCCCACGCCAGCTACGCTGTACAATGGACGCCTTTGCCCACTGCCCCACGGCCCGACGCCGGCTCATCGGCAGCCCCCACAGAAACGGAACCAGGGGCCGGGAGAGCACCAGGAGAGGCGCCGCGCCGAGCATCAACAGTTCATGCTGCGCCATATGCGCGCTGAACAGGGCCTCTCCGAGTTCGTGCAACGGAGAAATCAACGCGACCGCAAGAAGTGCCCAGCCGCTCCAGAAGCACGCGGCCTCCCGGATGGTTACGCCGCGCGCGCTGCGTGCCCCGCGCGCGTAAAGCCAGGCCACGACGATCATCGGGATGACGACTCCCGGATCGAAACTCCAGGCGCTCCAAAGATCATGCGGTTCGAGCCGTTCCCCTGTGTGAGCGTGCAGAGTCAGCGGCAGCATCGCCCAAAACGCCAGACGATGCCAGCGCATCATTGGCATCCGTCCAACAACAGTTGCGGTACCGACTGCGCGACAATTGCGAGGAAGAACATTCCGCTCAGAACCATTCCGGCAATCGCCATGGCACGCGGCCGCGCCTCCGGCGCACCCTCACTGGCCGAACGCGTTTGGATCTGGTTCCACTGGCGCCAGCCGATCATCCCGGAACCGGCGACAATCAGCAGCGCAATCAAAGAAACCAGATTCGGACTGAATTTCGAGTGCCAGGGGCAGAGCCAGGGAGCCAAGGCAAACCCGGTTTCCAGGTTGATGAACCAGATGATCGGCCCGGTCAAAATTCCGATCCACAGCAGAACATCCCGGTTCATTACGATCCTCCGACTAAGCGCGGCCCCCAGACCAGCACGCCATATAACGGCAGCCAGATGCCGATAAGGAAATACCAGACCACGCTATCGACGTGCACGCCGAGCCGCTGCTTCGGCCCGCTACTCCCTGCCGCCACGATAATTACCAGCGCGATCGTGAACAGAAGGTCGGCCACCATATCGAACGTATGAAGAAACAGAATGGTCCAGACGACCGAGCCGTGCGCATCGCTCGCCCAGTTGTAATTCAGCCTGCCCCAGTTGGCGAAACGCAGGGCGAGGAACACAGCCGCCAGCACCAGGTTCAGGATCAAGCCGCCGAGCATGCCGCTCCGGCTGTCCTTCTTCGCCGCTTCGCTCGCCCAATAGGATCCAATCGCGCTCAAGAGCAACGGCAGCAGGGCAATTGAAGAAAGGGTCGGATCAAGTTCGCGCGCTCCGTGCGGCGGCCAGAAATCCACTCCCAGCCGCAGGTAGAAGTAGATCGCGATGAGGATACAGAACATGCTGCCTTCGATGGCGCACAAGAGGACCTGGCCCCACCACGTGGGTGCTCGATTGGAAATGTTGTACGGCGGCAGCCCGGAAACGTCCAGGGTGCGGACCGGCGTCATGGCCGGATCTCCACGGGCCGGTGGGGCCAAAACCATCCGATCAGACCAATCATGCCCAAAGCCGCAGACACGAAATACCAGGAAAACGCGAACACTGACCCGACCAGCCCGATGGCGAACCCCAGCGCCGTGAGAAATGGCCAAATGCTCGATCGCGGCAGCACGAGGCGATGGTGGGGTTCGGCATCCATCGAGCTGGTGACCAGCACCTCGCGCCGGTCGTTCCGCATGCCCACAACAATGCCTTGTTGTTCCCTCGGCGCCCATAAAGGATACCGGTTACTGATCACCGGCAGGTGAGCGAAATTAAACCGCTCCGGCGGCGAATCGGCCGCCCATTCCAGCGTGCCTGCCTCCCAGGGATCGCTGTCCGCCCGCGCGCCCGCATTGAGGCTGCGCAGGACATTCGCGATGAACAGGATTCCGCCGACTGCAATCGTCACGGCCCCGATCGTCGCCAGCAGATTCGCCGGGCCCCATCCCAATTCCGCCGGATAGGTATAAACCCGCCGCGTCATGCCCTTCAACCCGAGAAGGTGCATCGGGAAGAACGTCAGGTTGAAACCAACGAACAAAACCCAGAACGTGGCTTTCCCGAGCTTCTCATTGATCATCCGCCCGGTGAATTTCGGAAACCAGTGATGAAAGGCGCCGAATAGTGGAAACAGTGCGCCGCCGATCAGGACATAGTGAAAGTGCGCCACCACAAAGAACGTGTCGTGCGCCTGCAGGTCGAAGGGAATCGACGCCAGCATGATTCCTGTCATCCCGCCGAGAACGAAAATGAAAATGAAGCCAAAGATAAAATACATGGCGGCGGTCAGCCGCAGCCGCCCCGTCCATAGCGTCGCGATCCAGCAGAAAATCTGCACACCGCTGGTAATTCCAATCATCATGCTGGCCGCGGTGAAGTACGCCTCAGCGATCTGGGGCAGCCCGGTGGCGAACATATGATGGACCCACAGCCCGAACGCGATGAACCCGTTCGCGACCATCGAAAGCACCACTGCGGGGTACCCGAAGATTCCACGCCGTGAGTGGACTTCTAAAATCGCGGAGACCATGCCCAGCGCCGGGATGAAAATGATGTAGACCTCCGGGTGCCCGAAGAACCAGAAGATGTGCTGGTAGAGCAGCGGGTCCCCTCCTTCGGCCGGATTTACGAAGTGCGTCCCGATGGTTCGATCGTTGAGCAGCAGCACCGTGCTCGCCAGCATCACGGCCGGCATCGCGAAGATCACCATGAACGATTGAATCAGCATCGACCAGCAGAACATCGGGATCCGGTTCAAGGTCATCCCCGGCGCACGCAGTTTGAATATCGTCACGATCAACTCCACCGCCACGCACATCGCAGAGACTTCCGTGAACGTGATCATCTGCGCCCAGACGTCGACCCCCTTCCCTGCCGAATACTGCGGGCCGGAAAGCGGCGTATAGCTGAACCATCCCGCGGAGGGCATGGTGCCGGTGAATGCGGCGCCATAGAGCAGCAGCCCGCCCGCGAGATACATCCAGTACCCAAACGCGTTCAGCCGTGGAAACGCCACGTTTCGCGTGCCCAGCATGAGCGGGACCAGGTACACACCCATTCCCTCCATCACGGGAACCGCAAACAGAAACATCATCGTGGTCCCGTGCATAGTGAAGATCTGGTTGTAGCGGGCAGGCCCCAGAAAAGTGTTATCGGGCCGCGCCAGCTGGAATCGCATGAGCAGGGCCTCGATCCCTCCCAACAGCAGAAACACGAATGCCGTGACGATGTACCGCTTTCCAATCGCCTGATGAGTAGTGACCGAAAACCAACTGAAGATGCCGCGGCCGTCCGCCCACGCTCGATACAGCGCATTCTGTTCTTCGGCCGCTTCCGGGGCCGGTGCGCGCCATTCCGTCAGCACGCTCATTTCAAGCTCTCCAGGTAATTCAGCAGCGGTTGCATATCTTCGGAGTCCACCGGAACCGTCGCCATATGATTGCCGGGTTTGATGGTCTGAGGATCCGCGATCCAGCCTGCGAGGTTGCCCTTCGTATTGGGAAGCGTTCCCGCAGCGATCGAGATGCGGCTGGCCAGGTGCGTTAGATCGGGACCGACCTGTCCAGCCGCCGGTGTGCCTCGAATGGCGTGGCACAACACGCACGCGTGTCCGAGAAAAACCTCCTGCCCACGCTGGGTCACTGGATCGGACGGCGCGGGCGCTCGGTCCAGCTGATGCGCCATCCAGGCCTCAAACTCTGCCGGAGGTTCCGCCACCACCCACATCGCCATGTGCGCGTGCTGTAGCCCGCAAAACTCCGCGCATTGTCCGCGATAGCGTCCGGGCTTATCGGCTTCGAACCATTCGGTCGTGATCCGCGACGGAATCAGGTCTCGCTTGCCCTGAAGATTGGGAATCCAAAAACTGTGGATCACATCCTGCGACATTCCGCGGATCAGAATCCGGCGCCCCACCGGCACGTGAATTTCGTTCGCGGTGACGAGGATTCGGGTGGGGTCATCGTTCATGTAGCGGACGGCCCACCACCACTGGTTTCCAGTCACCTCTACGACCAGATGGTTGCCGGTGACCTGATTTCCGGCCGTGGCCCTTCCGGTAATTACGCTGAGAACAATCAGCGCGAGCAGAATGAGAATCGTAGCCCCGGTGGCGGCCGCGACTACGCGCGTCAGCTTTCGTTCGGTAGCCGCCGATGGTGAATGCCGTTGCTCGAGCGGCTCCTGGTTGATCCCCCGATGCCGGTGAAACAGCGGCCACACCGTCATCGCCATCACGATGATGAAAATTGATCCGAGCAGCGCGATGAAGAACCACCAGAGCTCTGTAATTCGCGCCGCCTGCGTCCCGGCAGGGTCCAGGCCTGATTGATAGGAGACGGCGCATCCGCTGGTCAGCAACAACGATACGAGTAACGGCGCGCCTGCCCGGGCTTTCACGGCCGAGTCTCCGTAGTCGCTTCGATATGGTCCTGGCGCTTGGGTGTGGCTGATTGCGGCTCGAGCCCGTTCAGCGAACGGATGTAGGCAACGAGTTGCCAGATCTGATATTCGGGAATCCTGCCGCCCCAGGCCGGCATTCCGTTGGGCCGCCCCTTCACGATCGTGTCGAACAGGTTCGAAGGTTCCTCGCCGTAAATCCATTCCATCTTGATCAGCGGCGGCCCGATGGCGCCGCCGCCATTCGCGTGGCAGCCGGTGCAGTTGTACCAGCTAAACAGGCGCTGCCCCTGCGAGATCGCATCCGCTTCCCCGTGAAAAGGATTGGTCACCTGCGGTTGAGACTCCCGCCCGCCCGGCTGTATATCACTTTCCCGCGCCGCATCGCCGAAAACCGCAACCTGCGCCGGCGCCGGACGCAGTTGTTGCTTCTCGGGCTGGCACGCGAATAAAGCGAGCGCACACATCGCCGCCGTCGCCGAGCTAAGGGAGCGAGAAGACATAGAGGGTTCCACCCACATTTGTGTGCTGCGGCAAATCGGTCATGGCATTGACGAAACCTAGCGCCCCCGTCCCGTCTTTCGTATTCAGCCCGCCCGAGACTACCGCGCCCGACCAACCGCCCACACCCGCGAGCACCGCGATGTATTGCTTGCCGTCCGGCCCGCGATAGGTCACCGGCTGGCCGATCACGCCCGATCCGGTCTTGAACTGCCAGAGCAGTTTGCCGCTGCGCGCATCCAGCGCTTTGAACCAGCCGTCCATGGTTCCGTAAAAAACCACATCGCCCGCGGTCACGAGCGCGCCGCTCCAGGCCGGGAACATTTCTTTCACACTCCAGACCGGCTTGGCGTTTGCCGGATCCCATGCCGTGAATTCCCCGCGGTTTCCTCCCGGCCCGGCATACATCCGCACATTCGCTCCGACGTATGGCGTGCCCGCGATGTAGTTGGCCTGCACGCCCTCGAAGTCCATGCACAGGTTGTTGTGCGGCACATAGAGCAGCCCCGTTTTCGGCGAGAAAGCCGAAGGCTGCCAATCTTTGCCTCCCGGCGCCGCCGGGCAGATGTTTCGGACGGTTTTCAGCCCCGTGCTCTTGGCGTGGTTGACCTTGATTCGGCCGCTGGAGAGGTCTACCGATTCGGTCGTGTTCAAGTATGCGAACGGCTCGGCCGAGATCACCTCGCCCGTGGCGCGATCGATGACATACATCCGGGCGTTGCGGTCCGGGTGCACCAGCACTTTCCGCATCTGCCCTTTGATATTCAGGTCGAGCAAGACGTTTTCATTGAC
>Ga0070741_10016474_pt1 | contig 12314 bp, 8 predicted proteins | sample Coa_R1_4_FD_66440 | JGI IMG/M metagenome (GOLD analysis project Ga0070741, IMG submission 66440) | Surface soil microbial communities from Centralia Pennsylvania, which are recovering from an underground coalmine fire - Coalmine... | ecosystem: Environmental > Terrestrial > Soil > Unclassified ...
CCGGATGCACCAAGGATCAGGCGTGGGGGCTGTACGCGCTGACCGGCGTCGCGCTGATCGTCGACGCCATGCGTCATCGCGTCGCGTGGCAGTCGATCGCGGCCGCGATTGCCGCCGGCGCCGTGACGTTCGTCATCGCCGACAACGTCATCGCCAATTTTGACGGGTTCGTGTCGCACGTGAAGCTATTGCTGGCGACACCCGCACCGTTTCGAGAGTTTCCGCGAACGGCGGCGGGCGAACTGGCGATGGCGGCGCGGTCGCTCGTCGAAATGCGCTACATGTTCGGCTGGCCGCTGGCGATCGTGGCCGCCGTCGCCGTGGTTCGCGGATTGGCGGCGCGCACGACACGGCCATCGCTCGCGTGGCTGCTCGTTCCGCCCCTGTCGTATTACGCGGCGTTTGTCGGCGTCATCCTGTTCTTCTTCGATCGGTATCTGCTGCCGCTCACGATCGTCGTCTCATTGTTCATCGGCTTCTGGCTCGAGGAGTTTCTCGGCGACGGCGTGCCGATGCGGCGAGCGCGTCAGATTCTCGTGGCGACCGCGTTCGGGTACAGCGTCCTGCTGGCCGCGGGCATCGACTACGCGATGACCGTCGATTCGAGGTATGCGGTCACGCATTGGCTGCAGCGACACGGATCGTCGACAACCACCGTCGCGTCGCTCGGGCCGCTCGAGTATGCGCTGCTCGCGGATGGCTTTCGGTCACAACCGGTCGAGTCGATGAACGACGTCAACGTGAAGGAGCCGGATTACGTCGTCTTGAACGCCGATCAAATGCCGACGCTGCCGCCGCTCGTCCAGGAGATGCACGAGCAGCTGATGCGCGGCGCCAACGGCTATCGGCTCGTGCTGCGGTACCGCGGTCCCTTGCTGCCGCTGCCGTGGCAGCACCCGGACCTTGGCGACCGGCCGCGACACGGTCCCGAGTTTTCCGACCTGAGCATGATCAACCCGACGCTCGAGGTATTTGCCTCTTGTCGATCTTCACGAGCACCGTGTACTCGGGATCGACGAGTTGAATGATCGGCGCCCTGGCGAGCTGCGAGACACACTGATAGGCGTCCAGTTCGGTCATCCCGCTTCGTTCGCGCACCCATTGCACCGCCGCTTTGAACGCGACGCGTGCCGCATCCTCGAGGGGACGGCCTGATCCGACGAACATCACCTCGCCGTCGTTTTCGATGCGCGGAATCGGCGTCGCCTGCCGCTTGTGCAGCTCGACGAAGATCTCGACGTTCATGGCGCCCTCGATGGCGGCACCCATGATCTCCCCGTCGCCCATCGCGTAATGTCCATCGCCGAACGACACGAGTCCGCCGGGCACGTTGACACCGAGAAACACGGTGTTGCCGGCGCGGACCTCGGGGCAGTCCATGTTGCCGCCGAACGTCCCGGGCACGATCGTGCTGCGCACTTCACCGCCGGCCGGCGCGACCCCCATGCAGCCGAGAAAGGGCGCGAGCGGCACGGTCCACGTGTGACGGCCGTCACGCGACGAGCTGCGCGCCGTCGTCCGCGCAGCGTTGAGGTCGTAGCGCCACGTCGTTTCGGGCAACTCGGCGCCCACCATCGCGGTGCGATCGGTACCGACCAGCGCACCGAATCCCGGTGCGAACGATGACACAGCGTACTCGCGAGCAGGTGTCAGCGACAGAATGTGGATCGCGATCGTGTCGCCCGGTTCGGCGCCCTCGACGAAAAACGGACCGGTTTGCGGATTGTCGTGGCCTGGCGGCATCACCTTCGACGGCAGATCATTGGCGGTCTTGACGACGCCGTCGAAGCAGTCCTCGGTCCATGTGATGATGCGCGTGCCGGACCGAATCCGATGTTTCGGCGCCGCGCCGCCGAACGTGTAGACGAGATCGCGATGCTCCGGACTCCATCGAAGCGTCGGCGCATCGACCGGCACCTGCGGCAGCAGCGGCACCGCGACCAGCGTGAGAAAGTCGCGTCGGTTCATCGAGCGACGCACGCGAAATTCGCTGCGTCATTCATGTCGCCCGACCCTTTGTAGTTCGCCACTTGCGGATAGGGGCAGAGCGGCCGCTGGAACGCGACGCCTTTCTTCGCGTCGTTGTCGACGTATTTCGACGCGATGATCGTCGCCGGCGCCGATCCCGACTCGACCCACTGCTGGAGCGCCGTCAGGCTTTCGTCGAGAAACGACGTCGGCCCCGGACCGCCGGTGCAGTGGTAGAGGCCCGGCACCAGAAACGCGCGAAAGAAGGCCTGCGTCCTGTCGAGACCTTGTTCGGCTTTGATGACCGTCTCGTAGTAGTCGATCCCGTTCTGCGCCGGAATCAGCGGATCGGCCGCGCCGTGGTAGTAGATCAACTTGTGACCGAGACGATTGAACTCGTCGAGTTTCGGATCGGTCGCGTTCGTGATCGGCCCGAGCTCTTCGTCCGCCTTCGTCAGCGCGCGATCGAAATCCATCGTGCGAAATGCCCAGTTCGGATCGTGGAAGAACGCGCGCGCCCAGAATTCGTTCGAGCTGACGCCTGATGTCGTCGTCCGATTGATCACCACGCCGCTGGCCCAGCCCATTTCGCCGCCAGGGTAGAAGCCCGGATAGACGCGCTTCTTCGTCCGTGGATTGAGCGGGCCGTTATACAGGTTGCGCACCGCTTCGACCTGCGGCGCGGTGAGGCAGCTCGACGTGTCGGCACCGCGGCATTGCAGGACCTCGGGATCGAACGTGCAGTGCATTGGATCGCTGACGAGGCCGTCTTTCGCCCCGTCGAGCGCGTCGCACTTCGCGAGCGCCGCATCCTGCACGAGTTGCAGTTTTTCTTTCGGCAGGTTCGTCTCGGGCGAGCTCGTCACGACGCCGTTCCACACTTCGCTCGCCATCTGGTGTGTCCAGAAATTCGCGGCGTCGCCGGCGAGGATGCCGTCGAAGTCGGCGGGGTAACGCTGTGCTTCCATCAGTCCTTGCTTGCCGCCCGTGGAGCAGCCGCTGTAGTACGCGTACTTCGCCGGCTGCGCGTAGAACGCGTTGACGATCGCCTTTGCGTCGACGGTCGTGAGATGCAGGCCCCGGTAGCTGTAGTCGATCAATCGTTCGCGGTCTTCGAGCCACGCGGCCGGCTCGCTCGATGTGTGGCCGGTATCGGTGCTCGCCGTCGCGAAGCCGTTGCGCAGCGCGGTCGCCATCGCGGGAAAACTGATCGTTCCGGCGAGGCCGCCGTTGCCGACGACCTGCAACTTACCGTTCCATCCTGACGTCGGCAGCCAGACCTCGAAATGAATCGCCGACGTCGGCGTCGGTTTGAGCACGCCGTGGACCTGGCAGAACGGCGGCAGGTTTTCAATGGCGCGTCCTCCGCGTGCGCCGGGCGGCGTGAACGATCCGCCGCTGACGACGGCGGCGGCCGTGATCGACGCACCGGCGCCAAGTGTGATGGTCGTCAGGCTCTCGCACGTGGCAGCCGACGCGGGCCGCGGCGCGAGCGCGAGTGCGGCGAAGAGGGCGAACACAGCAGAATGTTTCATGGCGCGCTTAAGATACCAAAATGACCACGAGTCGTCGCGTGCTGATCGCGACCTTCCTTGTCATCGTTTTTACGGGTTTAGTGCTGCTCATCGGCGAGCCGATTCGGCGTGCGTATGATGCGCGCCATTCGACGTGCACGCTGACGGCCACGGCGGCGGTGGCGTCGCGCAACACCCCCGTCGGACGCGCGACCAACTGGAGCGCCGACATGTTCTCGCTGAAGAACGGTGATACCGCGGATTGGAGCGATGTCGTGATCAGCGTCTACGGCAGACAGCCGGGCGGCCCCTATCGGCGGAAAAAGGATTTCCTGCGCGTCAACGAGCTGACCTCGTTCAGCATGAACGACCTCGCGGCCGACGACGGCCAGCACTGGGTGTCGCTGATGATGACGGCGGAACGCGTCGAGGTGAAGGCGACGATGCTCGGCCGGGCATGTTCCGCGACGGTACCGTTGTCATAGGCGGCCCCAGAACGCGAACAGCACCGCGGCGAACAGACACGCAAACGACGCGGCGTAGTTCCACCGCACCGATTCGCCAAGATACACATAGGCAAACACGACGAACACGACGAGCGTGATCGCTTCCTGGATGATCTTCAGCTGATACGCGGTGAACTGTCCGTATCCGATGCGGTTGGCGGGAACCTGAAAACAATACTCGCCCAGCGCGATCAGCCAGCTCACGAGGACGGCGGTCCACATCGGCAGCGACTTGAATTTCAAGTGGCCGTACCACGCGACCGTCATGAACGTATTGGAGATCAGCAGCAGGATAATAGTGGCCATGAAGCATTATCGCTGGACCGACATTCCCGCCGAGCAGATGAACCCGGCGACCTCACGCCGCTACGTCACCGCGGACCGTGTGACGATCGCGCGGTTCGAACTGAAGAAGGGCGGCGTCGTGCCGCGCCACTCGCACGAGAACGAGCAGGTGACGCAGGTGGTGAGCGGCGCGTTGAAGTTCGATGTCGACGGGGAAGAGGTCATCGTGCGCGCCGGCGAAGTGCTCCACATTCCGAGTGGGGCAGAGCACGGGGTCGAGATCCTCGAGGATACGATCGCGATCGACGTTTTCAGCCCCGTGCGCCAGGATTGGATCGACAAGACCGACGCGTATTTCAAGGCATGAGCGTGCGCTGAATCGGGAACTCGCCGACGCGCGTCCACTGCGACGATCCGTATTTCGCGAACACGTCGACGGTGGCATCGACGAATTGGCTGTTCGCGAGCAGTTCGCCGCTCGCGTCGGTGCCTGTATATCCCAGCTGCGATTTCGCGACGACGGTCGCTTCGGCGCCGGGCGTCAGCCCCGCCGACCCGGCGGCCATCACGTACGCCGTGCCCCACTCGCCGTTCTGTCCGTTGCGATGGAACACCGCGTTCACTTGGACCGACGGCAGTTTCTGATCGGAGATGTTTCTCAGGGTAAAGGATACGAGCGGGACCACTTTGTTCCTGCCTGCAGCGGGCCCCGCGTCGGCCCAACCGGTCGACACGCGCTCGACTCTGAGCCCGGCTTTGACATCCACTCGCGGGCCGCACGCCGACACCGCCAGCAGGACCGCCGATGCGGTGATGAGTCTCTTCATACCTCCTTAGACACCGCTACTTCGGACTTGGGATCGGTCCGTAGACGTCGACCTGCTTGCGCGTGCCGACGTAGACACGTCCGTTGGCGACGGTCGGGATGACGAAGCGGAGCGAGCGGCCGGCTCGATCGCGCGCGAAGTTCTGGCCGCTGTTATACAGCTCGTTCGCGATGTTCGCCGCTTCGAACGCGTAGAGGATCGCGGGCTTGTCCGATCGGAAGTCGTTCCACACATGTGTCGCGACCACCCACACAATCCCGTCGCGCGTGCCGTTGGAGGAGATGACGGGCGCCGCGCCCGGATTCAGAAACGTGGGGCCGCTCGTCGCGGCGGTCGTCAGCTGTCCGTTCGCCACTCGATAATCGCGCACCGAGTCGTTGCTCGCAAGGGCGAACACGTGTCCGTTCCAGTACGCCGGCGTGGAGTACGTGCCGCCCTTCACCGACAGCGACTGCAGCGCGCCGCCCTCGAGGAGGCCGCGATCGAGCACGCTGATGTGCGGCTCTTTGCCGCCGACGATCAGCAGCCGCGGATGCGCGCCCGATCCGTCAATCAGGAGCGGTCCGCCGGCTCCGAGATCGAGATCGCGCTCGTTGAGATGCGCTTGGTTCGGCGGCGTGAAATGATCGACGACGGACAATGTGCTTCTGCGAGTCTGCAGTTGCGGTTTGAGTTGCAGTTTCAGGACGCTGTCGCCGAAGTCGTGACCACCGGCGCCGACGGTGAACTTGCCGTTGCCGGTGACGACGTAGATGTAACCGCGGTCGTCGGCCGCTGGGCCCATGTCGCTCTGCCAGATGCCGCTCTCGCCGGCGCCGGGCGCGACGTTGAGCACCGCCGTCTGCTTCAGCGTCCGCGCGTCGTACGCCATCACCCAACCGGTGTACGGCTTGACGTCACACGACGATCCCCACGTCAGAAACACCTGTCTTTGCGACAAGAGGAGCGCCGCGCGTGACAGCTCGCGCAGCGGATCGAACCCGGGACTCTGAATTTCGACCGGGCCGCCGAACTTTTCTGCGCCCGTCGTGATCGCGAGCGCGTGGAGTTTCTGCGCGAACCGCGCGCCCATCAACGCGCCCGTCGATTCCTTCGTGCGCGCAAGCACGTACAGCGTTCCGGTGTCGCGATCGATCACAGGCGTTGTCGTAATGCCGATCTCTGGGTTGATGAACGGGCAGTTCACATCCGCCGGCGTGAGCGTCGCGGCTTTCGACGACAGAAACGACACGTGCCACAGTGGCGCCGCCGGCTGATTGCCTGCGTCGAACGCATACACGCTGTCGTGTTCGGTTGCGATGTACACGACGTCGTGGCGCCCTTTCCCGGGAATCTCGACGCCAGGGACGAAGAGCGGCTGCGCGTAGACGTCGCCGTCGACGGCGTACGAAAACACTTTGCCGAACTGCCGGACGTTGACGTTCGCCGGCGTCAAGACTTTTTCGATCGTCGTCGCGCCCGTTCGCGCGTTGTCGTACTGAGACGTCAGGACCTGCGCCGAGGCGATCGTGGTGCACGCAAGCACCATCACCGCCGCGCCGCCGAACGCGCGCGTCAAATCGAGCGTCGTCACGCTGAACGCATCCGATACCGCGTCTTCGTCGGGCTGCAGCGACCAGCCGCGTGTTGCATAGGCTATAGACAACTCGAGCGCGACGAGCACCGCCGTGGCGAACCACACAGGCAGCCGCAGCGTACCGAAGGCGAACGCGACGGCCCCGAGCAGGTACAGCGGCCACCGCGACTTCAGACGCGCGTGCCCAGGTTCGTACGCGCGCGTGAAGGGCAGAAAGTCGATCGTCAAGACCAGGATGTCGGCAAGCGCTGCGATCGATACAGCGACCAGGACGGCATGTCTCCACCCGCCGGCCGCGTAGGCCGCGATGGCGGCGAGCGGCGCGAGCAGGGCGACGATCGACGCACGCACCCCGCGTGCGTACGACGCGAACGCCGCCGGCGCATGTGCATGGAACGTCCAGGCTGAAGGGAGCTCGCTCGGAACGTAGAAGGCCGCGCGGAGACCGATCGCAGTCCAGAAGCCGATCATCAACGGCGCAGCCATCATCGTCGTCGTCGCGTCGCCGCGCTCGCGCGAGAGCGCGATCACGATCATCGTGAATCCAATCGCGGCGTTGATGGCAATCGGCGCCTGCACCGCGCGGCTGCGGACGATCGTCGTGATGACGAAGTCGGACATGGCGTGCGCACGACGGTCGCCGGCGCCCAGCAGTCGCGCCATCGCGCACGTCAAGCGCGCGCGCCCGAGGACGCCTGGCCGTGCCACCGGTGTCAGCGCGAGCTGCATCTGCCGCCGAAACGCGACGACCGACGTCGCGATGGCCGCGACGATTGACAGCGGCACCAGCACGAACATCCCGCGAGCCACGTCGTGCGTCGTCGCCCACGCTCCGCGGTCCGATCGGCGGAGGACCTCGAACGCAGCGGTGAACCACGTCAGCGGCGGCGAGTTCGTGTCGGGCACGACCACGCGTCCGCGATGGACGGGGGACGCGAACACGGCGACCACCAGCAGCAGGAGCGCGACGACGAACAGGAACTGCAGCACCGCTCCGAGTGTCGTGGCGAGGCGTGGTCCGCCGACGATCGCGATGGTGTTCCGCAGCGTGACGATCGTTGCGAAGACGAGCGTGGCTGCCGCAATCGTCACGACGAGACACGAAATGAAATGCGCCACGGCGGTGCTGAGGCCAAGCTGGTCGGCCGTCTCGAGTCCGAAGAGCGACGCATTCAGCAGATTCAGCGCGACGGCGGAGCCGACGAGGAAGACGGCCAACGCGGCGAGCTTCGCCAGGATGACGTCGCTCGACCGCAGCGGCAGCGGGCCGAGGACCATCGCGTCGCGACGGTCGAAGCTGAGCGCATCCCACGCGAATACCGTCAGCAGGCCGATCGTGATCATCGAGTAGCCGACGAGCACCGACAGGATCCACTCCGTCATGTCGTCCGCCATCATGTTGCGCACGGCGGTTGCGCGCGTGATCACGCCGGGCGGTGGATGGATTCGGCCCACGTGAATTACCAGCAGCTGGAACTGCGGGAACACGTTGAAGAGGATGAGCAGGCATGGCGTCAGAATGAAGGCGATGACGCCGATGATCGCCTGTCGCATCTGGACGTCCGACGTCACGGTTTCGCTGGTGAAGAATTGCGCGAAGAACGTGCGGAACAGATGCTTATTCATGGCGTAGCGCGGCAGTGGGCTCGAGGCGCGCCGCGCGACGTGCCGGCACGAACGCGGACAGCAGGACGACTGCCACGAGGACGAGCGTGATCGCGACGAGCGTGGCCGGATCGTGTGGGCTCGTGCCCGCGAGCATCGACTGGACGAACCCGCCGACGCCGAGCGCGGCGCCGAGGCCGAGCGCCGTTCCGACAAGGAGCGCAGGAACGGTTCGCCTCACGAACAGCCACGTCACCGTCGACGCGCGCGCCCCGAGCGCGATCCGGATCCCGATTTCGCGCGTGCGCTGCGTGACCGAGTACGCGGTGATCGCATGCAACCCGATCGCCGCAAGCATCAGCGCGATCGCCGCCGACGAGCTGAACATCGTCGCGAAGGCCTCGTTCGCGAAGCGCGTGCCGGCGAGCAGCTGGTCCAGCGACATCACGTTCGTCACGGTCAGCTCGGCGTCGATCGACGTCAACGCGTGACGAACGGTGGGCATGATCGAGGCGCCCGGCCGCGCGGCACGTGCCATGATGATCATGGTGCTGGTCGGATTCCAGCGGTACGGGACGTAGACGACCGGGTCGAAGTCCTGCGCGTAGTGCTGTCGGATCGTCGGCGCGACGCCGACGATCGTCAGCCACGTCGCATCGCGCGCCGATGGAGCCTGTGGGTTGAGCAGCTTGATGCGCCGCCCAATTGGATCCTGCGTCGAAAAGTACATCGCCGCGAACCGTTCGTTGACGATCGCGGTCGCGTGCCCAGGTGCGCCATCGTCGTTCATGAACGGCCGACCACGACGCATCGACAACCGGAGCGTGTCGAAGTAATGCGGCCCGATGATCACGTAGGACGCCGACGCGGGTGCACTGCGAGCGGTGTCGTCTTCGAAGTTGAGGACCCGAAGCGGGGCGGTAAAGAACGGAGAAAGCGACGCGACCGTCGCAGCTTCGATGTCGCCCGATGCCATCATCCGATCCTCGAGCGTTCGATACACCTTGATTTGTTGATCCGCTGTCTTGTACCGGTCGGTCGGCAAGTCGATGCCGGTAAATGCGACATCGGAGGTGTCCACGATCGCGTCGGCACGAAAGATGTTGGTCAGCGTACGCGCGAGCAGGCCGGCGCCAGCAAGAAGCGCGAGCGTCAGCGTGAACTCCACGGTCAGGAGCGCGTTCGTCCAGATGCGCGAGCGGCCGGCGCCCGCGTGTCGCGACGTCGTCACCGCCGGCGCGATGCCGAAGCCCACCGCGCAAAGCGCCGTTACGGCCGCGAGGTACAGCACGACCTGACGATCGATCGTGAAGTCGTACCAGTAGGGCCAATTGGCGATCGGCATCGACCAGCGCCACCAGCGAACGCCCGCAATCGCCACGAGCAGCCCAGCCGCTCCGGCGACAGCGGCCATCACCGTGTGTTCGACGAGGAGTTGGCGGATCAATTGCCATCGCGTGGCGCCGAGCGATCGCCGAATGTCCATTTCGCGCGTGCGCCGCGCTCCGCGCGCGAGCAGCAGGTTGGCGACGTTCGCGCAGCCGATCACCAGCACGAACGTCACCGCGAGCAGCATCGCGGTCCACGGATTGGCGATCGTGAAGCCTTCGATGAATGGCCGGACGGCTGGTCGCAGCTTCTCGTCGCCCATCGCGGCGAATTCGGCCCGCGCTTGCCCGATCGACGCGGCGTCGCGCAGCCGGCCGACAACCTGCAACGTGCGCGCATCGCGTGGTTCGTCGACCAGACCGGGCGCGGTCATGAGCGGCATCCAGAAATCGTGGACGACTGGAAACCGCATGTTCGGTCGCATCACGCCGACGACGGTGACATCGACGCCATTGGCGCGGACCGTCTTGCCGACGATATCGGGGTCGCTGTTGTATCGGGCCTTCCATAGTCGATTGCCAAGGATCGCGACCGGGATCGCACCTTGACGATCGTCGCTCTGCAGGAAGTCTCGTCCCAGGACGGGCCGCTCGCCGATCAGATGAAACGTATCTGCCGAGATGTACGCGCCCGTGGCCGTTTCGGTACCGGCCCCGCTGTCCGTCAGGTGCACCGACGCGGCCCGATACGCAATCAGTTCTGACACCGTCCGTGCCCGCGCCTGCCATTCCACGAAATCGAGGTAGGACGCCCCAAGGGGACGGCCGGCGCGATCGACCGTCGTCACGACGATGGCGCGATCAGAGTCGACGACGCGGCTTCGTCCGTCCATCGTGCTGACGATCGTGAAGAGCGTCACGTTCGCCCCGATCGCCAATGCCATCGTCAAGACCACGATGGAGGCGACGGACGGTTCCCGACGAAGCAGTCGCAGCGCATACCGCACGTCGGAAGTCGCGCCCTGCATAACAGGAGGTGCTGGCGGCGAACTCGGCTGCGGCGACGGAACAATGTCCGTGGTCGCGACGCCGATCAGATCCAGCGACGTGACGACGCTGTCCTCGGTCGCCTCGAGAATCGAGGGTTCGATCGACCAACGTTGCGCCACCCGAACGACCGCGATCTCGAGCGCGACAATCAGCGCGACGATCGCCGACAGCGGCAACATCGGCAGGCCGCCGCTGAAAACGAATCCGCCGACGGCATACAGCGGCCACCGTGTCTTCAGCTTCGCGTGGCCGGGACGATATGCGCGCGTGAACGGCAGAAAGCGGATCGTCAACACGATGGCGTCCGCCAACGCCGCGATGAGGAGCACGGCGCGACCTGCGCCGGTCCATCCACTCACCAGAAATGCGGCGACTGCCGTCAGCGGGGCGATGAAGCCGAAGATCGCCGCTCGGACGCCTCGCGCATATTGCAGAAACGCGTTCGGCGCGTGCGCCACGAAGGCCCACGCGGCGGGCAATTCACTCGGAACGTAGAACGACGCGCGCAGGCCGATGGCGACCCAATACGCCACCATCAACGGTGCGGCCACGGTCAGTGTCAACGTGTCGGTGTGTTGCCGCGCAAGGCTGATGACGACACACGCGATGCCAACCGCGGCGTTCATCGCAATCGGGGTCTGGTGAACACGGTTTCGCGCAACTGTCGTCAGCACGAAGCCGGACATCGCTCGCGCGATGCCGTCGCGGCCGCAGACCATGGCCGCAATCCATCGGCCGAGCCGCGCGTGTCCGAGTGGTCCAGGAGTCGACGACGGCGTCAGCGCCCGGCGCATCTGCTGGCGAAACGTGGCAATCGACACGACGATCGCGGCCAGCAACGACACCAGCGCGAGTGCCGGATTGACGTGGATGTGCGGCAACTGTTCGTGTCGGTGCCCGGACAGGAAGACGGTGATCAGCAGTTGCAGCAGCGCGACGGCGAGAACCAACTGCACCAGGGATCCGATCATCATGGCGAACCGCTCTCCGCCAAGCATCACGACAACCGCCCGCAGGAACACGATCGACGAGAAGACCAGAACGGCGCCGGCTGTTGTCGCGATCAGGCAGCTGAAGAAGCTGACGGCGAATGTCTGCCATCCAGAACGATCGGCGGTTTGCAAGGCGAACAAGATCGAGTTGAGCGTGCAGATGGCGAACGCGGTTCCAAACAGCAGAGCCCCGACCGCGGCAAGCTTCGCTGTCACCATCGTCCGGCCGCGGATCGGCAAGGGACCGAGCACCATCGCGTCGCGCCGATCGAACGTGAGGGCGTCCCATGCGTACACCGCAACCAGTCCGACGGTGATCATCGAGTACGCGATAAGCGCCGTCAGCTTCGCGGCGCCTGCGGTGCGGCTGAAGGGAAACAGCACAAGGCACGGCGTGATGATGAACGCGATCAGCCCTGAGATCGCCTGTCGCATCTGGACGTCCGACGTCACGGTTTCGCTGGTGAAGAACTGCGCGAGAAATGCGCGAAAGAGAATCTTCACGCGCGCATCGCCTCGATCAGGCCGCGCGAGCGTTCGTCCACGTTCTCTTCTTGGACGAGGCTCGCGAAGACGGCGTCGAGCGACGGAAGCTGCAAGGTCGATCGCAGATTCGCGACCGAGTCGTGACCGACGATGCGGCCGTCTTTGAGAATGACGACG
>Ga0070741_10016475_pt1 | contig 12314 bp, 6 predicted proteins | sample Coa_R1_4_FD_66440 | JGI IMG/M metagenome (GOLD analysis project Ga0070741, IMG submission 66440) | Surface soil microbial communities from Centralia Pennsylvania, which are recovering from an underground coalmine fire - Coalmine... | ecosystem: Environmental > Terrestrial > Soil > Unclassified ...
CTCGACGTGAACGTCGCGTCGTAGAGGAAGGAGCGGCCGTGGACGACCGCCGGCGGCTCCGGGTCGAAGAGCGGGACGTGCGACTCCTCGGCGCGCGTCGTGAGGCGCACGACCGAGATCGCGTTGTCGAACCGCGTGAGGGCGTAGAGCCGGTCGTGTGCCTCGTCCAGGACGAGGCCGGTCGGACCGCCGCCGCTGACGGCGATGTGGTCCGCGGCATCGGGAACGAACGTGTCGGCCTCGAGCGCCGCCGTATCGAAGACGCCGATCTTCGCGGAGCCGAACGCCGCGACGTAGAGCGTCGCGCCGTCGCTCGTGACCGCCATGCCGACCGGCGTCGCGAGGCTCTTCGCGCTCACGCCCGGCGGCGCCGGACGCACGTCGTAGTCGATGTGCTTGTTCAGATGACGGGGCGTGACCGTCGCGCCGTCGATGACCGTGATCCGCGCCTCGTGGAGATGGCCCTGGACCGTCGTCGTGTCGAACGCGAGGCCGGGTCCTTCGAAGCGGACGTCGTTCCGGGCCTCGGTGTTGCTCGCGTAGAGCTTCCCACTCACCGGGTTCACGGCCAGGTCGAAGATCACCGTGCCGACGTGCGCGATGTCCGCCGTCTTGACCAGGGGCGTCGCCGTGGCGTCGATCGCGAACACGTCGAGGTCGGGAAGGTCGAAGCGAACGGCGCCGCTCCAGTCGCGGCCGATCGAGTCCTCCCACTTGCCCGTGTCGTGCTTGAACTGCGCGATGAGGCCGACCTCGGGCCCGGGTTTCCCCTCGACGTTCATGTTCGGCGCCGGGAGGCCGCCGGGGAACTGGAGGAACGCCCCGCACGGCGATGCGCCGGCGCCGCCGTCGCACACCGCCGGCTCGCCGATGGTCGTCGTCTCGTTGCCCGACTGGAAGACCGCCGCGTAGACCGTGTTGCCGTCGGCGCTGCGCGCGAGCGCGCGCGGCGTGTCGCCGAAGAGGACGACGTTCGCGATCGGCGTCCCGCCGAGGGTCGCGTCGAAGCTCGTCGCGTCGAAGACCTGGACGACGGCGCGGCCGACGTTCGCCGTCTGGAAGTCGAACGTCAGCGGGCAGTTCTGTCCGCGCTTCGCGGTCGTGACGAACGCCCGGCCGTTCCCCGGCCCGGCGAACACGATGTCGCGCGGCTCGTCGCACGTGAGCACGGTGCGCGTCACGTGCGGGGGCGTCGACGCGACGTCGACGATGCTCACCGAGTCCGAGAGCAGGTTCACGACCCAGACTTCGGCGTCGCTCCGCGCCGCGACGGCGACGGGCTCGAGGCCGACGGGAACCGACCCGCGATGGGTCAGGCCGTCCGCGCCGATCGTGAAGATCTCCAGACGATCGTCCGGCGTGTTCACGGCGAAGAGCCGCGTGCCGTCCGGAGACATCGCGAGCGGCCGTACCTGACCGCTCTCGAAGTTGACGAAGCTGTCGGCCGCGACCGACGTGGCCACAGCCAGCATCAAAAGCGCGCCGCCGAGCGCGGCGGAGCGGAGACGGGAACGATCGTGTCGGGGCATGTGCGATCCTCGGGCCGGCGAGCCGCGACGGCGGCGGGGCCGCCGTGACCATGCCCGCGTCGCGTGCGGTCGGCAAGACAAAACCGGCTCCCCGGCAGGGGAGCGTGCGGGAACGGCTCGTGGGACCGCTCAGTCGACGTCGAGCCGGAACGCGTCGCCGTCCCGGACGACGCGTCCGGCGGTCGGCGAGGCGAAGTGCGTGCCGATGAGGAGCGTCCGGCTCTCCGCGAGCCGCTCGAAGACCTCCCGCCGCGTCCGCTGGGCGCGGTCGGCGTCGTAGTCGGCAGAAGATGCCCAGTCGAGGCGCGCCATCTGAATTGGATGATGGAGGAAGTCGCCGGTGACGAGCGCCTCGGCGCCGCCCGACGCGATCCGGACGCTCGCGTGCCCCGGCGTGTGTCCGGGCGTCGGCACGAGCGACACCTCGTCGCAGAGCCGGTGGTCGGCATCGACGAGATCGACGAGGCCCGCGTCCCAGATCGGGCGTACGGAGTCGGCGAACGCGAGGCCGTGGTCGTCGTCTTCCTGCCGGCTCTTCCAGTATTCGAGCTCGGCGCGGCCGATGACGTAGCGCGCCTGCGGAAACGTCGGCACCCAGGCGCCGTTCACCAGCATCGTGTTCCAGCCGACGTGGTCGACGTGGAGGTGGGTGCACACCACCGTGTCGATCGACTCGCGCGGATGGCCCGCGCGCGCGAGATCGGCGAGGAACGGCCCACGGAGCCCGCTCCACGTCGGGATCGAGCGCCGCTTGTCGTTCCCGATGCACGTGTCGACGAGCATCTTCCGCGTCGGCGTCTCGACGACGAGTGCGTGGACGCTCATCCGGAGCCGCCCGCGCTCGTCCATGAAGTGCGGATGGAGCCAGCGGACGGACTGCACCGCCTCCGGCGTCGCTTGGGGCAGGATGAAGCGCGAGCCGCCGGTCGCCTCGATCTCGACGATCTTCGTGATCGTCACGTCGCCGACGCGCCACTCGGTCATCCGACACCTATGGGGCGTCGGGCGGGCCCGTGTCCAGCTCAGGGCATGATCACGACGCGGCGCCGTTTGAACTGCACGACGAACCAGCCGACGTCGGCGGTGTCGACCGTCGAAGCGCGGTCGAGGGTCACCGTTGTCGCGGTGAGCGCCGCGGTGAAGGCGCTGACCCCGACGAGGTCGTCGGCGGTGTACGGGGACCGGCCGCCGTTCTGGCCACCACCCGACTGGGCGGACGTGAACGCGACCGACGCCGCGGTGTCGACGCTGGTGCCGAGCGAGACCGCGGACTGCGACGCGCCCGCCGCGAAGCTCGCGCTGCCGTTCTGAACCGTCGACCCGTCCTTCAGCTCGACCGCCTGCCACGTGATCTCGTCGATGTCGTCCTCGAAGAGCGGGTTCAGGTACGCAACGACCATCGCCTGGCGGTTCGGGCCGCTGTGGGTCGCACTCGCCGTGTCGGTGCCGCTCGTCGACTCGTCATTGGACGCCGTCGCCATCTCCGTCGTGGAGCTCGACGTCTGATCCGTCCCGGCGGCCCAGCCGTTGTTCCAGGTGTACGTCCCGGAGTTGCCGCACGTCACGGCGGCGACCGAGTAGCCGCGCGGCTCGACCGACACCGCGGCGGTGAGCGGGTTCGGGGTCGCCGCGTTCGTCGACGAGGTGTTGCTCGCTCCGACCGGCGTGCCCTGCTCGACGTTGGCGAAGGTCGCGGCGGCGTACATCGCGTCCGTCGGCGCGCCGTTGCCCCAGGTGACCGCGATCGTGGTGCTCGACGCGGCGGAGATGTTGGCGTCGTTCAGGTACCAGAGCTCGGTCCGGTTGAAGACGCTCGAGGAGGTCGCCGACGTGCCGGTGATCCGCGTGAGCGAGCGCGTCCCGTAGGTCACGCTCGAGACGCCGGTGTCCGTCGCGTTCTCGTACCCGACGGCGACGACGAGCAGGCGGTTGCTCCCGGCGCTCACCGTCTTCGTCGTGCCGGTCGTCCACGCGTCGAGGAGACTCGTGCTCGTCTTCCCGGTGACGCTCCGGTCGATCGTCACCGTCGTCGAGTTCGTGAGCCGCGCGCGGACGAGCTTCGGACCGATCTCGTCGCCCGCGCCGCCGTTCCGAGCTCCGACCAGGACGAAGGTGTGGCCGGTGTTGACGGCCGGGCTGAGCGTCGCCGTGACGGACGTCGTCGTCCCGGTCATGGTCGAGATCGACCCCTTCTGCACGTTGATGTCGGCCGAGGCGCTGTACGCGACGACCTGCCAGGCGATCGTGTGGCTGGCATTGAGCGCGCTCGAGCGGATCTGGAGATTCGTCGTCGACGTGAGCTCGGCGACGATGAAGTCGTCCGAGCCCCACTGGTTGTCGGTGCTGACCGGCGTCTTCGACCAGGTGACGAATGACTGTGCGACCGCCGTCACGGCGCTGATGGTCACGTTCACCGTCGTCGCCGACTGCGTGGTCTCGCCGCGCTGGACGCTCACGCCGGAGGCCCACTCGACGACGTACCACTGGATCACGATGCTCGCCGCCGGCGCCTCGTTGGTCACGCGGACGAAGTCGATCGTGGTCGACGACGACAGCTTCCCGCGGACGGTCGAGGCGACCGGTCGGTTGCTGTTGTGACGCGTCTCGAAGAAGAGCGCCGCCTTGGTCGTGTCGACGGCGGCGATCGTGACGGTGAGCGTCCCGTTCGCCGAGCTGGTCGCCGTCCCGGACTGGAGGGAGCGAACGGTCGCGGCGAATGAGGGCGCGCCACAGAGCACGACGGACGCCACGGCCGCAGCGACGCCGATCCACCGGGCACGTGTCTCGTGCACCCCTCCCCTTCCTTCCCCGCGGGCTCGCGTCGCGCGAGCCCTCCCGACGACGCACGCCCCGGCGCGCGTCGGTGTCTATCCGGGATAAGCGCGCAGGCGCGGACTTGCAAGACAGCGGGATTGGGCCTCCGGAGGGGTCGCTGCCCCATGCAACGGCCTCAGTGCCGGCCGGACGTGGCGTCGTTCCCGTCCCTTTGGCCTTCGCTGCCGGTGAGCCCGCCACCGGTCGGCCCGGCCGACGTCCCGGCGCCGTGGGCGCCGGACCCCGGCTCCAGAAGCCACCGACGTTTCTCGAGTACGGCGTCGACATCTCGGTCGAGCTTTGCGAGCGCTTCGTCGGCCCCGAGGTCGCCGCGGACGGCGGCCTCGGTGTACTGGCTGACCTTGCTCGCGATGCGCTCCCACTCGGGAATCTTCGGCGTCGAGCGGACGTAGGCGAGCTGGCGCCAGAACGCAGCCGCATGGCGGTCGGACGGCAGCGCGTCGGCGTGCCACGCGCTCCGTCGCGTGGGGAGGTCGCCGGCGAGCCGATAGAAGGCGGCCTGCGTTCCCGGCTCCGAGAGATACTCGATCAGCTGCCACGCGACGTCCTTCTGCGCCGACGTCCGCGACACCGCGAGGCTCGCGCCCCCGGCGAGCGAGACGCCCGGCTCGTCGCCCTCGGGCGCCGGCAGCGGCGCGGTCGTCCACCGCGTCGCGACGTCCGCCGGCAGACGCCGCGCGAACTCGCCGAGGTTCCACGGGCCGGTCACGTAGAACGTGAAGTAGCCGCGCGCGAAGTCCTGGTAGACGCTCGTGACCGCGGTCTCGCCGGTCGGCGGCGCCAGGCCGCGGCGGAAGAGGCTCAGGTAGAAGTCGAACGCGGCTGCGAACGCGGGACTCTCGAAGTCGCCCCGGCGATCCTGGTCGCGGAGGAGCGTCGCGCCGCGCTGGAGCGCGAGGATGACCGGAACCTGCCACTCGCGCACCGGCAGCAGGATCGCAAAGCGATCGGTGCCGGCGCGCGCTTTCACGCGCGTCATCGCGTCGAGCCATCCGCTCCACGTCCGCGGCGCCTCGGGATAACCCGCGTCGGCGAGCAGATCCGTCCGGTAGAAGAGGAGGCGCGTGTCGACGTACCACGGCACGGCCCACGTGACGCCGTCGATGACGTTCGTGTCGAGGATGCCGGGGAAGTAGTCGTCGCGGACGACGCTCGACGACACGTCGATGCGGGCATCGAGCGGCTCGAGGGCGCCGAGGACGACGAGCTCGGGAAGCCACGTGTTGCCCGCCTGGAAGACGTCGGGCATCGCGCCGCCGACGTAGGCGGTGAGCAGCTTCTCGTGCGCCGCGCTCCACGGGATCTGCTGGACGCGGACGTGCACGTCGGGGTGCCGGCGCGTGAACTCCGGCACGAGCGCCGCGACGACCTCGCCCTCGCGGCCCATCGCCCAGAGCTCGACGACGGCGCCGGCCTTCGCGCCGCGATCGCACCCGACGCCGAGCGCACCCGCGAGGACGAGGAGGGCGAGCGGCCTCAGCTCGACGCGATGGGCGATCCCGGACGTCCCCACCGCGCCGCCTCGCTCCGCTCGGGGAGCGCCCACACGCGCTCGTGGAGCGCGTCGGTCAGATCGGGATCGCCGAGGACGATCCGCCGCTCGCGCGCCGCGAGGCTCGTCGGCCCGTCCCGGAGGACGCGCTCGAGAAGCGCCCAGCGCGCGGCGCGGATGCTCGCCCGGAGCCTTCGTCGCCGGCCGAGGAGTCCGCGGTGGAGCGCGTTGACGTACGGATCGACCGCCGCGCGCACGAATCCGTCGTGCTCGCTCGGGGGCAGCCCGGCGGTCCGCTCCTCCGCCGCCCGATGGAACGCGGCCAGGTCCCGGAGCTCCGCCGGTGGCGCGCTCTCCTCCGGGATCAGGAAGAGCTTCCACCGCCGCGCGCGATCGCCGACCGACACCCGGCTCGCGAGGACTGAGACCGGGACGGCGAGGAGGAGTGCCGCCATGATCGGCGTCACCCACCAGAAGTAGTGCGGGTTCAGCAAAAACAGCGTTGCGCCCCAGACGGTCGCCACGAACGAGTCGAAGCCGTGCGCGCGGATCGCCTCGCGCCAGCCGGTCTCGTCGTCGCCGCGCGCCTGCGAGCGCCACGTGACGGTGCGGCCGAGCAGGTTCATCAGCACGAAGCGCGTATGGAACACCATCCGGATCGGCGCGAGCAGGCTCGAGAGGAGTATCTCGAGCACGACGCTCGCCGTCAGCCGGACGACGCCGCCGTACGAGCGCGCGTCGCGGCGCTTCACGGCGATCAGGACGATACTGAGCGCTTTCGGGAAGAAGAGGATCATCCCGATGACGGCGAGGAGCCAGAGCGCCCAGTCCGGCCGCCAGACCGGCCACTCCGGGAAGAGGCTCGGTCCATGCGGGAAGTACTCGGGCGGCGTGAGCGCGTTCCAGAGCGCCTCGACCGTGCTGAGCACCAGGAACGCGTTCCAGAGGAGCGCCGACATGTACGACAGCGCGCCGTTCAGGAAGAGCGCGCGGTGCGCGCCGAAGAGGCCTTCCGTGAAGAGGAGGCGGAGGTGCTGGAGGTTTCCCTGACACCAGCGCCGGTCGCGACGCATCTCCTCGAGGAGCGTCGACGGCACCTCCTCGTGGCTGCCAGCGAGGTCGTAGGCGAGCCAGAGCGTCCAGCCTGCGCGCCCCATGAGCGCCGCCTCGACGAAGTCGTGGCTCAGGATCTCGCCGCCGAGCGGCTCCTTTCCGGGAAGGCGCGGCAGGCCGCAATGCTCCATGAACGGCTCGATGCGGATGATCGTGTTGTGGCCCCAGTACTGCCCGTCGCCGAGCTGCCAGAAGTGCAGGCCGGCGGCGAACATCGGGCCGTAGACGCGGCTCGCAAACTGCTGGACGCGCGCGAACAGCGAACGCCGGTTCACCGCCGTCGGCGCGGTCTGGATCATGCCGACGTCGCCCTGGCGCTCCATCAGCTCGACGAGGCGGACGAGCGTCCCGCCGCTCATCACGCTGTCGGCGTCGAGCATCACCATGTAGCGATACTGGCGCCCCCACCGCCGGCAGAAGTCGGCGACGTTGCCGGCCTTGCGCTCGAGCCGGACCTTCCGGCGCCGGTAGAAGATGCGGTCGAAGCCGTCGACGGCGCGGCACCACTCGAACCACGCCTCCTCCTCGCGCATGGCAGCGCCGGGGTCGCGCGTGTCGCTCAGCACGAAGAAGTGGAAGCGATCGAGCGCGCCGATGCGCGCGAGCGAGGCGTGGATCGCGCGCAGCCCGGCGAAGACGCGATCGACGGGCTCGTCGGCGATCGGCATCGCGATCGCCGTCCGGACCTCGGGATCGAGCTGCGGGGCGGGCCCGTCCGCGGTGTCGAGGCTCGTGATCGCGAAGCGGTCGCGCCGGACGAGCGTGACGAACCCGAGGAGCGCGGTCCAGAAGCCGATCGAGATCCAGCCGAAGAGCGCGCCGAAGAAGATCGCGATCGCGAGCTCGAGCCACGTGCTCCCCTGATGCGGCAGCACGTTCACCATGAAGCCGCTCGCGACGACGGTGGGGAGCAGCACGAGCATCATCAACATGAAGCGGCGGCGGTGCGCGACGCGCGTCCACGGCAGCCGGCGACGGAGCCGCCGCAGCTGGCGTCCGAAGAGGATGCGGTCGACCGGCGCCGACCCGGTGCGACGTCGCGGCGGCGGGCTCGGGCGCCCGCGAAAGAGCCCTCGCGCGAGGTGCTCGGGAACCATCGCGCGCCGCGCGATGCGCGGCGTCGAGCAGACCACGCCGGCGCGGATCGGCGACGTCGTCGGCGGGGGCGCGACGTCCCCCGGCGACGGGCCGCCCGTCAACGCCCCGCCGAGCCGCCACGCGAGGAAGGCGTCGTCGCCGTCCGCCGCAACCGCCGCGTGCCGCTCGCGCAGGAGCGCGCGGACGGCGCGAAGCGTCTCGCCGACGGCGTCGCTCGTCGGCTCCCACGGCGCCGCGAGGGCGCGCTCCACGGCCTCGGTCGCGAGAAGGCCGCGCTCGGCGTCGGCGAGGCCGAGCGTCGCGAGGTAAGCGAGCGCGCGCGCGTGCGCCTCCTGCCAGTCCTGGAGCAGCCGCTCCGCCGGCACGGCGAAGCGACGCTCGACCGCGGCCCCGTCCCGTCCGGGCGGGACGACCGGCCGGGCCGCGGGCGCGCGAGCTTCCTCGCTCAAGGCAGGATCACGTCCGACCAGGTCTCCGTCAGCGTCTCGTTCTGCTCGTCGAGGAACGCGCGCAGCTCGAGGGGCCGCTTCTTCGGACGGACCTGGAAGATCAGCCGCCGGCCGCGGCAGTACGGGTTCGGCATGACCTGCTGATCGACGATCTCGCCCGCATCGTCGCCGCCGACGACCGTGACGACGCCGCGGACGACGCGCTCCGCCGGGATCGCGCCGAGCTGGTCGCCACCGAAGTCGATCACGAAGCGCTGGGCGTCCTTGATCGTGCCCGTGTCCTCGCGTGTCGCGACGACGCGCCCGCCGGGCGGACGGGTCTGGTCCTCGCCGTACCAGTACATCGTGTACGAGTACATGCCCGGCTCGCCGGGCTTCGGGAGCTTCTCCGGGACCCAGTAGGCGACCACGTTGTCGTTGATGTCGGCGCTCGTCGGGATCTCGACGAGCTCGACGTGGCCCGCGCCCCACGGCTCGCGCGTCGTCACCCACGCGCTCGGGCGCAGCTCGGCGTGCGCCTCGAGGTCCTGGTAGTGCTCGAAGTCGCGGTCCCGCTGCAGCAGCCCGAAGCCCTTCGGGTTCTCCATCTGCAAGCCGCTCACGTTGAGTGTGCGCGGGTTGTCGAGCGGACGCCAGAGCCATTCGCCGCCGGGAAACGCGAGGAGGAGGCCGTCGGAATCGTGCGCCTCGGGCCGGAAGTCGCTGAACGAGCGCGTCGTGTTCTCGCCGTGGAAGAACATGCTGGTGAGCGGCGCGACGCCGAGCTTCCGGATCTCGCGCCGGAAGAAGAGCCGCGAGTCGACCTTCACCTCGGTTGCCACGCCGGGCGTCACGACGAAGCGGTACGCGCCCGTGAGGCTCGCGCTGTCGAGCAGAGCGTAGAGCGTCACCTCCTTCGACTTGGGCGCCGGCGTCACGAGCCAGAACTCGCGGAAGTACGGGAACTCCTCGCCGCGCGACTCGGCGGTATCGATCGCGATCCCGCGCGCCGAGAGCCCGAAGACCTGATCGCGCCCGACGGCACGGAAGTACGTCGCGCCGAGGAAGACGATCACCTCGTCGAAGTAGTCCTTCGTCTTGATCGGATAGTGGATGCGGAAGCCGGCGAAGCCGAGGTCCTGGGGCACCTTGCTCGCGAAGGTGTTCTTCCCGTAGTCGAACTGGCTCGGCGAGAACGGCACGGGGTGGATGCCGTCCTTGCCGATGACGTTCACCGCGACCGTCCGGTCGTAGTAGAGGCCGGGATGGAAGAACTGGACCTGAAAGGGCAGCTTCCGGTCGCGCCAGAGCGCGTGGTCGGGGCGGAAGCGGATGTCGCGCCACTGGTCGTAGCTGACCTTCAAGAGCCAGTCAGGGACCTGTCCCTTCGGCTCGCGGAACGGCTCGGCGGCGAGCTTCTGCGCGATCTGCGCGACCGCCTCGAGATCGAACGCGGCGGTCGCGGCCTGCGCGCGGAGCAGCGAAATCAGCACGAGCACCGCGGCGGCACCGACGCCACCGGCGCGCCTGGGGCGTCGCCCGACCCTCCGATCGTCCATCGCCACGAAGCGCTGCGCTAGTGTCATACCGGGCGGCGGAGGGTCAAGAGCGCGACCCAAGACTTCTTGGGTCGCGAACCGGACCGGACGCGAGCGTGCTCCGTCACTATCACGGGCGACCGGCATGCCGCGGCTGGCTTCGCCAGCCGCGGCATGCCGGTCGCCCGTGACTGATTGCGACACACTCGCATCCTTTCCTTTTCCGCGACCCAAGAAGTCTTGGGTCGCGCGTTAGCCCAGCGCCGCGTCCGTGGCGCCGACGATCTCGAGCGCCCGCAGGAGGATCTGCTCCCGGATCTCGACGAACTCCTCCCAGCGGCTCGTCATGACGTAGGCGCGCATCTCGATCTCGAGCGCGTCCTTGGTGATGCGGGCGAAGTGCGCCCGCGCCGAGTCGGCCTCGACTTTGGGCTGGGCGACGACCATGTCGCGAAGTGCGGTCAGGACCTCGCGGACGCGTCCGGCGCCCGTACCGTGGGGCAGCGTGAGCGTCGCGCGGACGGGGATCCGGTCCCGGCGGCTCAGGTTCTCGAGCGCGAGCGTCGAGAACTGCGCGTTCGGGACGGTGACGATGGTGCGATCGTTGGTGCGGAGTCTCGTCGAGCGGAGGCCGATGTCCTCGACCGTGCCGACGGTCTCCCCGAAGCGACACACGTCGCCGACGCGGACCGGTTGATCGGCGACCAGGCTGACGCTGCCGAAGAGGTTCTCGAGCGTCTTCTGCGCGGCGAGCGCGACGGCGAGGCCGCCGAGCCCGAGCCCGGCGACGATGCCGGTGACGTTGAAGCCGAAGTTCTGGAGCGCGGCAACGAGCGCGATGATCGCGACGAAGATCTTGACGGCGCGGCGGCCGAACGGCACGGCGGCGACCGCGCGCGCGTGCCGGTGCTCGAGGAGCCGCTGCTCGACGCGCACGGCGAGGACGTCGAGCAGGCGAAGCAGGAACCAGGTGAACGCGATGATCGCGAGCGCCGACTGGAGCCCGATGAGGAACCGGTCGACGGGGACGGCGAGCGCGAGGAAACGGGTCCCCGACGCGAAGACGAGGAGCCCGATCAGCAGCCGGAGCGGCGCGGCGGCGTGCTCGGCGAGCCCACCGTTCGGCCGGCCCTGGGCGGCGAGGATCCGACGCGCGAGGCGGACCGTGACCCCGCGGAACACGCGCGACACCGCCCAGGCGATCGTCGCGACCAGCCAGAGCCCGATCCACTGCCAGAGCCGGATTTGGAGGAACCGGATCTGGAAGAACGGCGCCGGCAGCACCTTCGCGAGCGGGCCCCACCCGAACTCCTCGTAGAGGGCGGGGATGACCTCGACGGTCGTCGCGGCGATCTTCCACACCGGCGGGCTCCCCGCCTGGGGCACGCGCTCGATGAGTATCTCGACGGGCCCGTTCTCGGTCTCGATCGTCCCGAGCGAGTCCTTCCCCGGCGGGAGGCTGTCGTTCGGATCGCCTTCCGGCCGGTCGCTCAGCTTGTCGAGGTCGACCCAGAGCGCACGGTCGAGGACCGCTTCGAGCTCGCGCGCCAGCTCCGGGCCGCGCCGCGCGCGTGCGCTCGTCGGCGTGGCGCGCAGGTTCAGGTACTCGGCGGCGCGCGCGTACTGCCCGGCGCGGCAGGCGGCGAGGAAACGAGCCAGTGCGCCGCGCGGCGTGTCGGGGCCGTACTCGATCGCCGGCTTCGACGGCTGCGGCGCCGCGGTCGTCGTGGTGGTGGCCGAGGCCTGTGCCCGCGCCGCGTCGGCAACGGGCAACACGAGCGCCGCGGCGGCAATCAGGATGCAGAGTCTCATGTTCGGACGGGCCAGCGAGTCTGCCGACTCGGGGACGGTCGCACAATACGCCGGCTTGCCCCAGCCGTTCGGCGGTTGTTATCTGGAACGCATGTCGATCGACGCCGCCGTGAACCAGCTCCGCCAGCTCGACGAGGAGCTGGAAACGCTCCTCACCTCCTTCGACACGAGCTACGCCTGGAACTACGGCAACGTGAAGGATGGTCTCCGCGACCTCTACGAGAAGGCGAAGCGCGATCAGTGGAACGGCACGACGCAGCTCGCCTGGGACACCGACGTCGATCCCGAGCGCGGCATCATCCCGGACGTCATCAATCCGCTGAACGGCTTCCCGCCCTTCGAGCGCCTCGACGCGAAAGAGAAGAATCGCATGCGGCACGCGCAGATGGCGCTCCAGCTCTCGCAGTTCCTGCACGGCGAGCAGGGCGCGCTCATCGTCGCCTCGCAGCTCGTCGGCGCCGTCCCGTGG
>Ga0070741_10016476_pt1 | contig 12313 bp, 8 predicted proteins | sample Coa_R1_4_FD_66440 | JGI IMG/M metagenome (GOLD analysis project Ga0070741, IMG submission 66440) | Surface soil microbial communities from Centralia Pennsylvania, which are recovering from an underground coalmine fire - Coalmine... | ecosystem: Environmental > Terrestrial > Soil > Unclassified ...
GGAGCCGCAGAGCGGCGACACCAGCCCGTGACCACCATCACCGACACGCGTTACGGCGCTCGGTCCGCTCAATCCCACGCTTTCCAAAAGATGGGAAAGGATGCGGCACCCGGCTAGCTTCACATCCCCATCTTCTTCAGCCACTCGCCGTAGCGCGAGTCCTGGCGCACGTTCTTCAGCAGAGGATCGATCTTGAGGTTCAGCATCGCGCTGTCGCGCTGCTGATACGCCCGATCCAGCCAGGCAAAAGCGTTGTCAACCTCGCCGCGAAAGGCGTAGGCCTGCGCGATCTGGTAGGCCGCATCCTTCTGATGTGCGGCGAGCAACGCGTTCAGCGCGCCATCCGACTCCTTGTCGCGCCCGGCGGCGTGATACGCCAGCGCCTCGCCCAGCAGCCGATAGGGCTCGCCCACTTCCTGCTCCATCTCCGCCAGCGCGCGCCCGGCCTGGTCCTGTGCCAGCAGGATCGCGCCCTGGAAGTAGTGGGCCATCTCCAGACGCGGGTTCAGCTCCAGCGCCTTCTGCAAAATGGTCTGCGCCTCGGCGTAGCGTCCGGCGTTGTAGAGGCTGGTGCCCAGCGTGCGATATCCGTGCAGCGGATCGAGGTCCAGCGCCTGGCGCTCCAGCTCGATCGCCTCCTCGATGCGGCCCAGCGATTCGGCCACGATGGCGCGCGCGCGATAGATGTTGGCATTGCCGGGCTCGAGCTCGGTGGCCTTGGTCAGGTTGTTCTCGGCGTGCTGCCAATTGAAGTCGTGATACATCTGCACGAAGGCGAGCGCCAGGTAGGCGTCGGCCAGATTGGAATCGAGGGCGATGGCCGCCTCGGCGTCCTGGCGCGCCTTGCGGTAGCCCTCGTCGGCATCCATCAGGCCGCCCTGCGCCATCGAGCCGAGCACATAGGAGCGCAGCGCCCAGGCTGGCGCGTAGCGCGCATCGAGCGCAACGGCCTGATCGGCGAACGACAATGCCTTCTCGTAGTCGCCCGGCTCATGCCGCCGCGAATAATACTTTCCCCGCAGATAAGCCTGATAGGCCTCGGGGGAGGTTGCGACCTCGCCGCGGCGCAGAGGGGCGCCATTCGTGCCCGCCAGCTGCACCTGCAACTCGCCGGCGACGGCGCGTGCAATCTCGTCCTGCACGGCGAAGATGTCGCCGATCTGGCGATCGTAAGTTCGCGCCCACAACTGGAAGCCATCCTCGGCCTTGGTCAGCTCGGCGGTGATCCGCACGCGGTCGCCATCGCGGCGGACGCTGCCCTCCAGAACGTTGGCGACGTTGAGCTGGCGGCCGACGCTTCGCAGATCGACATTCTTGCCCTTGAACTGGAACGAAGACGAGCGCGCCACCACCTTCAGTCCGGGAAGCCGCGCCAGCTCGTTGATGAGCTGATCGGTCAGCCCGTCGGAGAAATACTCTTCGTCGTGGCCGGAGCTCATGTCGGCGAAGGGCAGCACGGCGATTGATGCCGCATTGGGCGCGCCGGCAACGGGTGTGCGCCACCAGCGATACGCGAGCCCGGCAATCACCGCGATGGCGATGAGCGCGGCGGCGGCGATGATCCATTTACCCTGCCGCTTCGGCCTCGATGAATCGTCGACTGGCGGCGCCTGCTGCTTCTGCCTCGCCGCTTCGGCAATACGCTCCGCCACCAGCGACTTCGGAGTCGCCACAGCACTCATCTCGCGCCGCAGCTGCTTCAGCTCCTGGCGCACCTCGCCGGCATCGTGATAGCGCAGGTTGCGGTCTTTCTCCAGGCAGCAATGGATCACCTCTTCCAGCTTGGGCGGCGCCGCCGGATTCAGCTCACGCACCGGGACAAACGTCTCATGCAGCAACGCATGGCGATAGCTCTCCATGTTTGCGCCACCGAAGGCGCGACGTCCCGTAGCCAGCTCGTAGAGCACCAGCCCCAGGCAGAACAGGTCGGTGCGCGAATCGAGCGGCTGACCCTGCACCTGCTCCGGCGACATATATCCGGCGGTGCCAAGCGATGCGCCCACGCGGGTGAGCTCCTCCGGCTCGTCATCTCCCTTCGTGTCGGCTTGCGTGTCGGCCTCCGATACGGGAGCGGCGTCGGGACTGACGCGCTCGCCTGTCTCGCGCGCGCTGGTGATGAGCTTGGCCAGCCCGAAATCCAGGATCTTCACCTGCCGCTCCTGGGTGAGAAAGATGTTGGCCGGCTTGATGTCGCGGTGGATGATGCCTTTCTTGTGCGCGGCCTCGAGCCCGTCGGCGATCTGCATGCCGATGTCGACGACCTCTTCGATGGGCAGCGGCGCCTTACGATGGCCCACCGACGATGCCAAAGACGCCTGCGCAATCACGTCGCGCAGGTTCAGTCCCTCGAGATACTCCATCGCAAGAAACGGCGTGCCCTGGTGCTCCTCGACGCCGTAGATGGTGCAGATATGCGGATGATTGAGCGAGGAGGCGGCGCGGGCCTCGCGCTCGAAGCGGGCCAGCGCCACCGGACTGCTGCCCGTTTCACCGGGCAAAAACTTCAGCGCGACCTCGCGACCCAGCTTCACGTCCTCGGCACGATAGACCACGCCCATGCCGCCGCCGGCGACGCGATTGAGCACGCGGTAGTGCGAAAACATCTTGCCGGGAGTGGGTACGCCGGCCGAGCGCGATTGCTGCGGGGCAGCTTGTCCGGAGAACCACGCCGCGTCCGAGGTCGGCTGGCCGCCGGTGCTGCTGGATTGCATCCACTCCACCGGAACGATCAGCCGGTAGCCGCGGCCGCTTGTGCCTTCAATGCAGGTGGGGCTCTGAGAGGAGTCGTCGAGCGCGGCGCGGAGTTCGTCGATGGCGCTCTCCAGCCCGCGCTGCAATCCGGAGGCTGCCTCGTCCGGCCAGAGCTTGTGCTGGAATTCCTCGCGGGTTACCGCGTTGGGGGCGCGCTCCACCAGCAGCTGCAGGACGTCGAAGGAGCGCTGCGGCAAAGCAATGGCGAGGCCGCCGCGGCGCAGCGCCCGCGATTTCACGTCGAGCTCGAAGACACCAAAGCGGGCGCGCGCGTACGTGGCTTCTGTCATAGCTCGCTGGGAGAGTGAGCTTGGGAGCGTGTGGAGAGTGTACTACTCCACTGTCGCGGCGCGAAGGCCCGGAGGGACGAGGGGTAGTTGCGGAAGTCGGTTACGGGCGCGGGGTGGATAGTGGCACGGAAGCGCTACACGGCGGCGACTGTTGATTCGAGTGAGATGTGCAAAGTATTGCACAAATTTATTTATAGGCTCACGTGAGGCCGAAAATATGGGGGAGTGCCATCGAACGATATATCGTCTCCCATAACGGCTGTAATCACGATTACGATGTACTCTGGAAAAGCTTCGTGTGGCCGATTATCTTTGCTGGCATTGTTGGGTGCCAGATTATGGCATCAAGGTGCCTATTCTTACGCGCCATGTCATTGCTGCGGGCGGTGTGGCCCTCCCACCCTTTCCCAACAGATGGGAAAGGATGGGGCACCCGATGTTCAATCCACGGCCATGAGCAAGAGGAACTGATAGCTAGCCCTAAACTAACTCGCCAGGAGCTAAGAACCAACTGCCAACTGCCAACTACCAACTACCAACTGCCAACTACCAACTGCCAATTGCCGGCTCTCTCACACGAAATTTCCCGGCACCGGCTTGTTCGGGTCGGCGTAGTCGTAGAAACCTTTGCCTGACTTCCGTCCGTACCAGCCCGCCATCACCAGGCGCTTCAGCAGCGGCGGCGAGGCAAAGCGCCGCTCTTTGAACTCGTCGTACATGACATGCGTGATGTAGTACGTCGTATCGAGGCCGACGAAGTCCAGCAGCGTGAACGGTCCCATGGGATAGCCGCAGCCCAGCTTCATGGCTTCGTCGATGTCGGTGATCGAGCCCACGCCCTCTTCGTAGGCGCGGATGGCGTCCAGCAGATACGGCACCAGCAGCCGGTTGACGATGAAGCCGGTCTTGTCGCTGGTGCGCACCGGCACCTTGCCCACGCGCCGGCCAAAGTCGACGGCGGCGTCATAGACTTCGGGCGCGGTGGCGATGGTCTTCACCACCTCCACCAGCTTCATCATCGGCACGGGATTGAAAAAGTGCAGCCCGATGAAGCGCTCCGGGCGCTTGGTGGCGGTCATCAGCTCGGTGACCGAGATGGATGAGGTGTTGGTGGCGAAGATGGCGTCCTTCTTGACGATCGCGTCGAGCTGCGCGTAGGTCTTGCGCTTCTCGGCGGCATTTTCGATGATGGCCTCGACGACGAGGTCGCAGTCGGCGAGGTCCTGCATGTTGAGCGTGCCCTTCAGGCGCGACTGGGCTTGCGATTTCTGCTCGGCGGTAAGGCCGCCCTTCTCTGGGCCGCGCTCCACCAGCCGGCCCAGCGACTTGTCGATGCCGGCAAAGCCCTTGTCGAGAAACTTCTGCTCCTGTTCGAGCACGGTGACCTGGAAGCCGCCGGTGGCCGCTACCTGCGCGATGCCCGAGCCCATCAGTCCACAACCCAGTACGCCGACTTTTTGAATTTGCATAATATTTCCTTCGATTGATTTTTCCGCGATGAAGATTTGTTTGGATAACGCGAACCCGACGACTTGTTACTTTCTGAAGTATCTTGGAACTGCTGCCTCGTATCAGGGGACTCTCCGGTAAGCTTAGCTTTTCCACTCAGCTCAGTTCTGCAGCCCGCAAGCTTCCGGGGTCAACTGAGTTTCTCCATTCAACTCGCATGTTCTGTAAGACCGGTGTATTGCTGCTTATGTTAGACCGGTGTACTGCTGCTTCGTATCAGGGCACGGCTTTACAGTTTGCTGAAAAACTCCTTGCGCAACGTCTGTCGCCCGGCTAAAGCCGGCTCGGAGACCCCGAAACGGAGGCCTTAGACGCCGGCCTGAAGGCCAGCTCTACCCGAACGGCTCGTCGCACCGAGTTTTTCAGCAAACTGTTCAGCCGTGCCGAACAGGCGAATAATCATTGGGCTCTTGCCCTGCGGCTTTTCGGGCGGCCAAATGCGTAAAGCAATAGGGAAATTGTTCGGGCGACCACCAAACCGCGCTTGACCGGATTCCGCGCAATGTACTCGCGACGGCGCAGCAAACTCTCGCTATCCTCCACTCTAACCTCGGAAAACCCGCGTTGCCAAACCTCGCCGTTGTATCCATCCTCCTTTTTCAGCCGATACGAGAACCCGCCTTTGATGAATTGCACTGCTCTCTCGATCGACATGTCGCCATCCACCGTTAACACGATGTGCACCTGATCGGGCATGACGACGAAATCGTGCACGCGGAACTTGGGCGCGGCGACATACGAGCGCAATTCCTCGATGAACAACATTGCATTGCGCTCGGATTGCAGCAATGCGCGTCCGGTGCTGCTCTTTGTCGTGACGAGTTGGCTGAAGAAGCGCGAGTTCCTGGCAGGCACCGCGGTTAATGAACCCGCGTCAAGCTTTCCCTCCTGTCGCGGGCGAGCGGCAGGTTGGGCTTCAGATGCCTCCGCCATCGTCGGTCAAATCATTCGACGCGAAGCTTGTCCCGCTTGCGCCCGGTCGCCTTTGCATGATGAGCAAGCAATCCTGCATGAGCCTGCGTATCTTCGCATCGGGCAGACGTACCATCTCCTCGGGCGTGTACTCGGCGGCAACTTGTGCGGCAATCTGCTGTCCGAGGTAATAGCCGGCGCGGGGCGGGATGAGGCCATCGCGCTGCGCCGCTCCCATCCACAGGCAGTAGCTCTTGCGATCGGTGTGGTCGAGCGCGGCGCTCAGCGAGGAGGCCAGGTCGCGAAGCCGGCGGCGGCATTCCTCCTCCAACGTCGGTGAGAAGAGAATCTGCGATTCCTGGACGGGCGGATTCAGCTCCCCGCTCATGTAGGCGGCCAGCCCCTCTTGCCATACCAGCCGGTAAAGGGGAACGTTCTTGCCGCGCTGCCCTAGCCGCCACCAGGGGTGGAATTCGTCGTGATAAACGTGGAACAGCTCGTGCGATATCAGCACCGGGAGCGCGAGCTCCGGCCCATACTGCCGGACGATGGTGTCGAGGCCGAAAGCGATCGCGTTGTACTCGTCCAGCGGCCCGGTGCCGGCGTCGAACTGGAACAGGTTCACCATCAGGATGACCGGTCCGCTCCAGGTGAAATCCGGAAAGCGGGCGCGAAATCGATCGACGCCGGCGGGCAGCTCGTCGGCAAACCGCTGATGCAGCGCTTGCATGCCGCCGACGAGCGGGCCCAGCTCGACGATGTAGTCCGCCAGCTCCTGCGGGGTCTTGCGTCCCACAAAGTTGTCGAAGATGGTCTGGTGCGGCGCGATGAGATCGTGCTCGAAGGCGGCCGCATCGCACGGCTGCCCGCCACAATGTTTGCGCAGGAACTTGAGCACCGCCGGGATCAGGTCGTGGCACTTGGGCTGCCGGGAAAGCGCGGTGCTCAGCGTGGACGACGACATCGCCAGCAGCGCTGCAGCCTTTAGTCCGAAATGCAGGAATTCGCGGCGGCTGAATTCTGAGTAGGAAGGAGCGCCGAAGGCGCCAGCGTGTCTTGCGAAGACAGCCAAGGGAAGTGCCTCTCGCAAAACACTAGGATGCGCCGGAACTCAGCTCAGGGTTGTGACTTTTTTGTAAAAACGTAGGTCCTGCCGCCGATGACCGCCGCCGGCGCCATGAAGATCAGGGCCGTGACCTGCGACCAGGAGACGACGGTCAGCAGCATCGAGACAATCGCTCCCAGCGCGATGAGCCCGCCCACGATCCATGCCGCAACGTAATTCGGCCGTCCACCGATGACGCTTGCGATGTATCCCGCCAGCAGCGCGAACAGCATCCCGAAGACGATGGCGCCGAACTCGAAGCTGATGCTGGCTGGGGCGTGCGGATCGTGGCCGGTGATGTGAAACAGCAGCACCGCCGATCCGGCGAACAGCAGGTATCCCAGCACTGCGCCGCTGAAGACGCGCATGGCAGCTCCGTTTTGTGTCAGGACACGGCTCCGGAGTTTACGTAAAGTTCGGCGAGGAGCCGTGCGGGTAGAGCTGGCCTTTAGGCCAGCGTCTAAGCCGTAAAAACTCGTTGCGAGGAGCCGTACGGGTAGAGCTGGCCTTTCAGGCTAGCGTCTAAGCCGTAAAAACTCGTTGCGAGGAGCCGTACGGGTAGAGCTGGCCTTTAGGCCAGCGTCTAAGCCGTAAAAACTCGTTGCGAGGAGCCGTACGGGTAGAGCTGGCCTTTCAGGCCAGCGTCTAAGCCGCCTTATTTCGTGCTTCCGAGCGAGCTTTAGCTCGCGAGGAAGCGGCCCTTCCGGGTTTTCAGCAAGCGGTTCAGCCGCGTCTGGCCGCTACGCGGCCAGTGAGCTTTTAAACGGCATCGCACCCCGGGCTTGCGCCCGGGGCTAGAAACGCAGCCGCTGCTCCGCAGCTCGCTTCATTTCCGACTGCTGCTGATCATGGCGAAACAAGGGCACAGCGTCCCCGGATACGAAACTGAAAGGCCGCTCTCGAAGTTGCCGACTGCTGCTGATGGCAAAGTAATGGCGTCCCTGGATAACGAGCCTGAAGGCTTGCAGCGTCCCCAGACGCAAAGCCCACCTCCTGATTGCCGAAGTGGCTCGCTGTACGAGCTACCGCTGCAAGCTCTCCACGATCACCGCAATCCCTTGTCCGCCGCCGATGCAGGCGGTCGACAACCCGTACTTCGCCTTGCGGCGGCGCAGCTCGTAGAGCAGCGTGATCAGCAGGCGCGAGCCGGTCGCGCCCAGCGGATGTCCCAAGGCGATGGCGCCGCCGTTCACGTTGAGCTTGTCCATGTCCAGCCCAAGCTCTTTGACGACCGCCAGGGCCTGCGCGGCGAAGGCCTCGTTGAGCTCGATCAGGTCAATATCGTCCAGCGTCAGCCCGGCTTTTTTCAGCGCGATCTTCGTTGCCGGCACCGGGCCCGAGCCCATAATTTTCGGGTCCACGCCCGCAATGCCCCAGCTCACGATGCGGCCCAGCGGCTTCAGATTGCGCCGGCCGGCCTCGTCCAGCGGCATGACCACCATGGCCGCGCCGCCATCGACGATGCCGCTGGCATTGCCGGCGGTCACGCTGCCGTTCTTGCCGAAGGCGGGCTTCAGCTTGCGCAGATCGTCCATCGTGGTGCCCGGCCGCAGATGGTCGTCCTTGGCGAACATCTCGCCTGTCGGCTCGCCGCGCCGGTTCTTCAGCGGCACCGGCGTCAGCTCCTCACTCAGGCGGCAGGCCTTGTAGGCGGCTTCGGCAAGGTTCTGCGAGCGCAGCGCGAATTCGTCCTGCTGCTCGCGCGTGATGCCCTGCTGCTCGGCGTAGAGCTCGGCGGTGCTGGCCATGTAGAGGCCGCAGTAGCTGTCCATCAGCGCGACCATGAGCGAGTCTTCCAGCTTGCCTTCGCCCAGGCCGACGCCCCAGCGCATGCCGCGAATCACGTGCGGCGCCTGCGACATCGACTCCATGCCGCCGGCCAGCACGGCCTTGGCTTCGCCCAGCTGGATCATCTGCGCCGCCGAGACCACCGATTGCATGCCCGATCCGCACAGGCGGTTGACGGTTAGCGCGGGGACCTCGATGGGCACTCCCGCTTTGAGTGCGACGTGGCGCGCGCCGTAGATGGCGTCGCCCGACGTCTGCTGGGCATTGCCGAAGACCGCGTGGTCGATTTCGCCCGGCTCGACGCCGGAGCGCTTCATGGCCTCAACCGCGGCGATCGCGCCCAACTCCTGGGCAGTGAAGTCGCGCAGCTTGCCGCAGTAACGCCCCATGGGCGTGCGGGCGCCGTTTACGATTGCGATGTCTGTCCCGTTATTTGGCATGAGTATATGGATGAACTTTCGAGGCTGAAGAAACTCTTCAGTCTAGCAGCGTGGAATGCGGGGCGGCAATGCCGGGAGCGGAGGCTGGTGGCTCAAACACCTCTTGCGGCGTTGTCCGCCAAGGTCCCCCGGGCCAAAACGCCAATGGCCAACAGCCAACCGCTACCAGCGAACAGCCAACCGCCAACCGCCAAATGCCACAACCGACTTGACATCTCCCCATCCTGCGAACCACGATTGCGCAGCAGGCGTCCACACTCGCATCGAGGTGAGGCGATGATATCCAGCCGTACAAACTACTTCGTTCGTGTTCTTTTCTTCTGCGTCGCGATGGCCGGCGCGCTTACCCTGGCCGGCTGCGGGAGCGGCGGCGCGGGCAGTATGAGTTCAGGCTTCATCCAGGGTGGGGGCGGCGGCAGCGGCAATCAGACCTCGCTCAAACGGCTGAGCGCCGACACCTTCACCAATCCCGAGAGCCAGCACGCCACCGAGGTCGAGCCGGGCCTGGCCTCCTTCAACATGACGTTAGTCACTGCCTTCCAGGTCGGGCGCATGTTTTCCGCCGGCGCCTCCGACATTGGTTTCGCCACTTCAACCGACGGCGGCAGCACCTGGACACACGGCCTGCTCAACGGCATCACGATGTTTCAAGGAGGCAACTACCTGGCGGCCAGCGATCCGACGGTTGTCTACGACCAGGCGCATTCGATGTGGATCATCGCCTCGCTGGGAGTCGCCGCCGACACCGATACGGTGATTGTCAGCCGCTCGGCCGACGCCAAGATGTGGAGCACGCCCACCGTCGTCAGCACCACGCCCGATGCCGACAAGCCCTGGATCACCTGCGACAACAACTCCAACAGCCCCTTCTTCGGCAATTGCTACATGGAGTGGGACGATCCCAGCCCGCCGGGGAACGGCCTGATCTCGATGAGCGTCTCGGTCAACGGCGGCCTGAACTGGCGGCCCGCGCTGCACACCACCGACATGCTGGCCGGCGTCGGCGGCCAGCCCGTCGTCATGCCGAACGGCACCGTAGTCGTGCCCATCCAGAGCGCCGATGGCATGCACATGCAGGCCTTCCGCTCCATCGATGGCGGCATTACGTGGAATACGTCGGTCACGATCTCGACCATCACCGATCATCTTGTAGCCGGCGGGATGCGCACCTCGCCGCTGCCTTCGGCCGCAGTCGATTCCGGCGGGCAGGTGTATGTCGTCTGGCAGGACTGCCGCTTCCGCACCAACTGCGTCTCGAACGACATCATCCTCAGCACATCGACCGATGGAATCGTGTGGAGCGTGCCTGTGGCCATTCCCATCGACGGCCTCACCACCTCGATCATCGACCACTTCATCCCCGCGCTTGCCGTCGATCCTGCTACCGCCGGCGGCGCGGCGCATCTGGCGCTGACCTACTACTTTTTCAATAACGCGGCGTGCACGCTCTCGACCTGCCAGCTCAATGTCGGCTTCATTGCCTCCTCTGACGGGGGCAGCCATTGGGGAACGGCAACCACGCTTGCCGGGCCCATGTCGCTCAACTCGCTGCCCAACACCATGACCGGGCTGATGGTGGGCGACTACGTGGCAACCGTATACTCGGCCGGGCAGCCGCGCGCGGTCTTTGCGGTGGCGCAGCCGAAGGCAGGAAACAGCTTCGCCGAGGCCATCAACACCACGGTGAATGCGCTGCCGCAGATGCACGAGGCGCAGCGACCTGTGGTGCCGGCCGACCGCGTGGTGACGGAACATTCCGACCATCCGCCGCGGCAGTTCTACGATCTGGACAATGAGCATCCGATTCCGCGGAAGAAGTAAGCGTCGGCGAAGGCGTGCCCTCGTGGGTGCGGGCAGTGTGCGAACGCAGCAGTTGGCATTTGCCATCGGAAGATGATCGCGACTACGCGACTCGTCAGCCCTCGATCGCGTTCATCGTAGCGTGGATGTTGTGTGCTTCCGGAAGGTTCATCATGAGCCTGGATAGTGTGTGCTTGTGGAAGGAGGACGAGCCGCGGAATGGCGGCTGCGTTTTTAGCCCCAGTCGCAAGACCGGGGTGAGGGGATCCTACGCGATTCTCCTGGCCGCGTAGCGGCCAGGCCATGATGTGCTGGCCGCTACGCGGCCACCGAATGCCTAGTGCGGCGCCCACCCCGGGCTTGCGCCCGGGGCTAACACCGCAGCCGCTGCTACGCAGCTGTTGTAAGCAACCGCCGGGCGAGATTGCCCGACGTAACCGAGAGCGCTCGGCGGCCATTGACAACCGACAAATGACAAGTGCCGGGCGGCAACCGCCAACCGCAGGGCGGCGTTGCGAGCGGCAAAGGCCGCCGAGGCTAAAGCCTCTCGAATTTAGCGGCTTTCAAGGCACGGCTGGAGCCGTGCCCCTTCAAGCTGGAGCCATGCCGCCCTCAAGCTGAAGCCGTGCCGCTTCAGGCAGAAGCCGTGCCGTTCGAGTTGAAGCCATGCCCTTTCAAGCTGGAGCCGTGCTCCTTCAGGTTGAAGCCGTGCCTATTCAAATTCAACCTCAATCAGAATCTCCCCAAGTGCCAAGCGCCGCTTCAACATGCGTGTAGCTCCTCGATAACCCTTGCACAACCTGCGCGGCACTGCGCGGCGTCTCATCTGGGAGGAGGCTAGGTAACCTATGGCAACCGCACGGAAATCGAGTCACCGCAAGTCCAGCTCGTCGCGTAGCCGATCGCGCTCGCATAGCGGATCCAGCAGCCGCAATCATCGCAGCTCATCGGGCAGCCGCGGACACCGCAGCAGCAGCCGCAGCGGCGGGAGCAAGTCGTCGCATCGCAGCAGTTCGCGCTCGTCGTCGTCGAAGAGCAGCCGCAAGTACGGCCCGAAGGCGAAGAAGAAGATGAGCAAGGTGATGCATGAGTACAAGCATGGCCAGCTCAAGTCGGGCGGCCGGCGCAAGGTGAAGAGCCGCAAGCAGGCGATTGCCATCGGGATGAGCGAGGCGCGGCGCTCGGGCGCGAAGGTCCCGGCGCGCAAGAAGGCGGCGTAGGAGCGGTGGAAGGGCACGGACGGCAGAGTGCCGCCCGCCAAAGCGGGCTTTCAGGATAGGAACCGGGTAGTGCGGCGCTGAAGCGCCGCACTACCGGGTAATAGCCAAGGTAGGGGTAGAGCTGGCCGGAAGGCCAGCTCTACCCGAACGGCTCGTCGCTTGGAGTTTTTCAGGAAGCCGTGGAGCCGTGCCGACGAAGTTTTGCTGCCGGGCTAAAGCCCGGCACTTCCACCTTGGCTTTGCTGCCGGGCTGAAGCCCCGGCACTTGCACTTTGGAATTTCCATCATGCTTAAAGCAGTCATCTTCGATATCGACGGCACCCTCATCGACTCGGTCCCCCTGCACGCGCGCGCCTGGCAGGAAGCTTTCGCAAACTTTGGCAAGCGGATCTCCTTCGACGACGTGCGCAGCCAGATCGGCAAGGGTGGTGACCAGCTCATCCCGGTCTTCCTCAGCAAACAAGAGCAGCAACGCTTCGGCGAGGAGCTCGACAAGTT
>Ga0070741_10016477_pt1 | contig 12313 bp, 9 predicted proteins | sample Coa_R1_4_FD_66440 | JGI IMG/M metagenome (GOLD analysis project Ga0070741, IMG submission 66440) | Surface soil microbial communities from Centralia Pennsylvania, which are recovering from an underground coalmine fire - Coalmine... | ecosystem: Environmental > Terrestrial > Soil > Unclassified ...
GGCGTCGAAACCCCTATAACGGCGCGGTGATTGCGCTATTGCTCAACAATTGTTGTTGTCGTGGTATGTTGTCTGCAGCGCCCGTCTGGCCTGTGGGCGCCGCAGGAGAGCACCATGACGGCTATTGTTAAATCGGCAATGCAGGCGGCGAATCGAGGCTCATTCGCGGGGTCCTGGCCCGGGCGAATCGTCGCCGTGACGCTGACGCTTTGCGCGCTCCAGGCTTGCTCGAAAATGAGCGCCGCGCAGCATGGTGAAATGGACTGGGCGCGTGCGGCGCTCGAGCGCAACGACCAGCTTCAGGTAGTCGCCTCCGATCCGCAGGCCCGAACCTTCACCGTGCGGCTGAAGGATTCCGACGAGCTGAAAGTGCTGTCGCTCGATCAGCTCGTGGCCGGTCCCACGGTCGCTGCCAATAACACACCGAAGCAGTCTGAGCCGACATCAGCCGCTGCGGACCAAGCAACTTCCCCTGCTGCTGCCGGCGCCAACGCCGCTACGGCACCGCAACCAGCGCAGCCCCCCGCGCAGGGGCAAACAGCATCGAATGACCAGAGCGCACAGCCTGCCTCCGGGAGCGAGAATGGCGCGAGTGCGGCAGAACCATCGGGCGCAACCCCTGCCCCTACTGCCGGACCTCACGCCGAGCCCGCCTCACAAGCCAAGGCGGGCAGCGTTCTGGCATCGGGTCCGGGCTACACGATCAAGGCGAGCGGCTCGCAGCCCGCGCCCGGGCGTGCCGTGACCGGCCAGACGAGCTCCCGTGGCCTGCCGCTCGAGCGGCTCCACGATCCGATCATCTGCCAGGGCTCGCGTCTGTTGCACATCGATAACCGGAATCTGCAGTTCGATGGGGATGCGGTGACGGCCGAGGACGGCTGCGAGCTCCACATCACCAACTCGCACATCCAGGCAAAAGGGATAGGCGTGCTGGCGCGCGCCGCCAGCGTTCACATCGAGAACAGCGAGATCGACGGTGACGGCGGCTCGATCGATGCCTCAGACGGGGCCCAGGTGTATGCCGAAGCCTCCAGGTTCAAGGGCCTGACGCGCCACATGGAGGCTTCGGCCTTCCATGATCTGGGCGGAAACGTCTGGAACTGAGCGGACAAGACCCCGCGGCACTGGCCACTCTTTCCTCCACCAGCGTCGAGCTTCAGGCCAGCGTCCACAGCGCAATCGAGGCGCTGCTCGCAGCCCCGCGCGCAGCCTCGGCTCTGCAGAGCGCACCGGCCGCCATCCGCAGCTCGCTGCCGCTCGTGTTTGCCTCCAGCGAGTTCGTGGCGCAGGCGTGCGTGCGCGATGCGCAGTTGCTTCCGGATCTGATCGCACACGGCGATCTGCAACGATCTCTGTCGGCAACGCAGATGGCCGCTCGCGCACCTGCGAGCGGGGATAACACGGCTTCCGATTCCCAACTCCTTGCGGATCTGCGCACCTGGCGCCGTCGCGAGCTGACCCGGATCGCCTGGCGCGACCTCGCCGGCTGGGCCTCAACCGAGGAGACACTGGCTGATCTGACCTCGTTCGCGGATGCGGTCCTGCAGGCCGCATGTGATTTCGCCTCGCGCCCACTGATAGCGCGCTATGGCAACCCCCGATCGCCAGCCGGAGAGATCCAGCCGCTCGTGGTCATCGGCATGGGCAAGCTCGGCGGCGCTGAGCTCAATTTCTCATCGGACGTTGACCTGGTGCTGTTGTTTCCCGAGCAGGGAGAGACCGATGGCCAGCGGCCGATCGCCAACGAAGAGTTCTTCACGCGTTTGGGACAGGGACTCATCCGCCTGCTGGAGACACCGACTCACGATGGAATCGTGCTGCGGGTGGATATGCGGCTGCGGCCGTTCGGGGACAGCGGACCGCTGGTCGCGAGCTTCGCCTCTTTCGAGGATTACCTGCCGCGACATGGGCGCGACTGGGAGCGTTACGCCTACGTGAAGGCTCGCCCGATCACCTCAGCTGAGCGCTACGCCGAGATCCAGGCCTCCGCGATCCGGCCGTTCGTCTATCGCCGCTATCTGGACTACGGCGTGTTTGAAAGCCTGCGCGAGATGAAGCTGCTCATCGCCCGCGAGGTGCAGCGGCGTGAGCTGGCCGAGCACGTGAAACTGGGCCCTGGCGGCATCCGCGAGATCGAGTTCATCGTGCAGGCATTTCAGCTCATCCGCGGCGGCAGGGATCGCCGGCTGCAGAACACCTCGCTGCTGAAGACGCTTGCCGTTCTCGGCGAGGAGCGGATCCTGCCCGCGGCCACCGTGGCAGAGCTGCGTTCTGCCTATCTGTACTTGCGCCGCCTCGAGAACCGGCTGCAGATGCTCAATGACGCGCAGGTGCACCAGCTCCCGGAGGAGCCTCTGTCGCGCGAGCGGATCGCGCTTGCGATGGGCGCCCCCGACTGGGCGGCACTGCTTGCGGAGTTGAATGCTCATCGCGCGCGGGTGAGCGATTATTTTCGCGTGGTGGTGCTCAGTGGCGCCGAGGCCGAAGCCGGGGCCCTGAGGATCGATCTGGGACGCTTCTGGGATAGCCAGGCGGAGACGGCAGCACTCTCCGAGTCGCTGGACTGCGCAGGCATCGTGCATTCCGAGGAGGCGACCCGGATTCTGCTCGAGCTGCGAGCCTCCTCGCTCGTGCGCCGACTGGATGAGGCGGGCCGCAAGCGCCTGCAGGCCCTGCTTCCCATCCTGCTGGCGGAGATTGCCAGCGCTCACGCCGCTACCCCCGACGTGCAGCTCGAGGTGCTGAAGCGAATACTGCGGATCATCGAGGCCATCGGCCAGCGCTCGGCCTACTTCTCGCTCCTGCAGGAAAGTGCGGGCGCGCGTGCCCGGCTGGTCGAGCTTTGTGGACATGGCGACTTTCTCGCGCAGCAGATTGCTGCCTACCCGTTGCTGCTGGATGAGCTGCTCGATGAGCGGCTGCTGTCGCACTTGCCCGGCCGCGCGGAGCTGGCACGCGAGCTCGCGCTGCGAATGCAGCAGGCTCAGGACGAGGAGCCGGAGCATCAGGTCGAGGCGCTGAAACAGTTCCAGCGGGCCGCCATCTTTCGCATCGCCGTGGCGGATCTGACTGGGCGTCTACCGGTCATGCAGGTCAGCGACCGCCTGACGGAGATTGCGGAGCTGATCCTCGAACGGGCGATGGATCTCGGGTGGGCACAAATGACCGCTCAGTTTGGAGTGCCTCACTGCGGGGAGGGACCGCAGCGCCGCCCGGTGCGCATCGCGGCCGCCGGCTACGGCAAACTCGGGGGCATCGAGCTCGGCTACTCGTCCGATCTGGACCTCGTCTTCCTGCACGACTCGCGGGGAGAGCGGCAGGAAACCGCGGCCCCACGCCCGATCGACAATCAGGTGTTCTTCGTGCGGATCGCGCAACGCATCGTGCATCTGCTGACAACGCACTCCGCAGCCGGGCGCCTGTACGAGGTCGATGTCCGTCTTCGCCCGAGCGGCAAAGGAGGGCTGCTCGTCACCAGTATTCGCGCCTTTCTCGAGTATCAACGCAAGGAAGCCTGGACGTGGGAGCATCAGGCCTTGCTGCACGCACGCGCTGTAGCGGGCGCGCCCGAACTGCGTGCTGAATTCGAACGCGTCCGGCTGGATGTGCTCTGCAACGAGGTGCGCCGTGACACGCTCCGGAGCGAGGTTCGAGCGATGCGCGAGCGCATGCGCAAGGAGCTGTCCAAAGCATCCCCCGCGCAGTTCGACATCAAGCAGGATCCCGGCGGCATTGCCGACATCGAATTCCTGGCTCAGTACTGGGCTCTGAGCTGGGCCCAGGAGCATCCGGCGGTGGCGTTGTTCTCGGACACGATCCGCCAGCTCGAGTCGGTGGCATCGGCCGATCTCATTCCGCAGACGACGGTGGATGTGCTGACCAATGCCTATCGGGGATATCGCGCCCGCACGCACCGCCTCTCCCTGGAGGCACGGCCGCCAATCATCGCCACGGAGGAGTTTGCTTGCGAGCGCGCCGCGGTGACGCGCATCTGGAACGAGACCATGGAGCCCTGAGGGCGATCAGCCTTTGAGCGTGTACTCCGCGCCGCAGTAGGGGCATTTCGCCCAGCCGCTTTCCTGGATGGGGAGGTAGACCCTGGGGTGCGAGTTCCACAGGAACATCTGCGGCATCGGACAGGATAGGGGTAGATCCTCGGGGGAGACATCGTACTGATTCTGCGCGTTCGGCTGGATCAGGGGCTTGGTCATCGCGGCCATGGGATACGGACTTCGAGAGATGTCGTGGGCATTATACGGGGCGCTCAGCGATAGGGCTTGTACGACTTCTCCTCGACGATGCGTGAGCCAAGCTGGATGTTGACGCGTTTTTTGATCGCAGCTCGCTCATCGTTCGCCAGATACACCGCGCGCGCCAGATCGATGAACTCGCGGTCGAAGGTCTGCACAGCCTCCTTGGCCCGAATCCGGTCCTCGATGTCCCACAGCCGCTCGTTGACTTCGTGCAGCGCCCGCTCCTCGCCCGGGGAGATCCGCTGCGCACAGCCACTGTCACGCCAGATATCCTCCAGCAACCCAAGCTCCAGCCGGATGTTGGCGACCTTGGCCGGATCGGTGACCCGCACGGCCTTGATGCGCAGAATGGTGATCTTGTCGAGCAGCTCGCCCGGGGAAACCGGCACCAGGACGTCGTTCATGGCCTATCGTAGCAGCAGGCTGCGGCGCGAAGCATGGTGGGAGAGTTACAGGACTCACCCGCTGCGCGAGGGCGAGGGCCCGGCAAGCAGCCCATCGAGCCTGCTGAGCACCTCACTGACCTCGATGAGATCCATGACGCCCGGGAGCTCGATCTTGCGGGTCCAGCGCAGCTTCTCGGCTGGAACTCCGCAGAACCGCTGCGCTGCCCGTCCGTAGGCATCCACGCACCACTGCCGCGACAGGTACGGCCCGCTGCGAGCCGGATTGGTGGCGGCATAGAGCCCGATCACGGGCGTGCCCACCATGGTCGCCATATGCACCGGCCCCGAGTCGGGTGCCAGCAGCACCCGCGAGCGCGCGAGCAACGCGAGCAACTGAGGGAGCGTATCCCGACCCACCTGATTGATGAGACCTGTTTTCTCCGCCACGAACCCTTCGATGGCCGCGGCGACCTGCCGCTCGATCGCCGTGGGTCCACCGACCAGGATGACGCGCATGCCGTGCACACGCGCGGCATGGTCGGCGACCGCTGCGTAGCGTTGGGCCTGCCAGTTGCGCAGCGCATGGCTCGAACAGGGACTGATGAGCAATGTCGGCTGCGAGTCTGGGATCAGATGCTCGGCGTATGCCTGCGCCTGCGGGGGCAACGGCAGGTTCCACTCCAGAATGCGCTCGCGGATACCCAGCGCGGCGGTGAAGCCGAAAAAACTGTCCAGCACGTGCTGCCGTGCCTGCGGAACGATCCTGGCATTGGTGAACAGCCATTGCAGCTCGCGTGCCCGCGCCCGGTCGAAACCCAATCGGATGGGTGAGTGCACCTGCCGCGACAGCACGCTGGCCCGAAATGCGACCTGCAGATGCAGCAGCACATCGAACTGGCGCTCGGCCAGCCGGTTACGCAGATCACGCCAGGCGGCGATTCCTGCGCGCTTGTCCACGACGATGAGCTCGACATCCTGCAACAGGCTCATCAGGCGCGCTTCCGGGCGGCCGATGATCCATGTAACTCGTGTCGAGGGCCACGCGTGCTGCAGAGTCCGGATCAGCGGGACGACGTGGCAGGTATCTCCGAGGGCTGACAACCGGAGGATGCACACGCTGTGGGGCGGCGCGGTGAGCGGCAGCGCCGCAGATCGTTGGCGTTCACTCACCAGTCGTGCAATCCTAGAAAATCCGCCGGTGATGTCGGGAGCATTCGAGATGAAGGGGCGCTGGCCGCTCGGTTCCGAGGTCAAGCACACCGCCCTGCCCGGCGGCGCCATGCTATATGACGGTTCCCGTGTGGGCAATTTGAGTCCCGCCTGGTTCGATCCGAAACACTGGCAGAATCGCGGAGAGGTCGAGGGCGCCGCACAGGGCAGGGGCTATGCGCTGTACATCAACAGCGAAGGCCGGCGTTTCGTGCTGCGCCATTACCGGCGCGGCGGCCTCATGGCGACGGTCTCGCGTGATCGATACTACTGGCAGGGCGAGGATGTTTCGCGTCCGTTCATGGAATGGCAGCTCACTTACAGACTGCATCGAGCGGGCCTGCCGGTTCCAGCCCCGCTGGCGGCCCGCTACCAACACGAGGGTTTGACCTATACCGGTGACATCATCACCGAGCGGCTGGCGACCGTCGGCTCACTGGCGGAATGCCTGTGCAAGGGCGCACTCTCGATCCTGACCTGGATCTCCATCGGACGCTGCATCCGCCGCTTCCATGATCTGGGGGTCTGCCATGCGGACCTCAACGCGCATAACATCCTGCTCAACGAGGATGCGAAGGCCTACCTCATCGACTTCGATCGATGTCAGCTCCGCCGAGACGGGTTGTGGCGCGACGGCAATCTCGTGCGGTTGCGCCGGTCTCTGGAGAAGGTGACCTACAGCCTGCCGAGCGACCGCTTCGGCGAGGCCGACTGGCATGGTCTGCTGGATGGCTATCGGCAGCTCTCCGCGGAAGACTCGCCGAAGGAGGGGACCTGAGGCCTCCCTCGGGTGACCCGCCGCTCGTGCGTCTCCTCTACATCCTTGCGGTCTACCTCGCCGCACCCATCGTCTGTGCCGTGATGCTGTGCCGCGGGTTTCGCGACCGCAGCTACTGGCACAACTTCCGCGAACGGTTCGGTTTCGGCGCGCGGCTGGAGACCGAGGCCATCTGGGTGCACGCCGTCTCGGTCGGGGAAGTGCAGGCGGCGGCGCCGCTGGTGAGCACGCTGCACGAGCGCCATCCGGCACTGCCGCTACTCGTCACGACGCTGACTCCGACCGGAGCGGCGCGTGCCCGGGCGCTGTTCAAGCACACGGCGCAGGTCCGCTATGTCCCTTTCGATCTGCCGGGATCGGTGCGCCGTTTCTTCGATCGTGCCCGGCCGCGCCTGGCAGTCATCTTCGAGACCGAGTTATGGCCGAACCTCTATCACGAGTGCAGCCGGCGGCGCATTCCGCTGGTCCTCGCGAGCGCGCGGATCTCCTCCCGCTCGGTCGGCCGCTACCGCAAGCTCGGGACGCTGTTCCGTGAAGCGCTGTCGCGCGGTGCGGTCGTTGCGGCGCAGGCAGAAGGCGATGCCGACCGATTCCGCTCACTCGGTGCGGATCCCGACCGCACGCATGTCACGGGGAACATCAAATTCGACTTCTGTGTGCCCACGGACACGGCCGAACGAGGTGAGAAACTGCGCCAGCGCTACGGCGCCGGGCGGCCGGTGTGGCTCGCCGGCAGCACCCATGCCGGTGAGGAAGAGATCGTCCTCGAAGCCCACCGGATCGTGCGTGCGCGGCATCCGCGTGCCTTGCTGATCCTGGTGCCGCGGCATCCGCCGCGGTTCCATGATGTCGCCGAGCTGTTACGGCGCTCTTCGGTCCGCTACGTGCGGCGATCGCAGGATGCGCCACCCCCCGGGGCAGGAGCATCCGCTTCAGCCCCGGTCGGATCCGCCGCCGCAGCTGCGCTGGCCGATGTGCTGCTGGTGGATACGCTGGGGGAGTTGCTGGACTTCTATGCGGCCGTCGACGTGGCCTTCGTCGGCGGAAGTCTGGTGCCCATCGGAGGTCACAACCTGCTCGAGCCCGCCGCTCTCGGTGTACCCATTCTCACGGGACCCAACAATTCCAACAGCGAGGACATCGCTCGCATGCTCGTCGAGCGCGGCGCCGCGGAAGTGGTGCACGATGCCTCAGGACTCGGGACGAGGGTGGCGCAGTTGCTCAGCGAGCCGCAGCAGCGCCTCAGCATCGGCCAGCTCGGCCGGGAGTCGGTGGACAACAATCGCGGCGCGCTCGCCAAGCTGCTCAACCTCATCGAGCCGTTGTTGCGGGCGTGAGCCGCGTTCAGCGGCGCGGTGCCGTGGAGGGAGCCGGTTGCGGCGCCGCCGGCTGCCCTGGGGTCGGGGCGGGCGTCGAGGGCGTCGGAATTGCAGACTGCGGAGTCGCGGGGGGAGCCGGGGACTGCGGCGGGGCAGGGGGCGGGGCACCCTGTGACTGCTCGGGCGGCACGATGGGCTGAGCCGGTTCGGTCGGCGCTGTGACTGCAAGCCAGTTGTTGATTTCGGCAACGTCGTTGCGCGAGAGACTGCCGGCCGCCAGGCGCAGCTGGATCACACTGACGATGTAGTCATAGCGGCTTCCCGCGTAGTCCGTCTGCGCCTGCACGAGCGTGCGTCTGGCATTCAGGACGTCAACCGCGGTGCGCGTGCCGACCTCATAGCCCGCTTCCGTAGCCTTGAGCGCGGTCTCGCTCGATTGCAGTGCCTGGCGGAGTGCCTGCACGCGCGCGATACCGCTGATCACTCCCAGGTAGGCATCTCGCGCCTGCCGCTCGGTGGCGCGTGAGCTCTGCACGACCTGCTCCTTGGCCGCGATCCATTCGTACTGGCTCTGTCGGACCCGGGACTGCGTGAGTCCGCCACTGAAGATGGGGACAGTGATCTGCAGCGTGTACTGGCGGTCATTCACGTTGCTGTCCAGGGTGAACGGATTCGATCCCAACACCGACTCGTCACTACTGGTTTGCGTGCGGGATTTGCTCGCTATCAGGTCGAGTGTCGGCAAGTGTCCGCCGAAGGCAACGCGAACGTTGTCGCGGGCAACGTCTGCCGCAAGACGGCTCGAAAGCAGCGTCGGATTCTGATCCATGGAGGCATCAACCCACTTCTCCTCGCTGGCCGGCTCAGGGGGTGTGAGGGGCATGTCCTCGCCGGGCTTGGAAAGCCGGTCGTATTTCTGACCGGTGACCTCACTCAACTGATCGCCCGCAGTGGCCAGAGTCCGCTTGGCGGCGATCACTGCTGCTGCCGCCGTATCACGTGCGGCCTTGGCTTCCTGTACGTCGGTGATGGCGATCAGGCCCACCTCGAAGCGCTTGTCCGCCTGATCGAGCTGGCGCTGGATGGCCTCGAGAGAGGCCTGGTTCGCATCGAGGCCGTCCTGGGCGGACAGGACGTTGAAATAAGCCTGTGCCACGCGGAGGATCAGATTCTGCTGCGCAGCCAGATAGGTCGCCTCGGCCTCCGCGACCTGCCGGTCCGCCTCCTTCAACGTCATCCAGTTGGACCACGAGAACAGGCTCTCGCGCAGATTGACGCTCCAGGTCTTTTGGGTGGAATTCAGCCCGAAGGGTGTCGGGAGAGCGAAATAGGTGCCGGTTACCGGGTCGAAGTTCAGGAAGCCCTGGGTGCCGCTCTGCTTGTCTTGCTGTCGCGATGCGAGCGCGGAGAGCTGCGGCAGCAGGCTGGCCCAGGCCTGGGGTCGCGCCTCGCGCGAGGCCAGGCGATTGGCATTGGCCTGACGGATCTGCGGGTCGTTCTGCAGGGCATCCTCATAGACCCCGACGAGGTCTTTGGCGTGAGCGGCGCCTGTCACGAAGAGCGACGCGGCGAGCAAGGCCGCGATACGTTGAATAATATTCACTGTGAAATCAATTAGTTATCTTTTGACCGACCGAGCGCCCCGCCCTCAGAAGGAGAACTCCGGAGGGCGCCGAGCGTTGATTAGAGGGTCAATGACCGTCTCGAAGAGACTCTGCGAGCTCCAGCTGCTCTCTGAGGTGCGCCTGATGAGGCGCGCATCCATGACCGGGGGCTCTCCCACGACGATGAACAGGCGCCCGCCTATCGCGAGCCGACGTTGAAAACGCTCATCCTCCACAGGAAGGGATGCTGTTACCGCGATTGCCTCGTAGCGCGCGTCGGATTCAAGCGCTGTGGCGTCGGCGGTGATCACTTGCGCGTTGCCCACGCCCAGGGATGCAAGATTGGCATGAGCAATCGTGGCGAGCTCAGGGAAGACTTCCACGGACTCCACATACGCACTGACGCTGGCCAGGCAGGCGGTCAGAAACCCCGAGCCGGAGCCGACTTCGAGCACGCGCTGCGTGCCCGTGAGCTCGAGTGCCTGCAGAAGACGTCCCGTCACACTGGGACGCAGCATGTGTTGTCCTTTCGGCAGCGGAATCTCCAGATCCGCGAAGGCGAGGTACCGTTGCTCGGCAGGCACAAATCGCTCTCGCGGAATCCTGCGGAATATCGCCAGCACACGCTCATCGAGCACATCCCAGGCACGCACCTGCTGCTCGATCATCTGCTCGCGGGCACTGGCGGTCTGCATCGTCAAGGCACTCCTTCGATGACGGCGCGGTGGCCTCGAGCCATTCGGCCGCATTTGCGGGCGCAAGGTCGGACCTTCGCGCCCGGTGATGATTGGACTTATTGCGTGTCAGCGAAAATGCAAGAGAAGTTAAGGGTTTTCGCAGCCCCTGCCAAGCGGCGTTGCGACGAGATATGGTGAAATACGGCCGGGGCGAAGGCTGGCCTACGTTATGCTTCGTTTGTCCGCATCCCCGGCATGACAAGACGAATGAGAGTGATCCGCGGGAGCGCGCCCTTACGGTTGATTGCTGAAAGTGCCCCTGCGGGCCTTTCGGCCCGCGGACACCAGGCGTGACTTTCGCCCTTGGAGAGCACCGCGCTCGAATGCGCTGACTTTTGGCGCGAGCGCGCGAAGCGAGGCAGTGGGAAGTGCAGATGTCGATCGTGGGGCTGTTGTGCCTTTTGTTTGCGCTCGTTGCGACGCTGCTCCTCGTGCTTTACTGGATCCAACGGCGTGAGATCAAAGGCATCGAACAACTCTCGCAGCAGGTACGACGGATTGCGATCGGCGGCCGGCTCGAGGGCCGCGTGGACGCCGGCAACGATCAGCCCGAGATCGCAGCGCTCGCCACGGCAATCAATCATCTCCTGACACGCGGCGCCAGTGCCGAGCGCGAGGGCGCGCGAGGCTCACCCAAGCTGTTTGCAGAGCTGGGCGACAGGATTCATGAGGCGGTGCTGATCCATCGTGATGTGATCCTGTACGCGAATCGTCAGTTCGCCAGCTTCGTCGGCGTCGACCGGGTAGAGCTGGTCGGCCGCCGGCTCGGTGATCTGGTGCCGCCCGAGTACGCAGAGCTCGTCAACGAGAACATCCGGCGGCGCTTTGCAGGCGAGCCTGCTGCCGAACGCTACGAGATCGACATGGTAGGGCTGCAGGGTCAGCTCAGCCGTCTCGAGATCACCTCCTCGCTGATCGACTACGAGGGCACCCCGGCGCTGCTCATCACGGGGGTGGAGATCATTCCAACTCAGACGATGCAGCAGCTTCGCCTGCCGCCGGACCCGGAAGTCGTCGCGGCTCCCTCCATGCACCTGCTGGCGCTCGACTCGCTCGCGGAGGCGATCATTGCGACCGGTGCAACCGGGCTGATCAGTTACGTGAATCCGGCGGCCGAGCGCCTGACCGGCAGCTCGGCCGCGCAGGCTCTCGGCAAGCCTCTCGAGGACATCGTGAGCCTGGTGGATGAGACCGATCGGCGGCTGCTCTCCGACCCGGTGCGACAGGCACTCACCAGTGGGGCGGCGGTGAATCTCAGCCGCCGCACGCTGCTGCTGTCGAGGGCCAACGGCAGCGAGCGCTCCATCGAGCTCTCCGCTTCGCCCATCCGTAACGAGGCCCAGGCCCTGGCCGGCGCCGTCATCCTGCTGCACGACGTGACCGAGATGCGAGGCCTGGCGCGCCAGATGTCCTACCAGGCGACACACGATGCCCTGACAGGACTCGTCAACCGGCGCGAGTTCGAAGGGCGGCTCGAGGAAGCAATTGAGAGCGGCCATCGCGGCGATGGTCAGCACGTGCTGTGTTATCTCGACCTCGATCGCTTCAAAGTCGTCAACGACACCAGCGGCCATCTCGCGGGTGACAGCATGTTGCGCGAGGTGGCCAAGGTGTTGCGCGATGCCGTGCGCGACAGCGATACCGTGGCGCGCCTGGGTGGCGACGAATTCGGAATGCTGCTCATCGGCTGCCCGCTCGAGAAGGCGCGCCAGATCGCCGATGACGTGTGCCGGGCAGTAGGCGACTATCGATTCGTCTGGAAGGACAAGATATTCAACATCGGTGTCTCGATCGGACTCGTGGAGATCTCGCGCGAGAGCGGCACGCTGGAGGAGCTGTTCGCGGCAGCGGACTCGGCCTGCTATGTCGCCAAGAAGCAGGGCTCGGGCCGCGTTGCGGTGTACTCCGCGCGCGATGAGGCGCTGGCGCGGCACACCGGCGAGATCCAATGGCTGCAGAAGCTGCAAAGCGCGCTGAAGGAGAATCGCTTCCAGCTCTATCACCAGCCAATCGTGCCCGCCTACGGT
>Ga0070741_10016478_pt1 | contig 12313 bp, 5 predicted proteins | sample Coa_R1_4_FD_66440 | JGI IMG/M metagenome (GOLD analysis project Ga0070741, IMG submission 66440) | Surface soil microbial communities from Centralia Pennsylvania, which are recovering from an underground coalmine fire - Coalmine... | ecosystem: Environmental > Terrestrial > Soil > Unclassified ...
CCGAAGGATCCCAACCCCACGTGGAACGGCTACTCGGTCGCCCACTGGGAGGGCGACACGCTCGTGGTGCAGACCGAGGGCTTCCGCGACGGCCTGTGGATCGACACGTGGGGCAGCCCGATGAGCGACGCCGCGAAGATGACGGAAAAGATGCGCCGGCCCAACTTCGGGACCATGGAGATCGAGCTCACCATCGATGATCCGAAGGTCTACACCCGCCCCTTCACCGTGACCCTGAAGGAGAGCCTCGAGCCGGATACGGAGCTGGTCGACGAGTTCTGCCTCGAGGGCGAGAAGGACTACGAGCGGATGCAGCGGTCGCGCGGCAAGTAGCGCGCCGTCGGGCGAGGTCCTCGGCGCGTGGGGCGTCCCTGAAACCCGGTATGGACTGGTGGCGCCAACCGCGGGAACATCACGCGCCGAGGGACATCCCTATGCAGATCCGCATCGCGGTCCGGGTGGCCGTCCTCGCGGCGATCGGGCTCGGCACGCCGATCTCGGCCCGCGCGCAGGCGTCGATCGCCGGCGTCGTGAGGGATTCCTCGGGTGCGGTGCTGCCCGGGGTCACCGTCGAGGCGTCGAGTCCCGCGCTGATTGAGAAGACGCGATCGGTGGTGACCGACGGCACCGGCCAGTACAAGATCATCGACCTCCGTCCCGGCACCTACGTGGTTACGTTCACGCTATCGGGCTTCTCGACTGTGCGCCGCGAAGGCGTCGAGCTGGCCGGCTCGTTCGCCGCGACCGTGAACGCAGAGCTGACGGTCGGCGCGGTCGCCGAGACGGTGACGGTGACCAGCGAGGCGCCGATCGTGGACGTGCAGAGCGCGGCGCGCCAGCGCGTCCTCGGCGACGACGTGCTCACGGGCATCCCGACCGGGCGGACGCAGTTCACGGCGGCGACGCTGATCCCGGGTATCACCCTGAACAACCAGGACGTAGGCGGGACCAACATCATCAACACGACGGGGGGGAGCGTCACGATTCACGGCAGCAACGGCAACGATCAGCGCGTGCTCATCGACGGGCTGTCGACGGCGAACTCCGAGCTCGCCGGCAACGCGAGCAACTTCCTTCCGAACATGGGAAGCACGCAGGAAGTCGCGGTCGACTACGCAGCGGGCACCGCCGATCAGCCGTTCGGCGGCGTGCGCATCAACATGATCCCGCGCGATGGCGGCAACCTGTTCAAGGGGACGCTATTCGCGACCGGGGTGGGCGCCGACCCGCCGAACCAGCGCTCCGGCTTCTCGTGGCAGGCCGACAACTACACCCAGGATCTGAAGGACCGCGGGCTGCGGACGCCGAACTCGATTAAGGCCGAGTACGACGTCAATCCGGGATTCGGCGGGCCGCTCGAGCGCGACGCCCTGTGGTTCTACTTTTCGGCGCGGTGGGTGAAGACCGCCAACTACGTTGGCGGCATGTTCTACAACAAGAACGCCGGGATTGAGGACATCTGGACCTACGACCCGGATTTCAGCCGGCCGGCCTATGTCAACGCGACGCAGCGCAGCGTGAATCTCCGTCTCACGTGGCAGGCTGGAGCGAAGAACAAGTTCAGCTTTTTCGTCGACGATCAGGGGCGCTGCCAGTGCGCGAATGTGACGGCGACGACATCGCCGGAGGCGGCCATCGAGATCAAGTATCCGATCCAGCGCATGAGCACCGTCGCCTGGACCTCTCCTCTCACCGCGAGGCTGCTGCTCGAGGCGCGGGGCGGATTCCGGCAGGAGAACTACAAGTACAACGGCGACATCCCGCCGGACGACATCCGGCGGCGGCTGATCACGGTGACGGAACAGGCCTCGGTGGGCGGCGCCCCGGCCGGCCTGCAGTACCACGGCGGCGGCATCGGAGGCGTCACCGCGACGCAGCCGTATCAGAACACCTACGGCCGCAACCTCGAAGCCGTGTTCAATCTCTCGTACGTCACCGGATCGCACGCGTTCAAAGCGGGTTTCAGCGACACGATCGTGCTCCGCGACGAATCGCTCGACGACAACATCTATCATGTGAGCTACCGCTTCAACAACGGCATCCCCAACCAGATCACCGAACGGACGACGCCGTACAGGAAGGCGCAGCGGCAACCGGCTGCGATCGGGCTCTACACGCAGGATCGCTGGACGATCAACCGGCTCACCCTCAATCTTGGTGTGCGGTTCGACTATCTGAACATCTACATTCCGGCGCAGCACCTCGATCCGGCCCCGCTCGTGCCGGCTCGTAATCTCGATCTGGGGGAGACGCCGCTCGTGAACTGGAAGGACCTCTCGCCACGGCTCGCAGCGACGTACGACCTCTTCGGGAACGGCAGGACGGCGCTCCGCGCCAGCCTCAACCGATACGTCGTCGCCCAGGGCGTCCAGGGCACCTACGGCGACTCCCTGGCGCCGGTCAACCGGCTGGCGAACTTCGTGACGCGCACCTGGACGGACGCGAACCGGAACTTCGTTCCCGACTGTGATCTTACCAATCCGCTGGCGCAGGATCGCCGTGCCGGCGGCGGCGACTTCTGCGGGCCGACCTCCGACCTGAACTTCGGGAAGCCGACGCCGAGCACGACGATCGATCCGGCCGTGCTCAATGGCTTCGATGCGCGGCTCTACGACTGGGAGGCCTCGACGGGGGTTCAGCAGCAAGTGGCGCCGCGCGTCTCGGTGGACGTGGGCTATTTCCGCCGCTGGTTCGGCAATTTCCCGGTCACCGTCAACCGCGCGCTCGGGCCCGGAGACTTCACTCCGTTCAGCGTGGTCGCGCCCGTCGATCCACGGCTGCCGGGCGGCGGCGGCTACACCGTTTCGGGATTCCTCGACGCGAACCGAGTGGTCGCGGCCGACAACTACTTCACCTTCGCGAGCCGATACGGCGACCAGATTCAACGCTGGCACGGCGTCGACGCGGCGGTGAACGTCAGGCTTCGAGGTGGGCTACTGCTGCAGGGCGGGATGAGCACGGGCCGCACCTTGACGGACAACTGCGCCGTCCTCGCGCAGGCCCCGTCGGTCAGCCCGCTCGGCAGGCCGTACTGCCGTCAGGAAACGGACTTTCTGACGCAGGTCAAGCTTCTGGGCTCGTACATCATCCCGCGGACGGACGTGCAGATCAGCGGATCCTTCCAGAGCATCCCCGGCCCGCTGCTCACCGCGAACCAGGTGATCCCGAATGCGGTCGTGCGGGCCTCGCTCGGCCGCGATCTGAGCGGTGGCGCCGCCAACGTCACGGTCAATCTCGTGCCGCCGGGCACGATGTACGGCGAGCGGCTCAACCAGTTCGATATGCGCGTCGGAAAGCTGCTGAGGGCCGGCCGCACGCGCACCTCGCTTAACCTCGATCTGTACAACGTATTCAACGTCAACACGGTCCTCACGGAGAATGCCACCTATTCGAACCCATCGCTCACCGGCTGGCGCGTTCCGACGTCGATCCTGACCGCGCGGTTCGCCAAGATCAGCGTGCAGTTCGACTTCTGATCGGCCCCATCGGACGCCACCCGAACCTTGCCTTCGGTGCGCGGCGCGCCGCTCCTTGCCACGGCCCTCGTGCGGCGGCGGGGCACGTACGCTCTCGGGGCCCCGCGGCCCGCCCGCGAAGGAGGCGCGCCGCGGCCGCCTCACTTGATGTGGACGATGCCGCGGCGAAGGGCGACGTTGACGGCCGCCGTGCGCTCGCCGACCTTCAGCTTGGCGAAGATGTTCTTGAGGTGCACCTGCACCGTCTCCTCGCTGATGCCGAGCCGCGCCGCGATTTCCTTGTTGCGCCGCCCCTCGGCCACGAGCGCCATCACCTGCGTCTCGCGCGGCGTCAGCGTCGGGTGGGCCGCGCGCTCCTCCAGGCGGGCCTTGACGTCGGGCCGGATCGGGCGGCGGCCCGCGTGCACCTCGCGCACGAAGCGAATCAGATCGTCCGAAAGAGTGTCCTTCAGGAGGTAGGTCGCGGCGCCGGCGGCGAGCGAGCGATGGATGTCCTCGTCGCCCTGATACATCGTCAGCACGATGATGCGCGCGAGCGGATCCTCGCGGCGGATCGCCTGGATGGCCTCGAGCCCGCTCATCATCGGCAGCTGCAGGTCCATGAGCGTGACGTCCGGCCGCTCGCGGCGGAACAGGGCGACCGCCTCCTCGCCGGTGGAGGCGGAGGCCACGACCTTCATATCCGGCTCGCGATCGATGATGAGCGCGATCCCTTCGCGGACGATGCGGTGATCGTCGACGCAGAGGACGCGAATGGCCGGCGTCGCCGCCGCCTTGGCGCTGGTCGGATCCATGAACGCTTCGCTCCTCGGGCGCACGCGTCCGTCCGCAGCCCGGCCGGTCAGGCCCGGGCGGGCGTCGGCACCACCGTCTCGACCGCGGTCCCCCGGCCGGCTCCGGTCCGAATGGTGAAGCGCCCGCCCAGCTCCTCGGCGCGCTCCTTCATCGTCGTCAGGCCGTAGTGGGCATCGGCCTCGCGCCCCGGGTACTCGTACTCGAAGCCCCGCCCGTCGTCGACGACGCGAAGCGTGATGGCCTGCTCGTCGAAGCGCACTTCGAGCGCGATGCGCGTCGCCTGCGCGTGCCGCACGGCATTGGTAATCGCTTCCTGCCCGATCCGGAGCAGCTGGTTCTCCACCTTCGGCGACGACCGGCGCGGCGTGCCGACGACGGTCACTGCGAAGCGGACCGGCGTGCCGGCGACGGCGCGCTTGCCGAAGGCTCGCAGCGCCGCCGCGAGATCATGGGTCTCGAGCACGGGCGACCGCAAGTCCCAGATCGACTGGCGCGCCTCGCGGATGTAGGCCTCCACCTGCCGACGGATGCGCACGAGCTGATCGCGGGCAGCCGCCGCGGAGCCGTCGAGGGCGTTGGCGATGCCGTCGAACTGCAGCGCCACGCCGACCAGGCTCTGGAGGAGCGTGTCGTGGATCTCGCGGCTGAGGCGCGCGCGCTCGGCGAGCACCAGCGAGAAGTCGCGGCGCACGCGGCGCAGCCGCGCCCGCCAGGCGGCCGCGACGGCCAGCCCGACGGCTGCGAGCATGGCGGCGTAGAACCAGCTCGTCTGATAGAACGCCGGCCGGATCGCGAACGCCCAGGTCGCATCGGCGGGGGACCAGGTGCCGTCTTCCTCCGTGGTCTCGACGCGAAACCGGTAGCTGCCCGGCGAGAGGTTCGTGTAGAAAGCCTGCCGGCGCGTGCCCGCGTCCACCCAGGCGGTGTCGAAGCCGTCGAGGCGATACCGGAATCGGAGCTTGTTCGACCCAGTCAGCGCGACAGCCGTATAGCTGATCTGCAGCCGCTTGGTCCCGGCGGGCAGCCTGACGAGCGGATCGGGGGCCAGCCGCTGCTCGTTGGCCACTGCCGACTCGATGCGCACGGGTGCGCGGCGGGGCCCGTCGGGTCCGAGCCGGCGCGGATCGACCTCGGTTAGTCCGCCGCCGCGCACGAACCAGAGGCGGCCGTCGGAGCCACGCGCCGACCGGATGTTGCCGAGCGGCGCCCCAGCCAGTCCGTCCGAGGTGTCGTAGAGCCGGTAGCGGATGCGATGCCCCCGGTCGGCGGCTGCCGCCGCCAGCTCGCGCCGGTCGACGCGAAGCAGCCCCCGATCAACGCTCAGCCAGAGATAACCCTCCCCGTCCTCGAGCACCGACCACACACGCGCGCCCGGCAGGCCGTTGTCGGCCGTCAGCGTGACGACGCGTCCGTTCGCGAAGCGGCTGACACCGCCGGCTCCGGCGATCCAGACGACGTGTTCGCGGTCCTCGAAGAACGAGTAGACGGCCGTCTGGGTGCCGGGCGGCAGCCCCTCGCTCGATCCGAGCGCGCGAAACGCGCCGCCTGGGTCGACGAAGCCCACGCCGCTCTGATCGAACGCGATCCAGAGCCGCCCCACCGAGTCGGTGTAGGCCGCCGTGATGCGCCTGACGCCCGCCTCGCGCGGCAGGACCAGCGCTGCGGGCGTTTCCGGCTGCGTCCCGCTCCCGGTGCAGCGGTAGAGCCAGCCGTTATAGAGGAGCCACACACCGCCTTGCGCTGCCGCCGTGACCTGCGTCGTGGGCGTGGCCGGCGGGGGCGACAGCGCCACGCGGGCGAAGCGACCGCCGGCAAAGCGCAGGACGCCCGTGTTGGTGCCGATCCAAAGAACCCCCGACGGGTCGCGAAACAGCGTACGGACGTCGGGGCCGCCCGATCCGTCGCGCGCGCGCCGCCACTCGCCGCGCCTCGCCGAGAAGATCGCCAGCCCGCTGGTCGTGCCCGCGACCACGCTGCCCGACTCCTCGCGCGCCACGTCCACCACGAACCCGACGTTCTCGACCGGCGTGAGTGGGCGCTCGGTGAGCCGGTGGAGCCCGCCGGTCGTACCCACCCAGATGTTGCCGTCGCGATCCTCGAGCAGCGACTGCACCGAGTCGCTCGAGAGGCCGGTCCGCAGCGCCGTGCGCTCGACGGCCGGCGCCCCGCCGTCGGTTCGGACGCGCCAGAGCCCGGCGCCGAGCGTCGCGACCCACAGGTTGCCGCGGCGATCGTGCAGCAGCCGATAGCCGCTGCCCTCGAACGGAAGGCGCGGACGGCTCGAGTCGCCCAGCCGCCGGAAGCCGCTGACGATGTCGGTCGTCCAGATTCCGCCGCCGGCATCCTGGCCGATGCCCCACGTGAAGCCCGGAGCCATACGCACGAACGCGCCGGCGCGGTCGTCGTAGCGGAAGACACCGCCCTGAGCGGTGCCGACCCACAGCTCGCCGCCGGCCGTGACGAAGAGATGCAGCGTCGTCGGCTCGGCGCTGTTCCAGGTGAGCGGGGCCTTCTCCCAGGCGCGCCCGTGTGTGCGGAACAGCCGGCCGTCGCCGACGGCCCACATGGTGCCGGTGCGATCTTCGGCGAGGTCGGTGACCGAGCCGAGCGCGCCGGCGATCTGGTCTTCCGCACGAATCCGACCGTGGCGCAGGCGGACCACGCCGCTGCCCACGAAACCAACCCAGAGCGTGTCGTCGCGGGCGACCCAGAGGGCGGTCACCGGCGCGCGAGGCATCGCCGGATCGTGCGCTTGATCCCAGGGGGTGAAGCGGACGCCGTCGAACCGGAGAAGACCCGCATCGGTGCCAATCCAGAGGTAGTTGTCGCGATCTTGCCCGATGGCGTAGACGGTGCCGAGCGGAATGCCGTCGCCGTCGGTCCACGAGGTGAGCGCGAAACCCGACAACAAGTCGACCGATTCCGGGGAGGCCACGGCGTCGACGCTGGAGGTGAAGGCGGCGAACGCGAGGGTGGCTGCCGCAAACGACGGGGCGCGCCGTGGCGTCACAGTACCGGTCCGGTGGCTGGCTCTGGAGCAGGCGGAGAGCAAGAACATACGTCAAATCAACGCGTTACGGCGCATACGATACCAGGAATTGGGTATTGCCGCGCCGTCGGGCTCACCGTACGGTACCAAGTGGTGTGGGGTGCGAGGAACCGCCGGGCCGAAGCCGGCTTCGATGGTAGACTCGCGCAGCACGAACGAGCCGGCGGGGCTGTTCCGGAGGGCGTTCGATGAAGGGCGGCGTGTGGGCGGTCGCGGCCTCGGTGTGGGCGGTGTGCGTCGCGTGGCCGCAGGCTGCCTCGCAGCCTGCCGCCCCCCAGGCCGCCTTGCCCGGGTCGTCCGGCGTCGCTGCCGCGTACCGCCCGGTCCTCGACAAGTACTGTGTCACCTGCCACAACCAGCGCGCGAAGACCGGCGGTCTGACGCTGGACGCGGCCGATCTGTCGGACGTGGCCTCGAGCCCTGATATTTGGGAGAAGGTCGTCCGGAAGGTGCGGGTTGGGATGATGCCGCCGCAAGGGGCCCCTCGGCCCGACGCGGAGACCGCGCATGGGCTGGTCTCCTATCTCACGAGCGAGCTCGATCGCGCGGCGGCGCGGCATCCGAATCCCGGGCGTGGGCTGGTGCACCGGCTGAACCGCGCCGAGTATCAGAACGCCATCCGTGATCTCTTCGCGCTCGACATCGACGCCTCGGCGCTGCTCCCGCCGGACGACTCGGCGTACGGGTTCGACAACATCGCCGATGCGCTTGGCGTGTCGCCCGTGCTGCTCGAGCGGTATTTGACGGCCGCCGACAAGATCACGTCGCTGGCGGTCGGCGATCCCGAGACGCAGCCCGGAGGACAGACGTTCCGGATTCGCCAGGACGCCTCGCAGGACGTGCACCTCGAGGGGATGCCCATCGGCACCGTGGGCGGCATTCTCGCGAAGACGACGCTGCCGCTCGACGGAGACTACACCTTTGCGATCAAGCTGTTCCGCACGAACCTGGGCGTGGTGCGGGGCCTCGAGTACGAGCACCAGCTGGAATACACCGTCGACGGCGAGCGCGTGCACCTCTCCCGGCTAGGCGGCGAGGAGGACTTCAAGGCCAACTTGAAGAACATGACCAAGACGGGCGACGAGGTCGAGGCGCGCGCGGCGTTCCGGATGCCGCTCAAAGCGGGGCCGCATACGATCACCGTCGCCTTCCTCGAGCGCACGGCGGCGCTCAACCCGCTGCGCCTGCAGCCGTTCATCCGCAGCTCGAACGACACGCTCGACACCGTCGGGCATCCGCACCTCGATACCTTCACGCTGACCGGGCCGTTCAATCCCACCGGGCCGGGCGACACGCCGAGCCGCCGGCGCATCTTCTTCTGCCGTCCGTCGTCGGGCGCCGGCGCGGCGGAGGAGGCCTGCGCGCGTCGGATCGTGGGTCGCTTCGCGCGCCTCGCGTACCGCGGCATGGCGACGGACGGCGACGTCGCGCGGCTGCTGGAGTTCTACCGGGCGGGCCGCCGGCGCGGCGGCTTCGAGCGCGGCATCCAGACGGCGCTCGATCGGATCCTCGCGAGCCCGAAGTTCATCTTCCGCGTCGAGCGCGATCCCCAGGGCCTCCCGCCGGGGACGGTGTACCGGATCAGCGATCTCGAGCTCGCCTCGCGGCTGTCCTTCTTCCTCTGGAGCAGCATCCCCGACGACGAGCTGCTGCGGCTCGCGCAGGCCGGCCGCCTCCACGCGCCGGCGGTCGTCGACGAGCAGGTGCGCCGCATGCTGGCCGATCCGAAGTCCGACGCCCTCGTGCAGAACTTCGCGGGCCAGTGGCTGTATCTGCGCAACCTGAAGAACTTTCAGCCGAACTCGCTGGAGTTCCCGGACTTCGACGACAACCTCCGCTTCGCGATGCAGCGCGAGACCGAGCTCTTCTTCGAGAGCATCATGCGCGAGGACCGCAACGTCCTCGACCTGATGACAGCCGACTACACCTTCCTGAACGAGCGGCTCGCTCGGCACTACGGCATTCCCAACATTTACGGCAGCCACTTCCGGCGCGTGACGCTCGCCGACGAGACGCGCCGCGGCCTGCTCGGGAAGGGCGCCATTCTCATGGTCACTTCGCACGCAGATCGCACCTCGCCGGTGGTGCGCGGCAAGTGGATTCTCGACAACCTGCTGAACGCGCCCCCGCCGCCCCCGCCGCCCGCCGTGCCGCCGCTCGACGAGACGGCAGTTCGCCAGGGGAAGGTGCTGACGATGCGCGAGCGGATGGAGGCGCATCGGAAGGTGCAGCCGTGCGCCGGGTGCCACCGGATCATGGATCCGATTGGGCTGGCGATGGAGAACTTCGACGCGGTCGGCGCCTGGCGGACGCGCGACGGCGGCACGCTGGGGACGCCGATCGACGCCTCGGGCGAGCTGCTCGACGGGACGCGGGTGGACGGGGTGGTGACGCTGCGCCAGGCGCTGCTGCGCGACCCGGAGATTTTCGTGAGCACGGTGACCGAGAAGCTGCTGACCTACGGGCTGGGGCGCGGGTTGGCGTCGGCGGACATGCCGGCCGTGCGCGGGATCGTGCGCGCCGCCGCCGCACGCAATTACCGGTTCTCGGCCATCGTCCTCGGGATCGTGACGAGCGTGCCGTTCCGCGAGCGCATCACGGCGGCGCCGCAGGCGGAAGGCGCCTCGGTGCGCGCCACCGCGCGGAGCCAGTAAGCGGGTCGAGACACGACGGGCCTGACTCGGACGAAGGAGCTTGCCGATATGTTCATCACGAGGATGTCGCTGCCCCGGCGGACGTTCCTGCGCGGCATGGGCGTTACGATGGCGCTGCCGCTGCTCGATGCGATGGTCCCCGCGCTCACGGCCATGGCGAGGACGGCGGCCGCGCCGAACCCGCTCCGCCGCTTCGGCGTGGTGTTCGTGCCGCTCGGCGAGCGACCGGGCTACTGGACGCCGAAGATTGTTGGGGAGCACTTCGACATCACGCCCATCCTCAAGCCGCTCGAGAAGTTCCGGGATCGCCTGACGATCGTCTCCGAGTTGTGCGATCCGCTCGACGGGCACGCGACGACGGTGGCGGCCTGGCTGAGCGGCGTCATCCCGAAGCGCACGATCGCGGAGGACGTCCACAACGGCGTCACGGTCGACCAGGTGATCGCGCGACAGATCGGGCAGGACACGGTGTTCCCGTCGCTCGAGCTCGCCACGGAGGACTTTACCGGCTACATCGGCGGGTGCGACACGCAGTATGCGTGCGCCTACATGAACACGCTGTCGTGGGCGAACGCGACGACGCCGCTCCCGATGGAGATCAACCCGCGCGTGACCTTCGAGCGGATGTTCGGGCGGGCCGGCACCGCCGCGCAGCGCCTCGCGCGGATGGAGACCGACCGGAGCATTCTCGACTCGGTGCGCGACGACCTGAGGGACCTTGAACGCGGGCTCGGACCGAAGGACCGGTCGCGGCTCGAGGACTACCTGGAGAACGTGCGCGAGATCGAGGCGCGCATCCAGAAGGCCGAGCGGCAGGCGCGGACGGAGGTGCCCGTGCCGGATGCGCCGATCGGCGTGCCGGAGTCGTTCGAAGAACACGTGGCGCTGCAGTTCGACCTGCTCGCGCTGGCCTACCAGGCCAACATCACGAAGGTGTTCACGTTCATGATGAGCCGCGACGCCAGCCAGCGCGTGTATCCGCAGATCGGGATCGCCGAGCCGCATCATTCGATGTCGCACCACGGCAACAATCCCGAGAAGCTGGCGAACCTGGTGAAGCTCAACACGTACCATGTGTCGCTCTTCGCGAAGTTCATCGACAAGCTCGCGAACACGCCGGACGGCGACGGGTCGCTGCTGGATCACTCGCTGATCCTGTACGGGAGCGGCATGAGCGAGAGCGACACGCACTCGCGCCTCAACGTGCCGATCGCGCTCCTCGGGGGCGCCGCCGGCCTCGTCAAAGGCAACCGGCACATCCAGGCGCCGAAGGAGACGCCGCTCGCGAACTTGATGCTCGATCTCGCCAACAAGTTCGGCTGCGAAATGGACAGGTTCGGCACCTTGAGCACGGGCCGCCTGGAGGTCTAGAGCCGGAGGCCGATCCCGAGGCATGCCGATGATGACCGGAAGGCAACTCCGCGCGGCGGCGCTCCTGCTGGCGGCCGCCTCGAGCGGCGGCCTCGAGGCCGCAAGCCCCAGCGTGCGGCTGATCGAGGCGGTGAAGCAGGGGAATCTGGCCGCGGTGCGGGCGCTCGTCACCGCGCACGCGAACGTCAACGCCGCCGAGCCCGACGGCATGACGGCGCTGCACTGGGCGGCCCGCAGCAACGATCTCGAGGCCGCGCAGCTGCTGCTGCGGGCGGGCGCCCGCGCCGGGGCCGCGAACCGCTACGGCATCACACCCCTGAAGCTCGCCGCCGAGAACGGCAGCGCGCCGATGACGAGGCTGCTGCTCGAGGCCGGCGCCGACGCGAACGCCGCGACGCCCGAGGGCGAAACCGTGCTGATGACGGCGGCCCGCTCCGGGAACCCCGACGTCATCCGCGCGCTCGTCGCCCGCGGCGCGCGCGTCAACGCGGCCGAGCAGTGGCAGGGCCAGACGCCGCTGATGTTCGCCGCCGGACAGAATAACGCCGCCGCGATCAAGGCGCTCGTCGAGGCCGGCGCCGATCTCAATGCCCGGTCGAAGCTCCTCACGTTCCCCGAGTTCAAGTTCGAGACCTCGGGCATGGTCGTCACCGTGCTGCCGCGCGGCGGGTGGACGGCGCTGATGTACGCCGCCCGCGACGGCGCGGCCGCGGCCGTCGCCGCGCTCGCCGACGCCCGGGCCGACCTCAACCTGCAGGATCCCGACGGCACGACGGCGCTGATGCTCGCCATCATCAACGCCCACTTCGACACGGCCAGGGTCCTGATCGACAAGGGCGCCGATCCGAACGTGACCGACGCGACCGGCATGGGTGCGCTCTACGCCGCCGTCGACATGCACACGCTGGGGCCGATGCTGAGCCGGCCGTCGCCGAAGCTCGTCGACGCCCTCGACGCCGCCGATCTCG
>Ga0070741_10016479_pt1 | contig 12312 bp, 9 predicted proteins | sample Coa_R1_4_FD_66440 | JGI IMG/M metagenome (GOLD analysis project Ga0070741, IMG submission 66440) | Surface soil microbial communities from Centralia Pennsylvania, which are recovering from an underground coalmine fire - Coalmine... | ecosystem: Environmental > Terrestrial > Soil > Unclassified ...
GGACGTGTGCACGATGGACTTCAACATGCCGCGGCTCGACGGGGCGGGCGCGGTGCGCGAGATCATGAAGCTGCGGCCGACGCCGGTGGTGATGGTGTCGGCGCACACGCGCGAAGGCGCGCGCGAGACGTTCGAGGCGCTCGGCGCGGGCGCGGTGGACTTCGTGACCAAGCCGTCGGGCGAGGTCTCGGCGGAGCTGCTCGGCGTCGGGCCGGAGCTGATCGCCAAGTTGGTGGCCGCCGCGCAGGCGGTGCCGCAGGCGATCGCGGTGGCGCCGCGCGCGACGGCGGGGCCGCGCATCACCGCGTCGCGGCCGGTCGGGCTCGTTGGTCCCAAGGTGGTGATCGTCGCGGTCTCGACGGGCGGACCGGCGGCGCTGTCGCGCATGCTGCCGATGGTGCCGGCCGACACGTCGCTGTCGTTCATCGTCGTGCAGCACCTGCCGGCCGGCTTCACCGCGCCGCTCGCCGAGCGGCTCGACACGCTGTGCGCGGTGCGCGTGCGCGAGGCGGTCGACGGCGATCGCCCGGAGGTCGGCCTGGTGCTGATCGCGCCCGGCGGCCATCACCTCGAGGTCGACGCCGACGGAAAACTGCGGATCCTCGACGGGCCGGAGGTGAACGGCGTGCGCCCGTCGGCGGACGTGACGATGCAAGCCGCCGCGCGCGTGTTCGGCCGGCGCGCGGTCGGCGTGGTCATGACCGGCATGGGACGCGACGGCGCCGAGGGGCTGCGCGCCATCAAGTCGTCGGGCGGCGTGACGCTGGCGCAGGATCAGCCGTCGTGCGTGATCTACGGTATGCCGCGCGCCGCCGTCGAGGCGGGCGCGGTCGATCACGTCGTGCCGCTCGACGGATTGGCCGACGCGATCCGCCGCGCGTGATCGCAGCGACGGCGCGCGGCGCGTGACGAGAGTTTCCTGGCACGCAGCGTGAACTATTCGGCTCCGTGCCCGACCACATCGATCGACTGGGGGAGTTCAGCGAGCAGGGACGCGGCGTGCCGGTGTCGCTCTCACGACCCGCCGGCGCGCTGCCCTTCAGCCCGCTGGTGCGCCAGGCGTATGCCCCGTCGCCGATCGCGCGGCTCGGCTGGGCGCAGGGGCTGATCCGCTGCGGCGAAGTGCCGCTCGAACCGGCGCGCGCGATCGATCGGCGCGCGCTCGTCTCGTCGGTGGCGCGGCTGCTGGCCGAGCGCGGCGGGTTCGTGCCGGTGGTCGAGCGCGAGCGCTTCGTGGGCGTGGTGTACGTCGAAGATTTGCTGGAAGCGGTCGCCGACAAACTTGATTCTCCGACGGTAGCGGGGCTGGTGTCGCCGCAGATCCCCACTTGTTCGCCTGCGAGCGCGCTGGTGGATGCGGTGCGCGCGATGCTCGCCTGCTACCTTCTGAGGATCCCGGTTGTCGGCGACCGCGGAGAGCTCGTCGGGCTGCTGTCGCTCTCGGTGGCGGCGGCGGCGGGCGAGCGCGATCCGGCGGTGCGCGACGTCCTCGAGGCGGCGCTGTCGCCGTCGCTGTTCGCGCGCGCCTGGCGTTAGCGAGCGCGCAGTGCTCGCTGCCTTGGCGTAAAACGCGTCAATTTGCCAATTTGAACCAATTTGACCGAGTGGCGCTCCGGCCGTCGACAGCGCGGGGGGATTGACGCATGCTTCGCGCGTGAAGCTTTCGGAAGACCTGCGATTGCCGCGGGCGTGGGACACGGCGTCGGGCGCGCTGGCGGTTTGCGCGCGCTCTCTCGGTGATCCGCGATCGCCGGCGGAGATCGCCGCGGCGTCGGGGTTGGCGTTTCGGGTTTCGGTCGACGCGCAGGTCTCGTTGGCGGGGCCGCACGCGTGGCCGTGGCGCGAGGAGCTGTGCGCGGCGGCGGAGCGGCTCGGCTACCTGGCGGAGATCGTCGCGTCGAGTGAGCGCGGGGCGCTGCACGCGGCGGCGCAGGCGCGCGCGGTGGCGTTCGCGCGCGCGGGGCTGGCCGCCGGCCGGCCGACGATGATCTGGGGCGTGCACGCGCCCGAGTTCGGCGTCGTGCGCGGCAGCGACGGCGACGAGCTGGAGGTTTCCGGAATCCTCGACGGCGTCGGGCCGGCGCGCCTCGACGCGCGCGAGCTCGGGCGCGGCGACGTGCCCGTGGTGTTCGCGCTGCAGCTCGTCGGCTGCGTGCCGCTCGCGCCCGTCGAGGCGGCGCTCGCCACCTTGCGCGCCGCGCTCACCCACGGCCGCGGGCCGGCGCCGACGCTCGCCGGTTTCTCGACGGGGCTGGCGGCGTTCGCGACGGCGCTCGCGGCGCTGGAGAGCGGCGTGATCGATCCCGGCGGGCTGGCCTACTCGGCGCAGCGCTGGGCCGAATCGCGCGCCGCGATCTGCGGCTGGCTCGACGGCGCGCGCGCGCTCGGACTCGAGCTCGACGGCGCGCTTGCGGCATTTCGCCGCTCGGCGTCGATGCTCGCCGAGCTGGCCGGCTGCCACCCGTTTCCGCCCGCGCCCGGCTCGATGCTCACCAACAACGCGCGCGACCAGGCGCACGCGCTCGTCGACGAAGCGCGCCGCGCCGAGCACGAGGCGCTGGACGCCGTCGAGCACGCGCTCGCCGCCGAGCGCCGCGCCAGCGCCGCCGCGCTGCCGATCGTCGACGCCGACGAGGCGCGCCTCGGCGATCTCTATGCGTGCGCCGCCGAGCTTCCGGTGCCGCTCGCCGGCGAGAGCGCCGAGTGCCGCGAGCGCGCCCGTCCGCGCCTCGGCGGCGCGCTGCGCGCCAAGCTGATCTACGACGGCGCGCGCGTCGTCGGGCAGCTGCTCTACGCGCCGCTCGAGGCCGCGCTCTATCCCGTCGCCGCCGACGGGCGCCGGTGGTTCCTGTTCTGCCCGTGGCTGGCCCGCGACGCGCGCGGACGCGGGCTCGGCGCCCGGCTGTTCGCCGCGCTGGAGGCCGACGCGCGCGCCGAGCACGTCGACGGGCTGCTGACCATCGCCACCGGCGACGAGCGGTTCCTCCACGCCGCCGGGCTCGAGCGCCACGGCTTCGTCGAGGTCGATCGGCGCGGCGACACGCGGCTGCTCGAGCGCGCGCTCGGCGATTCACCGTCGAGAGCGCGCCTGATCGATGTGACCGATCCGATCGAGCCGGCGCGCAGCGGCAAATTGCCGCTGGTGATCCGCCAGGCGTACAACTGCCCGTTGCTGCTCCACACGCGCCGCTCGCTCGCGCGCGCCGCCGCGAATTCCGATCGCGTGTCGCTCGACGAGCGCGACGCCACCGCCGCCGAGCCCGCGGGCGCCGCGATCGCCGGCCGCCCGCTCCTGCACGGCTACGTCCCCGACGCCGTGCTCGACGCCGCACTCACCGAGCAAGCCGATCGCTGGTCGCCGCGCTAGCTCAGATCACGGCGCAGAGGAAAAACTTCAGGTAGTGCCCGTCGGCGAAACCGGCGGGGACGGGAAAATCGGCGGGCAGCCCGCGCCGCTCGACGACGCGCAAGATGCGGCGCTCGCGGCCCGCGGCCTCGCCGATCGCGCGATCCAATTCTTCGACGGACATCTTCATCGTGTTCGAGACGCACGCGATCAGCGCGTTCGACGCCGCGACGGAGAGCGCCGCCTCGACCAGCTCGCGATAATCTTTCTGCACCGAGAAGACGCGCCCCTTGGCCTGCGAGAACGACGGCGGATCGAGCACGATCAGATCGAACTTGCGCTTGCGCTCGGCCATGCGCGCCAGGACCTTGAACGTGTCGCCGGGGATCAGCTCGTGGCCGGTCTCGGGCAGGCCGTTCGCCTGCAGGTTGCGGCGCGCGCGCGCGTGGGCTTTCGGAGCCAGATCGACCGAGACGATCTCGCGCGCGCCGGCCTTCGCGGCGTAGACGGAGAACGCGCCGGTGTAGGAGAACAGGTTGAGCACGCGCTTGCCGGCGGCGCGCTCGGCGACGGAGCGGCGGCCTTCGCGCAGGTCGAGGAACAGGCCGGTGCCGAGCGGCGCGGTGACGTCGACGACGAAGCGCGTGCCGTACTCTTCGACCTCGAGCTCGACGGGGGCGACCTCGCCGCGCGCGAGCTGCGCCGGTCCGCGCGGCGCATCGCCGGCGAGCGGCTTGTAGCGCTTCTGCTCGTAGATCGCGCGCGGCTTCCACACCGCCTCGAGCGCGTCGTAGAGGCCGTCGCGGATCGACTCCACCGACGGGGAGAACAGGTGCACCACCAGATGATCGGCGTAGCGATCCACGGTCACGCCCGGCAGGCCGTCGCCCTCGCCGTGCAGCACGCGGTACGCGGTCATGCCTTCGCGGGGCAGGAGCTGCTCGCGGAGCGCCTGCGCCGCGCGTACGCGTGCCTCCATCGCCGCGCCGTCGAGGATCTCGTTGGGATCGCGGCTGAGCACGCGCACCGCGACCACGCCGTCGGGATCGTACAGGCCGCGCGCCACGAACTCGCCCGCGTCGTCGACGATCTCGAGCAGCTCGCCGGCGCTCTCGCGCAGCGGCCGCCCGCCGAGCGCCTCGCGGAACAGGTAAGGATGCCCCGCGCGCAGCCGGGCCGCGATGTCCGGCGTGATGCGTACCGTACCGCGGCGGACTTTTGGCTCGAAGCCCGGCGCGCGGCGGCGTTTGGGCGGCTGGGGAGGCATGGGGGTGCGGAGCGTATACAAAATCGACCGCGCAAGCCACCCCGTTGACAAGGTGGGGGTGAGTATGAGATGTAGGTCGGCGGGCAGGACTGGGGGCGAGAATCATGGCGACGAAGCTTCAGAAGGTCCGTTTCGGCGATTTTCTCGTCGAGCGGAAGGTGATCGACGAAGGCCAGCTCCTGGACGCGCTGGCCGAGCACTGGCGCTCCGGCGTCCGCATCGGCGAGTCGGTGGCGCGCAAGGGATACCTCTCGAAGACCGAGATCGAGCGTCTGGCTCACGAGTTCGAAAATCTCAACACCGTTTACGTATAAGCTTCTGTGACAGGCTGTCGCGCCGGAGAAACGACGCATGACTGAATCTCGGTCACCGCGGGCGCGGAGCAGGTCCAACCATTACCCCTCATCGCGTCGCTTTGCTTGCGCCTTTTCTGCTTCCTCGACGAGGATCGTGGGGGTACACTCCGTGCATTTCGAAGGCGACCCGACCGGCCGGACAATCAGTTCAGTGGAGGCGTGAAAAAAATGTCGAACAGCATCACCTCGCAGACCCCGCTCCCGCACCCGATTCCGGCGAGCGATGAGCTCGGGCCGCTCGTGGGGCGCAACTTCGGCGGCTACGAGATCACCAGCTACATCGGCGAAGGGCCGACCGGCGCCGTGTACCGCGCCGAGGATCTCGTCGGCTCGCGCATGGCGGTCAAGGTGATGCACCGCGAGCTGTCGCGGAAGGAGACCGCCGACAAGCTGTGGGCCGATCTGCAAAAGCTCTCGGCGCTCGACAATCCGCACCTGCCGAAAGTCTACGACGCCGGCTTCGACGACGAAGGCCAATTCTACTACACGATGGACGAGCTGATCGGCTGCGATCTCGAGAACGGTCTCGAGGAGTCGGGCGCGCTCGCGCCGCGCAAGGCGCTCGAGATCGTGCGCCAGGTCTGCGACGCGCTCGAGGCGGCGCACGCGGCCGGCGTGGTTCACGGCGGGCTCAAGCCGCGCAACGTGTACCTCACGCCGAGCGAGGAGCAGCTGGTCGTCAAGGTGCTCGACTTCGGCGCCGCGCGCATGGCGGGCGGCGTGGAGAAGGGCGTCATCGTCGGCAATCCGTTCTACATGGCGCCCGAGCAGTTCGGCGGCACCGCCGACGCGCGCACCGATATCTACGCGCTCGGCGTGCTCATGTACGAGCTGTTCTCGGGCACGCTGCCGTTCGCCGGCCCGAGCCACGGGCAGGTCATGATGCGCCACCTCGCCGAAGTTCCGTCGCCGCCGCCGGGCGTCGATCCGGAGCTCGGGCGGATCATCTTGCGCGCGCTCGTCAAGGTTCCCGCGGGCCGCTATGCAGCGGTTCGCCAGCTGCGCGACGCGATCGAGCGCTGGGTGCAGGCGAGCCCGTCGATGCTGCAGGACGCGGCGGCGTTCCAGGTGATCTCGCGCGCCGCCGAAGCGCGCGCGATGAAGCAGGCCGCGCTCACCGCGCCCGACGCGACGGCGCCGATGCCCAAGCTCGACGTCGCCGAGCTGGCGCGCGCCACGCGCCCGGCCGATCTGCAGCACGCCGCCAACAAGACCGAGAACGGCGAGGCCAATCCGAACTCGTCGGAGTCGGTCGAGGCGTCGCTCGAGGATTTCATCAGCCAGGCGAACGCGTCGTTCCCGACCAGCGTCCAGACCGACGGCTGGGATCTGCACACCGGCGACGTCGAGCTGCTCGACGAGCCATCGGATGATGACGTGCTGGAGAAAGAGGAGCACGTCTCGGCGCCGATCAAGGTCAAGCCGGCGAAGACCGATCCGCAGATCGACAAGAAGAAGCTGACCAAGTCGACGCCCGCCGTGCAGCCGGCGCCCGAGCCGGTGGCGAAGGCCGTCGCGAGCGCGGTGGCGAAGATCGACGCCAAGCGCAAGCAGACGGTCAAGGGCATGCCGGCGGTGGTCGCGCCTGCGCCGGCGCCCGAGCCCGCGCCGCTTCCGCCGCCGGTCTACGACGCGCCCGAAGAAGAAGAAGAGCAGGCGGCGGCGAGCGACGAGCCGCAGTACGACGACGAGCCGGCGCCGGAGCCGTCGCGCCGCCGCAAGATCGAGCGCACCGAGCTGGTGTCGCAGCAGCTGCCGATCAACCAGGTGCCGTGGACGGCCAACCCGCTGGTGATCATCGGCGGGCTGCTGTTCGCGTTCATCATCGGCGCGGGGCTGGTGTTCCTGATGGTGCGCACCATGATGCCGACGCAGCAGCCGGTGGTGGTGCAGGCGCCGCCGCAAGTGGTGGTGCAGCCGGCACAGCCGATCGCGCAGCCGGCGCAGCCGGTGGTGACGCCGCTCGGCGCGCAGCCGGCGCAGCCGGTGGTGACGCCGCTCGGCGCGCAGCCGGCGCAGCCCGCGCAGCCGATCGCGCAGCCCGCGCAGCCGGTCCCGCTGCCGCAGCCGGCGGTCGCGCTGCCGGCGCCCGCGCCGCACAAAGCGGCCAAGGTGCACCACGCCGCGCCCGTCGAGAAACCGGCCAAGAAAGAAGCGCCCGCGGCGGCCAAGGCGACTGCGCCCGCGCCCGCGAAGAAGGAAGCGGCGGCCCCCGCGCCCGCGAAGAAGGAAGCGGCCAAGCCCGCGAAGAAGGAAACCAAGGGCGGCGGCGGCGACTGGGTTGACCCGTTCGCGCAGTAGTCGTACCGTCGCGCCACGCACCACTCGCGTAAATAAAAAGGAAGCACGATGAAAACCTTGTTATCGACGGTGGCGCTGGCCACGCTGCTCTGTGCCTCGGCCGCGCAGGTCCACGCGCAGGACGCCGACGACGCGGAAGTCACGCGCATGGCCAAGGAGCACTACAAGGCCGGCCTCGAGGCGTACAAAGCCGGGCACTACGACGTCGCGATCAAGGAGCTGAAGAAGGCGTACCTGCTCAAGCGGCTGCCGGCGCTGCTCCTCAACATCGGCGCGACGTATCGCAAGATGGGCGACTACGACCTGTCGCTGCACTTCTATCAGAAGTATCTCGACGAGGCGCCGCCCGACGCGAAGGATCGCGACGAGGTCAAGGGCATCATCGCCGAGGTGCAGAAAGAAAAAGCCGGCGGCGGCGCGCAGCCCGAAGGCAACACGCAGGTCAAGCCTCCGACGGAGGAAGCGCGGCCCGAGCCGGTGGCGCCGAAGCACGTCGAGAAGCAGGTCGACATGCCGCGCGAGTGGGCGCACAACCCGATCGACGCCGCGCCGCCGGATCAGCCGATCGACGTGCGCGTCTCGATGCCGGTCATGAAGGGCGTCAAGGTCTACGTCTTCTACCGCGTCGCCGGGCAGGCCGACTTCACCCAAGTATTAATGAAGCGCCGCGGGACCGAGAAGGTCGGCCGCATCCCCGCCGACGCCGCGCAGGGCAAGGCGCTGCAGTACTACGTCGAGGCGCGCGATCCGGCGGGCAGCGTGGTCAAGAACTCGGGCTCGCCGGCCGATCCGAACGTCATCATGATCGACGCCAGCGCCAAGCCGCAGGTGCTCGCCTCCGTCGACACGTCGCAAGAGGGCGAGGGCGAGACGCCGAAGGCGGCGCAGCAGGGCGGGCACAACATGGACGACGAGGCGGCGCCGATGAGCGGCCAGTTGCCGAAAGACAAGCAGGCGAAGACGACCAAGAAGGCGGCCGCGCGCTCGTCGAGCGGCTCGACGGGCGGGCTCGGCGGCCTCTTCTGGGCCGGCGTCGTCACCGCCGGCGTCGGCGTGGTGTGTGTGGTCGTCGGCGCGGTCGGGCTCGCGCAGGCGTCGAGCTTCTCCGACACCGTCGGCTTCTCCAGCCGCAACCCGATCGACGGCAACGGCAACCCGATCTTCTTCAACAACGATCCGAACGCGATGGGCTCGCCGCAGTTCGCCGCGCAGGAGTCGTCGGGCAAGCTTTGGAACACCGTCGGCATCGCGATGACCACGGTCGGCGTGATCGCCACCGTCGGCGGCGGCATCGTCGCGCTCGTCGGCTACATGGGATCGCGCAAGACCGTCGAGCAGCCGAAGAAGCGCGCGCCGTCGACCGACGTCTCGAAGTGGTACATCACGCCGAACGTCGGGCCGGTCGCCGGCGGACGTCAGGCGGGCTTCATCGCCGGCTTCTCCTTCTAGTTAGAGGAACACATGCGCATCACCCTACTCCTGGCTTGCACCGCGGCCTTCGCGGCCGGCTGCTACAACCCCGACACCGGCGAGGTGGGATACTACTGCCACCCGATGGACGATCCGGCGTGCCCCGACGGCACCAAGTGCCTGCCGTTCGTCAACATGAACGCCACGCCGCCGCGCATGGAGAGCCGCTGCCAGCGTCCGATCGCGCAGGCCGGCTACGACATGGCCGGCGGGCTGATCCCGAAGACCGGCGTCTACACCGGCACGCACCAGAACGCGATGCTCAACCTGGTCACCGACTGCCCCGACTCCAGCCTCGAGCCCAACGACTCGCCCGACAAGGCGCTCGACGCGCCGCTGCCGACGCCCGACATGCCGACGGCGAAGATCACCAAGATGGCGATCTGCCCGGTGGGCCCGAATCCCGCGACCGGCAACCACGACGTCGACTACTTCCGCGCCAACACCACGTCGTTCACCACCGCCTCGACGCTCAACCTGCGCGCCGACGTGTTCTACGACATCGTCTACGGCGACCTCGACGTCGGCATCTTCGACGCGACCGGCAACCTGCTCGCCTCCGACGGCTCGGCGGTCTCGAACGCCTGCGCCGTCGCCGTCGTGCCGCCCGGCGTCTACTACGTCATCGTCCTCGGCGCCAACAACACCGACGTGAACCGCTACGACGTCCGCATCCGCACGTACACCACGCCGCAGCAGTGCCCGAACGTCGTGCCGATGGACATGGGCCTTTAGCGTTCGCTCAGCCGTACCGCTCGACGAAAATTTCCCGCAGCTTCGCGTCGGCGCGCAGGAGGTCGAGCGTGGCGCCGGCGTGTCCCGGGCAGTAGCCGTTGCCGATCAGCATCGTCACGTCGCGCGACACGCCCTCGGCGCCGAGCGCCGCCTTGGTGAACTGCGTCGACATGCTGAAGAAGTAGATCGTGCCGCCGTCGCGCGTCGCCAGGATCGCGCCCATCTCCGCGTCGGGGACGTTGACGCAGCTGACCGCGAAGTCGAGCTCGCCGCCCGCCGCTTGCGTCGCCGCGCCGGCCACCGCCACCGCGTCGGCGGCGTCGGCGATCGCGATCGCGTGACACGCGTCGAGCCGACGCGCCGCGCGCGCCGCCTCCTCCGACCGCTCGACGCCGACGACGATCGCCGCGCCCGCGCGCCGCGCTGCTGCACTGCACAATAATCCCGACTTGCCGCCGCAGCCGAGCACCAGCACGCGCATGCCCGGCTTCACCAGCCGCGCCACCTGCGGCGCCGCGCCCGCCACGTCGAGCGCCGCCAGCGCCACCGTCTCCGGCAGCCACGCCACCAGCTCCGGCGGCAGCCGCGCGAACGCGCTCGACTCGAACAGGATCGCCGTTCCGCTCACGTCCACCTGGTGCCGCTTCGCGTCCACCTCGCCGATGCGCGCGAGCGCAAGCGGCGTCAGCGTCAGCGACACCAGCGTGGCGACGCGCTCGCCGACGGTGACGAGCGACGCCAGCTTGGAGCCGACGCGCGCGACGCGCCCGAGCAGCATCCCGCCCGAGCCGGTCACCGGGTTGTGCTGCTTGCCCCGCTCCGCCACCGTCTTGCGAATCTGCTCGGCCACGTCGCCCGCGTTCGCCATCTGCACGAAGCTGGCGCTGTCGATGTTGAGCCGCTCCACGTCGAGCACGATCTCGTTATCGAAGTGCTTCGATGCGTCCGCGTCGAGCTTCCACGCCGCCTGCGGCAGCCCACCGCGCGGCTCCAGCACGCGGTGCGTACCAAATCGGTCGCCGATCATTGCGGGGTTTTAGCACGGCTGATAAGATTTCGAGAGCGATGAGCCGTCTCGGAGAGCTGCTGGTACGGGAGAACCTGATCTCGCTATCCCAATTGCAGAAAGCCCAGGAGGAGCAGCGCAAGACCGGCGCCCGACTCGGCTACAGCCTGACCAAGCTCGGCATCATCCAAGAGGACGAGCTCACCGCGTTCCTCTCCAAGCAGTACGGCGTTCCGTCGATCAACCTCGCCGAGTTCGAGATCTCGCCGGACGTCATCACGCTGATCCCGCCCGAGCTCGCCAAGCGCCACCAGCTCATCCCGGTCAACCGCACCGGCGCGACGCTGATCGTGGCGATGAGCGATCCCTCGAACATCTACGCCATCGACGATCTCAAGTTCCGCACCGGCCTCAACATCGAGGTGGTGGTCGCGAGCGAGGTCGCGATCGACGAGGCGATCCAGCGCTACTACGAGCGGCAGGTGACCTACGACGACGTGCTCGGCGACATCGACGCCGACGCGGTCGAGCTGGGCGCCGACGACGACGAGATCAACGTGGTCGATCTCGAGAAGGCGTCGGGCGAGGCGCCGGTCATCAAGCTGTGCAACGTCATCCTGCTCAACGCGATCAAGAAGCGCGCGAGCGACATCCACATCGAGCCGTACGAGCGCGCCTTCCGCGTGCGCTACCGCATCGACGGCGTGCTCTACGAGGAGCAGCCGCTGCCGCTGAAATTGAAAGCGGCGGTGACCTCGCGCGTGAAGATCATGTCGTCGCTCGACATCAGCGAGCGGCGGCTGCCGCAAGACGGGCGCATCAAGCTCAAGCTCGGCAAAGAGAAGGAGATGGACTTCCGCGTCAGCGTGCTGCCGACGCTGTTCGGCGAGAAGATCGTCCTCCGCCTCCTCGACAAGACCAACCTCCAGCTCGACATGACCAAGCTGGGCTTCGAGGAGAAGCAGCTCGCCGACTTCATGAAGGCGATCCACATGCCCTACGGCATGGTGCTGGTCACCGGGCCGACCGGCTCGGGCAAGACCACCACGCTCTACTCGGCGCTCCAGGAGCTGAACAAGACCACGCGCAACATCTCCACCGCGGAAGATCCCGTCGAGTACAACCTGATGGGCATCAACCAGGTGCAGATGAACGAAGGCGTGGGGCTCAACTTCGCCACCGCGCTGCGCTCGTTCCTGCGGCAGGATCCGAACATCATCATGGTCGGCGAGATCCGCGACTTCGAGACCGCGGAGATCGCGGTCAAGGCGGCGCTCACCGGCCACCTCGTGCTCTCGACGCTGCACACCAACGACGCGCCGTCGACGGTGTCGCGCCTCTTGAACATGGGCGTCGAGCCGTTCCTGGTCACCGCGTCGGTGAACTTGATTCTGGCGCAGCGCCTCGCGCGCAAGATCTGCAGCGAGTGCAAGCAGCCGATCGAGTCGAACGTCAAGGCGCTGACCGATCTCGGCGTCAAGCTCGACGTCGCCAAGGGGCTCAAACTGTACAAGGGCACCGGCTGCCGCACGTGCTCGAACACCGGCTACAAGGGCCGCATCGCGCTCTATGAAGTGATGCCGTTCTTCGACGCGCTCAAGGAGCTGGTGCTGCAGGGCGCGTCGACGGCGGAGGTCAAGGCCGAGGCGATCCGCCAGGGCATGCGCACGCTGCGCTCCGCCGGCATCCAGAAGCTGATCGAAGGCGTCACCACCGTCGAGGAAGTGCTGCGCGTCTCGGTGGCGGATTAATGGCGCCGTCGCTGCAGCAGCTCCTCAAGACGATGGTCGACAACGGCGCGTCCGATCTCCACATCACGCGAAATTCGCCG
>Ga0070741_10016480_pt1 | contig 12312 bp, 11 predicted proteins | sample Coa_R1_4_FD_66440 | JGI IMG/M metagenome (GOLD analysis project Ga0070741, IMG submission 66440) | Surface soil microbial communities from Centralia Pennsylvania, which are recovering from an underground coalmine fire - Coalmine... | ecosystem: Environmental > Terrestrial > Soil > Unclassified ...
GCGGGCTGGACATGATCGTGGTGCTGTCCAACATCTACACCCAGACCCTCGGCGGCTGGGCGAAATGGCTGTTCTACGTCGGCGCCATCGTCATCCTCTACGGCACGATCTTCGCGGCCACCGCCGGCCATTCGCGCATGTGTTCCGACCTGCTGCGACTGCTCGGCGTGTTCGAGCACGACGACATCCGGGCGCGGAACCGCTACCGCGACGTCTTCATAGTGGTGCTCACCGTGATTCCGCTCATCATGTACTTCCTCTTCGGCCAGGCGCCGGTATCGATGGTGACCTGGGGCGGCATCGCCCAGGCGGCGACCCTGCCGGTCATCGGTTTCGGCACCATATACCTCACCGCCCGCCACCTGCCGAAGGAGATGAAGGCGCCGGGATGGATGACCGCATTGTTGTGGGTGGGCGCGATCGTCATCACCGCGTTCGTCGTTCCCTCGCTGATCAGCGAGTTTCGCAAGCTGATATGAGGGTGTCACAATCCGCATCGCCGGTTCGCCCTCGCGGGCCGGCGGTTCGCATGGCGCCTTCCGGCGCTGCGCATTGACAAGGGAAGAAGAGACGAACATGACCATCCAGCGCATGCACGTGGGTCCGCGCCTGTGCCAGGTCGTGGTCCACGGCGACACCGTCTACACCGCGGGCGTCGTGGCCGACGATCCCAACGCGGACGTGGGCGGCCAGACCGGCCAGATCCTGGACAAGATCGACCGCTACCTGAAGGAGGCCGGCACCGACAAGACGAAGATCCTGAGCGCCACCATCTGGCTGTCCGACATCCGATACTACGACGAGATGAACGCGGTGTGGGACATGTGGGTGCCGAAGGGCAACCCGCCGGCGCGCGCCTGCGTCGAGTCCCGTCTTGCGGCGCCCAAGTACAGGGTCGAGATACGCGTGGTGGCCGCGCGCTAGCCTCGGCTCCCGAACGCGCCCCCGCCGCAGGCGGGGGCTTTTTTGCCTCGGCGCGCCGCTACAATCGGTCTGCCCGCCGCCACCGGAATTCCATCGCCATGCTTGCCCAGACCGCCGTCTTCCTGATCGCCGCCGTCGTCGCGGTGCCGCTGTTTCGCCGCTTCCGGCTGGGCGCCGTGCTCGGCTATCTTTTTGCCGGCGTGGTCATAGGCCCGCACGGCCTGGGCTTCGTCGACAACATCGGCGCGGTGCACGACCTCGCCGCGCTCGGCGTCGTCTTCCTGCTGTTCATCATCGGCCTGGAGCTGCAGCCCTCGCGGCTCTGGGTGCTGCGCAGATCGGTGTTCGGCCTGGGCAGCGCGCAACTGCTCGCCACGGGAATCGTCCTCGCCCTGCTCGGCATGGCCTTCGGCCTGACCTGGAAAGCCGCCCTGGTGGTCGGTCTGGCGCTCGCCATGTCCTCCACCGCCTTCGTGCTGCAGGTGCTCGCCGAGCGCGGCGAGCTGACTACGCGCTACGGTCGTTCCTCGTTCGCGATCCTGCTGTTCCAGGACCTCGCGGTGATCCCGCTGCTGGCGCTGATCCCGCTGCTGAGCAGCCACGTAAACGTGCCCGCCGGCGCGCAGGCCTGGCTGGCGGCGTTGAAGGCGGTGGCGGTGATCACGGTGGTGGTGATCGGCGGCCGGCACCTGCTGCGGCCGGTGCTCAAGGCGATCGCCGAGAGCCGCATCCAGGAAATCTTCACCGCCGCGGCGCTGCTCACGGTGATCGGAACCTCGCTGCTGCTGTCCGCGGTCGGGCTGTCGATGTCGCTCGGCGCCTTCCTCGCCGGCGTGCTGCTCGCGGACTCGGAATACCGTCACGAGCTGGAAGCGGATATCGAGCCGTTCAAGGGCCTGCTGCTCGGGCTGTTCTTCATCTCGGTAGGCATGTCGGTCGACCTCGGCCTGTTCGCCTCGAAGCCGTTCGCCATCCTCGGCATTACGCTCGCGCTGATGGCGGTGAAGGGCGCGGTGCTATACGCGGTAGGCCGCGGCGCGGGGCACGCGCCGGAGGCCGCGGGCGGGCTTGCGTGCGCGCTGTCGCAGGGCGGCGAGTTCGCTTTCGTCCTGTTCGGCCTGGCGGTGGGGGACAACGTGATGTCGCGCACGACCGCCGACCTGCTGGTCATCGTGGTGACGCTGTCGATGGCGCTCACGCCGCTGGCGATGCTGATGAACGACAGGCTGCTTCCGCGCTGGCTCGGGCGCGCCGCGCCGCGCGAGTTCGACGCCATAGAGCACGACGGGGCGCGCGTCATCATCGCCGGCTTCGGGCGCGTAGGCGGCATCGTCGGCCGCCTGCTGCGCGCAAAGAAGATTCCCTTTACCGCGCTCGACATCAACCCGGAGCAGGTCGAGCTGGTGCGTAAGTTCGGCGCCAAGGCCTATTACGGAGACGCTTCCCGGCTGGACATGCTGCAGGCGGCCGGCGCGGCGAAGGCGAAAGTCTTCGTGCTCGCGATCGACAACGTCGAGGCCTCGCTCAAGGCCGCGGAAACGGTGCGGCGCAATTTCCCGCAGCTCCGGATCTACGCCCGCGCGCGCAACCGCTTTCACGCCTACCGCCTGATGGACCTCGGCATCGAGTCGATCAGCCGCGAGACCTTCCTGTCCTCGCTCGAGCTGGCCGAAGGCGTGTTGCGCGGCGCCGGTATGGCCGCCTGGGAAGCGCACGATACGGTGCTCAAGTTCAAGGCCCACGACGAGCGCACGCTCGCGCGCCAGCACGCGGTCTACCACGACGAGACCCAGCTCATCCAGACCACCAGGGAGGCGGCCAAGGAAATGGAGTCGCTCCTGGAATCCGACACCTCCGCCGCCGATCCGCTCGCCCCGGGGCGGCCGGCGTTCATGCCGGAGGACGTCCGCTAGGGCGCGGCGGCCGCGACAGGGACCGCAGCATTGGATCGACTCCCCCCGCCCGCCGCTGTAGAATTCGCACCTTCCTGCAAGCAGTCCTCAGCGGGCCCTCCGGCCCCGGAGTTATACCGATGCGAGTCGAAGTCCACGTCCACGGAACCGTTCTACTCAAAGCCGGCACCACCAGCGCGCAGATCGAAGTGGCCTTGCGTCCCTGGCTGGATTACATCGACGAGGACGGCCTGGGTGAAGCGAAAAGCGCGCACCCGGACGAGCCGGGCATCGTCTTCGACCGCCGGCGCCGCGTGCTCGAGGTGTGCTGGACCGGCGACGTCGGCCGCAGCTTCCGCCAGATCCTCGCCGAATCGCTGGACAGCCTGAACCCGTACTCCGAAGAGGCCGCGGCGTTCGACGTCACCTATTACCTCGACGACGGGCGCGACGAGTTCGACGTCATGTTCGTCGGTCCCTCCGCCGAGGCGATTCACCAGGCGCAGCGACGTCGCATGATGGAGGACCTGAAGAGCCTGCTGTCGCGGCAGTTCAAGGACGACGAAGTGTCGCAGGTGCTGGCGCACGTGAACCAGCTCTTCGAGCGCAACTGGCAGACGAATCAGAGCGCCGCTCAGTCGGCCTCGTCGGAACCGGCCGCCACTGCGCCGGGACGCAAGCAGCTTCACTAGCGGCGCCGCGCAGCCTCGGCCTCGCGCGAGGCTGCACTCGAGACTTCGTCGCGGGTCCCGCGCCCGCTGCCGTCATCATGAATGCCCCGTCCGCAGGCAATTTGCGCCTGCCCGCCCTGCGTATAGACGCAGCCGGCCGCCGGCGCGTGGACATGCGCGCGGTGATCGCACTCGCCGTTCCGCTGGTCGCCAACAGCAGCGTGCAGGCGGTGCTCAACCTCACCGATACCTGGTTCGTCGGCCGGCTTTCGGCGCAAGCGCTCGCGGCGATGGGCGTGGTGTACTGGCTCACCATCGTGGTGATCCTGCTCCTGGGCGGGGCGGCGCTGGCGGTGCAGACCTTCGTTGCCCAAGCGTACGGCGCCGGCGACCGGCTGCGCGCTGCGCATGCCGCCTGGAACGGGCTGTGGGTGGCGCTTGCCACCGCGCCGCTGTTCGTGGTCACGGCGTACGCCGGTCCGTGGCTGCTGCGACCTTTCGGCCTGGCGCCGGAGATCCGCGACGCGGCGCTGCAATTCTGGGCGCCGCGCATGCTCGGCGGTCCGTTCGCGGTCGCGCTGTGGGCGCTGACCGGCTTCTTCAACGGCGTCGGCCGCACCGGCGTGACGCTCGCGGTGATGAGCTTCTCCGCCGTGCTGAATGCGGCGCTGAACCAGGCGTTCATCTTCGGCCTCGGCTGGGGCGTGGCTGGCGCGGGCTGGGCTACCACGGTGTCCACCGGCGTGGCGGTGCTGCTCACCGGGGCGTTGCTTTCGAGCCGCACGCTCGATCGCGACTTCCCGACCCGCGCGTCGATGGCATTCGACCGCCGGCTGGCGGCAAATCTGCTGCGCACCGGCATTCCGATGGGGCTCTTTCCGTCGATCGACGTCGGCGCGCTGGCGGTTTTTCAGCTCATGCTCTCCGGCGTGGGGACGGTCGACGGCGCGGCTTCCCAGATCGTCATGATGCTCACTTCGCTCGCCTATCTGCCCACCATCGGTTTCGCGCTCGCCGGCACGACGCTGGTCGGGCAGTCGATCGGCGCGGGCAACCGGGACTGGGCGGCGAGAGTGGGCAACGCGACGGTCCGGATGTGCGTCGGCTACATGGGCATGGTGAGCGTGTTCCTCGCGCTTGCCGGCCCCTGGCTGCTGCCGCTGTTCATCCATGCGCACGACGCGACCGCCGCGGAAGTCGTCGCGCTCGGGCGCACGCTGCTGTGGTTCGCCGCCGGTTATCAGATCTTCGACGGGCTGAATCTCGGCGCCGGCTTCTGCCTGCGCGGCGCGGGCGACATGCGGGTGCCGACGCTGATGATCGTCTGCCTGGCCTGGTTCGGCTTCGTGCCGCTCGCCCATATGGCGATCTTCCCGCCCGGCCAGGGCTGGCTGCCGTGGCTGCCCCGCCTCGGCTACGGCGCGGCGGGCGGCTGGGCTGCCGCCCTGCTCTATACCTGCGCGCTCGGCACCCTGGTCTGGCTGCGCTGGCGCTCGGGCGCCTGGCGGCGCATCGAGCTGCCCCGGTAACCCGCGGGGACGTTTAAGATAGACGCCGTGTCCCGCTCACGCCGCCTCGTTTCCGGGACGATACAACGCACAACAACGCCGCCTGCCGGGAGGATTTCATGAAGGCACTCGCCCGCATCGTTCTCGTGTTCGCATTGCTGCCCGCGGCGGCGATGGCCGGCCCGCCCCTGCCGCAGGCGGAGCCGGAAGACACCGGCATGTCTTCCGAGCGGCTCGCGCGCGTGGACGCGACGATCCAGCGCGCGATCGATTCCGGCGAGCTGCCCGGCGCGGTGGTGATGATCGCGCGCGACGGCAGGCTGGTTTATTCGAAGGCTTTCGGCTGGCAGGACAAGGCGAAGAGCCTGCCGATGCGCGAGGACTCGATCTTCCGCATCTACTCGATGACCAAGCCGATCGTGACGGTGGCGGCGATGACGCTGGTCGAGGAAGGCCGCCTCAGCCTCGACGAGCCGGTGTCGAAGTACATTCCGGAACTGAAGAACATGAAGGTCGGCATCGACGGGTCCGATCCCGCCACCGGCAAGCCGAGCTTCACGCTGGTGGATGCCAGGCGCCAGATCACCATCCAGGACCTGATGCGCCACACGTCCGGATTCACGTACGGCGGAGAGGGTCCGCCCAAGACCACGGTGCAGAAGCTGTATCAGGAGGCCAATCTGCGTTCTCAGCACTGGGTGCTGGCCGATTTCGTCAAGGCGCTCGCCAAGCTGCCGCTGCAGTACGAGCCGGGGACGACCTGGGAGTATGGCCACTCCGTCGACGTGCTGGGGCGCGTGGTCGAGATCGTCGCCGGCCAGCCGCTCGACGCCTTCGTCGCACAGCGCGTCACCCGGCCGCTCGGCATGGCGGACACTGCTTTCGACGTGCCGAAGAGGAAGCAGGAGCGCATCGCGGAGCCGATTCCCGACAAGTACACCGGCAAGGCGCCGGAACTGATCGACGTGCGCAAGCCGGCCACCTTCTTCGCCGGCGGCCACGGCATGGTGTCCACCGCCGGCGACTATCTTCGTCTCGCGCAGATGCTGCTCGACGGCGGCAAGCTCGACGGGGTGCAGATCCTCGGCTCCCGCACGGTGGACTTCATGGCCTCGAACCACTTGAACGAGCGGATTTCCAAGGGCGGACATTACATTCCGGGCCCCGGCTACGGCTTCGGCCTGGGCTTCGCCACGCGGCTGGAGAACGGGCAGTCGGAGTGGCCGGGATCGGCCGGCGAGTTCTACTGGGCAGGCTACGCCGGCACCTACTTCTGGATCGATCCGGACCAGGGCCTGGCGGTGTCGTACATGTCGCAGGAACCGGTGCGCCGGCAGCACTACCGGGTGCTGCTGCGCGACCTCGTCTATCAGGCGATCCTTGATTAACGACGGACTTACTTCCCTCCGCTATCTTCCCGCGCCTTGCGCAGGCAGCCGGCGGCTGTTCGCGGCTGCCGCGCTCGCGTTCGCCGCGCTGCTGCCCGGGGTTGCTGCCGCACAGCAAGCGGAGCGCAACAAGGAAGCGATCCTGCTCGTCGCCAGCCCGGACATGCTGGATCCGCGCTTCGCGCAGACGGTGGTGCTGGTCACCTTTCCGCCCGACACCGGGCCGATGGGCGTGGTGCTCAATCGCCCAAGCAAGGTGGAACTGCGCGAGCTGTGGCCGGAGCGCGCGGACCGCCAGGAGCGCACCGATCCGATCTGCTACGGCGGGCCGGTCGAGCCGAACGGACTGCTGTTCGTGTTCCGCATGTCCCCGCCGCCGACGCGGGCGGCATGGGTCACCGAAGACATCTATTTCAGCGGCGACGGGAAGGTGCTCGACAAACTGCTCGAGCAGCGCCGCCCGGTGCGCGGGCAGCGCTTCTTCGCGGGCTTCGCCGGCTGGGCGCCGGGCCAGTTGGAACAGGAAATCGACGACGGCGGCTGGTACGTGCTGCCGGTGGACCCGGAAGTGATCTTCAACATGCCGGCCGAGGACATGTGGGACAGGCTGCTCGAGCGCGCCACCCTCCCCCGCGCCAGCATAGACACAAGATCCTGAATTACAGTACACGCGGAAGAAGCAAGATCGGTATCCACCACCAAGACACCAAGGCACCAAGAAGTGCAAATAATAAGTTCGCGAATGCGTGTGGAAAAAAATGCGCGCATCAAATCGACAATGTCAAAGACCTGGGGTGTCTGTCTCTCTGGTTTTCTTGGTGCCTTGGTGTCTTGGTGGTGAAATCCGAAGTTGTCGTTCTTTGTACCTCAGTGGTGAACTCTGACCCTCACTGGAGACCACGTTGGAAGACAAGCTGTTTTCTGTCGAAGGACAGGTAGTGCTCGCCTCCGGGGCGAGCCGGGGCATCGGCCGCGCGCTCGCCGAGGGTTTCGCCGCGCGCGGGGCGCAGGTAGTGATCGCGGGGCGGGAAATCGACACGCTGACGCGGACGGCGACGGAAATCAGCGTCGGCGCGAAATCCGTCAAGCCGATCGCCTGCGACGTCGCGAAACCGGAGGACGTGCGCCGCCTGGTCGATCGGACGATCGAGGACTTCGGCCGCATCGACACGCTGCTCAACGTGGCCGGCGTGAACAAGCGCATGAAGGTCGAGGACTACACGGTCGAGGAATACGGCTGGATCATGGACATCAATCTGCGCGGCGCCTTCCTGCTCGCGCAGGCGGTCGGGAGACACATGATCCGGCGCAGGGCCGGCTGCATCGTCAACATCGACTCGCTCAACACCTATGCGCCGCTGCCCGGGGTCACGCCGTACGCGATGAGCAAGGCCGGGGTGTTGATGATGACGCGGGCGATGGCGCAGGAATGGGGGCGGCACGGCGTGCGCGTCAATTCGATCGCGCCGGGTTTCTTTCCCACCGCGCTGTCGCAGAAGCTGTGGGCCCAGCCGCATATGCAGCAGTGGGCACGGCAGAACACCCCGCTCGGCAAGCTGGGTGAATTGAAGGACCTGGTCGGAACGGCAATCTTTCTCGCCTCGCCCGCCGCCGCCTTCGTCACCGGACAGACCATCCGCGTCGACGGCGGCGTCACCGCCGGAATGAGTTGGCCGATCGAACTCTGACCCGCCGGCGCGCAGCCGCGGCGTACGCAATGAACCCGGTGCTGCGCGCGATCCTGCCCGTCTGACAAGGACGAACCATGAACAACAGACTCTCGGTTCTCGCCTGGCGCCTGGGACTGGCCGCGCTGCTGAGCGGCTGCGCGCAGCTCGCGCCGGCCACCGCGGCGTCGGACGGCTGCCGCCAGTCCACCGCCGAGCTGTACGAGACGGCCTCGCCGGCGGTGGTGATGATCTCCGCCAAATCGATCAATCCGTTCAGCCTGCGCGACCGCGTGGAGCGTGCGATCGGTTCGGGATTCGTCATCGACGCTTCCTCCGGACTGATCGTCACCAACGCGCACGTCGCGTTCAACCGCCAGACCATCGCGGTGGTGCTCGACGACTCCCGGGTCGTGCCGGCGCGGCTGGTCGGCGCCGATCCCATCTTCGACATCGCGGTGATCCAGATACCGGTGTCGAAATCCGGAAAGCTGAGCGCACTCAAGCTCGGCGACTCGGACGAGCTTCGCATCGGCGAGGACGTGATCGCGATCGGCAACCCGATGGGCCTGGAACAGACGGTGACCAGCGGCATCGTCAGCGGACTGAACCGCGTGCTGCCGGAGACGCCGCTGTCGGTGACCGAGCCGATGATCCAGACCGACACGCCGATCAATCCCGGCAACTCCGGCGGCCCGCTGCTCAACCGCTGCGGCGACGTGGTGGGCATGAACACCGCGATCCTGCCGGAGGCGCAGAACATCGGCTTCGCCATCCCCAGCAATCTCATCAAGTCGGTGCTGCCCCCGCTGGTCAAGCACGGACGCCTGATCCGCCCCTGGGTCGGCTTCCACGGCACGCTGATCGGCACCGACCTCGTCAAGCTGCTCAAGCTGCCGCTCACCGAGGGCCTGCTGGTCGAGGTCGTCGAGCCGGGCGGCCCCGCAGCGGCGGCCGGACTGCACGGCGGCGAGGTCGAGTTCGCGATCGGCGGCACCGAACTGCTGCTCGGCGGCGACATCGTCACCCAGATCAACGGCACGGCAACCTCCGACGAAGACGCGCTCGAGACGGTGATGCGCTCGCTCAGGGTCGGCGACCGCCTCAAGCTCAAGGTGTTCCGCGAAGGCAAATTGCTCGATTTCGAATATCCGCTGCCGGAGCGGCCGTTCCTGCCCGGCGACCTGCACGGCGAGGGCCCCGGTCCGGATTCCGTCCTGCCGCAGTCGCGGCATCATTGACGCAGCGGCGGCGCGCCCGCGACGCGCTTCACAGCGGCAGCAGCAGAATGGCGAGTCCGGTCAGTACGGCGAACGCCGGGCGCACGGCGGGACGCTGACGGGCGAGATGGCGGATCAATCCGGCGAGACGTTGCGGGCGCCGGATCATGCCTCGTTTACGCGGGCGCCGCGAAGCGCCGGGAGGACGGATCGCCCGGACGACGACAGCGGTCGCCTGGGGCGGGCGGAGACGCGTTGAACGGCAAGCGCATGCCGGCGCATCATAGTGGAGTCGCGCCGGTTCGTGAAGCATCGCAGTGGTATGTTCGCCGTCATGAAGACCGCCTTGCCGGCACTCGTGCTTGCATTTGCCGCCTGGCACGCATGCGCGCGCGACGGACAGAGCGTCGCCGCTGCCCCGGCGGAAGAGATCACGGTCGCCTCCGCCGGGGCCGACGCCTACTCGCAGCCGGCACCGGTCCTCAGCGCCGCCGAACGACAGGCTTTCGAGAGCGGACGATCCGAGTTCTACGCGCGCTGGGTGCCGTTCCCGCTGATCGGCGGGCATTGGGGGCGCGGGCCGATGTCCAACGCCGAATCCTGCATCCAGTGCCACGCGGCCAACGGCCGCGGGCGCGCGCCGGACGGAGCCGGCGAGGCGCCGTTGTCGCTGGTGCTGCGCCTGTCGGTACCGGGAACCGACCCGGTGGGCGGCCCGCGACCGCATCCCGCCTACGGCGAACAGCTCAATACCCGGGGCATGCTGGGCGAGCTCGTCGAAGAAGGCGACTTCCGGGTCGAATACGCCGCTTCCCGCGTACGCCTTGCCGGCGGCGAAGAGGCGGAGTTGCGCGCGCCCAGGATCCGCATCACCGCGCTCTGGTACGGTCCGCTCGGCGAAGACGCGATCGTCTCGCCACGCATCGCCCAGCCGGTCTATGGCGCAGGGCTGCTGGAAGCGGTGCCGGAGCAGCGCCTGCTCGAGATCGCCGCCGCCCAGCGCGCACTGGGTTTCGACGGCCGCCCGAACCGCGTCTGGGATTACGCGCGCCACGGCGTCGCGCTCGGACGCTTCGGTCACAAGGCCATGCAACCCAGCCTGCTGCAGCAGGCCGCTCATGCCTTCCTCCTCGACATCGGCGTGACCTCCCGGCTGTTTGCGCAGCAGGACTGCTGGCCGGCGCAGCGGCGCTGCACGCATATTCCGTCCGTGACGGGGGTCGAGGCGCAGGACCGGCAACTGGATGCGATCGTGGCCTACCTGCGCGGGCTGGCAGTGCCGGCACGGCGCAACGTCGACGACCCGGATGTACGGCGCGGCGAAGCGCTGTTCCACCAGGCGCGATGCGATGTCTGCCATGTGCCCGCGCTGGAAACCGGATCGGATGCGCCGAGCGCCTCGCTGCGCAGCCGGGTCATCCACCCCTACACCGACCTGCTGCTGCACGACATGGGCGAGGCGCTCGCCGACGGCAGGCAGGAATTCCTCGCCGGACCGCGCGACTGGCGCACGCCGCCGCTGTGGGGGCTCGCGCTCTCCGCCGCCGTCAACGGCAACGCCAACCTGCTGCACGACGGCCGCGCGCGCACGCCGCTGGAAGCGATCCTCTGGCACGGCGGCGAGGCGCAGGCGGCGCGCGATGCCGTTGTCGCCATGAGCAGACGGGAGCGCCGGGCGCTGCTCGCCTTCCTCGACTCGCTCTGAGCGAAGCTTGCCAAGCCGGGGCTGCGCGGGTAACGTCGATCGCACGTCGGCGTCGCGGTTCGACGCGGAGCCATCGCGTGGCAGGTCGTGCATTCCCGGAGCGTCACATGAGATCGATCCCGTTGTTGCTGCTCGCGCTCGTGCCAAGCGCCGCCGCCCGTGCCGAGGTGTCGTGCCCGAATCCCCTCAGCGTCGAGCAGCATGCGACGGTGCCGTCCAACGAATGGCAGGTGAGTTACGCCGATCGCGCGTCGCGGCTGATCGGCATCACGGTGTACGACGGGCTGCCGGCGAGCGGGCGCGAGGTGCGTCCGGCGAGCAGAAGCGCGCGCGGCGGCGCGCTGACTGTGAAATGGATGCTGCACCAGAGCACCCGCGGCTACTCGCTGCTGTGCAGCTACGAGTACACCACCGCGCGCCTGTACATCGAGCTGCCCCCCGGCGTGCATTACTGCGAAGTGGCGTACGATCTGCGCGTGCCCGCCGCCGGCGGCAACGCCGTGAAGCGCATGTACTGCCAGTAACGCCGGGACCGGGCACAATGGATAGCATGAACCCCGCGCTGAAAATCGATATCGTCTCGGACGTCGTCTGCCCGTGGTGCTTCGTCGGCAAGCGCCATCTCGAACGGGCGCTCGGAAGGTATCGCGACCGGCATCCCGACGCGCCCGCGCCGCACGTGCGCTGGCACCCCTTCCAGCTCAACCCGGCGCTGCCGGCGGGCGGCATGCCGCGCGGCGAATACCTGGCCCGGAAGTTCGGCGGGCCGGAGCGCGCCAGAGAGATCTATGCGCGCGTCGAGGCGGCGGGCCGCAATGCGGGCATCCGATTCGCGTTCGACCGCATCGCCATGCAGCCGAATACCACCGACGCGCACCGGCTGATCCATCGCGCAGAGGATTTCGGCGTGCAGGATGCGATGGTCGAATCGCTGTTTGCGGGCTACTTCCTGGAGGGTCTCGATCTGACTCGCCCGGATACGCTGGCCGGCCTTGCGGCCCGGGCGGGCCTGCCCCGCGACGAGGTCGCGGAGTATCTCGCCACCGATCTGGATCGCGACCTGATCGCTTCCCGCGACGAGCACGCGCGCAACATCGGTATCGAGGGCGTGCCGTTTTTCATATTCAATCAACGGCTCAGTGTGGCCGGCGCACAGCCGCCCGACGTGCTCCTGGAGACGATGGAGCAGGCCGAGGCGCAGTCGGCGCAGCCCGCGTAACAAGGCACAACCGGGGGTTGAAACGCGCGATTGCCGGGCGTAGCATCGGCTCGCAGAACAAGAAAAGCACCACTGGAAACACGACCACCGTGACAACGGAAAGGAGGTTCGCCATGTG
>Ga0070741_10016481_pt1 | contig 12311 bp, 10 predicted proteins | sample Coa_R1_4_FD_66440 | JGI IMG/M metagenome (GOLD analysis project Ga0070741, IMG submission 66440) | Surface soil microbial communities from Centralia Pennsylvania, which are recovering from an underground coalmine fire - Coalmine... | ecosystem: Environmental > Terrestrial > Soil > Unclassified ...
ACCGAGCTGAACGATCCCGATGACCAGTACCGGCGCTTTCTCGACCAGGTGCGGCAGGCCCAGGCCGGCGATGAAGAGGCGCATGTGATGGACCTGGATTTCATCGAAGCGATGCAGTACGGCATGCCCCCGGCCGGCGGGCTGGGGATTGGCATCGATCGCCTGGCCATGCTGCTGCTTGGCGCCCCCAACCTGCGCGAGGTGATCTACTTCCCCATGCTCCGCCCGGAGCCTCGCGCCTGAGGCGCGATCATCGCCCAGGCGTAACCTGGTAGGATTTGATGGGTGCGGTGCGCGCCGGCGCACGGCGCTCTGGAGGGATGGCCGAGTGGTTGAAGGCATCCGTCTTGAAAACGGAAGACCGAAAGGTCCGGGGGTTCGAATCCCTCTCCCTCCGCCCCTGGCGCTCGCTCCTGGCCATTGGCCATCACCCTGGTGATGGCCGATAAAACCGGTCGATACGCTATACTGGAGGTCCTGGCCTCGAGCAGGCTGGCTTCTGTTGGGAGGGGTCGCATAGCTGGCCTAGTGCGGCGGTTTGCTAAACCGCTGTAGGAGATTTCCTCCTACCGTGGGTTCGAATCCCACCCCCTCCGCCCAAGCTCCCGATGGCGGCGGTTCTGCTTAAGTGGTGCCTCCGGAAACGCTGTGCCACGTGCTGCCAGCGCGATTCAGGAGCCAAGAATCTGGCGGATGCACCGCGAAGCGCTACCGGCAGGGCGTTTCTCCTTATTCCTGCAAGGGATTGGCTTCTACGAGTCTGGGCTTTGGGGCTTCGGTAGAGAGATCCAAGGTACGCCCTCAGGGCGTGCGCTGGAATCCATAGCCGGTCTCGGTGGGGCCTGCTCCTGGACACTGCTATCATAGGCCGATCCCAGCGGCAAGAGAGGCGGCCTTCTGATGGCTGGCACGCACGTCGCACTGCTGCGCGGCCTCAATCTAGGCGGGAGCAACCGGCTGCCGATGAAGGAGCTCGCCGCACTCTTCGTCGATGCCGGATGCCGCGAGGTGGTGACCTACATCCAGAGCGGCAACGTGGTCTTCCAGGCAGGCGATGCAGTAGCTGCGCGCATCCCGGCCCAGATCAGGGAGGCGATCGCGGCGCGCTATGGGTTTCAAGTTCCCATCGTGACGCGGGCGGCGGCCGAGATGGCGCAGGTGGTGCAGAGCAATCCGTTCCTGCAGGAGGGCGCCGATCCGGCGGCGCTGCACGTAGTGTTCCTGGCCGAGGCGCCTGATGCCGCCCGGGTCGAGTCGCTCGACCCGCACCACTCACCGACCGACCGCTTCATCCTTCGCGGCCGCGAGCTCTATCTCCATTGCCCGAATGGGCTGGCGCGCACCAAGCTCACAAACGACTACTTCGACCGAAGGCTCGGCACGATCAGCACCATGCGCAACTGGCGCACGGTGCTCAAGCTGCACGAGCTAGCCGGTGGCTGAGGCGATAGCCACAGCTACTGCCACTGGAGGCACTTCAGAGCAAGCGCCACGCACCTTGATCGGCCGTAGCCCGGTAGATGGCGTGGTGGAGGAGCCGCCTAAGGTTCCAGGGCGCCGGAAAGGTCTTGGGCGCGTTTGCGAATGGTGCGCTTGAGCGCTTCTACTGCCGTCTGCCGCGGGAGGTTCAGCCACGCCTGCAGGTCCACTGGGCTTTGTGGATCGACTGAAGGGGGAGGCTGGCTACCAAGCCAGTATCGGTACGCCGGAATGATGATGCTGAGTGGTGCGTGCGTCTCGATGTCCAGCCGCACGTACACATCCTCTCCGATCAAGATCGCCTCGCCGCCACGGCCCTTCCAGCCAGGTAGTAAGACTTCCATCTCATCGATCTCGGGGTCGTAGCGCCATTCGGCCTGGTCGAGCGCGGCGAGGAGCCGCTCAATCACCTGGGGCGCAGTCAAAACTGTCGACATGCTCGCCTGAGGCCGTCCCATCGATGCCATCTTTAGCACCTTCGTTGCTAGCGGCTCCATCGCAATTGTAGACGTGGGTGGAGGACTCGGGGAAGGAAGGCACTCTGGAAGTACCCTGCCACCGCCCCTGTTGACGGAGTTCGAAGCACTTTCACGATCACGTCGACAAAGCTGCGTGCATATATTCCGTGCGTGCGGTTAACGCCGACATAGTGAAGCACCACTCCACTGGCCTCACCTTCTGGCTGGAGCATCGCCGTTGAGCGCGGGTCGAAGTACACGCGGTCTGGTCCACGCACAGTCGCGCGAATCTCTGCTTCATAGGCGGCAATCTCGGGATGCTGCTGAGCCTTGGCTCTCCAGACTCCCTCAGCGCAATGAATGGCCAGGCCCCAAGGGTCCGCCTCGATCCACCGCCAGTCTGGTTCAGCCTCGGTATCCACCCCACGTTACCGTTACTAAATCAGAGCCCCGCTGGAACCCGTATCAGGGCCCCAATTGGGGCGATGGAGTTCCCGGCTTGGCTTCGGTGTGGAGCATCACCAAGGCACACAGCCCACCAGCCAATCAAGCCACCTGTACGACGAGCCCCATAGATAGGTGCTTGCGGGAAATTACTGATCCCTGCGTTGATCGCTAAACTGGCTCCAGGGCGCAGGGCTCGTTCATGCTTGAGCTGTCTGGGCAGCGATCAGTAGACACCTTCGCCCTCTGGAACGTTGCGCACGGAGGTGCACCAAGCCTATAACGTACCGTGGGAAGCATTCGGCGCCGGTAGTAGCAGCATTGCCTCGAGCCGATGGATGGAGGACGAATGATCCAGAGCGACACGGGAGCGAGGAGCGGCCGCTTGGCAGCATTGTCTCGAGCTGGTGGTGGAGGATGAAGGAGATGCCGAGCGACGAGCGACCAAACTTCCTGATCTTTCTGCCCGACCAGCACCGTTACGACTGGCTCAGTGTCCACCAGTCTGCTCGTGCCGAGCAGCACCGGCCAGCAGCGAAGGGCCAGCAGCGCGAGCTGGGCGGTGCCGACGGAGGCACCAATGTCGGCCTTCCCGTGCGCACGCCGGTTATCGACCGGCTGGCGGCCCGCGGCGTCCGGTTTACTCGAGCGATCACGCCGTCGCCGCTCTGCGCGCCAGCACGCGCCTGCCTTGCCTCAGGCAAGGAGTACGACTACTGCCGCGTGGCCAGCAACAAGGTTGACTACCCGCTCGACCAGCCCACCTATTATCAGGCGCTGCGGGAGGCCGGCTACCGCGTCTGCGGCGTCGGCAAGTTCGACCTGCATAAAGCAACCCTCGACTGGGGGCTGGCCGGCGACCGGCTGCTCCGCGAGTGGGGGTTCACCGAGGGCATCGACAACGAAGGGAAGCTCGACGCCATCGCCAGTGCCACCGCCGGCGGCACCCTGGAGCCCAAAGGGCCCTATATGGCCTACCTGCACCGGCGCGGGCTGGCCGAGGCGCACGTGGCCGACTTCCGTGCCCGCCGCAACCGCGGCACCGATCCGATGCCGTTGCCCGACGATGCCTATTGCGATAACTGGCTCGCCGCCAACGGCCTACGCTTCCTGGAGCGCTTTCCTCGCGGCCGGCCCTGGCATCTGGTGGTGAACTTCACCGGCCCGCACAGTCCCTTCGACGTGACTGCGGCGATGCGTGCCCGCTGGCAGGACGTGCCGTTCCCGCCGCCCATTGCCGCTCCAGAGGATGGCTCGCTCACTCTGGCCGAGCACGTGGCCATTCGCCAGAACTACGCCGCGATGATCGAGAATATCGACCGGCTCTGCGGCCGCTTCCTGGAGGTCGTGGAGGCGCGTGGCGAGCTGGACCGCACGGTGGTCATCTACAGCAGTGACCATGGCGAGATGCTCGGCGACCACGGCCGCTGGGGCAAGAGCATCTACTATCAGCCATCGGTGGGCGTCCCGCTGATCGTTGCCGGGCCGGATATCCAGTCGGGCGTGGTCAGCGACGCGCTCGTCTCGCTGCACGATCTCACGGCCACGCTCCTTGAGCTGGCCGGCGTGCCGCCGCTGCCCGAGATGGATAGTCGCTCGCTGCTCCCAGTGCTGCGTGGCGAGCGGCGCTCCCACCGCGAGGTGGTGCGCTCCGGCCTTGGTGGCTGGCGCATGGCCTTCGATGGCCGGTACAAGCTCGTACGCGATGAGCAGGAGGGCACACTCCTGTTCGATCTCGAGAACGATCCGACGGAGCTCCGTAACCTGGCTGCGGATCGGCCAGAGGTCGTGGCCCGCCTCAGGCCATCCCTGACTCCGGACGGCGCCGCCGGGTAATCGGGGCCTAGCCACGATGCCGAACGGCTTCCGCGGAGTAGCTGGAGCGCCGGGCTAGCCGCCCGGGGGCGCGGAGCCTTATGCTGGAGCACGATATCAAGGTGGGCCATCGCTCTAGCTGGCTTTGCCGCGCAACCCGCTGCTAGGACATCCGTTCTAATCACTAGCGTCGGCACCCCAGGAAGTTCGGCGCACCATTGGAAAGGAGCTGGCAGATGGCAGCACAATCCGAGCAGCGTCCGGCCGCGGCACCGTTCACCCACTCGATCGTCCACTATGAAATTCCGGCGGCAGACGCCGAGAAGCTAATCGCCTTCTATAGCGGCGTCTTTGGCTGGAAGTTTCAGGCGCCACCAGATATGGAGACGTACCGGATTGCCGACACCGGCAGGGAGGGCCCGGACGTGGCGATCTACCCAAGAGAGGGTGAAGGGCGGCCGACCAACTACGTGAGCGTCGAATCGGTGCAGGAGTACGTCGAGAGCATCAAGGCGCACGGCGGGACGGTCATTCACCAGTTCAGCGTCCCCGGCATGGGCCACGGTGCCATCGCGCTCGATCCTGAGCAGAACACCATTGGCATCTGGCAGCCCGATCGCAACGCCCAGCCGGCGTAATTCGGGCATGGCGCCGAAAGGACAGGGGACAAGGAATGGCCCTTGCTCCCCTGTCCTTCTTCTTTTTGGCCTTAGCGCGCCGACGCCAGGTCCTCGACGGCGCGCAGCAGCCCCATCAGGTAACCGGTCTGATAGGCCCGGCTGCGCGGTGCCCAGCCCTCGTCACCGGCCATGAGCGGCGCATGGTCGTCGATGATGCAGCCGGTGAAGCCGGATTCCTTGAGCGCGCGCATCACGGCCGTCACGTCCAGCACGCCCTCGCCGGGAAAGCATTCCTGGAAGTGCCCGGCTGTGCCCTGCACATCGCGGAAGTGCACGTAGAAGATCTTGCCCCGCGGGCCAAAGTAGCGGATCCCCCGCAGCACGTTCTCCGTACCGCCCATCTCGGCCCAGCAGCCGATGCAGAAGAGCAGCCCCCAGCTGGGGCTATCGATGATCTCCGAGGCGCGCACGAAGGCGTCGAAGCTGCTCATGATGCGCGCGACGCCGCCGATGTCGAACCCGGGAGGATCGTCCGGGTGCAAGGCGAGCTTGACCCCAGCCTCCTCGGCCACCGGCACCACCTGGCGCACGAAGTATTCATACGTGCGCCATAGCTCATCGGCTGAGTAGGCGCGGCCAAAGCTGAGCGGCTGATCCTTCGCCTGCTCGGCGTCGAACGCTGTGACGAGGGCGCCGCCGCGGCCGGGCACGCGGCCGGTGCGGTAGAGCCGGTTGGGGCGCCAGTTGTAGGCCAGAATGGGGATCCCGGCGCGTCCCATCGCACGCAGCGTGTTCTGGAGGTAGCCGATCTGCTCGTCGCGCCCGGGCAGGCCAAGGCGGATCTGGTCCAGCTTATCGAGCGGAATGTGCTGGATTGCCTCGAGGCGCAGGCCAAACGATTCGACCCGCTCGCGCAGACGCGCTAGGTCATCGTAGGCCCAGCCCTGGTCATAGGGAATGGCCGGCGAGGCAATGACCACACCCGAGCAGCCCATCTGGGCTGCCAGGGTAAGCTGCTCGTCGGTGGCGTTGCCTGGCACGCCCACGGCAATGCGCATCTTCTCTGGTTGCATGTTTCGCTCACGCGGACATAAGTGTACATGTGGTGGCGTTCTCTCTGTCCTGACGCTGCCAGTGTCCAGCCCTGGCCATCGCGCTCGCTTCGGCAACTTTGCTACGCTGACGGCATGTCAAGCACCGCCGGCTGCGCACTGGCACCTGGCAGCTGCGGGCGCAGGCCGAGCACCGGCATCTAAACCAGAGCCAAGGAGAAGCCCGCATCGGGGCCAGGATTGGAGTTATGAGGTTCCCAGCTTGGCTGCGGTATAGGAAGGGGAGGAGAGACGATGGCTGAACGGATCAGATTCGCGGCCGTTGGCTGCGGCGGCATGGGGCGGCGGCATCTGCGCGGCATGGCCACGCTGGCCCGCAGCTCGATGTGCAACCTCGAGCTCGCCGCCGTCTGCGACACCAACCTGGAAAATGCCAATTTCCTTGCCGATGAGGCCCAGGAGCTGCTCGGTGTGCGCCCGCGGGTCTTTTCGAGCATCGAGCAGATGGTGCGTGAGCTGCCCGATCTGCAGGCGGCCGATGTCACCACCGATACCGGCTCGCACCACGCGGTGGCGAAGGCGTGCCTGGAGGCGGGGCTGCACGTGCTCTGCGAGAAGCCGCTGGCCATCACCACGCGCGGTTGCACACTGGTAATCCAGGCGGCACAACGCGCAGGGCGCGTGCTCTCGGTGGCCGAGAACTACCGGCGCGACCCGATCAACCGGCTCATTCGTGCCCTGGTCGACGACGGCGCCATCGGCACCCCTCGCCTGATGCTGGAGACGACGATCGGCGGCGGCAACCGCGTGGTCATCACGCCCTGGCGGCACATGAAGCACACCGGCGCGATCACGCTGGACGAAGGTGTGCACCACGCCGATATCCTGCGCTATTACCTTGGCGAGGTGCGCTCGGTGTATGGCGAGGTGCGGCTGCACGAGCGCGTGCGCTTCAATACCAGATCCGCCGGCCCCGGCGGGTTCTATGCCCGCTGGTCGGCCGCCTTCCCCGAGACGATCGAGCCGACCGGCGAGGATGCGCTCTATGCGCATCTCACCTACGAGAGTGGGGCGATTGCGCATTGGATCAACGACCACGCCGGGCATGGTCGCGGGCTGAGCCAGCGCCTGGTCTATGGGTCCAAGGGCTCGCTTACCTGCCCGGGCGACCGTAACGGGCGGCCGGTGCAGCTGCACCTCGATGGCGGTACGACGATCAGCGGGGAGGAGATCCTGGAGCTGGCGCCCAGCTATCGGCTCGAGCCGCTGGCGGCCGAGCTCTTTGGCGGCGAGCGGGTGTGGACCTATAGCTTCGAGTTCAACGATACCGATTCCCGCATCCTTGCGCTCGAGTACTACGAGTTTGGCGAGTGCATCCGCACCGGCCGGCGGCCGGAGGTGGATGGCGAGGAAGGTCGCGCCGATGTGGCGCTCACCTTCGCGCCGTTCGAGGCGCAGCGCCTGGGCCGGCCGGTGACGCTCCAGGAGGTCATCTCGGGCGCAGCCGGCGCCTACCAGCGCGAGATCGACGAGCAGCTGGGCCTGGCCGTGGCAGCCGGCTGACTTCCAGCGGCCTGGCCAGGGGGAGCGCAGCAGACCCATGGCCTGCTCGGTGAGGGGGCTGTGGCCGCCGGCTGGCTCCTTGCTGCATCGAGCGGACGGTGGCGAGGAGCTCCACCGGCTCCGGCGGCGGGGTGAACCGTGCCTTGCGTGCAGGCCAAAAGAGATACGGCGGGCGGGCTCGTGGCGTAAGCTGTGTGAGCAGCACAAGCCTGCGTCTGCGCGTGGCGGGCGCAGGTGGCTGCCTGCGAGGCAGGCGGCGAGGAGACGCCATGAGCACGCTTGGATACGTACGCGATGTATTGCCCTCGGAGATTACGCCGGAGCCTCTCTATCGCAACCGGCGGGCGTTCATGCGCGGGCTGGGGGCAGCCGGTCTGGCTGCCGGCTCGAGCCTCGCGCTCGCCGCCTGCGGCGGCGCTTCTGCGCCCGGGGCCGGCGTGGCTCCCGCCTCGGCGAGTCCCGGGGCAGCCGGCACCGCCGGTCCTGGGCCAGTGAGCCACGATACGGATGAGCTCGGCGATAAGCTCACCAGCTACGACCAGATTACCCACTACAACAATTACTACGAGTTCTCGGTCGATAAGGATGGTCCGGCGCGGCTGGCGTCGCGGCTGACGACGTCGCCCTGGTCGGTGGCCGTGGGCGGGCTGGTCGGCAACCCGCGCACCTATAGCATCGATGAGCTGATCGAGAAGTTCGTTCCGGAAGAGCGGATCTACCGGCTGCGCTGCGTCGAAGCGTGGTCGATGGTCATTCCATGGCAGGGCTTCCCACTACACCGGCTGCTCGAGGAGGTTCAGCCGACCGATAAGGCCAAGTACGTCCGGTTCGAATCGGTGCTGCGCCCACAGGAGATGCCGGGGCAGCGCGATCCCTTTTTCCGCTGGCCCTACGTCGAAGGCTTGCGCCTCGACGAGGCGATGCATGATCTGACTATTCTGGCCACTGGACTCTACGGCAAGCCACTGCCGCCGCAGGATGGCGCGCCCATTCGCCTGGTGGTGCCGTGGAAGTATGGTTTCAAGAGCATCAAGGCCATCGTCAAGATCGACCTCGTGGAGACGCAGCCCACCTCGCTCTGGATGGCGGCCGCGCCCGACGAATACGGCTTCTATGCCAATGTCAATCCGGATGTGCCGCACCCTCGCTGGTCGCAGGCCACCGAGCGGCGCATTGGCGAGCTGGCGCGCCGCAAGACACTGCCGTTCAACGGCTACGCCGAGCAGGTTGCTCACCTGTACGCTGGCATGGACCTGCGCAAGTTCTTCTAGCGCGGCCTCGAGGGCGAAGCACGTGGATGGCCCGGTGAAGGAACGTGCCCGCGTGGCGGAGCGAAGCGTGTGAATGTCCTGGTGAAGGAACGAGAGACGCAGGACGAGCGGGCAGCAGGTGCCGGGCGGAGCATGGAAGACGAAGCGCGCGTGGGGAGTGGGGGCAGCCTCCCGGCGCGCCTGGTGTCGTGGTGGCTAGTGCTCCTGCATCAGGCCCGCCGAGATGCTGCCCGCCGTCCCCTGCCCATGGCGGTACGCGCCGCCGCACACCTGGGCGCGCTTGCCCCACTCGCCTCGCTCCTCCGCGACGCGGCGTTCGGCGGGCTGGGGGTCAATCCGATCCAGGCGCTGGAGCAGCGCACCGGCAAGGACGCGCTGGTGCTGCTCGTGCTCTCGCTGGCCTGCACGCCGGCCAGCCGCCTCCTGGGGCTCCGATGGGCGGTGCCGCTGCGGCGCACGCTTGGGCTCTACGCCTTTTTCTATGCCTGCCTGCATCTGCTGGTCTTCTCTGGGGTCGACTTCGTCTTCCATTGGGATGCTATGGTGCAGGAGATCGCGGGCAAGCGCTATATCCTGGCTGGCCTGGCCGCCTACATGGTGCTGGTGCCGCTGGCGCTCACCTCGACCAAGGGCGCGCAGCGGCGCCTGCGCCGGCGCTGGACGCTGCTGCATCGCGCGGTGTACGCCGCGCCGGCGCTGGCGCTGATGCACTTCTTGTGGTGGGAGAAGGCCGATTGGCGCGAGCCGCTGGCCTACGGTGTGGCCGTGGCCGTGCTGCTGGCGCTGCGCCTGCCGCCGCTGCGCCGGGGGCTCGTCCGGCTGCGCTTCCGCCTGGGAGGATCTCGTGCCAGGCGGCCGCCGGCTGCGGCCGAGCCGCGCGCGCCGCTCGCTACCCTCCCGCCTGCTTCGCCGCCTGGGTGAGGATGGGATCGACCCGGCTCTTGATCGTGCGCACGATCTCGCGCGCCGGCCGCTGGCCGGACCAGAGGTCGGCCAGCTCCTCGCTGAAGACCTGGTTCACGTCCGACCAGCCGGCCACGCGCACGTCGACGTGCAGATACTCGGTGCCATCGATGAACAGCTGCACGTGGGCCGGCGGCGTCTGCAGGAAGCAGGGATTGGTCATCACCGAGCGTCGTGAGCCGATCGTCGCACCGAGCTGGCAGAGCCGGATCTGCTGCTCGCTGCTGGTCACGAACTGCAGGAAGGCCCAGGCGGCCTCCGGGGCCTTGGTCTGGGCCGAGATGGCCCAGCCGGCGCCGCCGCCGGCCGCGGCGTACCTGCCGTTTGGCCCGTGCGGGTGCATCACCACGTCCCAGACGAACTTATCGGCCACGTCGCGCCGCGTGTTGCCAAGGCCGGCCGGTGCATTCTCGTTGATGATCACCTGGCCGCCAGCAAAGCTCGCCCCCGGCGGCAGGGTGGCAGCCATGACGCGATGCTTGTGGATGAGGTCCTGCAGAAACTGCAGCGCCTCGATCGCCGGCTGCCGGTCCAGCGTGCACTCGAGCTTGGTCTCATCGATCACCTCGCCGCCGTTTGCCCACACCCATACTGCCCACATGCGAATGCCGCGGCCGGTGTTGAAGCCAATCTGGCTACCGTCGGGTTTGGTCACTCGCCGCGCGGCGTCGAGAAAGGCATCCCAGGTCCAGCCCGGGTTCTTCCAATCGGAGGCGGGCAGGGCCACGCCGTTCTTCTGGAACTCGGTCACGTTGTAGAACAGCTCGCGGTTGGGGAAGTCGCGCGGTAGTCCCCACAGCCCCCCGCGCCAGCGATATTGATCGACCCCTTTCTTGAAGAAGTCGGAGAGGTCGAAATGGTCGCGCGCGACGAGCGGCTGGATGTCGAGCACCTGCTTGCGGAGCACATAGTCGACGACGTTCTGCGGCTCCCATTCCCAGAGGTCGGCCGGCGTGCCGGCGGCGGTGAGCGCGGCGTGCTTGTCCCAGTAGTTGCCGGTGGTGGTCTGTGCCGCGTTCTCCACCTTGATCTGCGGATAGCGTGCCTGGAAGTCCTCGATCGTCTTGGTATTGCCCTCCAGCTGGCTGGCGCCGCCCTCCCAGTTGAGCCAGACCAGGCTGGCCGGCTGGTTCAGTGTGGCGGCTGGCTTAGCACTCTGGCTACCAATCCCGGAGCAGGCGGCGGCGCCGAACGCGCCCGCGCTGCCCGCGGCCACGGCTATGAGCCGGCGGCGAGTGAGCGGCTGTGCCTGGTGCTGTGCCTGCTGGGCTCCCACCATGCTGCTGTACGGTGCTGGGCTCATGCTCATCCTGCTTTCCGAAATGCTTGGGCGCGTGCTGATGCCGGCCGGGCCGGCTCGCTCACCAATCGATGGCCGAGCCATCCTCGCCGTAGGTCTTCGGATTGCGCCACTCGTGGCCGATCTTATCGGCCAGCGCGTCTTCATCGAGCTCGATCCCGAGCCCCGGGCCGGGCGGCAGCGGCACGAACCCATCGACGAGCTTGAACTGCTCTTTGAGGTAGCCGGCGCCGGCCGGGCCAGTGAGCCGGCCACCTTCCTGGCAGAGGAAGTTGGGAATGGCCGCATCGAGCTGGATGCACGCCGCGAAGGCGATGGGACCCAGCGGGCAGTGCGGTGCGATGCCGGCGTAATACGCCTCGGCCATGCCGGCAATCAAGCGCGTCTCCATGATCCCGCCAGCATGCGAGAGGTCGGGCTGGAGGATCGAGGCGGCCCGCTGCTCCAGCACCTCGCGAAAGCCCCACTTGGTGAAGAGCCGCTCGCCGGTAGCGATCGGCACCGAGGTCGAGTGCGCGATGTCGGCCAGCACGTCGACGTTCTGGCACTGCACCGGCTCTTCAATGAAGAACGGATGCAGCGGCTCGAGCGCATGCACCAGCCGCCTGGCCGTCTGGGGCGCGATCGCGCCGTGGAAGTCGATTGCGATGTCTACCTCGGGGCCAGCGGCGGCGCGCATCGCGGCGAAGATCTCCACCACGCGCTCGGTATAGCCGGCCGTCTCGATCAGGCGGCCGCGATTGGCACGCCCCACGCCCGTCTTGATGGCGTTGAAGCCGGCAGCGACGGCCTCACGCACGCTAGCGGCCGCACTCTCTGGATCGCGGCCACCGGCCGTGCCATAGACCCGAATCCGGTCGCGCGTCGGGCCGCCGAGGAGCTTATAGACCGGCAGCCCCACGCGCTTGCCGTAGCAGTCCCATAACGCCTGCTCGATGCCCGAAAGCGCGCTGGTGAGGATTGGCCCGCCGCGGTAGAAGGCGTGCTTGTAGCACGCCTGCCATAAATGCACCACGCGGGAGGGATCCTCGCCAATCAGCCATGGCTCCAGCTCCTTGACCGCCGTCTGGCAGGTGAGCGCGCGCCCTTCGAGGATCGGCTCTCCCAGCCCCACGATCCCCTCCTCGGTAGTCATCTTGAGGAAGAGCCAGCGGGGCTTGACCAGGAAGGTCTCGATCGACTTGATGGCATCGCTGCGCCGCTCGAAACGGCCGCGGGGCTCGAACGGTGGCGTGCCGGAGGGGACAGCTGAGCCGGCCATAGTGCGGCTTATTCTAAACCGGCGAAGGAGCGGCGTGCAGCCGTGCCTTCAGCCGGGCCGACGAGAAAGTCTAGAACGCGGTCGC
>Ga0070741_10016482_pt1 | contig 12310 bp, 9 predicted proteins | sample Coa_R1_4_FD_66440 | JGI IMG/M metagenome (GOLD analysis project Ga0070741, IMG submission 66440) | Surface soil microbial communities from Centralia Pennsylvania, which are recovering from an underground coalmine fire - Coalmine... | ecosystem: Environmental > Terrestrial > Soil > Unclassified ...
CCGCGCCACGCCGCCACGCGCTTCGGCGGGATCGGTCACGCCCCACTCGCGCTCCCAGGCCTTCAGGTCCAGGGCCGGCGAATGGCCGTCCTGCACCAGGAATTCGGAGATGTCGAAGCCGATGCCGCCGGCGCCGATCACCGCCACGCGCTTGCCGACCGGCTTGCCGCGCAGCAGCACGTCGACGTAGGACAGCACCTTGCCCGAAGCTTCGCCGGCTTCCTGGCCCTTGATCTTCGGGTTGCGCGGCGTCACGCCGGTGGCGATCACCACCTCGTCGTACTTCGCCGCGGCCAGCTCCTCGGCGCCGACGCGGCGGTTCAGGTGCAGCCGCACGCCGCTGGTCTCGATCTTGCGCTTGAAGTAGCGCAGGGTCTCGTGGAACTCCTCCTTGCCCGGGACGCGCTTGGCCATGTTGAACTGCCCGCCGATCTCGGCGGCGGCGTCGAACAGGTCGACGCTATGGCCGCGCTCGGCCAGCACCGTGGAGCAGGCCAGGCCGGCCGGGCCGGCGCCGATCACCGCGATGCGCTTCTTCGCCGGCGCCGCCGTGTAGTTCAGCTCGGTCTCGTGGCAGGCGCGCGGGTTGACCAGGCAGGAGGCGGTCTTGAGCTGGAAAGCGTGGTCCAGGCAGGCCTGGTTGCAGGCGATGCAGGTGTTGATCTCGTCGGCGCGGTTCTGCGCCGCCTTGACCACGAAGTCCGCGTCGGCCAGCAGGGGGCGCGCCATCGACACCATGTCGGCGCAGCCGTCGGCCAGCACCCGTTCCGCCACGTCCGGCGCGTTGATGCGGTTGGTGGTGCAGAGCGGGATGCCCACCTCGCCCTTGAGCTTCTTGGTCACCCAGGCGAAGGCGGCGCGCGGCACCGAGGTGGCGATGGTCGGGACGCGCGCCTCGTGCCAGCCGATGCCGGTGTTGATGATCGTCGCGCCGGCCTGCTCGATCGCCTTGGCCAGCTGCACCACTTCTTCCCAGCTCTGCCCGTCCGGGATCAGGTCGAGCATCGACAGGCGGTAGACGATGATGAAATCGCGGCCCAGCTTCTCGCGGATGCGCGACACGATCTCCACCGGCAGGCGCATGCGGTTCTGGTACGGCCCGCCCCACTCGTCGCCGCGCTTGTTGGTGTGCGTCACCAGGAACTGGTTGATGAAATAGCCTTCCGAGCCCATCACCTCGACGCCGTCGTAACCCCCTTCCCGCGCCAGCGCCGCGCAGCGCACGAAGGCCTGGATCTGCTTCTCCACGCCGGCGGCGGACAGCGCGCGCGGCGTGAACGGGGTGATCGGGCTCTTGATGCGCGAGGCCGAGACCGAGAACGGGTGATAGCCGTAGCGGCCCGAATGCAGGATCTGCAGCGCGATCTTGCCGCCCTCGCGGTGCACCGCCTGGGTGATCTGGCGGTGCTCCCTGGCGGCGCCGCTGCTGCTCAGCTTGGACGCCAGCGGCGAAACCCAGCCGGCGATGTTGGGCGAGAAGCCGCCGGTGACGATCAGGCCGACGCCGCCGCGCGCGCGCTCGGCGAAATACTGCGCCAGCCGCGGGAAGTGCTTGCTGCGGTCCTCCAGGCCGGTGTGCATCGAGCCCATCAGCACGCGGTTGCGCAGCGTGGTGAAGCCAAGGTCGAGCGGGGCCAGCAGGTGCGGATACGGCGTGTTGGACAACGGCAATCCCCCAAGGTTGTTTCAATTGCCCGCGCCGTCGACGGCGCGGTGCGGGTCTGGACGACCGGCATGCCGGTCGACGCGCTGCTGCAGGATATTAGCCGCTCGGGCGGCGCCCGCGTTGGCTGCGCGGCCGCCGGCGGTCTGCGCCAGGGCCATGCCCCCGCCATTCCGCGCCGGCCCAGAATGGCGCATGGAAATGCGTTTGCACAACCGCGTCGCGGTCGAAATCCGCGAAAACATCGCCTGGGTGCGCCTGGCCCGGCCGGACAAGTACAACGGCCTGGATTGGGACATGCTGCGCGGGCTGGTGCAGGCGGCGGCCCAGGTGCGCCGTGCGCGCGAGGTGCGGGCGGTGATCCTGCACGGCGAAGGCCCGGCGTTCAGCTCCGGCCTGGACTTCACCGCCTTCGGCAAGCAGCCGCTGCGCGCCATCCGCGCCTTCCTCAAGTACGGCCTGCGCGACACCAACCTGTTCCAGCAGGCCTGCTGGTGCTGGCGCGAGCTGCCGGTGCCCGTCATCGCCGCCCTGCACGGCCGCTGCTACGGCGGCGCCTTCCAGATCGCCCTGGCCGCCGACTTCCGCATCGCCGCGCCGGACACCGAGTGCTCGGTGATGGAAATCAAGTGGGGCCTGATCCCGGACATGACCGGCAGCGTGACCCTGCGCGAGCTGGTGCCGATCGACCTGGCCAAGCAGCTGACCATGACCGGCCGCCTGTTCAGCGGCAGCGAGGCAAAGCGGATGAACCTGGTGACCCAGCTGGCCGACGATCCCCTGGCCGCCGCCGAGGCGCTGGCGCGCGAGCTGATGGCCCGCTCGCCCGACGCGGTGGCCGCGGCCAAGGCCTTGTTCCACCGCACCTGGTTCGCCAGCGTGCGCCAGGCTTTCGGTGCCGAGAGCGGCATCCAGTTGCGCCTGCTGCGCGGCGCCAACCAGCGCATCGCCATGCGCGCCAACTTCGCCAGGCGCGAACCGCGGTTCCGGCCGCGCACTTTCGGGGATTGAGATGAGCAAACCCAACGCCCTGCAACGGCTGGTCGCCGCCGCCGGCAGGCTGCCCGCGCCTCTGCGCAAGCGCGCCGTCACGTTCGGCTTCACCTCGCAGGTGCGCTTCGCCGGCACCGGCGGCGTGCGCTTCGAGTCCCTGGAGGAAGGCCGCGCCGTCGCCGTGATGGCCAACCGCGCCAGGGTGCGCAACCACATCGGCGGCATCCACGCCGCCGCAATGGCCCTGCTGGCCGAAACCTGCACTGGCGCGGTGTTCGGCCTGAGCCTGCCCGGCGACAAGCTGCCGCTGCTGAAAACCATGCAGATCGACTACGTGCGCCGCGCCAAGGGAGCGCTGCGCGCCGAGGCGACGCTGGCCCTGCCGCAGCGCCGCGCCCTGGAAAAGAAGGAACGCGGCGAGCTGGTGGTACCGGTCAAGATCACCGACGCCGACGGCGAGGAGCCCATCGTCTGCCACCTGACCTGGGCCTGGGTGCCGAAAAAGCGCAGAGAGGAAGGCTGAGCGGCGGCTGCGCAGCGCGGGCGCGGAGCCCGCCGCCTCGCGGGGATGAACGCCCGCCGCTGGATACCTCAGGGGCTACCGCTCTTCGGCTGCATGCCGGCAACGGCCCCGAAAGTAAGAATGTCCCACGAACCTCAATCGCCTCGGCCGCCTAAGATGCGCGCACCCGTTCCCTGACCTTCCGCGGCGTACCGGCCGCACCCGTACCGAAAGCGCCGCTGGATATGCCCGATGCTGCCGCCCCCGCCGAAACGAGCCGCGACACCGCATCGGCGCGCCGAGGCCTCTACATCCGGGTTCCGCACAAGTTGATCATCGCGCTGGTCTTCAGCTCGATCTGGCTGGGCCTGAGCATCCTGCTGGCCCTGCCCTGGCTGCACCAGCTCGCGCATCTTTCCAACTGGCCGCTGGCGCTGCTGATGGTCGGCGGCGTGGCGCTGATCCCGGGCTGCGCCAACGCCTTCCTCATCGCCGGACTGGTGCTGGACCAGCGGCACGGCTTCCGCGGCCGCCCGGCCCCGGTTCCCCTGACCGTGCTGATCGCCGCCTACAACGAGCAGGAGTGCATCGCCGACACCATCGAATCGATCGCCCGCCAGACCTACCCGGCGCCGATCGAAATCCTGGTCATCGACGACGGCTCCACCGACCGCACCCGCGAGATCGTGCGCGGGCTGATCGGAACCGGGGTGCGGCCCGCCAACCAGACCCTGAAGCTGATCGAGATGCCGCAGAACGGCGGCAAGGCGCGTGCGCTCAACACCGGGCTGGCGCAATCGGCGCACGAGATGATCGTCACCATCGACGCCGATACCTTCCTGTACCGCGCGGCCCTGGCGCAGCTGGTGCTGAACCAGCTGTGCGGCCCGCCCAACACCGCCGCCACCGCCGGCACAGTGCTGGTGCGCAACTCCCGGCTCAACCTGATCACGCGGCTGCAGGAATGGGACTATTTCCTCGGCATCGCCGTGGTCAAGCGGGTCCAGTCCCTGCTGCAGGGCACCCTGGTGGCGCAAGGCGCCTTCTCCATCTATCGCCGCGAGGTGCTGCGCGAGATCGGCGGCTGGCGCGAAACGGTGGGCGAGGACATCGTCCTGACCTGGGCCATGCTGGAGCGCGGCTACCGCATCGGCTACGCCGAAAACGCCTTCGTCTTCACCAATGTTCCCGACAACTACGGCGCCTATTACCGGCAGCGCAAGCGCTGGTCGCGCGGCCTAATCGAGGCGTTCAAGGCCTACCCCGGCCTGCTGCTGCCGACGCGGCTGAACGCTCCGTTCATCTACCTGAACCTGCTGTTCCCCTACCTCGACCTGGCCTACCTGTTCGTGTTCGTGCCGGGCGTGGTCGCCGCGCTGCTGTTCCACAACTACCTGATCGTCGGCATGATGACCCTGGCGGTGATTCCCCTGGCGATGCTGGTCAACGTGCTGATGTTCCTCAAGCAGCGCGCCGTGTTCAAGCACTACGGGCTCAACGTGCGCCGCAACGTGTTCGGCGCCGTCGTGTTCACTTTGGCCTATCAGCTGATCCTGTCGCCGGCCAGCCTGATGGGCTATTTCTCCGAACTGCTGCGCTTCAGGAAAACCTGGTGAACCGACTGCTCAAGTACCTGCTGCCGGCGCTGGCGCTTTGCTGCGCGCCGGGCCGGGCCGCTCCTGTGGCCCACGACGAAGCAGTGGCCGAAACCTCGCTGTCCTCCGACAGCGACGGCCTGCACGAGCGCACCGCCGACGCGGGGTACATCCGCGCGCTGCCGGCGCTCGGCCCCAGGGCGACGCTGGGCCTGCGCGGCGGCTACTGGCTGCTCGACAGCCCCGGCGACCGCATCGAATTCGGCACCTTGCGCCTGGACCATCAGAGCCGCCTCGGGCCGGTGGACGTGGCGCTGCAGGGGAGCCAGCTGTTCGGCGACAGCTGGTCGCCGACCCTGGGCAGCGCCGACTTCGACATCCACGTCACGCCGCGCCTGTCGTTCGACGTCGGCGGCGACAGCAGCCTGGTCGACACGGTCATCGCCGCCCGCCGCCACACCCGCGTCAACACCGGCAACCTGTCGGCCGACTACCGCCTGGTCGATTCGGTCACGCTGGTCGGCGGCGTGCTGGAGCAGTGGTTCAGCGACGGCAATCACCGTTTCGGCCGCATGGGCAAGCTGGTCTGGTCGCCGTCCTGGCTGGAGGGCTTCAATGCCCAGCTGCGGGTGCGGCGCATCGATGCCGAGTTCACCGGCATCGGCTACTTCAGCCCATCCCGCCTGGAGGAAGCACTGGCACTGGTGCAGTACGGCCATGCCCTGCCCGGCGGCCGCTTCGTGCTGACCGGCCAGCTCGGCGGCGGCGCGCAGCGCGTCGACGGCGGCAACACCGCCGCGCTGTACCAGGCCGAGCTGCGCACGCGCGGCTGGTTCACCGACCACTGGGGCATGGAAGCCAAGGCCGGATGCGCCAACACCGGCGGCCTCCAGGTCCAGGCCGCCACCGGCGGCTACCGCTACTGCTACGGCAACTTCAACCTGATCCGTTCCTTCTGACCGCGCACGCCGGCGCTAACGCCCGGCGCGCAGTTCCGCGCTGAGGCTGTCCTGGCCGCGGTGCCACAGCTCGACGAACTCGGGCAGCGGCGGCGAAGGGCCATCCCAGCCGACCAGGGCCATCACCCGCGCCGGCGGCAGCTTGTTCCCCTCGCGGTCGACGAACAGGTAGCGCACCACCAGCACGGCATAGGTGCGGCTGCGCGACAGGAAGCGGTGCTCGGCGAACAGCCACTTGTCGTTCCAGCCGACCATGCGGGTCTGCAGGATGTACTTCTGGAACGGCTGCAGCGAGCGGCTGAACCGCGCGTTGGCGTCGCCGGCCATCGGCCGCCAGCCGCGCGCCAGGGTCTGGCGCCACAGCCCGGTGCGTACCCACCAGTCCAGCCGCCCCAGGTCGGCGGCAGAGAAGTAGCGGCCGTTGTTCATGTGGACGTTGAAGTCCAGGTCGTTCGGCCAGACCCGCATGGTGAACCGGCTGGCCCCGTCGGCGGCGATGCGCCGGCGCATGCGCGACAGCCACCACACCCGCACGAAACGGAACATCATCACCATGTTGCAATTCCCGCCGCTGGTTTCCCCGCGCCAAGTTTAAGGCGCTTGCCGCAATGCAGCACGGACAGGCGCGCCTGTCCGCGCAGCCATGGCGTTGCGGCGGCGCAGCGGCAAAGCTTGCGCCTCGCCGCGGTTGCGGCCGCCACCCGTCCATGAATCAAGGGCAAGCAACAACCATGAGTGACCGTTACCTCGAGCTGGCGCAGACCCGCTTCGGCGGCCAGTTCTTTTCCGCGCTGAATCTCCCGGGCCCGCCGCGCCTGGCGCGCGAGCTGGACGCCTACGGCAGCCAGCCCCTGGCCGGCCGCATCGCCCTGGTCGGCGGCGTGTCCCAGGCGCGCAACCGCGCCGGCGTGGAAGCCGCCCTGAAGGGAGCCGGCGCCAGCCTCGGCGGCGAGAACGCCAGCCTGCTGGTGTTCGATGCCTCCGGCGCCGCCGGTCCGGCCGAGCTGAAGGAGCTTTACGCCTTCTTCCACCAGAACCTCGCCGGCCTTGCCGCGAGCAGCCGCATCGTCGTCGTCGGCCGCGCCGTCGCCAGCTGCGGCAACGCCGCCGAGGCGGCCGCGGCCGGCGCGCTGTCGGGCTTCGTCAAGAGCCTGGCCAAGGAGATCGGCCGCAAGGGCGCCACCGCCAACCTCGTCACCGTCGCCGACGGCGCCGAGATCTGGCTCGACGGCGCGCTGCGCTTCCTGCTCAGCGGCCACTCCGCCTTCGTTACCGGCCAGGTGCTGCCGCTCACTCCCTCCGCCAGGAGCCTGCAACCGGGCGACACCACCGCCCCGCTGTCCGGCAAGACCGCCCTGGTGACCGGCGCGGCGCGCGGCATCGGCGCCGCCATCGCCCGCAGCCTGGCGCGCGAAGGCGCCCAGGTCGTCGGCGTCGACCGCCCGCAGGAGGAAGAGGCGCTCGATGCCACCCTGCACCCCATCGGCGGCCGTTCCCTGCTGCTCGACGTCACCGCCGCCGACGCCGGCGAGCGCATCGCCGAAGCCGCGAGCAGGCTCGACCTGGTGGTGCACAACGCCGGCGTCACCCGCGACAAGCTGCTGCGCAACATGCCCGGGCACTACTGGGACATGGTGCTGGGCATCAACCTCGAGGCGATCGTGCGCATCAACGAGCGGCTGCTGGCCGGTCCGCTGCGTCCGCAGGCGCGCCTGGTCTGCATCGCCTCGATCGGCGGCATCGCCGGCAACGCCGGCCAGACCAACTACGCCGCCACCAAGTCCGGGGTGATTTCCTACGTCGCCGCGCTGGCGCCGGAGCTGGCCAGGCGCGGCATGGCGATCAACGCCGTCGCTCCGGGCTTCATCGAAACCCAGATGACCGCCGCGATCCCGCCGGCCAACCGCTTCTTCGGCCGCCGCATGAGCGCGCTGCTGCAGGGCGGCCTGCCGGAGGACATCGCCGAGGCCGTGACCTTCCTCGGCGCGGCGCCGCTGTCCGGCGGCGTCAACGGCGCCACCCTGCGCGTCTGCGGCCAGAACTGGCTCGGCGCCTGAACTCGACAACGTGCTTTACGCCGACGACGCCAGCCGCTTTTTCTTTTTCATTGATCGATAGCAGGAATCCACCATGGCCCAGACCATCCGCAAAGTCGCCATCCTCGGCGGCACGCGCATTCCCTTCGCCCGTTCCAACACGGTCTATTCCACCAAGTCCAACCAGGACATGCTGACCGCCACGCTGCGCGGCCTGGTCGACAAGTACCAGCTGCACGGCGAGCGCCTCGGCGAGGTCGCCGCCGGCGCCGTGCTCAAGCACTCGCGCGACTTCAACCTGACGCGCGAATGCGTGCTGTCCTCCGGCCTGGCCCCCGAAACCCCGGCCTACGACGTGCAGCAGGCCTGCGGCACCGGCCTGGAAACCGCCATCCTGGTCGGCAACAAGATCGCGCTGGGCCAGATCGAGGCCGGCATCGCCGGCGGCGTCGACACCGCTTCCGATGCGCCGATCGCCCTCAACGATAAGCTGCGCAAGATCCTGCTCGAGGCCAACCGCGCCAAGACCAACGGCCAGAAGCTGGCCGCCATCGCCAGGATCCGCCCGTCGATGCTGGTGCCCGCCATCCCCACTAACGGCGAGCCGCGCACCCGCATGTCGATGGGCCAGCACTGCGAGGTGATGGCCAAGGAATGGAAGATCCCCCGCGAGGACCAGGACCTGCTCGCCTACGAGTCCCACAAGAAGGCCGCCGCCGCTTACGACGCCGGCTTCTACGACGACCTGCTGATCGAGTTCGCCGGGGTGAAGAAGGACAACAACCTGCGTCCGGATATTTCCCTGGAAAAACTGGCCAGCCTGGGCCCGGCCTTCGACAAGAAGGGCGGTGGCACGCTCACCGCCGGCAACAGCACGCCGCTGACCGACGGCGCCTCCGCGGTGCTGCTCGCCTCCGAGGACTGGGCCAGGAAGCACGGCCTCAAGCCGCTGGCCTACCTGACCTATTGCGAGACCGCCGCCGTCGACTTCGTCGGCAAGAAGGAAGGCCTGCTGATGGCCCCGGCCTATGCCGTGCCGCGCATGCTGGAGCGCGCCGGCCTCAAGCTGCAGGACTTCGACTTCTACGAGATCCACGAGGCCTTCGCCGCCCAGGTGCTGTGCACCCTCAAGGCCTGGGAAGATCCGAAGTTCTGCAAGGAGCGCCTCGGCCTGGACCAGCCGCTGGGCTCGATCGACCGGGCCAAGCTCAACGTCAAGGGCGGCAGCCTCGCCGCCGGCCACCCCTTCGCCGCCACCGGCGGCCGCATCCTGGCCACGCTCGCCAAGATCATCGACGAAAACAAGGGCGGCCGCGGCCTGATCTCGATCTGCGCCGCCGGCGGCATGGGCGTGGTGGCGATCGTCGAGCGGTAAGTCGTTCACTCCTCTCCCTTCGGGAGAGGGCGGGGGTGAGGGCGCACTACGGCGAAGCGATACAATGCGCCCCAAGCGCAGTCCCTCACCCCAATCCCTCTCCGGAGGGAGAGGGGCTACAAGACGCGGAGTCACCGCATGAACGTATCCGCTTCGCTGTTCGAGCAGCATGAATTCGAGTATGGCGGCCACCGCCTCGCCTACGAGTCGGTGGGCGAAGGCATGCCCTTCGTGCTGCTGCACGGCATCCTGCTCGACTCCCACATCAACCGCGACCTCGCCACGCGCATCGCCGTGGAAGGCTACCGCGTGATCCTGCTCGACCTGCTCGGCCACGGCCGCAGCGACAAGACCAGCGATCCCAAGGACCACCGCAACGACTTCTACGCCGACCAGGTGATCGCCCTGCTCGACCATCTCGGCCTGCCCCAGGCGATGGTCGGCGGAGTCTCGCTGGGCTGCATCGTCTCGCTGCACGTGGCGGTGAAGGCGCCGCAGCGCGTCGCCGGCCTGTTTCTGGAAATGCCGGTGATGGAGTGGTCGGCGCCCTGGGCCGCCTTCCTGCTGGCACCGCCGCTGCTGGCGGCGCGCTTCGCCCGCTTCGCCTACACGCCATTCACGCGCCTGATGCGGCGCCTGCCGCGCCCGCGCCAGCTCCGGCACGAGTGGCTCGCCGGCATCATGAACACGCTGTCGCTCGACCCGCCGGTGGTCGCGGCGATCCTGCACGGCACCCTGGTCGGGCCGATCGTGCCGTCCGAGCGCCAGCGCCGCGCGATCCAGGCGCCGGCCCTGGTGATCGGCCACAGCGGCGACCGGCTGCACGAGTTCCGCGATGCGCACGTGCTGAGCGAGGAGCTGCCCAACGGGCGCCTGCTGGAGGCGCGGCACATCCTGGAGCTGCGCACCCGGCCGGACCGCCTGTGGCCGCAGATCAGCCGCTTCCTGCGCGAGGTGCAGGAAGCGGCTCTGGCCGCGCCGCCCGCGCCGGCGGCGGCCGCCGTCCCCAGCCCCGGTCCGGCGCCGGCCAAGGCGATCCCCGCCGGCGAAGACCTCGGGCAGCGCTTCCGCGCCGCGGTGGAAAAGGTCCGCACCGCGCCGCCCGACGGACCGTTCAAGCCCTCCAACGAGCTCAAGCTGAAGATGTACGCCCTCTACCGCCAGGCCACCGACGGCGACGTGCGGGGCAAGCGGCCGGGCATGCTCGACCTCGTCGCCCGCTACAAGTACGACGCCTGGGCCATGGCCAAGGGCCTGTCGGCCGAGGAAGCCATGCGCAAGTACATCGAGGAAGTGGAGAAGGTCGAGCAGAAGTTCGGCTGATCCCGCGCCCGCGGCGACCTTTCCGCCCCGCGGCCTGCCCGCGATGGCCCCACGGAAGCGCCGCTGCCCCAGGATCGGGAACCCGCTAGGCGCTGAGCGGCGGCCAGTAGTCCACGATCTTGCCGCCGCGCATGGCGATCAGGTCGCCGAACTGCAGCAGCACGGCTTCGACGATCTGCGGCCGGAGGAACACCTGGTCGTCGACCTTCAGGTTCACGTTGGGCGAGGCGTTGATGATTTCCTGGTTGGCGCTGTGGCCGAAGGTCGGGTTGAACTGCAGGCCCCTGGGCGACTCGTAGTCGGCCAGCCACCAGCCGCCGTAGATGAAATAGGTGCCGCGCTGGTTCGGGTCCCACCACGAGATGATCGTCGATTTCTCATCCAGCGCCGGCAGCTCGATCGGCCCGGTCGCCTTGATCACCGGCGTGGCGATGAACACCGCCGGGACGTGCTCGGCCAGGGTTTCCAGGTCGTAGTGCGAGGGCTTGAGCAGGGCGGTGCCGGTGCTGATCTCGCTGCTGACGTGCTCCGCCGGGTGCAGCTTGTAGCTGGGGCTGCCGCCGGCGTTGAGCGTCAGGTTGTCGTGCCACAGCTTCGGCGCGTGGCTGCGCACGAAGTCGACCCGCGCCTGGTACAGGGCCATGGCCTTGGCCAACAGCTCCGGTGCCGTGCCGAGAATGTGCGGCACGCCCATGCCGACATGGGCGTCGTAGCCCATGAAGCCGGAGAACTCGAGATGGTCCGGATTGGCCGCGATCAGGTCGAGCATCTGCGCCAGGGTGGCGTCGTCGGCGACGCCGCCGCGGTGCAGGCCGACGTCGATCTCGATATTGATCCGCATCCGGGTGTTCAGGCCCCGGGCCAGTTCCAGGTATTGCTGCACGCGCAGCGGCGTGTCGTTGAGCCATTGCAGCTGGCGCGCCGGATCGAACGGGCCTTTCAGGTTCTTGTAGAACAGCTCGGCCGAGCGCACCGGCAGCGGCTTGCCCAGCAGCAGGTCGGCGTCCGGGAACAGCGCTGCGTCGTCGTTGAGGAAGGGCTGGTGGAAGGACATCAGGCGCCGCGTGCCGGCCTTCTTGCTGATGTACTCGATCAGCTTCTGCGAGGGCAGCGACTTCTCGACGATGCGGTAGTGCTTGCCGCCGCGGGCCAGGGTGGAGGTGACCAGGTCCAGGTTGTGGTCCATGCGGTCCAGGTCGATCACCAGGCAGGGCCGCATCGGCCCGTTCTTCTTCAGCTCCTCGTTGAGCGTCTTGAAGTAGTCGTCGTAGGGCTGGCCGTGCGCGGACGGCCGCGCCAGCAGGCCGCCGCCGACGATGGCGGCGGCGCCGGCGCCCAGCACGAAGTTGCGGCGGTTCATTGGGGCCTTCCTAGCAGTTGATGCCGAACACCGAGCGCAGGTGCGCGTTGAGGAACTTGCCCGAAGGATCCAGCGACTGGCGGATGTCGAGGAATTCCTTGAAGCGCGGATAGAGCCTGGAAAACTGCGCCGCGTTGAGCGTGTGCAGCTTGCCCCAGTGCGGGCGGCCCTCGTACTTCCAGAAGATCGGCTCGATCTGGGCGAAGAAGTTGTGATAGTCCAGGTCGTAGAACTGGTGCACCGAGATCGCACAGGTGTCGCGGCCGCTGAACATGGACAGCGGGATGTCGTCGCCTTTCACGTAGCGATACTCGATCGGGATGTAGCCGCGCAGGTTCTGCTCGCGGATGGTCTTGATCACCTCGCGCACGCAGGCCGGCCCCGCGGCGGCCGGCACCTCGTACTCCATCTCGTTGAAGCGCTGGTCGCGCACGTTGGCGAAGACCTTGTAGGAGTCGTCGATCACATCGGGGAAGTCGATGTGCTTGACCATGAAATTGAGAA
>Ga0070741_10016483_pt1 | contig 12309 bp, 8 predicted proteins | sample Coa_R1_4_FD_66440 | JGI IMG/M metagenome (GOLD analysis project Ga0070741, IMG submission 66440) | Surface soil microbial communities from Centralia Pennsylvania, which are recovering from an underground coalmine fire - Coalmine... | ecosystem: Environmental > Terrestrial > Soil > Unclassified ...
GGACGAGCTCAGCTCGGGATCACCCCGATCTGTTGCAGCAGGCCCAGGTCGTCGACGTTGTGCCAGCTCTCCACGACCTTGCCGCCGGCCATCTGGAAGATGTCGCTGGCGGTGAACTCCAGCGGTTTGCCCGTCGGGGGGATGCCGGCCAGCTCGCCCGTATGGGTGCCGCGACAGATCACCCGGGTCACGACCCAGTCGCCCTCGGCCACCAGGTGCTCGATCCTGATGTCCAGGTCGGGGACGCCCGCCCGGTACATCCCGATGAGCTGCTCGAGCTCCTTCTCGCTTTCGACCGGCATGGCCATGTTCGGCTGGTGCCGGCGGTAGCCCGGGTCGACGGCCTCGGCCACCGCAGCCATGTCGCCCGTGCTCCAACCCACCTCGATGTAGCGGCGGATGATGGCCTTGTTCTCCTCGACGGACATGACGGACGCTCCTTTCGTCGGCCGCCGATCCTCACCTCCGGCCGGGCGGGGATCAAGCCCGTGTGTCACGACCGGGACAGTCGTCATGACTGGCCGGCGACAGAGCCGGCCCGACGCGCTCGCCGAGGGCCGCAGCGCCGGATACCGTCGTCTCGTGAGGAGCACGGACGCCCGCGATCTGCCTGACGGCCGGGCGACGGCCACCGTCCTCTTCACCGACCTGGTGGCTTCGACCGAACTTCGAACCCGGGTCGGCGATCAGGTCGCCGACGAGCTGCGCCGGCGCCACGACCGTCTCGTCGCCGACGCCGTCGGGAGTCACGGGGGCCGGGTCCTCAAAGGTCTGGGCGACGGGGTCATGGCCGTCTTCCCGGTGGCGGGCGACGCGGTGGCGTCGGCGGTGGCGATCCAGCGGGCCCTCGATCGCCTGAACCGCACGTCGGGTGCGCTTTCGCTGCAGATGCGCGTCGGATTGTCGGCGGGCGACGTCATGTTCGAGGGCGGCGACTGCTTCGGAACCTCGGTAATCGAGGCGGCGCGGCTCTGCGCCGCCGCCGACGCCGGGAGGATCCTGGCGGCGGAAGTCGTGAGCCGGCTCGTCGGGCCCGCCGAGGGCCATCGCTTCCGACCGGCCGGCCCCTTGACTCTGAAGGGCCTCGCCGGACCGCTCCCTGCGGTCGAGGTCGACTGGACCCCCGAGACGGCGGCGCCCGTGCCTCTGCCGGCTGCCCTGCGGCGACAGGCGTCGACCGCCTTCGTTGGCCGCGGCGGCGAGTTGAAGACCTTGCAACGGGCTTGGGCGGCGGCGCTCGCCGGCGAACGGTCCGCGGTTTTCATCGGCGGCGAGCCGGGCATCGGCAAGACCCGGCTGGCGGCGCAGCTGGCCGATTCCGTCCACCGGGAAGGTGCGAACGTGCTCTTCGGCCGGTGCGACGAAGATCTCGGCGTCCCGTACCACCCCTTCGTCGAGGCGCTCGCCGGCTACATCGGCGCCTGCCCTGCCGACGAGCTGCGAGAGCAGGCGGGCCCGCTGAGCGGCGAAGTCGTACGGCTGGTACCGGTGCTGGCGGACCGCCTCCCACACTTGCCCGAGCCGCTGCGGGCGGAGCCCGAGACGGAGCGCTACCGGCTCCTCGAGGCGGTGGCGGAGCTGCTGGCGGGGATTTCGCACGACGCGCCGGTCCTCCTCGTCCTCGACGACCTCCATTGGGCAACGAAGCCGAGTCTCTTGCTGTTGCGCCACCTTCTTCGGCTGACCTCCTCGTGCCGTCTCCTCGTCGTGGCGACGTACCGTGACACCGATATCTCCCGGGCCCATCCACTGGCGCTGGCGCTGGCCGACCTCCGAGCCGAGCCGGGAGTCGTCCGGATCGCCCTGGAGGGTCTGGACCGCCCGGAGACGTTCGCCTTCGTGGAGGCCGCGGCCGGCCACCCTCTCGATTCCGACGGCCTGGCCTTCGCCGCCGCGCTGCACAGCGAAACAGAGGGCAACCCCTTCTTCGCCGGCGAGGTGCTTCGCCACCTCCGGGAGATGGGCGTCCTGATCCATGAGGACGGGCGGTGGCGGACGACGCTACCCCTCGGGGAACTCGGCATCCCTGAAGGCGTCCGCGACGTCGTCGGCCGTCGACTGGCGCGGCTCCCGAGCGCCGCCGGCGAGGTTCTCTCGGTGGCGGCGGTCATGGGCCGGGAGTTCGACCTCGATGTCCTCGTCGAAGCGAGCGATCCCGGCGCCGATGAGGTCCTCGAGGCCCTCGAACAGGCGGAGCAGGCGCGATTGGTGGTCGGGGAGCCGAGCCGGCCGGGGCGCTACAGCTTCGCCCACGGCCTCGTGCGTTCGACCCTCGTCGGCGAGCTGTCCACCAGCCGGCGTCTCCGGATCCACCGACGCATCGCTCGGATCCTCGAGCGCCGGCCCGACGCCGAAACCCGGCTCCCGGAACTGGCCCGCCACTTCGGGCACGCCGCGTCGCTGGGGGACGTCGACCGGGCCGTGGACTACGCCCGACGGGCGGGCCATCAGGCCCGAGCCGAACTCGCCTTCGAGGAGGCGGCGGCACACTACCGTCAGGGGCTTTCCGTGATGGAGCGCCCCGGCGGGCTCGACACCGCCCTGCGCTGCGACCTCGAGATCGCCCTCGGGGGCGTCCTTCGCCAGGCCGGCGAACCGACGTACCGCGAGGTTCTGCGCAGCGCGGCCGACGCCGCCCGCACGCTGCGGGATCCGCTCCGCCTTGGTGAGGCCGTCCTCGCCTTCAGCCCGACAGCCTTCGGCGGCGCAATGGGCGCTCGGGACGACGCCGTCGTCCAGCTCGCCGAGGAGGCCCTCGCCGGCCTCGATCCCGAGGCCAGTTCCCTCCGGGCCCGGCTCATGGCAGTCCTCGCCGGGGAGCTCGCCCACGACGACGCCAACGAGGAGCGGCGAGCGGCTCTCCTGTCGAAGGCGATCGCCATGGCGGAGGGCGTCGGCGACCGGCCCGCCTTGGCGCGCGTCCTCGGCAGCGCCCTCTACGCCGACAAAGATCCGGCCCGCCTCGACGAGCGGATCGGCCGGGCCGGCGAGCTGCTGGAGTTGAGCAGCGAACTCGACGACCGGGAGAGCGCCTTCTGGGCCCGCGCCTGCCGCTGCGACGAGTTGTTCGAGCGGGGCGACGTCCGCGCCGCGGTGGAGGACCTCGACGCCGCCGCGGAGCTCGCCGCCCAGCTCCGCCAGCCGCTTCACGGTTGGCGGGTGGCGATCCGCCGGGTCTCCCAGGCCTTGGTGGAGGGGCGCCTGGACGATGCCGAGCGGCTCATCGGCGACGCCCGCCGGCTGGGGGACGAGGGAGGTGTCGACCGGTCGTTCGTCGAGGGCACCGCGGCTCTGCCGCTCTTCATGGTCCGCTACGAGCAGGGACGCCTCGGAGAGCTCGACGGGATCGTCGAGCCACTGCTCCGGTCGCAGCCCGGCTACCGGCCGTTCTGGGCGGCAGCCCTGGCGCTCCTGCAGGCCGAGACCGGGAGGACCGCCGAGGCCCGGTCGTCCGCCGCCGAATTGGTGGGCCGGCTCGACGCCGTGTCGGCCCGCAGCCGGTCCTGGATCTCGGTCCTCGTGACGCTCGGGACGGTGGCGGCCGGGGTCGGAGACACCGCTTCGGCGGCCGCCTGCTATCGACGCCTGCTGCCCTTCCGGGGCCGGATCGCCGCCCTCGGCCGCGCCGGCATCGTGGGCCCCGTCGATCCCGTGCTGGGGTGCCTGGCCGCCGTCATGGGGCTCGACGGCGAGGCCGAAGCTCATTTCGGCGAGGCCATCGTGCTCTGCGAGCGCTGGGGCGCACCGCTCTGGGCGGCCCGGGCCCGGCGAGCCGCTGACGCGGTCGGTCTCTCGCCCGCCGCCGATTCCGGCCTGTCCGGCCCGCTGGAGGCCCAACGGTGATCGGCTACGAGGCGTTGCGCCGCCGCCATGTCGCCGAGGCCCGGGAGGAGGCGCCCGATTTCCTGGCCCGGCCCGACTGGCCGGCCGAGCGCCTCGCCGATCACCGACGGGCGTGCCTGCGCCGGGTGATCGCCGCGGCGGTGCAGGGCTCGCCATGGCACCGTCGGCGCCTGGCCGGCATCGACCCGGCCGCGGTCGACGAGGAGGCACTGGCCGATCTCCCGATCATGACGAAGGACCACCTCATGGGCCACTTCGACGAGATCGTGACCGATCGCCGGCTGACACTGGACGTCGTCGACTCCCATCTCGAGGGGCTCACGGGCGACGCCTACCTCCTCGGGCGATACCACGCGGTGGCGTCGGGAGGATCGACGGGACGCCGCGGCGTGTTCGTGTACGACTGGGACGACTGGAAGATGTGCTATCTCGCCACCGTCCGTCCCGTCCTCCGGGAGTGGTCGTCCGATCCCGCACTCGCCGCCACGCCCCCCGTGATGGTCACGATCTCGGCCGCCAACGCCTCCCACGTCACGGGCGCCGTCTTCCAGACGTTCCGGGACGCCGCCTTGACGGTGCACCGGCTTCCGGTGACCATGCCCCGCGATGAGATCGTGGCCGGACTCAACGCGCTACAACCCACGATCCTCGGGGGTTATGCCTCGGCGCTACACCCCCTGACGGCCGAGGTCGACGCCGGACGGCTGCGCATCAGTCCGCGCCTGGTCGTCACCGGGAGTGAACCGCTCCTGCCGGAGATCCGCGCCGGGTTGGAGCAGACGTGGCGGGTCCCCGTGCTCAACCGCTGGGGCGCCTCGGAAGGCGGGGTCCTCGCCGCGTCGTGCGCCCGGCGCGGCGGCATGCACGTGAGCGACGACCTCGTCGTCATCGAGCCCGTCGACGCCGCCGGGGCGCCGGTCCCCGCCGGGGTGCGCTCGGCCAAGGTGCTGGTGACCAGCCTGACCAATACGACAATCCCGCTCATCCGCTACGAGCTCACCGACGAGGTGACCCGGCTGGCCGAGCCGTGTGTCTGCGGGTCGTGCTTCGGCAGCGTCGACGACATTCAGGGCCGCCTCGACGACACCTTCTACTTCGGCGGTGTCGCCGCCCATCCCCATGTGTTCCGCTCTCCCCTCGGCCGGCGGCCGAACATCGTCGAGTATCAGGTGCGCCAGACTCCTGCGGGAGCGGCAGTGGCCGTCCGGTGCACCGGTGCCGTCGACCTCGACGCCCTCCGGGACGATATCGCCGCGGCCCTCGAGCAACTCGGCGTGCGGGCGCCGGAGATCGTCGTGACGGCTGTCGACGGGCTGGACCGGCAGACGACCGGAAAGCTCCGCCGCTTCGTACCTCTGACGGCGTCGGCGTCCCCGGGCTGACGTGGCGGACGCCGATCGCCCATCGGGGTGCCCGTCGTGCGGGGCGGCGAATCCGCAGGACGCCCGGTTCTGCGGCCGGTGCGGCGTCCAGCTCGGAGGGGCCGCCCGGTGCGGCCGCTGCGGGGCGGCCCATCCTCCCGGGCAACGGTTCTGCCACCACTGCGGTGCAGCGCTGCCCGAGGCGGGCGCGGTGCCGGCGCCCGTCCGGCTTCCGGAGCCTGAACGGAAGCAGGTGACCGTGCTCTTCGTGGACATCGTCAACTCGATGGGGCTGGCGGCCGGTATGGACGCCGAGGAGTGGAGCGCCATCATGGAGCGCTTCTTCGCCCTCGTGCGGGACGGCGTGAACCGCTTCGACGGTCGGGTCGACAAGTTCACCGGCGACGGCGTCATGGCGCTCTTCGGAGCGCCGGTGGCCTGCGAAGACCACGCCCAACGGGCCTGTGCCGCCGCTCTCCATCTCCGCCGTGAACTGGCGTGCCAGGGGTCAGCACTCCACGAAGAGCGCGGCCTGGTCTTCCAGGCCCGCCTGGGCCTCAACTCCGGCGAGGTCATCGCCGGGGCGGTGGGTGAGGACCTGGCGGTCGAGTACACCGCCGTCGGCAACACCGTCGGAATGGCGCAGCGCGTCGAGGCCATCGCCGCCCCCGGGACGGTGTGCGTCACCGCCGCGACCGCCCACCTCGTGGACGGGTACTTCGAGCTCCGCGACCTGGGCCTCCGGGCCGTCAAAGGGATGCCGGAGCCGGTGCCGGTGTTCGAGATCGTCGGGACCGGGCCGCTCCGGACGGCTCTGGAGGTCGCCGCCGCTCGCGGGTTTTCGCCCTTCGTCGGGCGGGGCCGGGAGATGGCCGCGCTGGACGCGGCGCTGTCCCGGGCCGAAGACGGCGCGGGCCAGGTGGTCGGTGTCGTCGCCGGACCCGGAGTCGGGAAGAGCCGCCTGTGCCACGAATTCGCCGAACGGTGCCGCGGCCGGGGGTTCCCGGTCTTCACCGCCCACGGGCTGGCCGCGGCCCGCTCCGTTCCGTTCCTCCCGGTGCTCGAGATCCTGCGGGCGCAGTTCGGGATCAGCGACCGCGACGAGCCGGCGGCGGCCAGAGAGAAGGTCGCCGAAGGTTTCCGGCGGCTCGACGTGGCGGTCGACGACGCCCTGCCGCTGCTCTGGGATCTGCTGGGTGTCGCCGACCCGGACCGGCCGGCCGTGCTGGCTGATCCGGAGTCGCGCCAGCGGCGGATCTTCGCCGCCTTGAACCGCTGGCGGCGGGCCCGAGCGGCGCAGAGCCCGGTCGTCATCGTCGTGGAGGACGTCCACTGGCTCGATCCCGGAAGCGAGGCGTTCCTCGACAACCTCATCGGCAGCGTACCGGGGACCCCGCAGCTCGTCGTGCTCACGTTCCGTCCCGAGCATCCGGGCCGGTGGTCGGAGCGCTCGTACTACGCCCAGGTGGCGCTCCAGCCCCTGGGCTTCCAAGCCCGTGACGAGCTCGTCCGGACCCTGCTCGGCTCCCATCCGTCGATTGACGGTGTGGCCGAACTTGTCCGGGAGCGAACCGGCGGAAACCCGCTGTTCATCGAGCAGGTGGTCCTCGAGCTCGTCGAGGACGGTTACCTCATCGGTCATCGCGGGTCGTACGAGCTGGCCAGGCCCATCCCCGACGTCCGCATCCCGGCCACCGTGCAGGCGGTCCTCGCCGCCCGGATCGACCGGCTGGCCCCGGGCGAGAAGGCGCTTCTCCGCACGGCCTCGGTCATCGGCCGTCAGTTCTCCCGCCGGCTCCTCGAACGGGTCGGAGGGCTGGCCGAGGGCGAGTCGCGACCGGCGCTGCAGGCGCTGGTGCAGCTCGAGCTGATCCAGGAGGCGTCCTCCGACGAGGAGTTTGCCTTCACGCATCCTCTGACCGAGGAGGTGGCCTACAGGTCGCAGCTGAGCCGCCAGCGGACGGTGACGCACGCCGCCGTGGCCCGGGCGCTCGCCGGCCTCGAGGAGGCCAGGGCCGACGAGCGCGCCTCGCTCATCGCCCACCACCACGAACGGGGCGGAGAGTTCCTCGAGGCGGCCCGGTGGGGCGCCCGGGCGGCCGGTTGGGCGGGCTTCGGCCATCCGATGGAAGCGGCGCGCCACTGGCGGCGGGTCCGGGCCCTCGTCGGCCGGCTCGAACCGTCGGCGGAGGCGGCCGAGCTCGGGCTCTCGGCCCGCGTGGCGCTGCTCGGCCTCCACTGGCGATTGGGTGCCGCCAGTGAGGAAGGCGGAGTCCGATTCGAAGACGAGGCGGCCGCTGTCTTCCGCGAGGCCGCGGCCTTCGCCCGCCGGAACGGGCGGGCGGACGTGGAAGCGCTGGTGCTCATGCACTACGGCAACGTGCGTCAGCGCGGCGACGGCGTCGAGGACGGCCACGCCATCCTCCGGCGAGCGGTCGACGTCGCCGACGATATCGGCGATCCCGGGCTGCAGGCCGCGGCCCGGGTCCCGCTGGCCTGGTGCCTCTTCGTGCTCGGGCGGATCGGAGAGGCGGCCGACATGGCCGGCGACATCGTTTCCATCGTCGGGGACGACCGGTCGGTGGGGCGGGGGCTCACCGTCACGTCTCCCTATGCCTGGTCCCGGATGCAGGTGGCGCACTTCAGTGCCTACGTCGACCGCCTCGACGCCGGCTTGTGCGCCCTCGAGGAGATCGTCCAGCTCGCCGGCGAGGAGGGAGATCTGGAGACGCAGGCCTGGGCCCACCGGCACTGCGCCGTGTTCGCCGATCTCGCCGGGACGGATCCGGAGATCGCCGCCGGCCATGCAAACCGGTCCCTCCAGTGGGCCGAGGCTGCCGGTGGCGCATGGTCGCGGGTCTTCGTACGGGAGGCCGTGGCCATCAACCATGTCCAGCGCCGGCAGTGGCGGGAGGCGATCGACGTGGTGAACGAGGCCCTCGCCATCCTGGGCGAGCGCCGGCTGGCGCTGGCCGACGTGCCGCTCCTGCTCGCCGTTCGCTCGCGGGCCGAAATCGGCCTCGGGGATCTCGTCGCCGCGCAGTCGAGCGCCGAAGAGGCGGTGGCGACGGCGGTGAAGACCGGCGCCCGCCACTACGAGGCCCGGGCCCGGCTCGAGCTGGCCCGGGCGCTCGCCGCCACCGCCCCCGACGGCGGGGCGCCGGCGGCCGAGGCGGAGCTCGGCGCGGCGCTGGCGATCGCCGAGGCCGGGGCGATCCGTTCGCTGCTCCCGGAGATTCACCTGGAGCGGGCGCGGCTGGCCCGCATGGCCGGCGATGCCGCCGGTCATGATCAGGCGTTGCGGACGGCGCAGCGGCTTTTCGCCGAGGTCGGGGCGCAGGCCCGGGCGGAGGCGGTTTCCCTTCCGGCCTCCTCCCTCTGAGGGGCCGGCCGGCTACTCGCCCCGGGCGTCTTCGGCGGCGGAGGGCGGGGTGGGCGCCCGGCCCTCGTCCTCGCCGATCAGGACGATCGGCTGCTGCGGCCGTTGATCGACCCGGAGCGAGAACAGGTCGAAGCGCTGGTACTGCCCGATGACGTCGTGGATCTGCTTGGCCTCGATGCTCTCGGCGATGTCGATGTCGCCGTAGACGATCCCTTCCTCGCCTTCGAGCCGTTTGGAACAGGGCTCTCCGGAGGGGTCGAGGATCATCGACACCGACGGCGGTGCGCCGGCGAAGATGTCCTCCACCGACGGGTCGACCCGGGCGATGGCTCCGACGGTCGCGGCGTCGAGCGCCCCCGCGGCGACGATGTTGAACACCTTGCCCTCGAAGGCGTGCGCCGCCGCCCGGATCTCGATCGACCGGGTGAGATCGTAGTTCCGGCCGTCGCCGCGGCGGCGCGACGGCCACGCCGGCGGGTAGGTCGAGATGTGGACCTGTTCCCCCTGGGCCAGCAGCGCATAGCGGGCCAGCGGGTTCGTGTTCTCGCCGCAGATCAGCGTCCCGATCCGGCCGAGCTCCGTCTCGACCGGTCGGAGCTGGCTGGCGTCGCCCGCCGCCCACGTCAGCTTCTCGGCCCAGGTCGGGACGAGCTTGCGGTGCCGGTGGAGGAGCCCGCCGGTCGGGCTGAACAGCAGATTGGTGTTGTAGAGCCCGCCCATGCTGACCTGGCTCCGCTCGGTGACCCCCACGGAGAGGTACACGCCTTCCCGCTGGGCGCAGGCCGCCAGCCGCTCCGTGTGGACGCTCGGGATGGCCACCGCCTGCTCGTAGAGAGCCCGGAAGAAGGCGTGCTGATCGACCGGCGCCAGCACCAGGTTCCAGAGGGGGAAGGCAGGAATGAAGGACTCCGGGAACACCACCAGCCGCGCCCCGCCCCGGGCCGCCTCAGCGGCCAGCGATTCGAGCTTGGAGAGGGTCGCTTCGCGGTCCAGGAAGCACGACGCCGCCTGTACCGCCGCGGCCCGGAACGCCGGAAAGGAATCGCCGCTCATGGCCAGGTGCCTCCTCTCGGCTTCCATCCTGGCCCATCGGCCATGACCGTGGCGACCCCCCGGCCGGTTGTGTCGCCGGGCACACGGTGGCTACGGCGCCCGGGGCACAGACAGGCGCCGCCTCCTCCGGAAACATGATGCCGACCGTCAACCCGACCAGGGGAGGACGCCATGGCTGTGATCGTGGCCAGACCAGCACCCGCCGTCGAGACCGTCGGGCCGGTGCGCCCGGTCCGGCCCGTTCGCATGGGCGGCGTCATCGCCGCCTCCAGCGTGGGGTCGCTCATCGAGTGGTACGACTTCTTCGTCTTCGCCACGTTGGCGCCGACGCTGGCACCGAAGTTCTATCCCGCCGGCGACGCCACGGTGCAGTTGCTGCTGTACCTGTCGACGTTCGCCGTCGGCTGCCTCGTCCGCCCCCTCGGCGCCCTGTTCTTCGGACGGCTGGGGGATCTCGTCGGGCGGAAGAACACGTTCCTGCTGACCCTGCTGATCATGGGGCTGTCGACGGCCGGGGTGGGGCTGCTGCCGGGCTACGGCACCATCGGCTACGTCGCCCCGGCGCTCCTCATCGCCCTCCGGCTCTTCCAGGGCCTGGCCATCGGCGGCGAGTACGGCGGAGCGGCGATCTATGTCGCCGAGCACGTGCCCGACCGCCGCCGGGCGTTCTCCACCAGCTTCATTCAGAGCTCGGCGATCGCCGGGCTGCTGCTGTCGATCCTCGTCGTGCTCGGGGTGCAGCACTCGATGTCGCCGGCGGCCTTCGCCCGCTCCGGCTACCGGATCCCGTTCCTCATCTCGCTGGCGCTCGTTGCCGTGTCGCTGGCGATCAGGCTGCGGATGAAGGAATCGCCGATCTTCGCCGAGCTGAAGGCCCGCGGCGCCACTTCGAAGACGCCCATCCGGGATGCGCTGTCCGGCCCGGGCGCCAAGCGCCGCCTGCTCTGCATCCTCTTCGGCCTGACCGCCAGCCAGGGCGTCCTCGCCTACACGTCGAGCATCTACACGCTCTTCTACCTGACCACGATCCTGAAGGTCGAGACCGAACCGGCCCGCTGGGTCATGGCCCTCGGCCTGCTGGCGTCGTTGCCGCTGTTCACGCTCTTCGCCGCCCTCTCCGACCGGATCGGGCGGAAGCGGCTGATGATGGCCGGGCTGCTCCTCGGCGCGGTGAGCTATTTCCCCGTCTACCACGGCATGGCGACCGCCGCCGGGACCGGGGTCGTCAGCCTCCGGTCGACGGCCGACCCGGTGACCCACGAACCGCGGCTGTCCGCCATCAACCGGGCCGGTGAGCGGGTGATCCAGAGGACGGAGAAGACGGCGACGGCGACCCACCGGCAGCTGCTGGCGTCCGGCGCCGTCGAAGCGCCCCGGCGCCCGAACTACCCGCTCCTCGTGCTGCTCGTCTTCATCCCCATGGCTATCTTCGCCATGGTGTACGGCCCGCTCGCCGCCTACCTCGTCGAGGCGTTCCCCGCCGCGGTCCGCTACACCTCGCTGTCCCTCCCGTACCACCTCGGCGCGGGGGTGATCGGCGGGCTGCTGCCGACCATCGGCCTTTACGTCAATGCGGCCACCAAGAGCATCGCCGCCGGGCTCGTCTACCCGATCGTCTTCGCTCTCGTGGGCTTCGTCGTCGGCTGCCTCACCCTGCCCGAGACCCGCGACGTGAGGCTCTGGGCCGAACTCGAGCCGACCTGACCGGGTGAGGGACGGCGGGTGGTGGTCACGAGCGAGCGACCTCCCCGGCCGCCCGCTCGCAGACGCAGCTAGTTGATGACGCGGACGTTCTGGGCCTGCGGGCCCTTCGGGCCGTTGGTGACCTCGAACTCGACCTTGTCGTTCTCCTGCAGGTTCCTGTAGCCGCTGCCGGAGATCGCGCTGAAGTGGACGAAGACGTCGGGACCGGATTCCTGCGTGATGAACCCGAAGCCCTTGTCACCGTTGAACCACTTGACCGTACCGGTGGTCATGGACAAATCCCCCCATTCCTGGCCTGATTCGGACCGTGGTCCGTGCGGCCGGGCGGCGTGGGCGCCGCTGAGGGAACTGCCCGCAACTGTGCTACGACGTCTGCCCTCGACGCCCAGCGTATCAGCCACCGAACGGCCCGGGGTACCCCCGGCTGGTGTACCGTCGGTGTGGTCCCGTCCGGCCCCCGGCGGAACGCGCGTCGGAAGGAAGCGAGGGCTCGAATGAGTCGGAAGCCTGCGGTGAGGCTGGATGCGTCGGCCGCCTGGAACACGTGGACGACGAGCGGTTCGCCGGAAGCGGCCGCTCAGTTCCTCGACTGCGTCGGATCTTGGACCGACGGGACGGCGGCTCAGCTCACCCGGGGCGCCGCCCACCATTTCGGCTGCCGCCCGACCCGGGAGGACGTCGCCGCCCGCCTTCGCCACGAGCTCGGCCTGCTCGCCGGCGGCGGGGAGCCCGTCGCCTACCGGGTGGCGCTCGACGCCGCCCGCCGGAACGTGATCGAAGGTCTCCGCTCCCGCCCTTCTGATCGGAGCAGACGTGCGGAGGGAACGCTCTCCAGACCACGTTGAGCGCTCCGGTCACCCGCTAGCGGCGCGGGATCCCGCGATGTCGTGCGCTTGGCCGTAGATAGTCCGGTTAAACGCCGGCTATGCCCTGCGGACCCGAGGCCCGAAGTTGGTGGGCGGGATG
>Ga0070741_10016484_pt1 | contig 12309 bp, 11 predicted proteins | sample Coa_R1_4_FD_66440 | JGI IMG/M metagenome (GOLD analysis project Ga0070741, IMG submission 66440) | Surface soil microbial communities from Centralia Pennsylvania, which are recovering from an underground coalmine fire - Coalmine... | ecosystem: Environmental > Terrestrial > Soil > Unclassified ...
AGAGCGGGAATGGACTCGAGTTTCGACCACAGGTCCTTGTGAATACACAAGGTCACATCGGCGTCCTCGGCAGCGTATTGGGATGCCTTGTCGACCGGAATCTGGTTGAAGCTGAGTTGCTTGGCGCCCTTGCCCGCGATGTCTTCGAAAGAAATGGTCGGCATGCGCAAGTAACACCTGGCAACGGATCCCATGTCATGCCGCGTCTCCACGCTGTTCCAGACGTAGGACTCGAGCATGGTGTCGTAGCGCATGCCCGCGAGTTTCACACCGTGGTTCTGGAGCACGTGCGCGTCATATTTCAGATGGTGTCCGACCTTGCCCGCTTCCGGATTCTCCAGAATGGGCTTGAGCGCCGCGAGCACGCGCTCACGGTTGAGTTGCTCCGGAGCACCCGTGTAGTCGTGATGCAATGGGACGTAGGCGGCGACACCCGGCTCGATGCAAAACGAGACACCGACAATCTCCGCTTTCATGTAGTCGAGGCTGGTCGTCTCGGTGTCGAAAGCAAACAGGTCCACTTTGCCCAGGGCCGCGATCCAACGCTCCAGGTCCGGCCAGGTGGTGATGGTTTCGTAACGACGCTCCAGGATTGCCAAAGGATGCGCCGCCGGCATGGTGGCAACCGCGGCCACTGCGCCCGCCGCAGAGGCCGCACCAGCATTACCGCCTGCCGCGGACGCACCGCCCGCACCGGCGCCCGCCGCCCCAGCAGCGCTGCCCGAGCCAACCGAGGCTCCGGAACCACCCGCCTCACCATCCAACTGCCGCAGCAACATCTTCAGCTCGTAGTGCGTGTACAACTCACGCAACTTCTCGACGTCAGGCGCGCCAGGGACGAGTTGCTCAGATGAAAGCGGCACCTCGAGATTGGTTCGGATGGTCGCCAGCTTGCGGGAAAGCTCCAGCGTGGAAAGACCAGCCCGCAGATTTTCACCCACTTTGCCGCTGACTTCGGCGGCATGCGCAACCAGGTTGTCGAGGGTGCCGTACTGATTCAGCCATTTCGCGGCGGTTTTCGGCCCGACTTTCTCGATACCCGGAATGTTGTCCGAGCTGTCGCCCACCAGCGCGAGGTAATCGATGATCTGCTCGGGATAGACGTCGAACTTGGCCTTGACCCCCGCACGGTCGAGCGTGCTGTTGCTCATGGTATTGATCAGGGTGATCGAGCCGTCGACGAGTTGGGCCATGTCCTTGTCGCCCGTCGAAATCAGCACCGTGTGACCCTCGCGGGCCGAGCGACACGCCAGCGTGCCGATGACGTCGTCAGCCTCCACTCCGTTTTCGCGCAAGATCGGCAGGCCCTGTGCAGCCAGTATGGTCAGCAGGGGCTCAATCTGCGACCGCAGGTCGTTGGGCATCGGCGGACGATGCGCCTTGTACTCGGCAAACAGCTCATCGCGAAAGGTTTTACCCGGTGCGTCGAATACCACTGCAATACGTTTAGGCTGGCATTCCTTTACAAACTTCACCAGCATGTTGAGCACCCCGTGAATGGCCCCAGTGGGCTCACCGCGGGAGTTCGACAGGGGCGGCAGGGCGTGGAAAGCCCTGTAGACGTAAGAGGAACCGTCAACCAGAACGAGATCGGGGGAAGTGCTCATGGAATAAATCAACTCGGCCGGGGCCAAAAGTATAGCGAACGGTGATGCAGGCTGGGTTGTAGACCGCACCCGCGGGCTGCGCGACCACCCGCACCTGGGCGCCCCCGCGTTCCGCAGGTCACGGTCAACCTGACGGGTACTGCCGCGCTATACGGACATCTGCCGGGAGAAACCACCCTAAAGGGGGATTGCATCCATGCTCGAGCGACTGACTTCGGCCATCGCGGCCAATCGCTTTGGGCTCGGTGCCCGGCCGGGGGACCTCGATGCCATCGGCAATCAGGGCCGTGACTGGCTGCGCGCGCAGCTCGCAAGCGCCCCGCCGCGCGTAGGTGACGGGCAACTGCGGTCCTCCTCGGAAATCCTTGTCGAAGCATTGGACCTGCGACGAGAAATTCAAGCACAGCGGCGAGCACAAACCGCGGGTGACGACACCGCGGCCATCACGAAATTGCCGCAACTGCTGCGCCCTGTCTATACCCAGGAAGCCACCGCCCGTTTTCGTCAGGCAGTCCTCACGGATCGACCCTTCGTCGAGCGCATCACCCAATTCTGGACCAACCACTTCGCGGTGTCGGTGGACAAAAATCTGCTGCTGGGACTGGCGGGCAGCCTGGAGCGCGAAGCCATCCGTCCCAACATCCTGGGGAATTTCGCGGACCTGTTGTTGGCGGTGGAGCGGCACCCGGCCATGCTGCTGTACCTCGACAACCACATTTCGATAGGCCCGAATTCCAAGGCGGCGCGGAACCGCGCCCGGCAACACACCGAGCGCAAAAGCGGTATCAACGAGAACCTCGCACGCGAGACGCTCGAGCTCCACACCCTGGGTGTCGGAGGCGGCTACACGCAGGCCGATGTCACGAGTTATGCCGAAGTCATTACCGGATGGTCGATTGGCGGCGAGCAAGGCCGCCAGTTGCACGGCGAGCCGGGAAAGTTTGTATTTCGCCCCGAATTTCACGAGCCAGGCCCGAAGGTCGTACTCGGGAAGCGCTATCCCGACACCGGTTATGACCAGGGTGCCGCGGTGTTGCGCGACCTGGCTGACCATCACTCAACAGCGCGGTTCATTGCGACCAAGCTCGCACGTCACTTCATCGCTGACGACCCGCCTGAGAAAGCGATCGAGCGCATCGCACGGGCCTACACCAGAAGCGGCGGGCATCTGCCGACTGTGTACAACGCGCTGATAGATTCGCCAGAAGCCTGGGCGCAGCCGCTCGCGAAGTACAAAACACCCTCGGATTACATCATCTCCAGTTTCCGCGGCCTGCAGGTTCCGCTGGACGACGTTCGCTCCCCGCTCGCTCCCTTTGAGCTTCTGGGGCAGCGAATCTATTCACCGGGCTCGCCCGCCGGCTGGCCGGATCGCGGTGCTGATTGGGACGGCGCCTCCGCGCTCATGAAGCGCATCGAATGGGCTGACGCGATGGGTCAGAAGTTGGGAACCCGCAGCGATGCGGCCGCGCTTGCCCCTCAACTGTTAGGTGAAACTCTGAAGAGCACGACGCGCGCCGCCCTCGCCCACGCCGCCAGCGGCGCACAGGCGCTGACCCTGTTGCTGGCGGCGCCGGAGTTCATGCGGCGATGAGAGTGACACCCACTTCGGCGGGCCCACGCACCTCGCATGCGCACGCCGGCCGACCCGGCACGAGAAGGATCCCCAATGAAACGACGTGACTTTCTGACAGCAGGCTCACTCGCCGCAGGGGGCGCCTTACTCACCTCACGGCTGTCCTTCGCCAACACTCCCGCGAACGGCAAGTCACGCTTTGTATTCGTCATTCTGCGAGGTGCGCTGGACGGCCTGGCCGCAGTACCTCCATACGGAGACCGTGACTATCCCGCCCTGCGACGCGACCTCGCGATGCAGGCGAACGACGTGCTGCGGTTGAACGATACTTTTGGCCTGCACCCATCTTTGGCCTTCCTGGGTGAATCCTACGGCGCGCATGAGCTCGTCGTGTTCCATGCAATCGCCGGTCCCTATCGTGAGCGCTCGCACTTCGACGGCCAGGACGTGTTGGAAAGCGGATTCGTCCGCGCCCACGTGTCGCAAAGCGGTTGGTTGAACCGCGCATTGGGATCCATACCTGCCGGCCGCACCTGCGACAAGGAGTCAGGCATTGCGCTGGGCCAGAACATTCCACTGGTGATGCGCGGACCTGCGGCGGTGACCTCGTGGTCACCCTCAAAGCTGGCGGCACTCGACGAGGACACCCTCGAGCGAATCACCGATCTCTATGCCGGCGACCCGCTCCTGGCGGCACGCCTTGCCGACGCACTGGCGGCGGATGCGATCGCCGAATCACCGCTGAGCGCGGACAGCAGCGCCGCGATGCCCAACAGGGCCGGTGGTGCGGCACGCTACACCGAAGTCATGCACGCCACGGCGGAATTTCTCCGCCGCGAAAACGGCCCGAAGGTCGCCGTGTTTGATACCACGGGCTGGGACACTCACGCTAACGAAGGCGCGGCGCAAGGGCAGTTGGCCGGCCGGCTGGCCGCGTTGGATGCCGGGCTGCGCATGTTGAAAGACCAGCTCGGTCCTGTGTGGAATGACACCGCCGTGCTGTTAGCCACCGAATTCGGACGTACGGCGGCCGTCAACGGCACTCGCGGAACCGATCACGGTACCGCCACCGCGGCCTTCCTGCTCGGCGGGGCCGTAAAAGGTGGCCGTGTCGTCACCGACTGGCCCGGGCTCTCCAGCCGCTCGCTCTACCAGGGCCGCGACCTCATGCCCACGCTCGACCTGCGATCGGTCCTCAAAGGCGTGATGCAGGACCACCTGGGGGTCCCCGCCCGCGCGCTCGACGCCACCGTATTTCCCGATAGCGTGGCCGCCAGAACGCTCACGGGGCTGGTTAGGACCTGAGGACACTACCTGGAATATTCGTCAGCAGCTATTCGGACCTGGCCAGGATTCTCGACAAGCACTCCGCTTCACCCGCGGCGGACGTGAAAATGCTTTTCCGGCACATGGTTTTCAACGCCGCCATTGGCAACGTCGACGACCATTTAAAAAACTTCTGGATGCTCGCCACACCGTCAGGCTACAGCCTGGCGCCGGCATTCGATCTCGTCCCTGACACCGCCGATCGCGTGGAGCATACGCTCTCGTTCCGATACCAATTCGGATGTCCCACGGCGGGGGAACTCCTGGAGGTTGCCTCAGAGTGGGAAGTTGCGAACGCCCCAGAAATCCTCGAGCAGGTCGTGACTACCGTGGCCCGGTTCGCCACGACAGCGCGCCAGCTCGAAGTGGGCGGCGGAGCGGCCCTGGAGAAAATCCAGGCCGACATTTCCCGGCGGCTGCAACTCATCGAGCGGCAATCTGCCTGATTGCTAGTTCTTTGGCGTCGCCGTCTGTGAGTCATCGCCGTTCTTGTCCCGCGGCGGCCTGGCCGGTGCCACGGGCGGAGGCGTACCGCCGCCGGGTGCGGCCGATGGCGCGGCATTCGAAGGAGCGGGTGCCGGCTGTGGCGCCGCAGTCGTGTTGGCAGGCCGAGTCACGACAGACGCATTCTGGTCCGGCAGATACAACGGTCCCTTCTGACCGCAGCCCGCGGCGACCACACATACGCCAACAATCAAAATCCAACTCGCCTGCTTCATGACTACTTCCGCTCCAGCACCGCCATGGTCAGGCGCGATACACAGACGAGCTTGTCGTTTTCGTCGCGAATCTCGATACCCCAGACCTGGCTGCGCCCGCCGATGTGATAAGGACGTGCGGTGGCGGTCACCAGTCCCGACGCCACCGAGCGCACATGGTTGGCATTGATTTCCTGTCCCACGCACACTGAGGTCTGCATATCCACACAGAGGTTGGCCGCAAGGCTGCCAACCGTCTCGGCCAGCGCCACCGAGGCGCCGCCGTGCAGAATGCCCGTCGGCTGATGGGTGTGCGGATTCACCGGCATGGTCGCGCGCAGATAGTCAGGGCCGATTTCCGTCACGCGAATACCGAGGTGAGCCGCCAGCGTATTACGCGAACGCTCCATCAACTCCTCGGGAGTCGATTGCATGCGCCAGATCGAGGCGCCGCGATTTGCATTACTCATGCGCGTAGTTTAGCCGATAGCGCTTTCGGCAACCCCTGTTCGATGGCAATCTGCTGAGTTGCAGCCCACCGCACGGAGCATTCCGATGACCGAGTACGCCTTTGCACCCCCAGCCGCGGCAAGCGCGGCCATCTCCGGCAGCAGCCAGCGTTTTCCCATTCACCGCATATATTGTGTCGGACGTAATTACGCCGATCACGTGAAGGAGATGGGAGGCGAGGTGGGCCGCGAGCCGCCGGTGTTCTTCACGAAGCCCGCGGACGCAGTCGTGGCCAATGACGTGGCCATACCGTATCCATCCCGCACGTCGAATCTCCACCATGAAATCGAGCTGGTGATTGCCATCGGACGAGCTGGCCGTGACATTCAGAAAGATCGCACGCTGGAGCATGTCTTCGGGTACGCCGTGGGAAATGACCTTACGCGCCGCGACCTCCAGACGGCCTCGAAGCAGAAAGGACAGCCGTGGGACACCAGCAAAGGGTTTGACCGCTCCGCGCCGTTGGCGGCCATACGACCGGCGGCGCAAGGTCACTTGTCGAAGGGCCGGATCTGGCTCTCGGTGAACGGGCAGGTCCGTCAGGACTCTGACATCGGCGAGATGATCTGGAGCGCGCCGGAGGTGATCGCCGAGCTGTCGAGCCTGTTCGAGCTGAGGCCCGGCGATCTCATTTTCACCGGCACCCCTTCCGGGGTTGGCGCGTTGAAGCCGGGAGACCGCATCGAAGGCGGCATCGAAGGGCTCGAGACCCTGCGCAACACCATCGCCGCGGCCTGACCTGAAATCAGACTGCACCCGATCCATGAAGCTCTACACCTATTTCCGCAGCTCCGCCGCCTTCCGCGCTCGCATCGCCCTGAACCTGAAGGGCATCGCCTACGAAGCCATTCCCGTCAACTTGCGGCCACCGGCCGCGGAGCATCGCACGCCAGAGTTTCTTGCCCTCAACCCGCAGGGCCTGGTTCCCGCCCTGGTCGATGGAAACAACACCATTACCCAGTCGCTGGCGATCATTGAATACCTGGACGAGACTCATCCCGAGCCGCCGCTGTTACCGCGCACGGCGCTGGATCGCGCCCGGGTACGCGCCCTCGCACTGGCCGTCGCGTGCGAGATGCACCCACTCAACAACCTGCGCGTCCTGAATTATCTGCGCTCGCCGCTCGGCCAGAATGAAGACACCGTGAATTCGTGGTACCACCACTGGATCCGCACCGGATTCAGCGGACTGGAGGAAGAGGCCCGGCGCACCAGCGAGGACGGCCTCCACATGTTTGGCTCGGTTGTCACGCTCGCCGACATCTTCATGGTTCCACAGATGTACAACGCCCGGCGCTTCAAGTGCGACCTGGAGCCGTATCCGACCTTACGCTCGATTGCCGCACACCTGGAGTCGCTGCCCGCCTTCGCGAAGGCGGCGCCTGAGAGGCAACCGGACGCGGTGGCGTAATTTCTCTCCGGCTCACCGCCCGGCTATACTGCGCGGCCATTCAATCGGCTCCCCTGACGCGGAAAACATCGTGAGCAAGCAGGACACCCACTTCTTCAACGTATTCAGCATGGTTATCGGCCTGCTGGTGGCTATTGCCATTGCCTTGTTCGCGCTGGCCCGTATCGTGGCAAGCCAGACCCAGGATAAGCAGGTCGTGGCGGACACCGAGTATGTGAAAAACGTGGAGCAGCGCCTCGCGCCATTTACCCAGGAGGCGGTTGCCGGGCAGGACAACACCGCAATGGCCATCAAGCCGGATGCCAGTGCCGCAGCGCAGGGCGGTGCGGGCGCGGCCGCCGAGTTGCCGAAGACCGGCGAGGCCCTCTTCCAGCAGACCTGCAGCGCCTGCCATGGCGCCGGCATAGCGGGCGCGCCGAAAGCGGGCGACAAGGCCGCCTGGGCTCCCCGCATCGCGAAAGGTAAGGACACGCTGTACGACCATGCTCTGCACGGCTTTACGGGTACCTCTGGCGTGATGCCTGCAAAGGGCGGCCGCACCGATGCCCCGGACGATCTGGTCAAGCAGGCCGTCGACTATATGGTCGGTCTGGCGAAGTAGTTTCTGCCCGGCTCCTTGGCCCCGGGTCATCCGCCTGGGGCCTCGAATAGCCCGCGCTCTCCAGGCGCCGTCGATCCAAGCAGCGCAGCAGGATCGCCTGGCTGATGTGCGCCTCCCCGATCACATCTTTCCCGGCCAGGTCAGCGATCGTCCGGGCGATTTTCAGCACCCGAGCGCGCGTGCGCGCTGAGAGGCCGAGCGCTCTCAGACTGCGCTCTAGAATCTCGCTGCCCGCCCGGTCCGGGCTGCACCAGCGCTCGATCTGAGCGTCCGTAAGTCGCGCGTTACAACTCCCCTGGCGGGCGAACTGAGCCTCTCTGGCGTGCGCGACCCGGGCAGCGGCCAATGACGTGCTCTCGCCTCTATCGACCGCGGCACCAAACTCCTCTACCGCCACCCGCGGCACTTCGACATGCATGTCGATACGCTCGAACAGCGGACCCGAAATCTTCGAGCGATAGTGTTGTACCTGGGCCGGCGTGCAGTTGCAGTCGCCGAGCGGATCGCCCTGGTATCCGCACGGACAGGGGTTCATGGCGGCAACGAGTTGAAACGCGGCGGGGTAGTGCGCGCGTACGGCGGCTCGTGACACTGACACGACGCCAGCTTCCAAAGGCTCGCGCAGAGCCTCCAGCGTGGCGCGCGGAAATTCAGGGAGTTCGTCCAGAAACAGAATGCCGTGATGCGCGAGGCTGACCTCGCCGGGACAGGCGCGCGAGCCACCCCCCACCAGCGCAGGTCCCGAGGCCGTGTGGTGGGGTGTTCGGAATGGGCGCCGACCATAAGCACCTCGATCGAAGCCCATCGCGCTCACCGAAGCGATAGAGGCCACTTCAATGGACTCAGCGGCGCTGAGCGCCGGCAGCAGTCCCGGCAACCGTTGCGCCAACATGCTCTTCCCGGATCCGGGAGGACCGACCATCAGCAGACTGTGGCCGCCGGCCGCTGCAATCACCAGCGCGCGCTTCGCGTGAAATTGCCCGCGCACGTCACGCAGATCCAACGAGGGATTCGTGCTCAGCGCACTCGCATGCCGCCCATGAGGACTCGAGGTGTAATCGGACAACGGCTGAGCGCCCGTGACATGACCACAAACTTCCAACAGATGATCAGCCGCGCGAACCGGGGCGCGGGACGCGAGTCGCGCCTCCTCCGCGTTAGCGCGAGGCACGATGATCTCGTGCCCACTCTGCGCGGCATGACCGGCTGCAACCAGCACGCCCCGAACGGACTTCAGCTCTCCCCCCAGACCCAACTCTCCATAGAACTCCACGGACTCCGGGTCGAACGAGGCAGTGAGCTGCCCCGAAGCCAACAGAATCCCCAGCGCGATCGGCAGATCGAAGCGGCCGCCTTTTTTAGGCACATCCGCCGGCGCGAGATTCACCGTGATATGCCCACTCGGGAATTCGAAGTTTGAGTTGATGAGAGCCGCACGAACGCGCTCCTTACTCTCCTTGACCACCGTAGCCGGCAAGCCGACGATGCTGAAAGCCGGCAGCCCCGCCCCCAGACTCACTTCAACCTGCACCAACGGCGCGTGCAGGCCGATTTGCGCGCGGCAAGCGACCTTCGCGAGTGTCATCGCCATCCTTGGCCTCCACCGGATCTAAGTTGCCGGGCCGCTCTCCATCGCCTTCACCCGCGCCTCCAACGCCTCGAGCCGTGCCCGGGTGCGCTCCAGGACCCGGCTCTGGACGTCGAACTCATCGCGCGTGACCAGGTCGAGCTTCCCCAGGCTGCCGCGCAGCACCGCGCGGAAATTGCTCTCCAGGTCGCGCTGCGTGGCGCGCAGTGCTGGAGGCAGGTTTTCCATCAGGCGGCGGGCAATGTCGTCGATCCGAAAAGTGTCCATAGGAGTCCCTCAAAAATTCACCCAAAACTCACGCCTCATTTTAGAGCGACGCCCGTGCACGACGCTCCAAAGTAGTGCGCACCCCGGCTGGGCACGCGCGCAAGTTTCGGAAACTGCACTGAAATTTGCTGTGGCACGGAAGCTGCACTCCCGATGGGCGCTTCACTAGCTTACGCGCGTCAGGGCCGCGCGTGCAGCCGCTGTTTGTGGGGCGAATCACTCGAAATGCCTCGAGCGAACCGATCAGAACGTCCGGGAGACAACATGCGCACGCTTGCGAAAAACTCTTACAAATTCCGTCAATGGGCGGCACTGGCGCTGGGGGTGCTGGGACCTGCGCTCGCCTGCGCCGCGGACGCCCCCCCGGTACCTAACAAGGGCGATACCTCGTGGATGATGACGTCCACAGCGTTGGTGCTCCTGATGTCGGTCCCCGCGCTGGGCCTGTTTTACGGCGGCCTGGTGCGCACCAAAAATATGCTCTCGGTGCTGATGCAGGTGTTTGTCGGCTTCTCGCTGATCTCCGTCCTGTGGTGCATCTACGGATACTCTCTCGCCTTCACGGAAGGCAATGCCTTTATCGGCGGTTTCAGCCGACTGTTCCTGGCCGGCACTTTCGATCCGGCAACGGGCAACTACGCGACCGTCGGCACCTTCAGCAAGGGCACGCCGATGTACGAGCTGGTGTACGTCGCCTTCCAGGCGACGTTCGCTGCCATCACCTGCTGCCTGATCCTGGGCTCCATCGTGGAGCGCATCAAATTCTCCGGCGTCCTGCTGTTCCTGGTGATCTGGTTCACCTTCAGCTACCTCCCGGTGGCGCACATGGTCTGGTACTGGCCTGGTCCGGATGCGTTCACCTCCGCTGACAAGGCCGAGGCCGTTGCCGCCACCGGTGGTCTGTTGTGGCAATGGGGTGCGTTGGATTTCGCGGGTGGCACAGTCGTGCACATCAACGCGGGCATCGCCGGACTCGTCGGCGCCATCGTGGTCGGCAAGCGCGTCGGCTTCGGCCGCGAGCCGATGCCACCGCACAGCCTCACCATGACCATGATCGGCGCATCCCTGCTGTGGTTCGGTTGGTTTGGTTTCAACGCCGGCTCGGCACTCGAGGCGAATGGCTCGGCAGCACTCGCTTTCATGAACACCTATCTCGCCACCGCCTGTGCGGTGCTGTCATGGATGTTCGGAGAGTGGCTGCTCAAAGGTAAGCCGTCGATGTTGGGTGCCGCCTCCGGTGCCGTCGCAGGCCTGGTTGCGATTACGCCCGCCGCGGGCAATGTCGGAATTCCCGGGGCGTTCGTCATCGGCCTGGGTGTTGGCCTCGTGTGTCTGTGGGGCGTGACGGGACTGAAGAAAATGATCAAGGCCGACGACTCGCTGGACGTGTTCGGTGTCCACGCGCTCGGCGGTATTTTCGGCGCTCTGACGACAGGCATCTTCAACGCGCCTTCCCTGGGTGGCCCGGGCCAGACCATCGACTGGGTGAAGGGCACCACGGGTTATCCGGGCATCGGAAAGCAGCTTCTCATCCAGGCCGAAGCCGTGGGCGTGGTGGTAGTTTGGACCGCCGTGGTGGCGTTCGCCGCCTTCTACATCGTGAAACTGGTGATCGGCATCCGCGTCAGCGAGGAGGAGGAGCGCGAAGGCCTCGATATCACCTCGCATGGTGAGCGCGCTTACGACATGTAAACCGCCCAGCCCAGGTCAACTGCCTGATCGATAACCCCGGTTTGCCAAAAGGCAGGCCGGGGTTTTTTAATGGCGATCACCGCAGCATTCAGTTCCGCTGCATGCGCGAGGTTGTGAGCTGAGAACAGCACTGCACTCCCCGTGTGTGACGCACTTCAAAGGTCATGGCGGGACGAACCGCCATACTGGAGGCTCTTATGTTGCGACCTGCAGCTATGTTGCGACCCGTAGTCATTACCACTTTGATTGCCGCTGGCCTATGCAGCCTGGCCCAGGCCGATGTGTATCGCTGGGTGGACGACAAAGGCCAGCCTCACTACAGTGACCGCTGGGTACCAGGCTCCGAGCTGGTGAGCTCGAGCCGCCCCCACCCCACGACGCCCGATTCGAGCTCGCCTGCCAGTCAGAACAAGGCCGTCGCAGCCGCCAATCAGCGCACGGACGACAAGGCTGCCGCCCAGAAGAACGCCGCCGCCACGAAGGCCGACGTCGCGAAGGTTCGCGAGCAGCAGTGCAAGCAGGCCAAAGAGCGCTATCAAAAAGCGATCGATGCCCGCCGCATTTACAAGCCCTCGAAGGCAGGCGATACGGACCGCGTCTACATGAACGACGCTGAGACGGATCAGTACCGTGCGCAGGCGCGTCAGGACGTGACGGATGCCTGTGGCAGCCCGCCCCCGGCGGTGACGATCCCCGAATCGTCATCACCCTCGGAATCGTCCGAGCAATAATCCAAGGAGCCTGGCTGCGGGTCGGCCGCAGCGCAGGCGCATCCTTGCTCAGCCAGGCTCCTTGAGTCTCTCCTTAGAATTGCCCCCCGGCTGGGAGGTATAGTCGCGTCACGGCCACTTTCGGCCGCTCGAACGGGGACTGTCGAATCATGCGCGTTGGATTTGTCGGGCTGGGAGCCATGGGTATGCACATGGCGCGCAATCTCCATCGAGCCGGCCTGTTGAGTGCCGTCTGGAACCGCACCGCCGAAAAGGCGCGGACGCTGGCCGGCGAGCTCAATGTGCAGGCTCCACCCACCCTC
>Ga0070741_10016485_pt1 | contig 12308 bp, 10 predicted proteins | sample Coa_R1_4_FD_66440 | JGI IMG/M metagenome (GOLD analysis project Ga0070741, IMG submission 66440) | Surface soil microbial communities from Centralia Pennsylvania, which are recovering from an underground coalmine fire - Coalmine... | ecosystem: Environmental > Terrestrial > Soil > Unclassified ...
TCCGGATGTTGGGCTCGCCCACGCAGGATGGCCTGGTGCTGCGTGTCGACATGCGGCTGCGTCCCTTCGGTGACAGTGGCCCGTTGGTGGCGAGTTTTGCCTCGTTCGAGGATTACCTCCCGCGGCATGGGCGTGACTGGGAGCGTTATGCCTATGTGAAGGCGCGGGCGGTTACGGCCGCTGATGTTTACGCGGAACTCTATGCTTCGGCCGTCCGACCGTTTGTTTATCGCCGCTACCTGGATTACGGCGTGTTCGAGAGCCTGCGGGAAATGAAGGCGCTGATCGAGCGCGAGGTCGAGCGGCGGGAGTTGGCGGATCACGTGAAGCTGGGTCCGGGTGGCATCCGCGAGATTGAATTCATCGTGCAGGCCTTCCAGCTCATTCGCGGCGGCCAGGACCGGCGGCTGCAGACGACCTCGCTGCTCACGGCGTTGACACTGTTGGAAGGTTGGAAGCGGCTGCCGACTGACATGGTCGCGCAACTGCGCGCGGCCTACGTGTTTTTGCGTCGCCTGGAAAACAGGCTGCAAATGCTGGGTGATGCTCAGGCGCACCGTTTGCCGGCCGATGCGCTGGGCCAGGAGCGTATTGCGATAGCCATGGGGCTGAACGATTGGCCCTCGCTACTACGGGCATTGAATGAGCATCGCGAGCTCGTGAGTCGCCATTTCCGCAAGCTGGTGTTTGGTGGAGCGGAGCCGCAGAGTGAGGCGGTCCGGATCGATCTCGGGCGCTTCTGGGATACTCAGGCCGAGACCGCGGTGCTGACGGAGTCCCTGGGCCGGGCCGGTTTCAAGGATACGGACGAGGCGGCGCGCCTGTTGTTGGAGTTACGGGCCTCGGCGTTGGTTCGCAAGCTCGATGAGCCCGGGCGTAAGCGGCTACAGGCGTTATTGCCACCGCTGCTGGCGGATGTCGTGCGCGTGGGCAGGGCAGAGCTGCCGGTGCTGCGCCGGGTTCTGCGCATTATCGAGGCGATCGGCCAACGGTCGGCCTACTTTGCATTGCTGCACGAGAATGCAGTAGCCCGTGCGCGCCTGGTGGAGTTGTGTGGTCATGGAGAGTTCCTGGCACAACAGATCGCCTCGCATCCACTCCTGCTGGACGAGCTGATTGACGAGCGCTTGGCCGAGTTGCCCAGTCGCGCGAGCCTGGAAGGCGAAGTGCGCTCGCGTCTGGAGCAGTTGACCGATGACGACCCCGAGCGCCAGGTGGAGGCGCTCTGTCATTTCCAACGTGCGGCGATCTTCCGGATTGCCGTCGCCGATCTCACGGGCAAGTTGCCTGTGATGCGGGTGAGCGACCGGCTCACCGAAATCGCCGAGTTGATTGTCGAGCACGCCATTGAGTTGGGTTGGCGCCAGATCGCGGCCCAGTTCGGCACTCCCATGTGCGGCGGCCCCGAAGCACGCCGGCCGGTGAATATCTGCGTGGTCGGTTACGGGAAGCTCGGAGGTATGGAGCTCGGCTATTCATCCGATCTCGACCTGGTGTTCCTGCACGACTCGCAAGGGGAGACACAGGAGACTTCGGGCGCCCGCTCCTGCATCGACAACCAGGTTTTCTTTGTCCGGCTGGCACAGCGGATCATGCACCTGCTGACCATGCACTCCGCGGCGGGCCGGCTCTACGAGGTGGACGTTCGACTCCGGCCGAGCGGGAAGGGTGGCCTGCTGGTGACCAGCATTGATGCTTTCGCCGAGTACCAGCGCCGGGAGGCCTGGACATGGGAGCACCAGGCGCTCCTGCATGCGCGGGCCGTGGCCGGTGCTGCAGTCTTGCGCGCGAGGTTTGAGGCCGTCCGGCTCGAGATTCTCGCCGACCACGTGAAGCGTGAGACTCTGCGGGACGAGGTGCGGGATATGAGATTGCGCATGCGCAAGGAGCTCTCCAGGGGGCGGTCGCCCGCGGCGGCCTCGCCCGGCTCGCCCGGCGATCCGGTCGGCTCCTTCGACATCAAACAGGACCCCGGTGGGGTCGCCGATATCGAGTTCCTGGCGCAGTATTGGGCGCTCAGATGGGCGAAAGACTATCCCCCCGTGGTGCTCTTCTCGGACACCATCCGTCAGCTCGAATCGGTTGCCTCGGCGGACCTGGTGCCCCAGGCCACCGTCGATGTGCTTACCGGCGCCTACCGCGCCTTTCGCGGGCGATCCCATCACCTGTCGCTGGCGGGCGCGCCAGCGCTTGTGCCAGATACCGAATTCGTTGCGGAACGGGCGGCGGTGACTCGCATCTGGAACGAGGCGATGGGCCCATCCCCTGGATGAGACTATAATTGCGGCCCTCGACTTTAACGCCTGAAATTTTCTCCATGGCCGCGACCACTCAGCCGCTCATTCAGCCCAACGCGCAGAACCAGTACGAAGTGACGGCGGACGACCTGCCGTTGTCGTGCCCGATGCCACAGATGTACTTGTGGAATTCCCATCCGCGGGTGTATCTCCCGGTTGAAGCCACAGGCTGGGCCAAATGCCCGTACTGCGGGGCGGAGTACACGCTGCGGCGCTGAGGGCTTTGCATGCAGCTACAGCGTTGGTATCTTGCCGCTAGCGGGCGAAACCACGCTTTTGCCCGCGGGGTAGTGCAGGGGACGACGCTGGTCCGCTGAAAGCGCCGCAGGCGACTTTCAGCCGCGCGCTTACTAAGCCGCTAACATCAGCAACTGCGGCCGACCCACTGCGTAGCCTTGTACGTAGTCGACGCCCATCCGGCGCGCTGTGTCCAGCGTGGCGACATCCTCGATCTGCTCGGCGATCACCTTGAAGTTCAAGGTGCGCGCCAGCTTGATCATTGCGGTGACCATGGCCTGGTTGACCGAGTCGCGCTCCAGGTTGCGCATGAACGAGCCATCGATCTTGAGATAGTCCATGGGCAGGTTCTTGAGATTGGAGAACGAGCCCACGCCGGACCCGAAATCATCCAGCGCGAACTGACAGCCCATGCCATGCAACACGCCGACAAAGCGACGGGCATGGTCGAGGTTCGCCACCACGGCGTTTTCGGTGATCTCGAAACAAACCTGCGCTGGGTTGACTCCGGTGCTGTCCAGGCACTCGACCACGAACTCGAGAAACTGCGCATCGCTCAGGGTCTGGCCGGAGATGTTGATAGCGACGCTGCGGTTGGGTGGCATCGGAATCGCGCCACGACCCAACGCGGCCAGGGTCGTCTGTACGACCCAACGGTCGACCAGCGCCATGAGCCGGTAGCGCTCCGCGGCTTTGACGAACTCGGAGGGCGGCACTTCGTGGCCCGCCTCGTCCTGCAGGCGAACCAATACCTCCATGGCAGGCCCGCCGCCGTTGACGCCGTAGGCGGGCACGATGGGCTGATGGTAGAGGTGGAAACGGTTTTCCTTCAGTGCGTTTTGCAGACGCTGCAGCCACTGGATTTCGCCCGTGTGGCGGGCGAGGGCCTCGTCGCGCGCGGAGTACACGACCACGCGGCCTGATCCCTGTTTCTTCGCTACGTAACAGGCAGAGTCCGCCGCGGCCAGCAGCTCCTCGATGGCGCCGCTCTCGCGGGAAATCTCGACCAGGCCGATGGAGACGCCGATGTTGAAAATCTTGTCTTTCCACACAAAGCGGTAGTCGCCCACGGCGCGGCAGACGTCATCTGCAATCTGGCGCGCCTTCTCGAGCGGGCAACCCATGAGGAGCATGCCGAACTCGTCGCCGCCGATACGACCGACGGTGTCGCTGTCGCGGACGGCGTCGCGCAGAACCTTCGCGACCTCGCGCAACATGCTGTCGCCGGCGAGATGTCCGCTGGTGTCATTCACGACCTTGAAGCGGTCGAGATCAAGGTAGGACAGCACATGCTGGCCATCGCCCCGGTGCCCGCTCTCGATGGCCTCCTCGAGGCGACGCTCGAATTCGCGGCGGTTCACCAGTCCGGTGAGCGCGTCATGCGTCGCCTGGTAGGACATCTGCCGGGCCAGGCCGCGCATTTCGGTGACGTCATGGAGGAGTACCACCGCGCCGACGAGCTCCGTGGCGCCGGTACGGATCGGGGAGGCCGACAACTCGATCGAGCGCTCGCTGCCGTTGGTGCGCGAAATCAACAGCGCGCGGCGGCTCAGGTTCACAGGCGCACCGCTCGTCAGCGCCTGTTTGACCGGATCGGCCAGAAGGCGTCGGTCGGTCTCATCGACCAGGCCGACGACATCTTCCAACGGCCTGCCGACCACCTGCTCGACGATAGTCCCGGCGAGCGCCTCGGCGGCCGGATTCATGTAGTTGACCAACCCTTGCGCATCGGTGGTGATGATGGCCTCGGCGAGCGAGTTCAAGGCCAACAGGTGCGGGGAAGGCTCGCTACCATTTTCCTGGCCCAAGGTCCGCACTGTCTGGGTCGGAATGATTTCCACGCCGGTAATCAGCAGCGCCGTCGATCCTTCGTACTCCACGATCCCGGAGGTGATCTCCAGCCGACTGACCTGACCTTGCAGGCCGATCATCTCGATTTCGTAGCGCGGGGCGGCTTCCTGGCCTTTCAGGCGGCGCTCGATGTTGTCACTGACCAGCTCGGCGTATTCCGGGGGTACGAGGTCACCGAGGCGCCGTCCCACCAGCTCGATACGATCGACGCCCACGAAACTCGCGAACTGACGATTGGCATACACAATGGTGTCACGATGTACGAGGACTGCCTCGTGAATACGATCACCAAGCTCGGCAAACATTTTTGGCGAGGAGTGCGCGCCGTCGCGATCGTTCTGAGGCGCGGTACGGGTCAGGAGGTGATTGACAGCGGTAACCAGCGCGGAGATCTCCGCTTTGTCGGTACGGACTTCGATACGCCCATCCAAGCGGCCCCCAATCGCAATTCGTTGCAATTGCTGGGAAAGCTCGGTCACGCTCGTCAACTCGCGTCGCTGCAGCCAGTAAAGTACGAGCAGCGCAGTCGCCACGAGCGCGATGAGAAGGCACGACAACCCGACGATCGACATCTAAATTCTTGAGTTTTCAGCCTATGGGTGCAACACGAGACCACTCTAATTCATTTTGTTGTCTCGTACGCGGAGCCCTTACAGCATAACTGAGCAGGAGCTGTCGCTCTGCCTGCATTTGACCATATCTGGTCGCATGGCTGCTTGGCAGGTCAATCGAAAACCCTTAACGTCTCAGTCGTTTTCAAAGGTTTGCAATAAGTCCAATTCGGAGTGCTACGACGATGCTGACGGCTGATGTCCGCGAACAAATGATCGAGCAGCAGGTGCGCGCTTGGGACGTACTCGACGAGCGTGTATTACAAATACTGCGCAAGGTCCCGCGCGACCCGTTCACGCCCGACGAGCAGCGCTTCCGCGCCTACGCCGATGCCGAGGTGCCCTTACCTCACGGTCAGCACATGTTACGCCCGAGCGTTGTAGGACGCCTGCTTCAGGCGCTCGAACTCAGCGGCAAGGAGCATGTGCTGGAGGTCGGAACGGGCTCCGGATTCGTTACCGCGTGTCTGCGGGCAGCGGCCGCGCGAGTGCGCTCGTTGGAGATTTACCCCTCTCTGGCCGAAATGGCGCGCCGGAACCTGGATTCCTCAGGCTTCCGCGACGTGGAAGTCGTGACGGCGGATGCCATGCAGGTCAACACGGGCAGCCGTTACGCGGCCATCGCCGTCACTGCTTCTCTGCCGATTTACAGCGACCACTTTGAGAAGCAGCTCGAAATCGGCGGCCGGTTGTTCGTGGTGGTTGGCGAGGCGCCGGTGATGGAGGCGCGGCTGATTCGACGCACGGGTGAAACGAGCTGGTCGTCCGAGAGTCTGTTTGAGACGGTAATCGATCCGTTGGTGAATGCTCCGCGGCCGCCGGAATTCAGTTTCTGAGGTTTGAGCCCTCAGGGCTCTAAACCTTCGTTAGTACCCCGGTCTCCAAGGGAAAGTTTCCGGGTGCGGCGGTCCGTGCCCTGGATCGACTATAACTAGTTGAATTTAAAGGGAAATATAATGGGCCTTGTAAAGCGGACTCACACTGCCGGCTGTTGGACTGTGGGCCTCCTGGGGCTGTTGCTCACCGGTCATGCCTTCGCCAAAGACCTGCTGGGCGTTTATGAGGACGCCGTGAAGAACGATCCCCAGATCCGTGCGGCGGACGCCAACCGGCTCGCCTCCCGCGAGTCGCGTCCCCAGGCGCTGGCGGCCTTGTTACCGCAGATATCGGGTACGGCTGCGTATACGCGCGATCACAACGGAGGTGTCCAGGATCAGATCAATGCTACTCCACCCCCCAATAGCCAACTGTACGCCGTACCGTTGCCTTACACGGCGGGGACGGGGGAAAAGCAGTGGGCGCTGAATCTGCGCCAGAACCTGTTTTCCTGGCAGAACTGGGAGACGCTGAAGGCCGCCAACAGCCAGGTCGCCCAGGCCGAGGCCAACTATGCGGCGGCCGAGCAGGACCTGATATTTCGGGTATCTCAGGCGTACTTCAACGTGCTCACCGCCCAGGATAACCTGCAAGCCCAACAGGCTTCTCTGGAGGCCATCGCGCACCAGCTCGACCAGGCCAACAAGCGTTACGACGTTGGTCTCATTGCCATCACGGACGTGAAGGAAGCGAAAGCCGCGCGTGATCAGGCGTCCGCGGCGGTCATCGCGGCCAAGCGCAGCCTGGCCACCGCGGAAGACCAACTCCAGGAGGTCACCGGACAGAAGTACGATTCGCTTTCCAAGCCCGGCGACAACATGCCACTCAACATGCCGGAGCCGGCGGACGAGGAGCGCTGGGTGAGCACGTCCCTCGACCAGAACCTGTCCTTGATTTCCAGTCGCCTGGCAGCCGACATCGCCCGCGACAATGTATCGGTGGCCTTCGGCGGCCACCTGCCGTCCGTGGACCTGGTGGCGGGGCGCTCGTATGACAACCGGTACGGCAACTACAACTACTCCGGTCAGCCGGTGGATGACTTCGGAAGTCGTATCAATGACCGGTCGATCTCTCTGCAGGTCACCGTCCCGATCTTCAGCGGTGGTTTGACACAATCCAAGGTCCGTCAGAGTCAGTATCTGTGGATCGCCGCCAAGGAGCAGGTGGTGCAGACTTCGCGCGCTACCGAGCGCCAGGCGCGTGATGCCTACCTGGGAGTCATCAGCGGCATCGCGCGGGTTCAGGCGCTCAAGCAGGCGCTGGAGTCGAGCCAGACGGCGTTGACGGCCACCGAGGCCGGTTACGAAGTCGGCACGCGGACCGCGGTCGATGTGTTGAATGCCCGCCGTACCCTGGTACAGGCGCAGACCGATTATTCCTCGAGCCGCTATGACTTCATCATCAGCATCATTCAACTGCGCGAGGCGGCGGGGAATCTGGATCGCGCCCAATTGGCCGAGATCAATGGCTGGTTGAGCTTGTCGGCGCCGACCTCGCCGCCGGTGGAGACCCCGGAGAGTCTGACGCCGAAGTTGCCGCCGGCTAACACGGCCGCGCCCATCACGCCGCAGTCGGTGCTGCCGCCGCCCGGAACACGACAGCCGGCCGGCCGGGATCCAGGCAAGCCGCAATAGTCTCGAGCGCCTACTGCTCGATCAGCGGAATCACCAATCCGAGGAGCTTCTGCAGCGCGCCTTTGTTGGCTTCGACAAAGGCGCGTCCTTGCTTGCCCATACGGGCGCGTCCTTCCGGATCCTGCAGTAGCGTGATCACCTTCTCGGCCAGGTCCTGCGGATTTTCAGCCAACTGGACGGCGCCGCTCGCGATGAGCCGCCTGGCGGCCTCGGCGCTGTTGAAATTGTGAGGTCCCGTCAGAATGGGCATGCCGAGAGCGGCGGGCTCGAGCAGGTTGTGTCCGCCGATCGGTACGAGGCTTCCTCCTACGAATGCAACATCGCCCGCGGCGTAGAAGTCGAGCAACTCGCCGAGCGAGTCCAGCAGCAGAACGTCGGCTTCGCCGATGGCTCCCGCTGCCGGCGTCTGGGAGCGGCGTATGAAGCGCACGCCTCGACTCACCAGCTGCGCGGCGACCTCGCCGAACCGATTCGGATGGCGCGGCGCCATGACCAACAGCGCGTTGGGGATCCGGCTGCGCACGATTTTCTGCGCCTCGATCAGCGCATCCTCCTCGCCGCCGCCATGAGTGCTTCCGGCAACCCAGACCTGGCGTCCCGGGGCGTAATACTCACGCATCACGCGGCCGCGCTCGGCAATGTCCGCGGGCAGTGAGAAATCAAACTTCAGATTTCCGGTGACGTGTGTGTTGCCGGGGTCGGAGCCCAGCGAGCGGAAGCGATTGGCGTCCGCTTCGCCTTGCGCGGCAATGACCACGCCCTGCGCGAGCGTCTCACGGAAGAGGGCGCCCAAGCGTCGATAGCGGCCTACCGACCGGGCGGATAACCGGGCACTCGCCAGCACCAGCGGCACCCGGCGTCGGCCGCACTCGTGATAGAGGTTCGGCCATAACTCGGTTTCGAAAATCACTGCAATGCGCGGCTGGATCTTTTTTAAAAAGCGACGCACCGCGCCGGGCAGGTCGAAAGGCAGGTAGCGGACCTGTGCACGGTCCTTGAAAAGTGCGCGCGCACGCCCCGCACCCGTCGGTGTGAAGGTCGTCACGACAATGGGGATGTCGGGATAACGCTCACGCAAGGTGTTGACCAACGCGGCCGATGCCTGCACCTCGCCAACCGACACAGCATGGACCCAGATGCAAGGTTGCTCGAGGACGTCGCCGCTGCCGAAGCGCTCACCGAAGTGAGACCAGTAGCTGGGGTCTTTCTAGTCACGTAACCACAACACCACCGAGAACAGCGGTGCCGCAATGTACATCAGAAGGCTGTACAGGTAGCGCAAGTAGTCTGGGTCAGGTTTGGGTCAGCGGCTGCTCGCCAGAGTATTGGCGATAGCCGTCGAGGAGCCCGTGCCAGTCCGCTTCGCTGAAGCGTTCGTGCGGCAGGGAGTATGTGACCTTCTCGAGCGAGCGACGCAACCGGACCAGGTTCTCGTCGCGCCAGAGACCGGACTTGCGCAGTTGGCAGCGATCGAAGTCGATCAGGTAGACGGTCTCCTCGCTCAACAGCACGTTGTGCGCGTTCAGGTCGGCGTGACAAACCCCGAGGTCGTGAAACCTGCGGATACAGCGGCCGATCAGAATCCAGGTCAGAATCGACAATGCACCCTTTGCAAGACATTCCGCCAATGAGCCTACCGCCGGCAGCCGCTCGGTGATCAGGTCGCCTGTGTAGGTCAAGCCGTTGCGGACAAAGCGGCACGCCACCGGGGCGGGCACCGGAAGTCCGGCCCGATGCAGCCGATAGGTGAGCTGCCATTCGGCGAAGGGGCGCGTGTTCTGTTCACCGCTCCACATGTAGCGGTCTTCGGAGACGCGCGCCGCTAAGCCGCCGCGTCGATAGTGACGAAGTACCATGCTGGTGCCAGCGGTTTTGAAGTAATGCGTAGCGCCACGGCCGCGCGCAACGCCTTCCAGCTCGCCGCGCGATTTCCAGTAGCTCGGATCGAACCAGGCCGGTGCAAAGTTGTTCGTTCGGGAGGTGTCATATAGCATGGCGCCGCCCGTCAGGGGGCTGTGCTTCACCTCTGCACCGAGCGAAAACCGTCCGCTCATCGAGCTTGCCTCCGAACCATGTTACTGCCTCTCACCCAACCGCCGCGGTCTGTCTGCATTCTGAGACTATCGGCGCTGGGCGATGTCTGTCACGTCGTGCCCATAGTGCGTACGTTACAGCATGCCTGGCCGGCCACAACCCTGACATGGATCATCGGAAAGGCCGAAGCGCGTCTCATGACACTCGTCGATGGTGTCGAGTTTATCACCGTGGACAAGAAGGCCGGCCTGGGCGCACGTCACGCTCTGCGGGAACAGCTTCGCGGCCGCCACTTCGATGTACTGCTTCACATGCAGCTGTCGTTTCGGGCAAGTCTGCTCGCGCGCCAGGTACCTGCCGACGTAAAGCTCGGTTTCGATCGGGCCCGCGCCCGCGAGCTGCAGTGGATGTTCACCAATGCGCGCATCGCGCCGCGCACACGCGAGCACGTGCTCGACAGCTTTTTTGGCTTCCTGGTCGCACTCGGTATCCAGGACCGGTTGGTCGCCTGGAATATTCCGCTGCCGGAAGACGCACGCACTTATGCCGAGCGGCTGATACCCGATACACGACCTACGTTGGTCATCAGTCCTTGCTCGAGTCACACATCGCGCAACTGGCGCGCTGAGCGCTACGCCGCCGTGGCCGACTACGCGGCCCGCCGGCACCACATGCGAGTGATTCTCTGTGGTGGCCCCAGTGCGATCGAGGCCGAGATGGGCGCGGCGATCGAGAAGGCGGCCAGCTCGACCGTCATCAACCAGATCGGGCGCGACACCTTGCCGGAGTTGCTGGCACTGCTGGGACGGTCCGCGGCGTTATTGAGTCCGGACTCCGGGCCGGCCCACATGGCTACCATGGTGGGGACACCTGTGATCGGACTCTATGCCGCCACCAATCCCGCGCGCAGCGGTCCCTATCTCTCGCGCCTCTGGTGTGTCGACGCGTACGCACAGGCAGCGCGGCGCTACCGCGGTCGCGCGCCTGAGAAACTGCCCTGGACGGAGAAAATCGAGCACCGTGGCGTGATGGATCTGATCAGCGTCGACCAGGTCACCGCAAAGCTCGACGAGTTGTTACGATGGCGAACATGAAAGACATTCTGGTACCCATTTCCCCGGGCGAGCTGCTCGACAAGATCACCATTCTGCGCATCAAGGTGGCGCGCATGGTGGATGCCACCAAGTTGGCCAATGTGCGTCTGGAGCTGGAGCTGCTCGAGAAAACCTGGAAGGACTCCGGCTGTGCGACCCACGACGTGGCGCGCGACGAGCGCGCTCTGCAGGAGGTCAACGAGCGGCTGTGGGATGTCGAGGACTTGATCCGCGATAAGGAGGCCAGGCAGACCTTCGACCGCGAGTTCATCGAGCTGGCCCGCGCCGTCTATGTTTCCAACGATGAGCGCGCCGCCATAAAAAAACGCATCAATGTACAGCTCGGATCGCGGCTGGTGGAAGAGAAGTCCTACAAGCCCTATCGATCCGGCAGTTCCTGACAATTCCTCACGTTCGCCAATACCGCTGCGCAGCAAACAAGCAACAATCTTCCATTATTCAAATAAGCCTTGGAATTCAATGACTTCCGTGTAACTTGGGGAAGTTCGAACAGCGCTGGTTGGAAAACCTCCAACAACCAACAATTTTCCTGTGCCATGCGGCGGCAGTGCAACGCGCCGAAAGGCATGGTAGAAGGGTCCGCCGGTTCAAACATCCCTAACTCGAGGGCTTCGGGCCTCACGGAAGCGTATGCAGCTTGCCAGCATCTGGCGTGAGCATTTAGCCGCAGGTTGTCCCAGCGAGCTGGCGGGTGTCGAAATCGCCGGGAGCGACGCGCGAGCCCTGGATGCGGAAATCACCGCGTGTGTGAGCGCCCTGATCTGCCGTTCCATGACGGTCGACGAGCGTATCGAGCGCCGCTTGACCGAAATCTCCACGGCATTGGCTGGGAAGCAGGCCGAAGCCGACGGCCCGGTAGCCAGCTACTGCGCCCGGCTGAACAAATTGGTGAGCGCCGTGCTGACCGAGTCGCGGGCGGGACGCGCGTAGCCCGTTTGACATAAGGCGTTGTTTTAGGCGCCAAATCCGTTCCCGCGCCCGCACAAATCTTGCTACCGACTGGTCTTATGGCTTTAGCTAGAACCGTGTGGGAAGCAGGGGAAACGATGATGGAAGACGTGCCTCACGCCGAGACGCCGCTCAAGGTACTGGTCGTAGATGACCAGGCGGACTCGGCTGACGCTGTGGCGTGCATGCTATCGCTGATGGGTCACGACGTTCATACCGCATACGGCCCCCGCGAAGCGCTGGACAAGTTTCGCCAGGTCCGGCCGACCGTAGTCTTCATGGATATCAGCATGCCGGAGCTCAGCGGGCTGGAGGCGGCGGCCAGAATCCGCTCCATGCCGGAAGGGACCTCCACGACGATTATTGCGTTGACGGGATTGGGCCACGAGGCCGACCGACGCCGCTCGCGCGAGGCGAGTATCGATCACCACCTGGTGAAGCCGGCTTCGCCCAGTGTGTTACATAGGCTTTTGAGTGCCATCCACCCGGCGTAGAGGTGGATGGCACATCGCCTGACAGGGATTTCTACAGCAACGGCACCAACAAGAGTGCCACGATGTTGATGATCTTGATCAGCGGGTTAATCGCGGGGCCCGCCGTGTCTTTGTAGGGATCACCCACGGTGTCACCGGTGACGGCCGCCTTGTGCGTGTCCGAGCCTTTACCGCCGAAGTTGCCTTCCTCGATGTACTTCTTGGCGTTGTC
>Ga0070741_10016486_pt1 | contig 12307 bp, 12 predicted proteins | sample Coa_R1_4_FD_66440 | JGI IMG/M metagenome (GOLD analysis project Ga0070741, IMG submission 66440) | Surface soil microbial communities from Centralia Pennsylvania, which are recovering from an underground coalmine fire - Coalmine... | ecosystem: Environmental > Terrestrial > Soil > Unclassified ...
GGACGCGATCGCAATCGCGAACGACGTCAAGTACGGGCTGATGGCGACGATCTGGACCGGCGATCCGGCGCGTGGACACCGGCTCGCGGCAAGGATCAAGGCGGGCACCGTCGGGATCAACATGCCCTATACGGCCTTCCCCGGGATCCCGTTCGGTGGCTACAAGCAGTCCGGCTTCGGCCGCGAGTTGGGGCTCGAGACGCTCGACGACTATCTCGAGACGAAGAGCGTGATCGTCTCGACCGGGGCGAGGCCGATCAACCCCTTCGGTCTGTAGCCGCGTCGATCGGTGCGCTACCGCTGGGTCGTCCTCGGCGCGGGCACGGCGGCGCAGGCGAGCTGGTCGGCGATCTGGTTCGGAATCGCCGTGCTCGCCCCCGCGCTGCGCGCCCGGTACGGCCTCAGCCTCGGCGAGACCGGTGCGCTGCTCGCGGCCTCGCTCGCCGGATCGACCGTCTCGATGATTCCGTGGGGCATCCTCACCGACCGGATCGGCGAGCGGCCCGTGCTCGCTCTCGGGCTGGGTGCCTGCGGCGCATCGCTGCTCGTGGCGGCCGAGACCGGCTCGTTCGCGGCGCTGCTCGTCCTTCTCTCGTTCAGCGGGCTCGCCGGTGCGAGCGTCAGCGCGGCGACGGGCCGGGCCGTGATGCAGTGGTTCCCACCGTCTCGGCGGGGGCTCGCGTTGGGAATCCGTCAGACGGCGATCCCCCTCGGCGGCTTCTTCTCGGCCGTCGTGCTTGCGCACCTCGGGCCTGCCTGGGGCTTTCGCCTGCTCGGCATCGCCTGCCTGTCGGGCGCGCTGCTCGGCGCGGCGCTGGTGCGGGAGGGGCCGCTGAGCGGCGAGGAGGGGTCGATCGCGGGCGGGGCGCGAACGCTCCGCGAGCGACGGCTGTGGCTGCTCTCGCTCGGAAGCGCGCTCCTGCTCACGCCGCAGATCTGCCTCGTCGGCTTCACGGTGCTCTTCCTGCACGACCACCGACACGTCTCGGCCGCGCGCGCCGCGCTCGTGCTTGCCGCGATCCAGCTCCTGGGCGTGGCGTTGCGGGTGTCCGCCGGCGCGTGGTCGGATCGTTTCGAGAGCCGGATCGTGCCGCTGCGCCGGATCGCGCTCGCGTGCGTCGCGCTCGTCGTCGTCGCGACCGCGCTCGTCGACGCGCCGCTCGGCGTCCTCATCCCCGTCCTCGTCGCGACCGGCGCGCTCGGCATGAGCTGGAACAGCCTGTCGTTCACGGCCACGGCCGAGATGGCGGGCGCGGCGCGGAGCGGATCGGCGCTCGGATTCCAGCAGACGATCCTGAACACGGTCGGCGCGCTCCTTCCGCCGGCGTTCGGGTTCGTCGTCGGCGCGACCGGCTGGACGCTCGGCTTCGGGCTCGTCGCGATCGGGCCGTTCGCCGGCTATCTCGTGCTGCGCCCGCTCGCGCAGACGCCGTAGGCTGGCCGGCCATGCGCGTCCTCGAGCGGCTCGAGCGGCTTTACGGGATCGGCGGAGGGCTCGGCGCCAATCGACCGTTCGCGAGCCCGGAGGAGGACGAGGCGCACGAGGTTGCGAAGGGGTGGCTGCGGGACGCAGGCCTCGCGATCGAGGTCGACCCCGACGGCAACCTGATCGGAAGCAAATGCGAGCGCGCCGACGTCTGGACCGGCTCGCACCTCGATACGGTGCCCCGAGGCGGACGCTTCGACGGGGCGCTGGGGGTCGCCGCGGCGATCGAGGCCGTCGAGCGCGTCGGCCGCGGCTCGGTCGTCGTCTTCCGCGGCGAGGAGGTCGGGTGCATCGGCAGCCGCGCGCGCGCCGCCCGCGGTCCGTTGCCGTCGGCGTTCGTCGAGCTGCACATCGAGCAGGGGCAGAGGCTCGCAGCGGCAGGCGCGCCGCTCGGCGTCGTGACGGCGATCGCCGGAATCGCGCGCGGCGACCTCGTCGTGGAGGGCCAGGCCGGTCATGCGGGGACGACGCCGATGAAGGGACGCGACGACGCGCTCTGCAAGGCGGCCGAGCTCGTCCTCCGCGTCCGCGACACGGCGGCGTCGATCGAGGGCGCGGTCGCGACGGTCGGTCGCGTCGAGGTCGAGCCGGGCGCGGCGAACGTGATCCCGTCGCGCGTGACGCTCGCCCTCGACGCCCGCGCCCCGGACCTGTCGCGCTTCGAGCGGCTGATCGCCGCGCTCGGGCTCGAGCCGACCTACCGGGTCGAGCCGGTCGAGATGGCGCCGGCCCTCCGCGCGGTGCTGCTCGAAGAGCTCGCGGCGAAAGGACTGCCGCAGGTCGAGCTCGCCTCCGGCGCGGGCCACGACGCGGGGATCCTCGCAGCCGCCGGAGTCCCGTCGGCGATGCTCTTCGTCCGGAGCCTCGCCGGCGGGGTCAGCCACTCGCCGGACGAGCTCTCGGCCCCGGAGGACGTCGCCCTCGCCGTCGAGGTGCTGACCGCCGCCGTCGCGCGGCTGACCGACTAGCTGGCCAGCGCGTCGATCTCCTCGACGCTGAACGTCCAGTCGTCGACCGTGAACGAGATGTGCCTGCCCTTCCTGTCCAGCGGGCGCGGAGCGCAACCCGCTGCGGCGATCGTCGCAGCGCCCTGAGCCCTTTGCAACGATCCGATCAGCCGGGCTCGCCGTCCGAGTATTCGAGGTTCTCGAGGCGCGCGATCAGTCCGATGCCGCGGAAGAAGACCTTGTTCGAGCGCGGGTAGTACGCGATGTCGTTGGGGTCGCGCGTGCCGTAGGCGAGGTAGGTCATTCCGGCCGGACCCGCGCGGAGCTGGTGGGCGATCCGGGTGCCGGCCGGGCGCGAGATCACGTTGCCTGCGCGGATCGGATGCTCTTCGTACCTCGCGGCGGGGTTGGCACGCGTCGCCTGCGGCGCCGGCCACAGGACCAGCGTGCCCTCCCCCTCGAGCACGACGAAGATCTCCTCCTCCGCCGAGTGGCAGTGCGGCGGCGCACCCTCGGCGCCGGGCTCGAGCCGTACGTGGTTGAGGCCCGTGCGGACTGAGCCGGCTGCGCCGCCGAGGCCGTGCGCAGCACCTCCGAACGACGTCGGGGCGTCTGCGAGATTCACGATGTTCGCCCGACGCGGGCTCGGCTCCGGCACCTCGAGCTCGCCGGCCGCCGTCTCGCGCTCCCACGGATGAGGCCCGCCGGAGACCTCGACCGTCACGCCCATCCGGACGACGCCCGCCCGCGGCAGGTAGCTCGCCGTCGCGTCGGTGCGCTCGCCGAACGCGAGCACGTCGAGCCCGTCGGGTCCCGCGATGAGGGTGTGCTCCTCCTCGGCGACGCGGTGGACGATGCAATCGCCGGGCCCGACCTCGTACGTCTCGTCGTCCTGCCACGAGAGCCCTGAGCCGCCGAGGACGAAGAAGATCTCCTCCTCGTCGAGCTCGAGGTGCACCGGCGAGCTCCGCTTGCCGGGATCGACCACGAGCCTCGCGACGCCGACCCGCTGCGAGCCCGCGGCGTGACCGAGGTCGATCCGCGTCACCCCCATCGGCCCGACCTCGAGATGCCGGCCCTCGACCTCGTCCCAGTGCGCGATCATTCGACAGCCGCGAACCGGATTGGCTGCGCGCCCTCCCAGAGCACCTTCTCGCCGAGCTCGGCAAGCTGCTCTCCGCCCTCGACGATCGTCAGGAAGTGGTTGCCGGCGAGCTGCCCCGCCTTGCTCGCGAAGCAGGTCTGCCCGTACGGGAAGAGGATCTCGGTCTCGCTGACGCCGCCGGGGTAGAGGAGGATCTCGCCGGCGCCCGGATAGCTCGTCGGGTCCTCCGGGCCGACGCCGAAGTCCAGGTCGCCGAGTGGGATCCACGCGGCCTGGCCGCTCCAGCGGGCCTGGATCAGGTTGCTCTCGAACGGCAGCGCGCGGCGGAACGCGGCCACCGTCGCCGGCGCCCGCTCCTCCTCGAAGCGGGCGTGAAAGCGATAGGGCCCGACCGTGATCTCGATCATCCGCGTCGCCAGCGATCCTCCGCGATCGCGACGAGCTCGTCCAGCGCCGTCTCGAGCTCCTGCTCGCGCGTGCGACCGATCCGGTCGCGCAGGACCGGCAGGATCTCCGACTTCGGCCGCCGGTTGACGAAGACGACGAACCGGAAGCCGAAGCGCTCCTCGTACTCCCGGTTCAGCCGCGCGAGCTCCTCGAGCACGGGCGGATGCTCGTCGCCGCCCTGCTCGGCGGCCGAGCGCGCCGACAGCTTGCTCGCTCCGATGGCCGGGTGCGCGTCGAGCACCTCCTTCTTCTCCTCGTCCGTCAGCGAGTGCGCCACCTCCCGCGCCGCGCCGAGCGGGTTCTCGCGCTCGGCGAGGAGCTCGACGAACCGCGTCCGCCCCTCGAACAGCTCGGCGAGCTCGTCCGTCGTCAGCTTCCGCGGTAGCTCGCGCACCCGTACGAGGAGACAAGAAGCGGTACGTGGTAGTGGCGGTCGACGTCGTCGATCGCGAGCTCGAGCTCCACGCGTCGGAAGAACGGTGACGGCGGGTGGAAGACGAGGCGGTACGACCCGGCGACGAGCGCGTCCGTCGAGAGCTCGGCGATCCGCCCGTCCTCGTTCGTCTCCTCCGCGCCGACGAGGTCGTCGCCGCGGTACAGCTCGACGCGGACGCCGCGGGCCGGCTCTCCGCGCTCGGTGTCCAGGACGTGTGTCGAGAAGGTCACGGCGGCCGATCCTATAATCGCGCTCCCTTGGCGATCACCTACGACGAGTACCTGCGGCGCGTCCCGAAGGTCGAGCTGCACTGCCACTTCGAGGGCACGGTGCGGCCGCAGACGTTCGCCGACCTCGCCCGCAAGCACGGCATCGAGTTGCCGACGCAGGACGCGGACAAGCTCTACGACTACGACTCGATCTACGAGTTCCTCAAGATCTTCGCGATGGTCTCGTCGACGCTCCAGGACCGCGAGGACTTCGCGCGGACGGCGTTCGAGTCGATCGAGGACGGCGTCAGGCTCGGGAACCTCAGGTACCGCGAGATGTTCTTCAACCCGACGCTGCACACCCGTCGCGGCGTTCCCTATCCGGTCGTCGTCGACGGGCTGATCGACGGGATCGAGCGTGCGCAGGAGGAGCTCGGCGTGACGTGCCGGCTGATCGCGGACGTGTACCGGCAGGACCCGCCGGAGATGGCGCGCGAGATGGTCGAGCAGGTGCTCGAGCACCGACGCGACGAGGTGATCGGGCTCGGGATGGACGGCGCCGAGGCGCCCGATCCGCCCGAGAGGTTCGTCGAGTCATTCCGGCTCGCGAAGCAGGGTGGCCTCCGTCTGACCTCGCACGCGTGCGAGGACGCGCCCGCACAGAACATCACCACGTGTCTGGACCTGCTCGGCTGCGAGCGGATCGACCACGGCTACCACATCCTCGGCGACGACGAGGTCGTGAAGCGGGCTGCCGACCAGGGAATCATCTTCACCGTCTGCCCGACGGCGACCGCGGTCTGCTACTTCGATCCGGACGACTTCACGAAGCATCCGATCCGGGAGATGGCGAACCGCGGCCTCCGGATCATGTTGAACTCGGACGACCCGCCGATGTTCCACACCGACATCGGCAAGGAGTACGTCGAGATGACGAAGGCCGCGGAGTGGCCGAAGGAGAAGATCCGCGAGTTCGTCTTCAACGGGATCGACGGCTCCTGGATGAGCGACGACGAGAAACGCCGGATGCGAGCGGAGTTCGAGCGCGAGCTCGACGAGCTCGACTCCCAGCTGGCGGCCTAGCTTCCGTCCAGCGAGAACGCGTAGACCCGGCCGGCCTGGTCGTCCGGGTAGAAGCGGTTCCCCGAGCCGATATAGAGCACGCCGTCGACGATCGACGGAGACGACGAGACGATCGAGTCGTCCGTGAAGCCCTGCCACAGCGGCCCGCAGAACGAGTCCCCGCAACCTGCGGCGTCGAACGCGAGCACCTTCATCGAGTTCTCGCCCACGTAGACGACGCCGTTCGCGACCGTAGGCGACGAGAGGATCTCGGCCTGGCTTCCGCTCGCCGTGCCCGACCAGACCGGGCTGCACGTCTTCGACCCGCAGCCGGTCGTCTTGTAGACCTGCAGTGTCGCGTCCACGCCGATGTAGACGAACCCGTTCGCGACCGCCGGCGTGTCGAAGGCGAACTCGTCGAAGCCCTGAGAACCCGTCCAGCGAGGACGGCAGTTCGGTCGCCCACAGCCGGCAGCGGCGAACGCCGCGAGGCCGTGATCGACGCCCACGAAGACGACGCCGTTCGCGACGGCGGGGCCGGACTCGACGAAGTTCGAACTGTCGGCCGGCGCCCCCTTCCAGAGCGGCGAGCAGGTCGAGCTGCCGCAGCCGTTCGCGTCGAACGCGTAGAGCTTGCCGCCGCTCGAGATCGAGGAGACGTAGACGACGCCGTTCGCAAAGGCCGGCGAGGTGAAGCCCTGGCCGGTCGGGCCGACGCCGACCCAGAGCGGCGCGCAGGTGTCATTGCCGCAACCGGCCGCGTCGAACGCGTACAGGCGGTTGTCGTGCGTGCCGATGTAGACGACGCCGTGGCGGATGAGCGGCGAGGAGTCGAGCGTCCCCGCGCTCATCTGCCCGACCCAGACCGGGTCGCACTCGCTCGAGCCGCACCCGCGCGCGTTGAACACGTAGAGGCCGCCGTCGTTCGAGCCTGCGTAGACGAACCCGTTCGCGACCGTCGGCGAGGACTCCGAGCCGTAGTCGGCCGCCATCAGGCCGCTCCACGCCGGGTCGCAGAAGGAGCCGCCCGAGCCGCACGACTTCGAGAACGCCCAGAGCCGGCCGAACCAGGAGTCGGTGACGAAGACCGTCGTCTTCGTCACGGCCGGCGACGACGAGATGACGAGCCCGCCCATGTTCATCCCGATCCACTTCGGGGTCAGGAACTGGACGTTGCCCGGGCCCAGGATGGTCTCGAACGGGTTGTAGCCCGTCCGCGCGTTGTCGAAGTGGAACGTCGTCCAGGTCGACTGCGAGCTGCTCGAGTCGGAGCGGGCGCCGCCCGCCACCGCGGCGACGGCGAGCGCTACGACGGTGACGAGGTACGCGAGGCGGGGCAATCTGCCCACGCATACGTGCGCTACGCGCCGCCGGATTGGAACCGGACGGCGTGGACCCGGTGCTCGCGCGCGATCTCCTCCTCGTCCGCGCGCACGAGCTGCCCGTCGCGCACGACCTCCTCGCCGCCGACGTAGAGGCGGTCGACCCGGTGCGGTGCGGAGAACACGAGCCCCGCCACGGCGTCCTCGGCCCCGGCGAGCTCGAGCCCGTCGACGCGCCAGACCGCGACGTCGGCGCGCTTCCCCGGCTCCAGCGACCCGATGTCGTCCCGGCCGAGGACCTCCGCTCCGCCGCACGTTCCGAGGCGCAGCGCGTCCCGCACGGTCATCGCAGCAGGCCCGCCACGCGTTCTCGCGAGGAGGAGCGCCTGCTTCACCTCGAGGAACAGATCGCTTCGCTCGTTCGACGCCGAGCCGTCAACGCCGAGCCCCACCGCCGCGCCCGCGGCGCGGAGCTCCCGCACCGGCGCGATCCCGGCGCCGAGGCGCATGTTCGAGGTCGGGCAGTGCGCGACGCCGACGCCGTCCCGCCCGAACGCCGCGACGTCCGCCTCGGAGAGGTGGATGCAATGTGCGCACCAGGCGTCGCCCGCGATCCAGCCGAGCTCGGCCAGGTACTCGACGGGTCGGCAGCCGTACAGCTCCCGGCAGTACGCGTCCTCCTCGACCGTCTCCGCCAGATGCGTGTGCAGCCGCAGGCCGAGCCGGCGCGCGAGGGTCGCCGATTCCTCCATGAGCCGCCGCGTGACCGAGAACGGCGAGCACGGCGCTGCCGCGATCTGCACCCTGTCCCCGTCCGCGAGCGCCGCCAGCCGCTCCGTCTCCGCGAGCACGTCGTCGAGCTCCTCGACGAGCTCGTCCGGCGGCAGTCCTCCGTCGGACTCGCCCAGGTCCATCGACCCGCGCGACGCGACGATCCGCAGCCCGAGCTCGCGCGCCGCGCGCACCTCCGCCTCGATCAGGCCGCCGACGCCGCGGGGGAACACGTAATGGTGGTCGAAGGCCGTGCTGCAGCCGGAGAGGGCGAGCTCCGCAAGCGCAGTGCGCGCCGCCGCGTACTCGGCCTCCTCGTCGAGCCGTGCCCAGATCGGATAGAGCTCGCGCAGCCAGCTGAACAGGTCGGCCTGCTGCGCTCGAGCGCGTGTGAGGGTCTGGTAGAAGTGGTGGTGGGTGTTGACGAGGCCGGGGGTGATTACCGCTCCGCCGAGGCGAACGACCTCGTCGGCGTCGGGAGGCGCTCCGTCGCCGCACGAGGCCACGAGCCCGTCCTCGAGCAGGATCCAGCCGGCGGGGAGCTCGGTGCCTGCGGCGTCCATCGTGACGATCCACGCGTCCGCGAGCAGGCGTCTCATCGGCGGCGACCTTAACCACCTTTTCCCCGGCCGCGCCGTCTCCTATAGTCGGGGCTCGGTCGCTTCGAGCGAGCAAACGGCGGAACAGGGAGGAACCACATGAGGAACCGGAGGCGCGTCCTCGGCGCGCTGCTTGCGGCCTGCGTCCTCGGCGGCGGCACGGTCGCGGCGAGCGCGATCGCCAAGCCGACGAAGCAGTCCGACGTCTTCAAGGCGGCGTGGATCTACGTCGGACCGCACAACGACGGCGGCTGGTCGCAGGCCCACGACATGGGCCGCCTGGCGGTCCAGAAGGCGTTCGGCAGCAAGGTCCAGACGACCTACAAGGAGAACGTCCCCGAGGGTCCGCAGGTCTGCCAGACGATCGAGAGCCTGATCCGCGACGGCAACAAGATCATCTTCGCGACCTCCTTCGGCTTCCAGAGCTGCATGGCGCAGGAGGCGGCGAAGCACCCCGACGTCTACTTCGAGCAGGCCACCGGGACGCTCCAGAGCAAGAACATGGCCGAGTACTTCGGTGCCGGCGAGGAGCCGATCTACCTCGCGGGCATGGCCGCCGGAGCGGCGACGAAGAACGGCACGATCGGCCTCGTCGTGGCGTATCCGATCCCCGAGGTGATCCGGCACACGAACGCCTTCGCTCTCGGCGCACAGGCGGTGAACCCCAACGTGAAGGTGAAGCTCGTCTGGACGCACTCCTGGTTCGACCCGGCGAAGGAGAAGCGGGCGGCGCAGAGCCTCCACTCGGCCGGCGCCGACGTCCTGGCGCAGAACGTCGACAGCCCCGCGACCGGGCAGTTCGCCGAGTCCGTCCACGTGCCGTGGGTCGGCTACGACTCGGACGCCCACAAGTTCGCGCCGAAGTCGTGGCTGACGGCCGCGATCTACAAGTGGGGCGTCTACTACGTCCCGCGGGTCAAGGCGGCCATGGACGGCACCTGGAAGACCGGCTTCTACTACGGGACGCTGAAGGACGGCTTCACGACGCTCGCGCCGTTCGGCCCGTCGGTCAGCGCGAAGACGAAGGCCGCCATCGCGGCGAAGCGGCAGGCGATGATCGCCGGCAAGTTCGCGCCGCTCTCAGGCCCGCTCTACGACCAGAGCGGGAAGCTCCGTGTCCAGAAGGGGCACGTGATGACTGTCAAGGAGCGGTACGCGATGAACTGGCTGGTGAAGGGAGTCATCGGCAGCCCGAAGGGGTAGCGGCCTGAGCGCCGCCGAAACCACTGTGACCGCCGCAGCCGCCCCGCGTGGGGCGGCTGTGGCTCTTCGCGGGATCACGAAGCGCTTTCCCGGAGTCGTCGCGAACGACCACGTCGACTTCGAAGCCGCGGTCGGCGAGGTGCACGCGCTCCTCGGCGAGAACGGCGCCGGGAAGAGCACGCTCTCGAACATCATCACCGGGCTCTATCGCGCCGACGAGGGCGAGATGGAGCTCTACGGCGAGCGCGTCGACTTCCACTCGCCGCGGGACGCGCTCGACGCGGGGATCGGGATGGTGCACCAGCACTTCCGCCTCGTCGCGCCGTTCACCGTCGCGGAGAACGTGATCCTCGGCGACCACCGCGGCGAGGGCCGCTCGTTCCGGCTACACCCCAGGCGGATCGAGCGGCGCGTCGGGGAGCTGGCCGAGCGGTACGAGATGCCCGTCGACCCCGAGGCGCGGATCTGGCAGCTCTCCGTCGGCGAGCAGCAGCGAGTCGAGATCCTGAAGACCCTCTACCGGGACGCGCGGATCCTGATCCTCGACGAGCCGACGTCCGTGCTGACGCCGCAGGAGGCGCGGGCGCTCTTCCGCACGCTGCGGGTGATGGCCGCCGACGGGCGGACGATCGTCTTCATCTCGCACAAGCTGCACGAGGTGAAGGCGGTCGCAGACCGGGTGACGGTGCTACGCGGAGGGCGGTCGGTGTCGACGGTATCCGCGGCCGACGCGACCCTGCGCTCGCTCGCCGCGCTGATGGTCGGCCGGGAGATCGACGTGACGCGCAGACGGGAGCGCGCCGGTGCTGCCGAGCCGGACGTGGCGCTCGCGGTCGAGGGTCTCTCTGCGCCCGGCGACCAGGGGACGCCGGCGCTCAGGGACGTCTCGCTGGCCGTGCGGGCGGGCGAGATCCTCGCGGTCGCGGGCGTCGCCGGGAACGGCCAGCGCGAGCTCGCCGAGACGATCACCGGGATGCGGCGGGCGACGGCGGGAACGGTGCGGGTTGCGGATCGGGCGCTCGAGCCCGGCGATCCGCGCGACGCGATCGACGCCGGCGTCGCTCACGTCCCCGAGGACCGGCTCGGAACCGGCGTCGCGCCGAGCCTCAGCATCGCCGCGAACGTCGTCCTGAAGTCGTACCGCACGCGCGACTGCTCGCGGGGGCCGTTCCTGCGCCGTGGGCGCATCGTGGAGCGCGCCGTGCACCTGATCAGGGGCTATGCGATCAGGGCGCCCGGGCCGGAGACGCCGGCGCGCCTGCTCTCCGGCGGCAACCTCCAGAAGGTCGTCCTCGGGCGCGAATTCGCGGGGCGGCCGCGCGTCCTCGTCGCCGCCTCGCCGACCCGCGGCCTCGACGTCGGCGCGATCGAGACGGTGCACGACTACCTGCTCGAGGCGGCAGACGCGCACGGCGTCGGGATCCTGCTGATCAGCGAGGACCTCGACGAGATCCTCGCGCTCGCCGACCGCGTCGTCGTGATGTACGAGGGCGCGATCGTCGGCGAGGCGACGCCGGGCGAGACGACGGTCGAGGAGATCGGCCTGATGATGGCCGGGGGCGGCGCCGGCTGATGCGCATCGAACGGCGCCTGGCTCAGCCGCGCTGGCTGACGGTCGCGGTGCCGATCGGCTCGCTCGCGTTCGCGTTCGTCGCGATGGCGGCCGTCCTCGGCGCGACCCACCACGACCCGTTCCACACCTACCGCCGCCTGTTCGAGGCCGCGTTCACGGCGCACGGCGCCCTCAGCGGGACGTTCACGTTCGCGACACCGCTTCTCTTCACCGGGCTCGCGGCCGCGGCGGCGTTCCGCATGAACCTGTTCAACATCGGCGGCGAGGGCCAGCTCTACCTGGGGGCGATCGGAGGGATCGGAGCGGCGCTCTGGCTGGGTGGCGGCTCGAAGCCCGCGCTGATGGCGGTCGCGATCCTCGGGGGCGGGGCAGCAGGCGCGGCGTGGGCGCTGATTCCGGGCGTCCTGCGGGCCTTCGGACGCACGAACGAGATCATCACCTCGCTGATGCTCAACTACGCCGCCGCGAAGCTGCTCGAGTACCTCATCTACACGAGCCACTCCTTCTGGCGTGACACGACCTCGCCGAGCGCCCAGGTGTTCCCGCTCGGGAAGACGCTGCCGCCGGTCGCGCAGTGGCCCATCTATGGGCGGAGCGTCGCCGTGCCGTTCGGCCTCCTGCTCGGCGTGGCGGTCGCGGCGGTGCTCTGGACGCTCTACCGGCGGACGCGCTTCGGCTTCGAGGTCGACGTGATCGGCGACTCGCCGAGGGCGGCACAGTACGCGGGGATGCGGACGCGCCGCAAGATCCTCTCGGTGATGGCGATCTCCGGCGGGATCGCGGGCATCGGCGGTGCAGCGCAGATGGGCAACTTCGACTACGCGCTCGACCCACGCGGCCTCCAGTCGGCGAACTACGGCTACACGGGGATCGTCGTCGCCGCGCTCGCACGCTACAACCCGTTCGCGGTCTGCCTTGTCGCGATCCTGCTCGGCGGTCTCCAGAACGCCGGCTACACGCTCCAGGGCGCAGACTTCCCGTCGGGCCTCGTCGGCGTGATGCAGGGGATCATCCTCTTCTGCGCGCTCGGCGGCGAACTGCTGATCCGCTATCGCGTGCGCGTGCCGCGTTGGAGCCGCGGCTCGCAGCCGTCGGTGCCGTCTGCCGCAGAGGCCGCGCAGTGAACAACGGCATCGTCGTCGTCGTG
>Ga0070741_10016487_pt1 | contig 12306 bp, 10 predicted proteins | sample Coa_R1_4_FD_66440 | JGI IMG/M metagenome (GOLD analysis project Ga0070741, IMG submission 66440) | Surface soil microbial communities from Centralia Pennsylvania, which are recovering from an underground coalmine fire - Coalmine... | ecosystem: Environmental > Terrestrial > Soil > Unclassified ...
CCCCGCCGTCTCGAGCCCGCGGCCCACCGCGGCGGCGATCTCGTCGGCGGCGAAAGTTCCCTTGAAGGCGTCGGGTGCCACGAGCACCGTACTCGGAACGCCGCGAATCGTCATCGTGGCGCCAAGGGCCTAAGGGCCCTAGCTGCTCATCTGCTCAAGCAGACAGTCACGGGGCGCCTTGTCCTCGCGCCAGCGCAGGATCCGGGTGCCGTGGCGGATGCGCCCGCCGCTCACGTGATCGAATGTCACCTCGACGACCAGCTCGGGCCGCAGCTCGATCCACTCGAGCTCCTTCTCGCTCTTCCAGCGGCTGGGGTCGCCGTGTCCGCGCTTGCCGGTCTGGTAGGGCTCGAGCTTGTGGACGAGCGCCCGCTTCTCGGCCGCCCGCAGACCCGAGGAGTGACCGACCACGTGCAGCGTCCCGCCCGGGCCATACAGGCCTAAGATCAAAGAGCCCACCGTGTCGGGCTCCTTCCCCGGGCGGTAGCCGGCGACGACCGCGTCGATCGTGCGCACTCGCTTGACCTTGACCATGCCTTTGCGCTCGCCGGGGCGGTACGCGGCGTCGACGTCCTTGGCCACGACGCCCTCTCCGCTGCGCAGCCACGGCTCGGCCTGGTCAGGCGCTCTTGTCGCGGGAGTCAGCGCCACGTGATCGTCCTGCAGCAGCGCCTCGAGCGAGGCTCGCCTGTCCGCAAATGGCGTCTCGAGCAGCGACCGATCGCCTTCAGCCAGCAGGTCGAAGGCGATGTAGCGCGCCGGCGTCTCATGCGCGAGCCGCTCAATCCGGGAACGGGCGGGATGGATCCGCTGTGAGAGCGCGTCGAAATCCTGACCGCCGTCATCGCCGTCGATCACCACCTCCCCGTCGAGCACGTAACGACCCGGCGGGAACGACAACTCGGGGAAGTAGCGATCGAGTGGCTTGCCTCCGCGGGACTGCAGCACCATCTCCTCGCCGTCAACGAACGCGATCGCCCTGAATCCGTCGTACTTCGGCTCGTAACACCATTGCTCGCCGACGGGGAGCTCCTTGGCGGAACGCGCGAGCTGCGGCTGTAGAGGCGGTTGGAGCGGCAAATTCATCGCAACGGAACCCACGGCGGGAAGGACTCAGACCGCCGCGATGGTAGCTGTACGATCACGCCGTGGCCGACGATCATGCGACCGTAGCCGAAGAGGAGTATCTGGAGCGTCTCTTCTGGCTATTCGAGGCAGGCCTGCCCATGACGGGCGCGAACCTGGCGCGCGCCATGCAGCTCTCGGCTCCGACGGTTCACGAAATGCTCGGGCGGCTCGAGCGCGACGGCTACATCGTCCGCGATTCGGAGCGTCTGATCGACTTCACCGAAGCGGGGAGGCACCACGCCGAGCACATCGTCAGCCGCCATCGCATGATCGAGCGCTTTTTGACAGACGTCGTGGGGGTGCCCTGGGACGACGTGCACGAGGAGGCCGAGCACCTCGAGCACGCCATGACCCCGCGGTTCGAGGCGTATGTCCGGGCCACGGTGGGCGACGCGAAGACCTGTCCTCACGGGCATCCCATCCGTGTCGGCGAGCGGATCGACGGCGTCCTGTTGGCGGATTGCTCCCCGGGGACGATGGTCACGATCCTGCGCTTCGAGAACGAGGCCGAGGACCTCCTGCACTACCTCAAACAAGAGGGCCTCGATCCGGGGCTCGAGGGGGAGGTCGTCTCAAACGACGGCGAGGTAGTCAAGGTCCAAAGCAACGGCCACACCGCCACGGTGACGGCATCGGTGGCCGAGACGGTTTCCGTGTTGGCGGATCCCTCCCCGCCGCCGCGGATCGCGCTGCCCGAGCAGTTAGTGCTGGGCCACGAGCGCTACGGACGGTAATGCCTGATTTGGCGGTCCTGAAAAGGACGCCACACTAATGCTGCTGCGAAGCGAAGGTCCCTCGGTGCTGGCGATCCCCCAGCAATCGCACGCGTGGATTTCCGGCCAACTGGCGCGCGCATGGGGTAACGACAGATTCCCTCCGCCGGAGCCCTGGGAGGAGGTGTGTCTCGCCGCCGAGCAGCACGACATCGGGATGGCGGGCTGGGACCGCGACCCCACCTTCAACCCTGAGACGGGCCTGCCCTATTCCTTCCTCGAGCTGCCTCTCGAGGTCCATCTGGGTCTTTGGGATGCCGCGCCGCAGCGGCTGCTTGTTCAGAGCCGCTATGCGGCGCTTTTGGTCTCGATGCACGGCGCGCGTCTATACGGACGGCGCAACCTCGAGCAGCTTGCGCCTGAGCAGGCGGATGCCGTGCGCTCATATCTGGAGCGTCAACAGGCCTTGCAGCGAGGCCTGATCGAGGCGCTTTCAACCGATTCGGTCAGCCGACCATGGGTCGGCGACCAAACGCTGCAGCGCAACAGCCAGCTCGTGTGGACCTGGGACTTTCTGTCGCTCGCGGTGTGTCTGGACTGGGCTGGGCGAACGGCGCGCGACGTGCCGACGGCGCGAGATGCAGTCGACATCGAGATCGAGCGCGGGCCGCGGCCTGGCACGCTTGCCCTCGACCCATGGCCGTTTCGCGCCCACGCCATCTCCGTGCGATGCGATGGGCGGCGGCTGGCGGGGCGGCTAGAGAGCGCGCAAGAACTCGCCGCCGCGCTGGGGGTAGCGGGAGGCGAGGTGATCGAGTTCGAGTTTCTGCCGCGCAACCGCTAGCGGCCACCGCGCGACCGCTAGCCCGCCGGGGCTCCCGCCGCCGGCTCCGCCATGACCGCGACCTCCGCGTACGCGTCTGCCAACCGCCGCACGCCCTCCTCGATCTCGTCCGGCGTCACACCCGAATAGGCCAGGCGCAGACTCGATTCGCCTCCCTCGAGCACGAAGTCTTCGCCCTTGACGAACTGAACCCCTCTGCGAGCGGCCGCGTCGAACAGGCGCGTCACATCGGTCCCCCGCGGAAGATCCACCCACAAGAAGTAGCCGCCCTGAGGCGCGACGAACCGCGCCTCGGGAAGCAGCTCTGTAAGCGCTTCACAAAGGGTCCGGGCGCGCTCGCGCAGGGCGTCCTTGACCGTCTCGATGGAGCGTTCGAGGGCACCCGAGCGGCAGAACTCGAACACGATCGCCTGCGCAACCATGTTGGGCGAGATGTAGGCACTGGTCGCGAGCTTCGTGATCCGGGCGATCACTTCTTCGGCGCCAACCAGGTATCCCACCCGGATACCAGGACACACGGTCTTCGAAAACGACGACGCATAGACGACGACGTCACCGCCGAGCGAAAACATCGTCGGTAGCGACTCGCCCTCAAACCGCAGCCTGCCGTAGGGATCGTCCTCAAAAATCGTGAAGCCGAAGGCGCGCGCGAGCGACAACAGCTGCTCGCGCTTCGCGGCCGACAGCGTGTAGCCGGCCGGGTTCTGGAAGTTGGGGATGATGTGCGCGAGCTTGGGCGCGGTGCCGGCGATCAGAACTCGCTCGAGCGCCGCGACGTCGATGCCGTCGGGCTCGAGCTCGACCATCCGCACGTCTGCGTCGCGCTGGCGCAGGGACTTCAGCGTGCGGTCGTAGGTCGGGCGCTCCACCACCACGGTGTCCCCGGGCCGCACCAGTGCGTCGAAGAGGAATGCATCGGCCTGCATCGACCCGTTGGTGACGAGCACTTGCTCTGGCGCCACGCCGTGTTGCTCGGCTATCCACGCACGAAGCGGCCGATATCCGACCGCCGTCCCGTAGGCGGTCATCCCTGCTGGGTCGGAGCGAAACGCGCTTTCCGCGGCGGCGCGGAGCCCCTCCACGTCGACGATGTCAAGCGAGGGAGCGCCTCGAGCGAAGGAGATCTGTGCTGCCATCGTCAGGGAAGAGTACCCGTGGCTTCGGCCCCCAGAAGTGAGGCCGCGAGCTCGGCCACACCGGTCGGCGTGCGCCCAACGCGCACCCCCTTGCTCTCGAGCGCGTCGGCCTTCGCCGCGGCGGTTCCCCTGGAGCCCGAGACGATCGCACCCGCGTGTCCCATGGTCTTGCCCGGGGGAGCCGTGAAGCCGGCGATGTAGGCGACGACCGGTTTGCTCATCCGCTCTGCGATGAATTCGGCGGCGCGTTCCTCCGCATCACCGCCGATCTCACCGCACATCACGACCAGCTCCGTGTCCGGATCGGCCTCGAACAGCTCGAGCACGTCGGTGAAGTCGGTGCCCGGGACGGGATCGCCGCCGATGCCCACGATCGTCGAGTTGCCGAAGCCCTGCTGGGCGATCACGTTCCCGATCTGGTAGGTGAGCGTCCCCGAGCGCGAGACCACGCCCACGTTGCCCTGCTTGAAGAACGCGGCCGGAATGATGCCGACGTTTGCCTTGCCGGGAGACAGGACGCCGGGACAGTTCGGGCCGATCAGTCGCGAGCGGCCGTTCTTCCTCAGCGCGTTGTAGACGCGCAGTTCGTCGTGCGCGGGTATGCCCTCCGTGATGGCGACGATCAGCTCGACGCCGGCGTCCTCGGCCTCCAGGATCGAGTCGGCCGCGAAGCGCGGGGGGACGAAGATCATCGCGGCGTTGGCCGCTGTGGCCGACACCGCCTCGTGAAAGGTGTTGAAGACCGGAATCCCCTCCACGTCCTGGCCGCCCTTGCCGGGAGTCACGCCGGACACGACCTGGGTCCCGTAGTCGCGGTTGCGCAGCGAGTGAAACGTGCCTTCGCGACCGGTGATTCCCGACACGCACAGGCGAGTGTTCTCGTCGATGAGGATGCTCATGCTCGAGCCAGCTCGACGACTTTCCGCGCGGCTCCGTCCATCGTCGGTTCAGTGACCACATTCGGAAGGTTCGCCTCGGAGAGGAGGCGCTGCCCCTCCTCCTGATTGGTGCCCTCAAGGCGTATGACGAACGGCACCTGGGGTTTTACCGCGGCGAAGGCCTCGATCAGCCCCTTCGCGACCTCGTCCCCGCGGGTGATCCCACCGAAGATGTTGAACAGAACTGCCTTGACCTTTGGGTTGGAGAGGATCACCTCGACGGCGCTGGTGATCGCGTCCGCCTTCGAGCCGCCGCCGGCATCCAGGAAATTTGCGGGCGAGCCATCGGCCTGGGCCACCACGTCGAGGGTCGACATCACAAGTCCCGCGCCGTTGCCGAGAATGCCGATGTCGCCGTCGAGCTTGACGTATGTGAGTCCGCGCTCCTTGGCCATCCGTTCCTGGGGATCCTCGGCCGAGAGGTCACGCAATGCCGCATTCTCCGGGTGGCGGAAGAGGGCGTTGTCGTCGAGCGTGACCTTCGCGTCGAGCGCCCGCACGGCCCGCCTGCCGTCTTCCATGGGCGGGGTCACGATCATCGGGTTGACCTCGACCAAAGTGGCCTCCTCGGCGATGAACACCTCGTACAGCTTGCCCAGCATCGCGGAGACCGGCCGGACGACGTCGGCGTCAACGCCGCCCTCGAAGCAAAGCCTGCGGCCGTGGAAGTCCTGAAACCCCAACAGTGGATCGACGTGCAGGCGCGCGATCGCCTCCGGATCCTGATCGGCGACCTGCTCGATGTCCATGCCCCCCTTGGTTGAGAGCATCACCAGTGGTGCCTTCTCGGAGCGGTCGAAGATCACCGACGCGTAGTACTCGGCTTCGATCTGCGAGGCGCGTTCAATCCACAGCTCGTGCACGGTGAGCCCGCGAATATCCATTCCCAGGATCGCCTCGGCGTAGGACTGCGCCTCGGTCCCGTCCTGCGCGACCTTGATCCCTCCCGCCTTGCCACGGCCGCCGATCTGGACCTGAGCCTTAACCACGCATGGATACCCGATCTCGTCGGCGGCCTTGACCGCCTCCTCGACGGTCTGCGCCGGCCGCCCGTTCGGCACCGGAACGCCGTGACGAGCGAACAGTTGCTTGCCCTGATACTCGAGCAGATCCATCTAGTCAGGCCGCATAGGCGCCAATGAAGCCATGAAGCCACTGTATTGAAAGCCCTCAAAAGGTGGCCCTTTGGACGCGCTGTGGCATTATGCCCGCGCCATGGCGCTCCCTAAGAACGTCACATTTGTCACCTTTGACGTCTACGGCACCCTGATCGACTGGGAGACGGGGGCCTATGAAGCGTTCCGGGCCGAAGCGGAGCGGGATGGCTTCACGATCGAGCGCGAGGAGCTGATCCCGCTCTTCTACGAGATCCAGCAGCAGATTCAGGCGGGCTCTTACGAGCTCTACGCCGAGGTGCTGCGCAGGACGGCGATCCAGATCGCCAGACGGCTGGGCTGGCCACTCGAGCCATCGCGTTCGGGGTTCCTTCCTGACTCGATTCAGCGCTGGCCGCCGTTCAAGGAGACCAACTCGGTCCTGCAGAAGATCGCCAAGAAACACAAAGTGGGCCTGATCTCGAACATCGACGACAAGCTGCTCGGTCAGACGCGCCGTCATATGCCGCTCGACTTCGATCTCGTCGTAACGGCGCAGCAGGTCCGCTCGTACAAGCCGGATCCAGCACATTTCAACGAGTGCGAGCGGCGAATCGGCGGAAAGCGGGGCTGGGTGCACGTCGCCGCCAGCTACTACTACGACGTGGCGCCGTGCCTCAAGAAAAAGGTGCCGGTGGTTTGGGTCAACCGCTCGCACGACGCGCTCGAAGCGGGGCAGAAGAAGCCCGACGCCGAGGTGTCGAATCTACGCGAGGCCGCGAAGCTGATCGGGGCGTCTTAGGGCCACGTCGCTACGAGATCACGGCCAGCGTGTCGCCGGTGGCCACCGGGCTGCCCGCAGAGATGGGAAGCTTTGAGATCGTGCCCGACTTGTGGGCGGTGATCTCATTCTCCATCTTCATCGCCTCGATCACGGCGATAAGTGCGCCCTCCTCGATCGTCGCGCCCTCCTGCACCGCCACTTTCAGCACGGTGCCTTGAATCGGCGAAGTGATCTCGTCGGCTCCCCCGCCGCCGGCGCCGCCCCCGCCCCGCCCTGAGCGGCGCGGCGCGCGGCGCGCCGGCGAGGCAGCGGTCGGGACGGCGCCCGCCGGACCCGCTCCATTGCTGTGGGCACCGCCCCCGAATGGCGGTCCAATGACCTTCACGTCGAAGCGCTTGCCCGAGACCTCCACCGTGTAGCTCTGCTCCAAGGACGCGGCCTGATCGGCTTCCTTTTCGGCGGGTTTCGGGAAGCCGAGCGATTTGAGCCACTCGCGGTCCTCGATCAGGTCGCGACAGGTCTCGGCGTCGGCCCATTGGCGCGTCTGCAGGATTGCCTCATGGAAGGGCAGGAGTGTCTTGCACTCGCCGATCTCGTACTCGCGCAGCGCCCTCACCATGCGCGCGGTGGCCTGCTCGCGGTCGACGTCCCAGACGATCAGCTTGGCGATGATGGGGTCGTACATCGGCGAGATCTCGGACCCTGGCTCGACACCCGAGTCCACGCGCACTCCTGGTCCGGAGGGCTCTCGATAGCCGGCGATGTGTCCCGGTGCAGGGGCGAAGTTCTTGCTGGCGTCCTCGGCGTTGATGCGGCACTCGATCGCGTGCCCGCGCAGTTGGATGTCTTCCTGCGAGATCGACAGTTGCTCCCCAGCCGCCACTCGGATCCCCTCTTTGACGATGTCGATGCCCGTGACGAGTTCGGTCACGGGGTGCTCGACCTGGACGCGCGTGTTCATCTCCAAGAAGAAGTACTCGGCTTCATCGTCGCCCTCGTGGGTCACGAGCAGACCCTCGACCGTGCCGGCTCCCGTGTAGTCGACCGCCGCGGCGGCCTCGGTCGCGATCTCGCCGATGCGGGCGCGCAGCTCATCGCCTACCGCCGGCGCCGGAGCCTCCTCGATCAGCTTCTGGTGGCGACGCTGCAGCGAACAGTCGCGCTCTCCGAGATGGATCACGTTGCCGTGCGTGTCGGCGAGCACCTGGACCTCCACGTGACGGGGGTCGTGCAGGTAGCGCTCGAGGTAGACGGTGGCATCCGAGAAGAACTTCTCGCCCTCGCGCGAGGCTCCCTCGAAGGCGGCGGCGAGTTCGTCCTCGGACAATGCCACGCGAAAGCCCTTGCCACCGCCACCGCCTGCGGCCTTCACCGCCACCGGGTAGCCGATGGTCTCCGCAATCAGCTTGCGGGCCTCGTCGATCGAACTCACGGGCTCGGTGGTGCCCGGGACGATCGGGACCCCTGCCTCCGACATCAGCTCGCGGGCGCGGGTCTTGGAGCCCATGGCCTCGATTGCCTTGGACGGCGGCCCGATGAAGGTGACCCCACGCTCCTCCAGCGCCGCGGCGAAGGCCGCGTTCTCGGCCAGGAAGCCGTAGCCAGGGTGGACCGCCTCGGCACCGGACCTTTCGATCACCTCAAGCAGCTTGTCGATCGCCAGATAGCTCTCGGCCGCGGGGCCCGGACCGAGCAGATAGGCCTCCTGGGCGCGCTTGACGTGCAGCGCGTCTCGATCGAGCTCGGAGTAGACGGCAACGGTCGCGACGCCGAGCTCCTCGCACGCGCGGATGACTCTGACCGCGATCTCGCCGCGGTTTGCGATCAGGACCTTCGAGAACATCGGCGCCGCGAGACTTTAGCGGGCGCCAGGGGACGCCCTAGGGCCGTGCGGCCTACAGGTGGATTCCGCACTCGGTCTTGTCTTGACCGGCCCAGCGGCCATCGCGGCCCTCTCCGGGCAAGGTGCAGGGGGCGCAACCGATCGAGCTGTAGCCCCGATCGTGAAGCGGGTGGTAGGGGAGATCGTGGCGGTTGATGTAGCGCCAGATGTCGTGCTCTGACCAGTCGGCAAGCGGGTTGACCTTCCAGATTCCCCGTCGCTCGTCCATCTCGAGCTTGGCCGCGTCGGCGCGGGTGTTCGCTTGCTCGCGGCGGACCCCGGTAATCCATGCATCGACTTCTGCAAGCGCGCGCTCGAGCGCCTGCACCTTGGCTGCACCGCAACAGTTGTCCGGCCCCCACGGGCCGTTCCTGCTCGAAGCGTCTAAGACCTCGACGCGCACGCCGAAGCGGCCCTCGAATTCGCGCCAGGTGGTGTAGGTCTCGGGGAACAGCACTCCCGTGTCGATCACGAAGCTTCGCGGCGAGGCCTCGATCTGCGTGAGCATGTGCAGCAGCACCGACTCCTCTTTCTGGAAAGAGCACGCCAACGTCAACCGCGGATGGAAGCGGTCAACGGCGTAGGCCAGGACGTCCTCGGCGCTGGCCTGCTCGAGATCGGGGATTGCGATGCTCATCTGGTCTGAAGCACTCTATGCGTAGCGGGCGACCGGGTTACGGAATCGGGGGTTGACCGGGTTACGAAATCGGTGGTAGTTGACCGGGTTACGGAGCGCTGAAGGTTAGACGGCACACTCGCCCTCGCCACGGATCACCTCAAACGGCGCTGACCGCTCCCAGTCAATGAAGTGGTTCATATTCTCCAGGTTGAACTCCACCGGCAGCGCAAGATCACTGACCAGCTCCTCGAAGCTCTTCGTCCCGGCGCGCTGCGCGAACGCGTTGAAGGCCTCATTGGGCTCTCGCTTTTCCTGGTAGAAGCGGACCCACCGCTCGATCGCATCAGGGACGCGCTTTGCGGGAAGCCGCGCTTTGAGGCGCTGACCGTAGCGAACCTCACCGCCTTCGTAAGCGCCCCCGATATGCGGAATGTAAGCGGGAATGGCGTGCCCGCCCGCCTTGATCGAGGCGCCGTAGAAGCCGATGTTGGCGATGTGGTGCTGCCCGCAGCCGTTCGGGCAGCCGCTCATCTTGATGTGGATTCGCCGCGTCAGCTCGTCGTTGATCTCCATTTGGACGAGGCGCTCGTGGATGGCCTGGTTGAGCCCCATCGAGCTGGTGATGCCGAGCTTGCATGAGTCGGTCCCGGGGCAGCTGACGACGTCTGTGATCTCGTCGGCGCCGGCCTCGCCGAGCGAGAGCCCGCACAGCGCGCGCCACACCTCGTAAACGGCTTCGTCGCGGACCCAGCGCAAGATCAGGTTTTGGTGGACGGTCGTCCGCGCGTAGCCACCGCTGTACTCCCCGATGATCTCGGCCAAACCGCGGAACTGCCCGGGATCGAGGTCGCCTCGGCGAACGTTGACCTCGACTGTGGAGAAACCCCGCTGCCGTTGGCGCTGCACGTTCGTGTCAAGGAAGCGGTCAAATTCACGGTGGTCGCCGTTGGGGCTCGCATGATCTGTTCGCGGCGCCGGAGCGTTGGCCTCCTCGTCGTGCTCGAACACGATCCGATCCAACGAAAAGTCGCGCTCCTTGACCCAGTCGCCGCGCAGCTCCTCCTCGACGAGGGCGCGGAATTCGTCGATCCCGATCTTGTCGACCAGGACCTTGATGCGGGCCCTCGCGCGATTGACGCGCAGCCAGTCCTGGCGGTCGAAGATCCGCATGCACGCCTCGGTCACCTTCAGGTACTCGCCGTTGTCGAGCTCGACGAACTCATACAGCGTCGGCGCCAGGCGCGGCATGATGGAGGTTCCCCCGCCGACGCGCATCTCGACGCCGCGCACGCCGTCTCTGATCCGCGGTAGGAAGGCGACGTCGTGGATCCGCGTGATCGCGTTGTCGGCGTCGGTTGCGGCAAAGGCCGTTTTGACCTTGCGCGGCATTGCCTGAGTCGTCGGATGCCGCACGAAGTAGCGGACGTACGCCCCGGCGTACGGGGTGATGTCAAACACCTCTCCGCTCAATGTCCCGGCGCGCGGGTCGCCGGTGACATTGCGCATGGTGTTCCCGCATCCCTCGCGGCTGGAGAGGCCGGCGTCTCCGAGTTCGCGGATCAGTTTCGCCGCGTCCTCGAGCGGGACGTGGTGCATCTGGATGTTCTGCCGCGTGGTGATGTGGCCCTTTCGCAGCGGCACGTACTTTTCGATTCCGTCTGCGAACGCCTCGAGCTGTCGAGGGGTCACGCCGCCCAGGGGCAGCTTGACCCGCACCATCTGGCGGTCGGGCTGACGCTGGCCGTAGACGCCCTGCTTGAGGCGGAACTTGGTGAACTCCTCGCCGTCGAGATCGCCGCGGAGAAAGCGGGTCGACTCCGTGTCGAAGTCGTCGAACTCACGCTCGAGTATCGGGATGATGTGGCCGGGGACGTCCTCGATCTGCTCTGGGTTGTCCAGCGACCCGAGCCGCGCTGTGCTTTCGGTCTCAGGCGATACGGATCCCACACTCGTCCTTCCGTCGGGGGCACGGAGGACGTAAAAGTATCAAAGCCAGTCGGCTTACAGGTATTTAGGGCGGGTGTCGATTGTGGTCGGCTGGGCTTGTGCTTTGTGCGCGCGCCTAAGCCCAGGGCGCCCAGGGCGGTGGCAGGCGCGCGCCTACCCCCAGGGCGCCCAGCGCGGCGGCAGGTCCGGCTGCCTCGAGACTCCCTCTCGCAATGCGGCCTGCTGCCACACGCTCGGGCGAGGCGCAGGCGCCACCGCCGGTGGGGCCGTCTCGCGCATGAACCGCTCGAGGGCGGCCACGACGGCGGCCGCCTCCTCGGCGGATGCAGTAGGCGCGACGATGTGCAGCTGCGGACGCCGGTTCATGGGGAGCGAGGCTATCGTGGCCGACCGTGCCCGAGGTCCCGGTGCTAGACCACGATGCCGTCCTGGCGGCGGTGCCCCCAGCGCTCGCCATCGAACGTGTCCGCGAGGCGCTCGTCCGTTTCCACCACGGCGAATGGCACATGCCGCCAAAGGTCTACCTGCAAAGCCCACCACTCGGCGACTTTCGCGCGATGCCGGCCAGGGGCGACGGGTTCGCTCTCTTGAAGTGGGTGACTTCGTTCCCCGGCAACCCGGCCCGAGGCCTACCCACCGTGACCGGGCTGATCTGTCTGTCTGATGCGGGGACCGGCGAGTTGCTCATGATTCTCGACGGCCGCTCTGTCACCGCGCTACGCACCGGCGCCGTCGCGGCGGTGGCCAGCGAGGCGCTCGCGCCTACCGGTGCGCGATCGATCGGGATCGTGGGTTGCGGGCTTCACGGTGCGTGGGCGGCTCGATGCCTGGTCGCGGCGGATCTGGGCGGGGGAGTCTGCTACGACGTCGATGAGCGAGCGGCCGCGCGGTTGGCGGACGAACTGGGAACGGGCTGGCGGGCAGGAGCCCGCGCCGCCGCGCTGGAGTGCGACATTATCTGCTGCGTCACGCCGGGAATCTCGCCCGTGGTCGAAGTAGGCGACCTTCGTCCCGGGCTTCATCTGAACATGCTGGGCGCCGATGGCCCGGGGAAAGCGGAGGCGACGGTGCAAGCCGTCTCGTCGTGCGCCCTCTTCTGCGACGAGTGGGAGCAGGCCTCACACGGCGGTGAGCTCACGGCCGCCGTCGATGCCGGCGTCGTGTCCCGCGCGAGGGTGACCGAGCTGGGCGCGGTCCTGAGCGGCGACGCGCCGGGGAGGC
>Ga0070741_10016489_pt1 | contig 12306 bp, 10 predicted proteins | sample Coa_R1_4_FD_66440 | JGI IMG/M metagenome (GOLD analysis project Ga0070741, IMG submission 66440) | Surface soil microbial communities from Centralia Pennsylvania, which are recovering from an underground coalmine fire - Coalmine... | ecosystem: Environmental > Terrestrial > Soil > Unclassified ...
GTCGGAGTAATACGTCGTCGGTTGCTTCGAGATAGAGGATCTGGATGCGCTGCCCACGACTGCGCAATTCGGCCAAGACGTCGGGATAGCTGCGCAGAAACACCCGTTCGCGTTGGTCGATGCCGAGTGCGACGCGGGTAATGGGCTCCTCACTGTTCGCACACAGTTCGAGAAAGCGAGGAATGAGCGTGACGGGGAGGTTGTCGATACAATAGAATCCGAGGTCTTCGAGCACATGGATCGCCGTACTTTTCCCCGACCCCGAAAGGCCGGAGACGATAATCACCTGCATAGCCCCAGTAGTCGTTTCCGGAGTCGCAGTGTTAGAGTCTGGCGTCTTCTTCACAAATCACCTGATACAAGGCCCCCCGACTCGTTCCTTGCAGAAGGCGTTCTCGAAACGCTTTATCCTTGAGCAGGCGTGACACCCGCGCAAGGGCTTTCAGATGTATGCCGGCAGACTCTTCGGGCGCCACCAGGAGAAAAAAGAGCTTCGTCGGTAACCCGTCCAACGAGTGACAGTCTATCCCCTGCTGGCTACGGCCGAAGACCGCTTGCACGCCTTTGAGCCCAGGCAGTTTGCCGTGCGGAATGGCAATCCCTTCACCGATAGCGGTTGTGCCGAGCCGTTCGCGGTCGAGTAACACGGAGACTAACTGTTCGGCACGAATATCCGCACGCCGCGCCGCCAGATGCTGCGCGAGCTCGTGAAGTACCTCCGTCTTGGTAGTACTCTGCAGTTGTGGAATGACTAAGTCTTCAGCCAGAATATCAATGACGCGCATGTGGGGGTCCTTTCCCCTCGCGGAGCCGTCACCTCATCGCAACTCTCATCCTTGTTTGCGCTTCGCTGATGGCGGAATGTTCATTGCTTCACGATACTTTGCCACTGTCCGACGAGCAATATCGACATTGCTTTGCGACAGCCGCTTGGCAATATCTTCATCGCTCAACGGCCGCGCAGGGTCTTCGTTGGTGATTAATGCACGGATCTGTTCTTTGACACTTTCCGCGGCGACATCTTGACCGTGGTGGCTTTTGAGGCCGGTGGTAAAGAACCGTTTCATGGAGAAGATGCCGCGTGGGGTGGCCATATACTTGTTGGCAATCGCACGACTGACGGTGGATTCGTGGATGCGGACATCTTCTGCGACGTCGCGTAGCACCAGCGGGCGCATATGCGACACGCCGTAGGTCAGAAAGTCGCCTTGGAATTTCACTATACTCTGCGCCACCTGCAACAGCGTGTGCTGCCGCTGCTGAATACTTTTGATCAGCCACGCGGCTGACCGCAGCTTATCTTGAATGTAATCTTTGGCGTCGCCCCCTTCGGCGAGCATGCGCCGGTAGGACTGGCTGACCTTCAACCGCGGCAGCCCTTCTTCGTTGAGCGTGACGAGGTACTCCTCACCCATTTTCCGCACATCAACATCGGGAGTGACATAGCGAGTCTCTCCTTCGCCGAAGTTCCGCGCGGGTTTGGGTTCGAGCGCCGTAATCAGTTTGACAGCGTGCGTCACCTCGTCGACCGTAACCCCCAGGTCCTTGGCGAGTCGGTCAAAACGGCGACCTTCGAGAGCTGAAAGATGGTCTTGGACGATCCGGATCGCCAGCGAGAGCATTGGGTCTTCACCACCCGCGTCTTCGAGTGCTTGTGCACGCAGTTGCAGCAGTAGACATTCGCGCAAATCGCGGGCGGCCACCCCTACCGGGTCGCACGATTGCAGGAGCTGGAGCACGTAGGCGGCGAGTTCAACACTGACTCCCGCACCGGCGGCGATTTCCTCTAAGGAGGCTTTGAGATACCCGTCTACATCGAGGTTGCCGATAATGACCGACGCCACTCGTTCTTCTTCCGCGCTCAGTTCGTGAAAGCGCAACTGTTCGCAGAGGTGGTCAGCGAGTGACTCGGCACGGGTCAAGACGTTCTCGAGCATGTTGAGACGATCGTCATCATCGTCATCCCCGCCGGTCGCCGGCAACGACGGCATGTCGTTATTGTAATTGTCGAGATACGCTTGCCAGTTAATGTCTTCTTGTTGCGCGGGTGTGGGGACGTCGACCGTGGCGATTTCGCCTTCGGGTTGCGCTACGGCCGCCGGTTCGTTTTCTTCCGTGCGCTCAAGCACGGGGTTATCTGCCAGTTCTTCATCGATGAGAGTTTCCAGTTCCTCACGTTGGAGTTGCAGGATTTTAATGGCCTGACGCAACTGTGGCGTCATCACCAGCTTTTGCTGCAGCTTTTGCTGCAAACGCACATCTAACGCCATGTTGGTTTATCCTCGGCTTTGCAAACTAAATCGTTGCCCTAAGTACACTTGTCGTGCGCGGTCACTGGCGGCGAGTTCCTCCGGGGTACCGGACTGGAACACGGTGCCGTCAGTCAACAAGTAGGCACGATCACAAATTCGTAACGTTTCTTGGGCATTATGATCGGTGATGAGAATCCCGATGCCGCGGGTGCGTAATTGCGCGATGATCTCTTGAATGTCATTCACTGAGAGCGGGTCGATCCCGGCAAACGGCTCGTCTAACAGCATAAACGACGGAGACATGACCAGCGCGCGAGTGATCTCCACGCGCCGCCGTTCTCCGCCTGATAACGACTCTGCCCGTTGACGGGAGAGGTGCATGATATGCAATTCGCCGAGGAGCTGGGCGAGCCGCGCGCGGCGCTCGGCTAAGGCTAATGGCAGGGTTTCGAGCACGGCCATCACATTTTCCTCGACGGTGAGCTTACGAAATACCGACGGCTCCTGCGGTAAATAGGTGATCCCGCGACGGGCACGGAGATGCATCGGTAACGTCGTGATGTCGACGCCATTATAGCGAACCGTTCCCCGGTCAGGTCGTAAGATTCCGACAATAATGGAAAACGTCGTGGTTTTACCTGCCCCGTTCGGACCCAGCAAACCGACGACTTCACCGCCCTTGACTTCAATCGTTACGTCGCGCAGGACGGGTCGTTTGCCGTAGGTCTTATACAGCCGCTCGCCGTGCAACACTGGTTGTTGATTCACCGAGCTTGCCCCCCTTTTGCCGTCTTTTCCTCCTGTTTGGGGACAATCTCCATCTCCGGTCTCACATCCGCGTTGCCTTCGACGGTGACCCGATTGTCATCAAGGAACACTGTGACAACTTGGCCTTTGACGACGTTCTGTGTATCGCGCAACACTGCGTCGCCACTAAGGACAACCGTCCGTTTGCCTTCATTGAACACTGCCTTTTTGCAGGTCGCGTTACCGTTATCCGATGTGATTACGACGTTGCCTTCTGCCACCGCGTCTTTAATGCGTTGGCGGCGGGTGGTGGGATTATCTTTTGCCGGAGCGGAAGTACTGGCCGGAGTCGCAGCCGGTGCCCCCGTTCCATTGTTGACCGCTTGCTCCTCATAGGTGACGGTCAGGAGGTCGCTCTTGATCGTGCCGTTATCGCGCGTGGTAATCACGTTACCACGATAGACAATCCGCTTTTCGTTGTAGAAGAACTCTAGCTTGTCAGAGCGGATATTGATGGGTCCTTTTCCCGAGGTGAGGGAAATGTCGAACGGATTTTGGCCCTTGGCCGTCTGTTCGGCCGGAGGGCTTTTTTCTTCAGCAAGCAAACCGGTATCCGGTGTGCCGCACACTACCAGAAATAGGGCGATCCCAACCCTGACTCTGCTATCTACCAACGTCCGCATTAACTGTTACTCCTGCTCAAAGTCGTTTGTACGTTTGCATCGAGGGTCAAAAATTTATTGGTCACATCAACCGCGTAGCCCAGACCCTCAACCGTAAGCCCTGGTCCATTAATCTGGACAGCAGAGGGTGAGGAAATGCGGTTCTGTTCGTTTTCAAAAACCGCTTCCTGCGTTTTGATAAGAAAGTCACCGATCTGCATTTCCAGGTCTCCACTCAATTCGACGCGCGTAACGTCTTCTTTTTGATCCGAGGTGAGCAATATCCGTGCTTCCCGGCTGCGTAGGGAAAACGCCTCTCCGTCTTTCGGGTAGAAAGAAAACTGCGGGGACTCGACGATCACCACATGGTCGTCGGTCAAGTAGCGCGCATGGCGGGCGACAATTTCCCACGCTTTCTGCCCATCGGATCGAACTTTTACCCGCTTAAAGTCGTTCATGCGTTGCTCAGTTGTAGTCGGCGGTTCAGGAAGCACGAGAGCCGGATCACTATTTTTCGCCGCGTCCTGATTAATGATCAGTCCATGGCCAACCACGGCTAGCAAGATCACCACCACTGCGGCAATGAGAAAACGCGCCTGCCCACGACTCATTACGTTCTTCCACCTCGTTCAAAATACCTTACTCCTTTCATCTTGCGCAATGAAGGTGGCAAGGTTTTTGCCTTTCTCTAGAGAGTAGCCGTCGCGTTGGAGAAAGGAAAGTAAATCAGGAACTTCCTGAGCGTGTAGGCGAATCAACTACGGGACTTTCCCGAAGATTGAGAGCCATACCGGCGGCTCGTCGAAGAAAGAATACTAGCTGAGCAGTTATACGCTGAGTGACGGCTCTTTCGCAATGGCATCAAGCTGTTGTAGCGTCCGCAGTAAGGTGTCGAGCTGTGCGAGTGGAAACGCGGTCGCGCTGTCACTCAACGCGCATTCTGGATCGCGATGAACTTCCATAAACAACCCGTCAACACCGACCGCGACTGCGGCACGCGCGAGTGGGGCAATAAACTCCCGCTGCCCGCCTGAGCTGTTGCCCTGTCCTCCCGGTAACTGCACACTATGTGTGGCATCGTAGACAACCGGGTATCCCGTCCGAGCCATAATCGGTAACGAACGGAAATCCGACACGAGGTTGTTATAGCCGAACGAGGCGCCCCGTTCGGTCAGCAAGATACGCTGATTGCCGGTTGACGCCACTTTCGCCGCGGCGTGAGCAATATCCCACGGGGCGAGGAACTGGCCTTTCTTGATGTTGACGACGCGTCCGCTGTGCCCGGCAGCCAACAAGAGGTCAGTCTGACGGCAAAGGAACGCGGGGATTTGCAGTACATCGACAGCATCCGCAGCGGCTCGGGCTTCTTCGGGCGAGTGCACGTCGGTCAATACGAGAACGCCGCATTGTCGTTTCGCGTCAGCGAGGATCGCCAGACCTTCGTCCATCCCCAGCCCGCGAAACGACTCACCGGAGGTGCGGTTCGCTTTGTCGTATGAGGACTTGTAGATGAACGGAATGCCGAGACGGTCAGTCGCTGTCTGGATCGCTTCGGCGTGATACAGCGCGGAATCACGCCCCTCGATGACACAGGGGCCGGCGATCAGGACAAAGGGTTGATTCCCGCCGCAGACGAGCGGTCCGATGTGGACAGTATGAGGGGAGACTTCGCGAGTCATGCGCGTCCGGCCCCACTCACACGTCGCAGCGGGGCTTCATGGACGCCCAGCCGCCGTTGCAACGCGGCGCGAACAAACCCCGCAAACAACGGGTGACAATCGAACGGTCGTGATTTGAGTTCCGGGTGAAACTGCACGCCGACAAACCACGGGTGTTTACGGATCTCGATAATTTCCACCAAGCCGCCGTCCGGCGAAAGGCCGCTGAAGATCATGCCCCTTGCGGCGTAGCGCTCGCGGTACTCGTTATTGAACTCATAGCGATGGCGATGGCGCTCGGAGATGTGCGACTGGCCGTAGAGCTTGGCCGCGAGCGTGCCGTCTTGGAGTGAGCAGGGATAGGCACCGAGCCGCATGGTCCCGCCTTTTTGCACAATGTTGCGTTGTTCATTCATCAGGGCGATGACCGGGTGAGGAGTCTGTTCGTCGACTTCAGTAGAGTTCGCATGAGCGAGGCCACAGACATGACGGCCAAACTCGATCACGGCCATCTGCATGCCAAAACAAATACCAAAGAACGGTACCCCTTCCTCTCGGGCATATTGCACAGCGGCGATTTTTCCTTCAGTGCCACGTTGACCAAACCCCATCGGTACTAACAGACCGTCAGCACGACGAACGGCATCAGGCAGCGTCCCTCCTTCGAGTTGCTCTGAATCCACGTGTTCGATTTCAACCCGACACTCGTTGGCGAGACCGCCGTGAATCAGCGCCTCATTCAGACTTTTATACGAGTCGATCAAGTTGACATATTTGCCGACCATGGCGATACGTACTTTCTCGCGCGGATTCTTATAAATATGAACGATTCGTTCCCACTTGCTCAGATTCGGGCCGCCGGTCCACATGTTGAGTCTCTCGACGATCCGTTCGTCCAACCCTTCCTGATGAAACACCAACGGCACTTCATAGATACACTCCACGTCTTTGGCAGTGATCACGGCGTTGTCGTTGACGTTACAGAACAGGGCGATTTTGGCTTTGACTTTGGCTTCAAGGTAGCGATCGGTCCGGCAGAGCAGGATGTCAGGTTGAATACCAAGGCTCGTGAGTTCTTTCACGCTGTGTTGGGTGGGCTTGGTTTTCAGTTCGCCGGCGGCAGAAATAAAGGGAACCAAGGTAAGATGGACATACAAGACATGTTCGCGACCCCAATCCCAGCGGAACTGGCGAATTGCTTCAAGAAACGGCAGGCTTTCAATGTCACCAACAGTGCCGCCGACTTCGCAGATGGCGACATCAAATCCGGCGGCGGCCGCAAGAATGCGGTTTTTGATCTCGTCAGTAATGTGCGGAATGACCTGCACCGTCCCGCCGAGATAGTCGCCTTTGCGTTCGCGGGAGATTACCGTGTCATACACTTGGCCGGTGGTAAAAGTATTCTTGCGGCTCATGTGGGTCGAGACGTAGCGCTCGTAATGTCCGAGATCGAGGTCGGTTTCGGCGCCGTCGTCGGTGACGTAGACCTCGCCGTGTTGAAACGGATTCATCGTGCCGGGGTCGACGTTAATGTACGGGTCCATTTTGAGCAGCGTGACTTTCAGGCCGCGACTTTCCAGCAGACCGCCGATCGAGGCCGCGGCGATGCCTTTGCCCAATGATGAAACCACACCACCAGTGATGAAGATGAACTTCGTCTTGCGACCCTCTTTCCCCTGCTCAGTGCTGCTCATGGCAGTGCCTCCTCCGCACGCCGCAGGTCTTCCGGCGTGTCGATCTCAATGGTTGGCCGTTCCGTTTCGCTCACCGTGATCCGATAACCCCATTCTAATGCACGTAGTTGCTCAAGTTGTTCGGTTTGCTCCAGTGGTGTTCGTGACAGCTTAGTAAAGGTAAAGAGAAAATCGCGTCGATACACGTATAAGCCGATGTGTCTGTATCCCAAGATTGTGTCAGGATTTGAATCCCTCTTATAAGGAATCGGGCTGCGCGAAAAATATAACGCATACCCTTCGCGGTCGGTGACGACTTTCACCACGTTGATGTTATGCCACTCATCAATATGGTAAATAGGGGTGCGCACGGTCGACATTACTGCGTTGGGGGCATTCGTTAGTGCCGCGACCGCGTCTTCGACCATCGCCGGCGGAAAAAACGGTAGATCGCCCTGCACGTTGACGACGATGTCGGCGCTGAGTCGTTCGGCGACCTCGGCCAGACGATCGGTCCCGGTGGGATGATCGGCGCGCGTCATCGCCACTTCTCCGCCAACGGTACGAATGACACTGGCGACGCGTTCGTCGTCAGTAGCCACGATCACACGGGCGAGTCCGCGTACCGCACACGTCTGTTCGTAAACGTGCCGAATCATCGGCTTGCCGCGCAACAGTGCCAAGGGTTTGCCCGGAAAACGCGTAGACCCATAGCGAGCTGGAATGAGTGCAACAACTTCCATGCTCAACTCTCGTAGGTTGTGAAAGTGGAATCGACGGAGAAAAACCCGACCACGGAACTTGACTATACGGAAGAAGTCCGCGGGCGTCAAATTAGGAATTGAGGATTGCGGATTGCGAATTGCGGAATTAAGAGGAAACGAGAGAGAAATCCCTGTCATGCCCGTGAAAACGGGCATCCAGAGTTTGTAGCGTACGCCATACGCACGAGAATCTTAGCCGGTAGGACAATCGTGCGCACAGCGCACGCTCCCTGCGCTGTACACTGTGCCGCCCCGTTCGGGGCTCGATATACTTTTGCTGCCTAAGCCCCGAAGAGGCGCTGTAATCTAGCCCACGGTGTCAACCGTGGGTAAGAAAAGGCGACATTCTCTAGCCCACGATGTCAATCGTGGGACAGGTGTCAACCGTGGGTGAGAAAGGACGATATTGTATAGCCCACGGTGTCAACCGTGGGAAAGGTGTCGACCATGAGACATAGGGTGCAAAAGCACGACCGACGGTGCAAACCACAGCAAGGCGCAAACCGAGAACGACCGTGGGTCATCCTCATTATTGCACCGGATTTAACAAGGTAAGAGCAACGCCAGTTCCTTCGAGTTCAATTGATAATTTTCCTCTACTCGTTGCCGGGCATTTACCAGTATACTCGACGACAATTAACGCGCCATCACTGGGGGGCTGAAGGAGAAAGTTTCCTCCTTTAGGTATAGGTACACGAAAATCGTTGTTATCAGCGATAAGGGTAACCGAGCCTTCCAGGCGGACAGAACACTGACTCGTCAAGGTAATATTCCGCGTTCCGATGGAGGTATCGCCATTACAAAATTGGATCTCCCTCGGCACGCCAAAAAGGCTACAGTCTGGCGGCGGCCCATCGCCAAGTGTGTTGTTATTGACAATCGCGGGCGGCGGAAGAAAGGCCGAGTCCCACTGAAACACCCGCTTATTCGTATAAACGATGTCGAACGGCATGTTGAAATTCAGCAACGAACCGGTTTTGACGCGAATAAAGGTATCCAGCGTCTTGCCCGGCGCAACCATGCCGCACACTCTGTTCCCGTCACTATCGAGCCAGTCGAAATCACTCGTCGTGAATGTTTTCCCACTTTGTGTGATACTGAGGTTTGAATCGCAGGCAAGAAACCCTGTTGTCGACAGTGCCCGTGCCTCCAGTCCGCCAGGCGTCAGCGTAGCGCCTTGGGGCTGGACTTGTACGACTTGGATTTGACCTTGGGACTGGCAAGGGTTGGTCGCCGTGAGGTTCGCTTGCCCGCCGGAAGGGTCGACCGCCGCTTGGGTAGAGCTTGTACAAGCTCGCTCGTCGACCTCGGGCAGCACAGCTCCGGTGATGGCAAAGTTCTGCATACTCTCTTGCCATTGAACCCGTGTATGTCTCCCTGTTTGCGGAAAATCGGACACCACAAATCCACCACTGAGGCCGCGCACGAATGCGCCCAGCCCCAGACTGGTGACGGCAAAAGTCGCGCGTGAGAACTCAACGTTGTCTTTTAAGACCCGCAGGGTATGCACACCGTCCGGCAGTTCATTCCAGTTAACTAGCAGGCCAAAGCCGTTATTGGCATCCCCACACACGCCTGCGGTATCGCCCCGCTCAGTGCCGTAGGCGGCTTGTAGGGTAATAGTGCCGTCGATCTCGACGTCAATCCGTGTCGCCTCACAGGCCCAGCCGGAGATGACACCGATACCACTCTGCGCTGAGCCTGTGAGGGGGTTTTCAAGTTTCGTTCGTGCGCTCGATGGTGTGTCACCTGCCGGACTCTCAAGCGCGCCAATAATACTGAAGTTCTGAATACTCTCCTGCCAGCGAATCTTCGTCGTCGTACCGTTCTGGGGAAAGTTCGGGAGTTGTGATTCTCCGGTGAGGCCTGTTGCAAACGGTTGGTTGAGTCCCAGTGTGGCGACGATCACGGTCGCGCGGGCGAACTCGACGTTATTGCGTAACGCCCGGACGGTATAATTGCCGTCGGGCAGGACATTCCAGTTGACCAGTAGGCCAAAGCCGTTATTGGAATCCCCACACGCTCCAGCCGTGTCACCTCGTACGGTGCCATACGCGGCTTGTAGTGTAATAGTGATGCCATTGCCACTCACTTCGATGTCAATTCGCTGCGCATCACAAGCCCACCCAGACACGAGACCAATGCCGCTCTGAAACGAGCCTGGCTGCGGGTTTTCTAGCACAGCCTGGGCGAACAACGTCCGAGGGGCCGTTGTGTCACATACAACAATAACGAGGAAGAAAAGGGAGAGCCGAGCCAGTTTTCTGAACATAGCTTACCTCACCGACGTCCGCTGAAGATGGGGAATAATATGAACGATCCATCTCTTCCGTCTTAGCCTAGTCCGAGCAGCAGGGTCAAATGCACAGAAAACTTGATCACAGACGAAGCATGAATAATCAAGTGAGAGACTTCTGTGATGTTCAATGGCAGGTCGAGTTTTTGACTTTTCTGCTTATCCCCCGTACGCTATAGCTGTTTCTTAAATGGAAGGGGGGAAGAACGCATGAAAGGTATGAAGTTCGTAAAAGGCCTGATGCTCATGACGTGCGTTTTGGGGGGTAGCAGCCTGGCGGAAGCGCGGAATTTATCTGACCGGATTAGTTTGCTCTTCGGTGATCGCGGAATCGAAGCTGATGTGGATCGCAATGCCATTCCGCATCGTGCTCATTTTACCAGTGCGAGCTTGGCGACTTTGGGCCTTTTGGTGAAACAAATGGCCGCGTCGGCTGCCGATTTTCCGGCCATCTCGACCGCACCCGGGTTCACGTACCGGTACAACACTCAGTTGCAAGTGTTTGAGCGTTCCTCGAACTTATTAGGGCCGGTGTTTGTCGAACGACCCGAAACTCTCGGACGTGGCAAAATCGATTTCGGCTTTTCTTATCTGTACATCAATTTTGATGAACTCGACGGCAAGAATTTGGATCATTTATCGTTCCGAGGTTTGAAGCACAATGACTGCTGCATCAATCCGCCCAGTCCGAATGTTCCGGCTTTTGAACAAGACACTGCCGACATGTTCTTTCAAAAATTTACCCTGCAATCACACGTATTCTCGGTGTTTGCAACTTACGGTATCACTGAGCGATGGGATGTGAACATCTTGCTTCCCTTTGTCTTTACGCATTTTAAGATGCGTGCGCGGGCGGTGCTGAACGACGAAAGTGGCACGCAGACGCACTCTTTCGATCGTGCTACAGGGGCAACTACCGAGGTGCGCTCGACGTCTGATGATCCAGTCGGCATTGGCGATCTGCTTATACGGACGAAGTATCACCTTATCGACAATAACGGATTCGATCTCGCGGCCGGGGCTACGTTGCGGCTGCCGACCGGGGATGAGGCTGATTTTCAAGGCTTTGGTGATTATACCCTAACCCCCTTCCTGGTGCTCTCACAGGAATACTGGCGATTCCATTTCCATGCGAGTGGCGGCGTCGAGATAAACTGGGACGATTCAGACCGCAGCCGCGCTCGTTATGCGGCGGGAGTCGCGTTCTCGCTGATCGACCAACTTGCCTTAAACGTCGACGTCATCGGCAACTCCTACTTACAGCGAGACCGTCTGTCGGTGAGAGTGCCGCAGTTTGTCAACGCGCCAGGGACGTCTGAAGCGACGCCGACAACATTACCGGCAATCAGAACGTTTAGTACCAAGACCCGACCCGATATCGTCGATCTTGCTGTCGGGTTCAAGGCGAATGTGTACGGTGCGATTGTCGGTTACGCGAACGTCTTTCTCCCACTGAACGATGACGGGATGCGGGCGGATGTGATTCCGTCTGCCGGGCTCGAGGTGAGTTTCTGATTCTTCTCGCGACGATGAATCGTCGCGCTGAGGAGACAAAGCCTATCCTGCCTGCGCCAGTGCCGCAGGCACAGGTGAGCCCTTCGAAGGGCCTGGTAAACCAGGCTTCTAGGCGACTTCAGTCGCCTTTGTCGAGTAAGCCCGGTGCTTTAGCGCCGGGCGGCGGTTGCGTGAAGGTCCGCTTACCGCACTGCCGTTACTGGCGCCGCCGGTTTCTCGTTACACAGCCCCGCTACAGCATCGAGCGCCCTACTCAGATCCTCGATAATGTCCTGCCAGTCTTCAAGTCCGAGCGAGAGGCGTAACATGCCGGGCTCAACGCCGCGCGCCAGCTTCTCTGCCGCCGGCAGGGCCGCGTGCGTCATCGAATAGGGGTTCTCGATCAACGTCTTGATATGGCCAAGGCTCACTGCGAGTGTGATCGAGTAGGCGTGTTCGGCAATGTAGTCGATGAAAGCCTCGGCGACACGATTGTCGGCGCCGGGGTCTTTCAACGTGAACGACAACATCGAGCCGGGCGCAAACTTGCCGCGATAATCGGTCATTTGTCGCTGGGCGAGCTCGCGCTGGGCGAAGTCTTCGAGTCCCGGATAAGCGACTTTCGCGACTAATGGATGTTCTTGCAGAAACTGCGCGACCTTCAGCGCACTTTTTTGCTGATTGACCATACGTGTCGCCAGGGTTGGTAAGCCGTAGACAAGAAACGTCCAGGCACTTTTTGATGGCAACACGCCCCCAA